>Ga0255097_1000030_pt1 | contig 124288 bp, 107 predicted proteins | sample Colum_Atlam_RepB_2_FD_188436 | JGI IMG/M metagenome (GOLD analysis project Ga0255097, IMG submission 188436) | Freshwater microbial communities from Columbia River, Oregon, United States - Colum_Atlam_RepB_8d | ecosystem: Environmental > Aquatic > Freshwater > River | place: USA: Oregon...
GCCTTCGATCAGGGTTATGCCCTCGCGTTGGACAAGGTCGCGGTCGACGCGCAGGTGCTGTTGCCCGAGACGGGTGAACTGAAGATCGGCCTCGGCGGTGGTGGCGTGCGGCCGCATTTTCCGGGCGGTATCGATTACAGCCTGCAACTGAGCCTGGCGCCGGATCAGCGCGTGGCGGTGGCGGGCGCGCTGACGCTCGACCAGTTGACCGCCGGCGCGCTGCGCAAGCTGGGGCTTGCCGGCAAGGTCGACGTGCAATGGACCGGCCTGCCGGCCGCCGAGCAGGTCGAGTTCGCGCTGGAAGTGGCGCCGCAGGAAGGCGCGGGGGGCGCGCGTTACCGGGCCCGCCGGGCGCGCGCGGCGGGTCTTGCGGCCGAGCCGCCGCCGGAGGCGCTACAACTGCGACTCAAGGCACCGGGCGCGAGCGGCGCCGAGGACCGCGCCAGTGTCGCCGTGGCGGCGGTCTATGAAGGCCTGACCGGGCAGGTGGCGGGCACGGTGGGCGTGCAGACCACCAACGGCCTGCTCACGCCTTACACCGCAGATCTGGTGCTGCCAGACATTGCCAACCAGGCCAGCGGCAGCTTCAGCTTCAATACCGTCAACAGCAACTTCGATCTGGACCTCATCAACACGGTGGCGCTAAGCGCCTTGCCCCGCGTGCTCGGCGAGAACCCGCTGCTGCCGGGCAGCCTCAGGCTGCGCAGCGCGGTGACGCTGGCCGGTCAGCCCGCGCGCATTGCCGTGACCCGCTTCGAGCACGCGCTGTCCCCCGATGCGGCGGTACCCGTGCTGCAACTCCGGCTTGGCGATGCCTTGCTGATTGACCCGGCCCACCCGGAGGCGCTGCTGGCCGCGCCGCGCGCGCTGGGCACGCTGGAAATTACCGACCTGCCGCTGCCCTGGGCGAACGGGGTGCTGGGCGGCGCCACCCTGCATGGCGGTCTGTTACGCGCCGGCTGGGAAGTCGCGGTCGACGACCAGCAGCGCGTCGTGGTCAGTCCGATTACCCCGCTGAGCACCGGCGCGTTCGGCGCCCAGCAGGACGGCAAAACGCTGGTCGACGGGCTCAGCCTGTCGGTCCAACCGAGCCTGCGGAAATCGGCGCAGTCGATCCGGGTTTGGCTGGACCAACTGACCGTCCAGCACCAGTCGAGCCAGTTGCTGGGCGGCGCGCTGCGGTTTCGTCAGCCGGTAGACGCCGCGGAATCGCCACGCTTCGATGCGAGCCTGAAAGTCGATCTGGATGCCATCAAGGCGCTGCCGGTAGCGGCGGAAAACCTGCAGGCCTATCCCCTGCCGAGCGGTCTGGGCGCGAGCGCCGAGCTGACCCTGCGGCTGCCGGCCGGACAGTTGGGCATCGAGGCGCTGGACCTGCGGCTGGCGCAGTCGAACGCGCCCGACCTGTTGCGGATCAAGGCGGAAAAGCCCTTCAGTCTCAGCCTGGATGGCAAGGTTCCAAGCCTGCAGAACGCCAACGGGACACTGGCCCGGATTGCCTTGCGCGGACTCGATCTGGCCTGGCTGAACCCCTTTGTACCCCACACCACGCTGAGCGGTCGGCTGACCGACGTCGAGATGCTGCTCGCGGCGCAGTCGAGCGATGCCTTGAGCTTGCGTAGCGCGAGTCCGCTCAAACTTAAAGGCGTGGGCGTGATCCAAGGCCAGCAGAAACTGCTGGAGCGGGTGGACTTCGCCGCCCGACCAGAGGCGCTTTATCAAGGCAGCAAACTGAGCGCGTCGGTCAAAGCCCTGTCCATTGCCGGCTACGGCAAGCGCGTGCTGGACGGAGAAGTTGGCGTCAACACTGACCTCGCCGGCAGCGCGCTGCGCGCAGAGGGCAAGCTCGCGCTCGACATCAACCAGCTGTTGCGGCAGCCGGCGCTGGCGACAGCGTTAGGCAAGCGACGCCCGGCGCTGAAAGCCGACGCGGCGCTCGATTTCGCGTTTGATTTCGCCGCGCCCTTGCTGAAGGTCGAACGCCTGCTGGTCAAGTTGAACACCAACCGTCAGGCCGCATTGGCGCTGACCGCCCAGCCGGGCCTCGAAATCAGAACCTCGCTCGCCAAAAGCGACCAGCTGGCGCGCGCGGTGGTCGGCAGCGCGGATCTGGATATTCGGGATGTTTCGGGCGCGGTGCTCCGCGAGTTCGTCCCCTTGGAGGGCGTGGATTTCACCGACTTTGACGCTGATTTCCGGCTGATTTCGGACGGCGTCAAACTGCGAGCTGAGGGGCAGGAGCCAATGCGCCTGTCGAATGTGAAGCTCACCGGTGAGGGTAAATCCCCGCTCGCGCCGTTTGGCCTTGAGGCGGCGGTCGTGGTGGGCGCGGAAGGACGCCAGCTGGCGCTGGATCTGACTCGACTGCAGCTAAGTTTTGTGGGGCAGGGGAGTCCGGCGCTGGATGCGCACGCCAAGGCCCGCATCGAACCGGATCGGCCGACGCCACTGCAGCAGCTCGAGCTCGCCATTTCCGCTAATTTGCCGCAATGGCTGAGTCAGCCTGCGGTGATGCCGGGGCATCGCCTGACCGGCGGCGCCCTGAACGCGACGCTGGACGTGAATGCGCGTCGGAGTTTCACCGCCCGGGTGGGCATAGACGGACTGGCCGCCAGCAAGCCGCTGGCGATCAGCGCGCTGGCGTTGCCGATTACCGGCAAAGTTGCCGCAGATGGCCGTGGCTTCCGCTTCGACGCACCGCTGGTTGCCCAGGGCAATTCCGGCGCCAGCAACGCGCAGCTCACCGCCAGTTTTGCACCCGTTACCGACGAAGCAGACATGCTCGATCTGGAACTCGACAGCGCGGTGTTTTATCTCAACGACCTGCTAAAAGCGCTGGCGCAGATCGCACCCCCCGAGGCTGCGCCCGCCGCGCCGCCGCCCACGGCGGCGCCGTCGAAGGTGACGGCGGCGGCGCCGTCGAAGGTGACGGCGGCGGCGCCGACACCGCTGGATGAAACCCGCGATGCCAAAGCCGTGTGGGACGTCATGCCTTATGGCACGCGGCTGCGGTTTGATATCAAGAAGCTGTTCTACACCGACTACCTGGCCTTTGATGACGTCGGCGGCGAACTGAACGTGCGCCGTCGGCGCTTGTCGCTGTCGGATTTTCGCGCGCGTTTTCACGACAGCCCGATCACGCTCGACGGGGGGCTGCGCTTCCGGCGCGACGCACCCGAGCCCTACACGCTGGCGCTTAACGGCGCGGTGAAGGATTTCGATCTGCAGACGTTCTCGAGCGAACTGGTGCCGGGTGAGAAGCCGCAGGTTGAAGGCCTGTTCGGGATGACCATCGAGGCCTCGGGCGAAATGCCCAATCTGGGCCAGTTACGCAACCGTGCCTATTTCGACGTGCACATGCAGAGCAGGGACGGCGTGTTCCGGCCTTTGCCGCCGTCCAGCACCTTGTTACTCGGTGCCTCCGAAGTGCTGGGCGTGCTCGGTGAAGGGCTGTCCTATGCGCCGACCGGCGGGTTTGGCGCCGGCGCGGTGGCGCGCCTGGTCAACTACATTTCCCGCATCAACTATGACCTGATCGAAATCCGTTTGCGGCGCGGCAGTTCCAAGCGCGTGCGCCTGTCGCGCTTCGTGGTGCAAAGTCCGACCATCCTGCTCAATGCTGCCGGGGCGGTGGACTACGTGGAGGGCCTTGATTTGCTGGATCGACCGCTGGACCTCAAGGGCTCGCTGAATATGCGGGCGCGTGGCGCGGCGATTTTGTACAGCATGAATCTGATGCGGGAAGGGCGTGACGAATACGGCTATTTCAAGGGGCCGGAGTTTTTGATCACCGGCACGCCGGCCGCGCCGGAATCCAACTTTGCCGCGATCATTCAGCAGGCGGGGAAGGGCACCGTGCAGGGTGGCGTTACGCGGCCCCTGTCAGGCCTGATTGGGAACTTCAAATACCGCTGGTTCGGGCCGAAGGATCGGCCGACCGCAGTTGCACCGCCGTCGGCTGCCGAACTCGAATAGCGCACCAGCCGGCCGCAAGCGCGACCGGCCGGTGCTGACCTCAGGCGGCTGGCGCGCCGTTGGTGTTGAAGACGTCGCGATGCAGTTTCCACTCGCGGCCGTCCTTCTTCCACACGACGAGGTATTTGCCTTCATCGAGTTTCGCGCCGCCTTCACCCAGCAGGGTGTAGGCGCCGACTTCGATCGCCGTGGTGCCCAGTTTTTCGACTTCCTGGGTTTTCAGTACGGCGCCCTTGATGCCCATGTTGACCGCGCCCTGCCAGAAGCCGGTGATGGCCTTGGTGCCTTTCAGCAAGCCCACGTTAGGGGCCAGCAGCTTGGCGGTCTTGGTGTACATCTTGCCGACGGCGGCCGCATCGCCTTTGGCGACCGCGGCGCCCAGCGCCTTGTTGTTAGCCTTGATCAGGCCTTCAAGGGTGACCGGCTTTGCAGCGGCAGCCTTGGCGGCAGGCGCTTTCTTCGGTGCGGCAGCTTTGCTGGCCGCTTTCTTCGTAGCCATGAGATAACTCCTCCCGGATAGCGTGACATGGGGCCGCCGAATTTGGCGGCGCCCGAAAAGTGTAGTCGACCTGTATGGCCTGCGTGTAGCGAAACCGCTCTAAGCCCGCGCGGCAATCAACTCGACCTCGAGCAGCCACTCGGGCTTGAGCAGGGCCGGCACGCAGATCGCGGTCGACGCCGGCTTGTGCGCGCCGATGTGGCGGCTGCGGGCCGCGGCATAAGCGCCGTAGTTTTCGCTGCCGACGACGTAGGCCGTCAGCTTCACGATGTCGGTCACGTCCATGCCGGCATCGCGGACGATCGCCAGCAGGTTCTGCCAGATCTGTTCGGCCTGACCTTCGATGTCGGGCGGCAGGCTACCGTCCGGGCGCAGGCCGATCTGGCCAGCGGTGTGCAGCACGCGCGCGTTGGGCGGAATGATTACGCCATGACTGTAGGCGTTGTTGAACGGGGTCACGATGTCGGCGGGATTGATAGGGCTGTTCACGGGATCTCCTCGGTGTTCGGTGGGATGAAAAAACTCGCCTGCATTCTGGCACGCCGGCTACGGAATCGGGCTTGACCCGTTTACCCTCAATGCATACGATACGGTCCGTATCGTTAATTCCAGCGTAGCGGCTTGGCAGGCAGCACAAGATGCTGCCTTCAGGCGCGCCGCGGTGGACGCTCTGCTTCTGATCCCGGTTGTCCTGAACCAGCCGCTAGCGCGGCAATACGGTAGTGCTCGCAACCACGCAACGCCTCGTCCCCCATCAGGTCTGCGCGAGCAAACGCCGTTTGGTTCAGGGCATTTTTTATCCCGGTCTGCCCCCCTCCTGCCTGCGTGTACAAAGCAGGGGTCGCCTGCTACATTCCGGCGACCTCGCGCAATCCGAAGAAACGTGTTCCTGCATGACGCTAGCCACGGCCCTCGCTCACGATAAACGCAGTTCCGGACGACCCCGTTGCCTGGTGGCGCGTCAGTCCATCCTCGACGCTACGGTCCGCTTGCTGGAATCTACCCCGCTGCAAAATCTGGCCATCGAATGTATTGCCCGCGCCGCCGGCGTGGGCAAGGCGACGATCTATCGCTGGTGGCCAAACAAGGCCGCGATCGTCATCGACGCCTTCTTTGAGCAGGTCGTGCCGAAAACCACCTTTGAGCGCACCCCGACGGCGGCTGAAGCCATCGAGCGTCAGGCCGCCCGGATGGCGCGTATCCTCAGCGGCCCGCAGGGTCGAATCGTCGCCCAGATCATTGCCGAAGGGCAGAGCGACCCGGCGGTACTCGAGCACTTCCGTAGCGTCTTCCTGCGCAACCGTCGTGGGGCCGCCCGGGCCATCATCCAGGCCGGTATGGACAGCGGTGAGTTTCGGAAGGACATCGACATCGAACTCATCATCGACCTAATCTACGGGCCGATGTGGTACCGCCTGATGGTGGGCCACCAGCCGCTCAACCGCGAGTTTGCGGAAACGTTTTCCCGGCTTGCGATCGCGGCGCTCAAGCCGGTCGCAGGCTGAACCCGGGGGCTTGTATGTCTGAACGCTACCAGCAACTCAAAGCGCTGACCGACGCCTTCACGGACAGCTTCAATCGACATGATCTGGACGCCACCATGGCGTTTTTCAGTGACGACGCGGTCTATGAGGAAATGCACGGGCCGCGTCGCGAAGGCAAGGCGGCAATCCGTAAAGCCTTCGAGCCGCTGTTTTCACGCCGCTTTGGCAGCATGCGTTTCGATGAGGACGATGTCTTCATCGATGCGGGCAGTGGCAAAGTAATGGCCAGCTGGTTCCTGCACCTCACCATTGACGGGCAGGCCGTGGCTTTGAGCGGACTTGATCTGCTGTATTTCGAAGGGACGCAGCTGGTGCGCAAAGCGACCTACTGCAAGGCGAAGGCACCGCTGTATGTCGCGGTGAAAGAGACCGGCGCGTAAATCGCGTTTACGCGCCGGCCGGCATCCTCAGTACGACTTCGGCAAGCCGAGCACGCGTTCGGCCAGATAGCTCAAAATCAGCTCGCGGCTGACCGGCGCAATCCGGGCAATCATGACTTCCCGGAAATACCGCTCGACGTGATATTCCTTCGCGTAGCCCATGCCGCCGTGCGTCATCACCGCGGTTTCGCAGGCGTGGAAGCCGGCTTCAGCACCCAGATATTTCGCGGCATTGGCAAACGCGCCGCATTCCTGACCGGCGTCGTACATCGAGGCCGCTTTCCAGATCAGCAGATCGGCGGCTTCCAGTTCTGCCCAGCATTTGGCTAGCGGGTGCTGAATCGCCTGGTTCTGTCCAATCGGGCGGCTAAACACCACACGGTCCTTGGCGTACTGCGTGGCGCGCGCGAGCGCCGCCCGCCCGAGGCCGACGGCTTCTGCCGCCAGCAGAATGCGCTCCGGATTCAGCCCATGCAGGATGTAATGGAAGCCTTTGCCTTCTTCCCCGATGAGGTCCTCATGCGGCACCGGCATGCCGTCGTAGAAGACCGCGTTGGAGTCCACCGCCTTGCGGCCCATCTTGGGAATTTCGCGGACTTCGGCGTAGCGCTTGTCGAGGTCGGTGTAGAAGAGGCTAAGCCCGTCGGTTTTGCGCTTGCACTGGTCTTTGGGGGTGGTGCGCGCGAGCAGCAGCACCTTGTTCGCACGCTGGGCCATCGACGTCCAGTGCTTCTGGCCGTGAATGACGTAGCCGTCGCCGTTGCGCTCCGCGCGTGTTTCGAGGCTGGTGGTATCGAGACCGGCGTTGGGCTCGGTCACGCCAAAACAGGCTTTGTCTTCACCGCGAATGAGCGGCGGCAGCATGCGCGCCTTCTGTTCGTCCGTGCCAAAAATGACGACCGGATTCAGCCCGAAGATATTCAGGTGGATGGCCGATGCGCCGCTGAGCCCGGCGCCGGACTCGGCCACCGTCTGCATCATGATCGTGCTTTCCGTAATGCCGAGCCCTGAGCCGCCGTAGGCCTCGGGCATCGCGATGCCGAGCCAGCCGCCGGCGACGATTTCGGCGACGAATTCTTCGGGATAGTGACCTTCGTTATCGCATTTCAGCCAGTACTCGGCGTCGAATTTGGCACACAGTTTGGTGATGGCATCGCGGATGGCGAGCTGGTCTTCGGAGAACTGAAAATCCATCGTGATTCCCGTGGTAGCTGGTCGTTAAAAAAGCAGGTCAAGTCTGACCGTACGCGCCGCCGCGCGAGCGTGTCAAGGCGCCACCGCGCCTCGCCACCGACGGCATAACGCGCGAAGATCCGCCTCTCAGTTTCGCGAGGACCTAGCCCCCATGACGCCTGATTACCGCGCCGGTTGCGCCTACATTGATGGCGAATTTGTGCCCATCGCCGAGGCCCGTATTTCGATTCTGGATATGGGCTTCTCGCGCTCCGACTGCACCTACGATGTGGTCGCCGTGTGGGAAGGCGGCTTCTTCCGTCTGGCCGACCACCTCAACCGCTTTGAGCGCTCTTGCAGCTGCCTGCAGCTGCACCCGCCCTACGCTCGCGAAGCCATTACCGAAGTGCTCTTCGAGTGCGTACGTCGCAGCGGCCTGCGCGACGCCTATGTCGAGATGATCGCCACCCGCGGTGTGCCCGCGGCCGGCGAGCGCGACATTCGCCGCATCAGCAACCGCTTCTACGCTTATGCCATTCCTTACGTCTGGATTTCACGACCAGACCAGCAGGCACGGGGCCTGCATATGGTGGTGGCCCGTGACGTCGAACGAATTTCTACCCGGGCGGTCGACCCGACGGTCAAGAATTTCCACTGGGGCGATCTGGTGCGCGGCCTGTTTGAAGCCTACGACCGCGAGGCGGACACGGCGGTGCTGGTGGATGCCAACGGCTACGTGACCGAAGGGCCAGGCTTCAACCTTTTTGCCTGCTACCGCGGCCAGTTGATCACGCCCTCGGACGGCGTCCTGCAGGGCATCACCCGGCAAACGGTGCTGGAACTGGCCGCCGAGGAGGGCGTCCCGGCCCGTGTCGGACGCGTCGAGCCCGGCCTGCTGGCGCAAGCGAGCGAGATTTTCATCACCAGCACGGCCGGTGGTGTGATGCCCGTGACGCTGCTGGACGGCGCGCCGGTGGGCGATGGCCAGCCAGGCCCGCTGACCGCCCGGCTGCGCGCCCGCTACTGGGACGCGCATCGCGCGGGTCGCTGGGTCACCCCGCTGAACTATGCCAGTCGCTGAGCAAGGGGCAAGGCGCCGGACGGCTCTGGTATGCTGCGACGGCTTTACTATTCCAATCTCTCCAAGGAGCCTCCTATGCGCGAACTCACGCTAGCCGAAGTCCAGACCCTGATCACCGAAGGCGTGGCGTACGCCCAGTCCATTGGCCGCCCCAGCTCGGTCGCCGTGGTGGATTTTGGCGGACATCTGCGCGGTGGACTGCGTCCCGACAAGGGCCGTATCGCGAACATCCTGATCGCCGAAAAGAAAGCCTGGACCGCGGTTGCTTTCCAGCGGCCGACCGACATGGTGCGCGACGTCATGCTGCCGGGTGCCTTCGGTTACGGCCTGCAGCACACCGACGAACGAATTTGCATGGTCGGCGGCGGCTATCCCATTTTTGACGAGCAGGGCGAAGTCATTGGCGGCATCGGCGCCAGCGGCGGCACCATTGAGGAAGACTGCGAGTGCTGCCTCGTTGGCATGCGCAAACTGGGTTTCAAGACCGAGTTCGTCAATCCGCTGGCCGCCAAGAAGTAAGCCCGCCCAGCAGGAGCGATCGGCCGGGGTAGCGCCCCCCGGCCGGCATCTGATAACAGGCGCGCCGAGGACGTTCTGCATGAGCAATATCCGGCTAGAAGCCGTCAGTACCGAGGGGCCGGGCAGCTTGCCCGCCGAACTGGGCTTTGGCCTGTATTTCGCCGACCGCATGTTCTCGCAGCGCTACAGCGCCGAACGCGGTTGGCACGACGCCACGATTGGGGCCTACCGGCCGTTAACGCTGGACCCGGCGGCGCAGGTCTTTCATAACGGACAGATGGTGTTTGACGGGACCAAGGCCTATCGCCGCGAAGACGGGCGCATCAACCTGTTCCGGGTTGACCGCAACGCCGCCCGCTTCAACCGTTCCGCTGAACGCATGGGCATGCCGCCGGTCGACGACGCCTTACACATCGAGGCGATTGAACAACTCGTCAAGCTTGAGCACCGTTGGGTGCCGACTGCGCCCAACACGGCGCTATATATCCGGCCGGTGATGATTGCCACTGAGAAAGCGCTGGCCGTGCGCGCGCCGAAGGAATACCTGCACTACGTCATCCTGAGCCCGGTCAGCCCGTACTTTGCCGGCGGCTTTGCGCCGGTCGCGGTTTACGTCAGCAACGAATACGTCCGCGCGGTGCGTGGCGGCACCGGCGAAGCCAAAACTCCCGGCAACTATGCGGGCAGCATCGCGGCCACCGAACTCGCGATTACCAAAGGCTACCAGCAGGTGCTGTGGCTGGACGCGGTCGAGCGCCGCTATGTGGATGAAGTGGGCGCGATGAACATCGCCTTCCTCTACGAGGGCAAGCATCTGCGGACCCCGGCCCTGTCGGGCGCGATTCTGCACGGCGTAACGCGCGAGTCTCTGCTGGTGCTGGCCAAGGATTTGGGCCTGACGACCAGCGAGGAGCGCATCGATTTTCACGAGGTGCTGGCCGACATCGAACGCGGCCGAATTACCGAGGTCTTCGGCATGGGCACCGGGGCAGTCATCGCGCCGGTGGCGCGCCTCGGCTACGAGGGCCGGGACATTCTGGTCAACGGCGGCGAACCCGGTCCGGTGGCCCGGCGTTTGTTCGATGAATTGACCGGCATCCAGTACGGGCGTCTGCCTGATCGCCACGGCTGGACCAGAACGCTGGCGGTCTGACGGCCTGGCCGCAGACCCCGGTTTTACAGCACGGCAGCACGCTGCCGTTTTTATAACGACAGAGGAGGAGAACTCGAATGGCTTATTCAGTCATGGTCGAACGGACCGTCGCGATGCCGCGCGCCAAGGTGTTTGCGTATCTGATGGATTTTGGTGGCATCAAGAAACTGCTGCCCGACATGCTGGGCACCTGCTCGACGACCGGTGAAGGCGTGGGTTGCGTGCGCACCCTGACCCTCAACGGCGCGCCCGGCACGGTAGTAGAACGTCTGGACGGCGCCTACGACGGCCACTATTTTTCCTATTCCATCATCGGCGAGTGCCCGCTGCCGCTGGAGCACTACCATGCGGTGGTGATGCTGGAAGATGCGGCCGACGGCGGTTGCTTCATCCGCTACGGCAGCAACTGGACCGCCAAGGGCGCGCCGCACGCTGAAGTGGTGGCGATGCTGACCGGGCTGTACAACACGATCGTGGATGCGATCGTCAAGGCGGGCTAAGCCTGTCCTGATGTCCGAGGACTCCCGCAGGGGCCGCGCTGGCATCCTGCGGTAGCAAACGCTTCCCCGCCCGCAAGGCGGGCGGGGAAACGTCGATCAACGAAACGCCGGCATCACGTGCTTGGCAAACAACTCCATCGACTTCGTCCCCTTCTTCGGGTCCAGACCCGGAAACTGCGAGTCCATGATGAAGTCGGTGCACATGTACTTGGCCTTGAAGGCCTCCATCTTGCGCGCGACCTGATCGGGCGTGCCAATCATCAGTTCGGCCGCCAGCGGTGAGTGGCGAATATCTTCGGCGCAGGTAATCGGCAGCGGCACATCGTCGCCTTCCGCATCGTTGGCCTCGGAGAGAATGCCAGCGTAGAAGTCGAACAGGTGGTAGAGGTGATGCTGGCACTCTTCCCAGGCCTGATCTTCGGTTTCTGCGCAGTAGACCATGCGGAGTTGGGCGACCTTGAAGTCGTCCGGGTTACGGCCGTGCTCGCGCAGGGTATCCATGTAGAGCGGCGCCGGATCGGGGCCGAGGGTCGCCATGAGGTGATAGCCCAATTCGGCCGCGCTCTTGATGGCCTTGGGGCCGCGGGCGCCGATCCAGATCGGCGGATAAGGATCCTGCACGGCTTTCGGGGACAGGGTCATGTCCTTCACCTGCGTGTACTTGCCGTCAAACGTCACGTTCTCTTCGGTGAACAGGCGAGTCATCAGCTTGATGCCTTCGCGCATCCGCGACCCACGCTCGCTGCGGTTCATGCAGAACGCGCTCCACTCGTGATGCGAATAACCCTGCCCGATGCCAAGGTCAATGCGGCCGTTGGAGAAGATGTCTGCGCAGGCCACGTCTTCGGCGGCACGGACAGGATGAATGAAGGGCAGCAGCAAGATGAAGGTGCCGATGCGAATGCTGCTGGTGCGGGTCGCGATGGCGGCCGCGGTGGCCATCAAGGCCGGGTTGTAGCCGTCTTCCGTGAAGTGATGCTCGGTCAGCCAGACGTTGTCGTAGCCCAGTTCCTCGGCGCGCACGATTTGGTCGAGGATCTGGCGATAAAACTCGGGAAACGGGCGACGCCACTTCACCGGATTGCGGAAGTCTTCCATAAAGCCGAAACGCATGAGTTCTCCCCTGATATTGGTCGTTGTTGAAGACAGGCCATGCTAATGGCGACGCGCCCCGGCTGTCATCGTTCAAACGTGGTCAGTTCCACCCGCAACGGCTAGCATCGGGCCTTGTGCCGTGAAGGAACCGACCCATGACCGACTACCGCCTGCTAGCCACCGACGAATACCCGCACGAACCGACCGCCGAGACCCACTACAACGAGAGCGTCTACATGAACGCCTTCGACCATCAGCGGGCAATGGGCGGCTGGATGCGAATTGGCAACCGCGTCAACGAAGGCTATGCCGAACTGTCGGTCTGCCTGTATCTGCCAGACGGCCGCATTGCCTGCCAGTTCCAGCGCCCGTCGATTTCGGATAACACGGCGTTCAACGCCGGTGGCCTGTCGGTGCGCATCGAAACCCCGTTGCAGCGGGTGCACATGACCTACGAGGGCGAAGTGCTGGTGGTGCGTGACCCCGAGCTCCTGCGCAACCCGAAGCGTCTGTTCGCCGAATGCGAGCGCCAGCCCGCGCGCATTCACTGGACGCATCAGGCCACCTCGCCCGTCCATGGCGGCATTCCGGTAGACCCGCTGGCGCCCACCCTCTACGGCCGCGATTTTTCGCTGGGACATTTCAACCAGCACACCCGGGTGACGGGCGAAATCCGGATCGGCGCCGAGCACTGGCCGGTTGATGGCTACGGCTGGCGCGACCATTCCTGGGGGCCGCGCTACTGGCAGAACATTCTGTTCGACCGCCTCTACATGGCCAATTTCGGGGCGGATCGTGGGCTCATGCTGCTGAAACTCGCCAACAATGACGCGCAGGTGCGCCGCGGTGGGGTGCTGCAGTTCGACGGGGCATACGAGGAAATTCTGGATCTCGACATCGACAACGCCTGGAACGATGCCAAGGACCCCACCCGATTCCGGCTCGCCGTGCGTACCGCCAGACGCGTGGCCTTAATCAACGGGGTAGTCCTCAACTGTGCGCCGCTGCGTAATCGACGTGAGGAAAACGGTCAGATGCTCCAGTCCCGAATCGCGGAGTGTTTTACCCGCCTCGAATGGGACGGCCGGGTGGGCTATGGCATGACCGAGTACGTCGAGCGTCTGGTCGACGGCGTGCCGGCAGGCTTCCCGCTGTAGGCCTGGCGCCGATACTCCCTCAATCTGGCGGGGCCGACCGGCCTCGCTATCCAGCCCAGCGGGCGACCACCTCTCCTCAAGGACTCGACGCATGCGGCCGATGAAGGCGATGGCCCCAAACCGGCGCCGCTTGTCCTGCCCGTCCTGAGGAGCATCGCTTGCTATCCTGCTTCGCCCGCGTCGCGAGGGCTCTGGCCCTGACCATGCTGTTTACGTTTGGCGGCGCGGCCGCCGCAGATCCGGCCGGCCAAATCACGTTATTGACCTGGGCCGATTACATCGACCCGGCGGTGCTGAAAGACTTCGAACAGGAATCCGGGATCAAGGTCCGGGTGGTCGTGTTCGAAGACGATGTTGAACGTGACAAGCGTCTGGTGGCCAACGACGGCGGGAATTACGACGTGGTCTGCCTCAATCACGCGGTGGTGTCCACGTACGTGGCCAGCGGGTGGCTGGCACCGGCGACAGCCAGTGAAATCCCCAACCTTAGCCATCTGGAGCCACGCTGGTTTGAGCGCGTGCCGGCATCGCGGGGTTATGCGGTGCCCTACTTCTGGGGCGCGACCGGCGTGGCCTATCGGCGAGACCTGTTTGGGGCCGAACTGACCAGCTGGGCGCAAATCTTCGCGCCGGAAAACGCGCAGCGGGGGAAGATTGCCATGATTGGTAACGCGCGCGATCTGGTCGGCGCCGCGCTCAAAGCCCTTGGCTATTCCATTAACTCGACCGCCATGGCAGAGCTTGCCGCCGCCGAGGCCCTGTTGCTGAAGCAGCGTCCGGCAGTCGCGACTTACACCTACGATCTCGCCGCCGATCGCAAGGAATCTGGCCTGTACAAGGGCACTGTCAGCGCCGCGATGGCGTTCAACGGCGACGCAGATCTGTTAACCGAGATTGAGCCGCGCGCGAGCTTCGTGTTGCCCCGCGAAGGCGGCATCCTGTGGCTGGATTTTCTGGGCGTGCTGGCGCAGTCCCGGCACAAGGCCGAGGCCTATGCCTTGCTGGATTTCCTGAACCGCCCAACGGTCGCCGCGCGCAATGCCCTGTTTGTCCACTTTGCCAGCCCTAACGAAGCGGCGTTGCGTCATCTGCCGCCGGCTTTTCTGGCAAGGCGCACGATCTTCCCGACGTTGGAGGAGGTCGACCGCTCCGAGTTCGAGGCCGAATTGCCGCCGCGGATTCAGAAGCGCATCAACGAAATCGTCGCTCGTGTGCTGCGCTGAGTCTGATCCGTGAGACTGGGCCTCTCGCTAAAAGTCGTCGCCGTCATCCTGCCGTTGGTGTTCGCACCGCTGGCGGTGCTGGCCGGCCTGTCTTTTTATCAGTTAAAGCAGTCCGAACGCGTTCGCACCGAAGAAGTATTGCGCGTGGCTATGCGCAACCTCGCGGCGGATATTCGCAGTGAAATCGGGGCTTCTCAGCGCAACCTGAAGTTCTTCGCCGACGCCAATGATGTGCGCAAATACGCCGGGACCAAGGATGAGGCGAAGCGCTACAACCTGCTGCAGCCCGGTTTTATTGACTATCTGAAAGGCATCCGGCGCGCCTATCCGGCCTACGAGGAGTTGCGCCTCATCTTGCTCGATGGCTACGAAGACACGCGCGTCGCGCCCACCGACTTGCCCAACCTGACCGAGGATGAGTCTGGCGGGTCGCTGTTCAGGGCGCTGAAAGGCATGGCCGGGGAGTCCTACGCTGAAGTGGCCATCCATCCCGATGCCCATGAACTACGCCTGCTGCAGGCGCAACGCGTGTACGCGCTGGATACCAGCACGGGACTGGCGGTGACGCCGGCCGATCTGGTCGGCTATCTGGTGATGAGCCGGGACCTGCAGTTTGTGCAGAAGACTGTCGAGGAGCTTAACCGCAACATCAGCGGGGAGCTGCTGGTGGTGGATGCGGCGGGGCGGGTGCTCGCAACGCGCGATCGAAGCAGGCTCGGCAAGCCGTTGTCAGGCGACGCCTTGCAAGGTCTGCACCGCGCACAAGGTAGTCCCGACCCGTTCACGGCCGAGATCCTGCCTAACCTGTTTGTGATGGCGGAAATGCCGCGCTCGGTTTTCAGCAACTCCGCCGTGGCATTGGCGCGTGCGCTACTCACCACCGCCGGTCTGGCGGTAATTTTTACGTCCTTTCTCCTCTCTGTGCTGTTGGCGCGACTGGTCGTGCGCCCGGTGAAGACCTTGACCGTCGCAACGGTCGAAATTGGTCACGAGCGCCCGGCTGGCGAGTTGCCGACCGGGCGTGAAGACGAAATTGGCGCGCTCGCCCGGGCGCTCGAATTGATGCGTAAAACCCTGCTGGAGCGGCGTCAGGGTTTGCTGGAGCAGAATCGCTTGCTGGCCGAGCGTGGGGCCCAACTCGAGTTTGCGCGCGATGCGGCGCAGGCGGCGAATCGCGCGAAAAGTGCCTTTCTGGCGACCATGAGCCATGAGATTCGCACCCCCATGAACGGTGTCTTGGGGATGACCGAGTTGTTGCTGGGCACGTCCCTGCAGGCGCGCCAGCGGAGCTATGCCACGACCATCTTGCAGTCGGGTCAGAATCTGCTGTCAATCATCAACGACATCCTCGATTTCTCGAAGATCGAGGAAGGCAAACTCAGCCTGCACATCGCTCCGTTCAGTCCCGGCGAGCTCTGCGAAGAGCTTGTCGATGCGCTGGGCGCCACCGCCTTCGGCCGCAGTATCGAACTGATCTGCGACCTCGAACCGGCGTTATTCACACCCGTCGAGGGCGATCAGGCGCGCCTGCGACAGGTGCTGATCAATCTGGTGGGCAACGCCATCAAGTTCACCGACCGCGGTGAAGTCATCTTGCGTGGACGAGCCGTCCGGGACCAGTTTCCCAGCGTGCGATTCGAGATCATCGATACCGGCATCGGCATTCCGGCCGACGTGCTCTTGCATATTTTCGAGCCTTTTTATCAGGTCGACGGAACCGCCAGTCGTCGCCATGGCGGGACCGGGCTAGGGCTCGCGATCGTGCGGCAGTTGCTGGATGCGATGGGCGGCAAAATCAGCCTGCAGAGCGAGGAGGGCGCGGGCACCCGCGTCACGGTTGAACTGCCATTTGACTGTCCGCCGCTCCCTTTGCCCGCGCCCCGGGGACTGGCCTTGGTGGGTTGTGAATCGAGCGGCCAGAGCGCTGCCGTGCAAGCCCTGCTTGAGGCGCGAGGATACGAGGTGCAGCGTATTGCCGTAGAAGAAGACCTGCAGGCCCGGCGGGCTGCCGTGGCGGTGACGCCGGCTTTGATCGTGGTTGAAAAACGCTTCTTGCAGGCGATGCGCCGGGAATTCGGCGCCGAGCCGGCCGGCCCGCGGGCCATCGTGCTGAAGCGGCGGCTGGACGCCGGCGACGACCGCAATACCTGGTCGAATCATCCGCGCAATGTGCTGGAACTTCCGCTGCGACGGCGCGAAGTCGAGTACCTGCTGGGTGGACTCGAAACCGCTAGCGCGGCCTTCGCCGATGAGGCGTCGGCGCCGGAGCGCAGAACCCGCGTGCTGGTGGCAGACGGCGACATGATCAACCAGCTGGTGCTGGTAGAAATGCTCTCGATCCTCGGGCTGCACTGTACGACCGCTGGCACGGGAGAAGAGCTGTTGAAGCGGCTTGAACAAAGCCTGCTCGGCGACACGCCGACCGGCTTCGGCTGGATTTTGCTCGATGGGCAACTTGCAGACATGGACCCCCACCGGGTGGTCGGGCTGATCAAGGCCATGGAGCAGCGCCATGGGCTGGCGGTCGGTGCAGCCTTGATTGGCCTTGGCTCGGCAGCGCGCGCGCAGCAGCGGGCGCATTGTCTGGCGGCCGGCATGGATGACTTCCTCGAACGGCCTTGTTCGCAGGTCGAGCTGGAAAGCCTGTTGGCACGCTGGCGCCCGGCCGCGCGCGGCGAGGGCAACGCAGATCAGGGCTGATCTGGTCGTCGCATGCCCGGGCGCGGGCCGCTACAATCCCGATGCTGTTGTGCACCAGCGCGAACCCATCAGGAGCTTGCAGATGAACGCCTTCCGGTTGACCCCCCAGGACGAATACACCCACCGTCCGAGCGCTGAGAAAAACTTCAATGAAAGCGTTTACCTCAACGCCTTTGACGAGCACGGCACCTACGGTGGCTGGATGCGCTTGGGCAATCGGGTCAACGAGGGTCGGGCCGAGCTTTCGGTGTGTCTGTATCTGCCGGATGGCAAAGTGGCCTGCCAGTTCGGGCGCCCCGCCATCACCCACAACGATGCTCACGATGCCGGCGGTCTGCGCTACCAGGTGGTGACACCACTCGAGCGCGTGCAAATGAACTACGACGGCGAGGTGATGTTGCTCGAGGATCCCGAGTGGATGCGCGATCCAAAGGTCGCCTTCGCACGCGCTGCGCGGGTGCCTTGCGCGGTTGAGTTTCGCCACGATGGCGTGTCGCCCTTGCACGGGGGCGAACCGACCGACGACAGCACGCCCACCATGTATGGCCGCAACTTCTCGCTGGGGCATTTCAACCAGCACACGCGGGCCAGCGGCCACATTCAGGTGGGCGAGCAGCGCTTGACGCTGGCCGGCTTCGGCTGGCGCGACCACTCCTGGGGTCCGCGCTACTGGACCAACATCTATTTCTATCGCCTGTTTATCGCCAATTTTGGCGCTGACCGCGGCTTTATGATTCTCAAAATTACCGACCGCAACGGCCTCACTCGTCGCTGCGGCGTGCTGCAGTACGACGGCCAGTACGAAGAAATCACCGACCTCGACCTCTTTACCGAATGGACCCCGCGCAAGGATCCGGCGCGCATGATGCTGGGCGTGCGCACGGCTCAGCGGGCGGTCCGTATCGAGGGGGAAGTCCTGTGCATGCTGCCGTTACGGAACCGCCGCGAAGAAAACGGCGTCAGCCTGCAGTCGCGGATCGCGGAAGGCTTTACCCGCTGGACCTGGGGTGACCGCCAGGGGCTGGGGATGACCGAATACATCGAGGTGCTGGAGAACGGCGAACCGGTCGGCTATCCGCTGTAAATCGAGCACACGGTTCCACGTCCTCATGAACGCGCCAAACGCACTCTCCGATCCGCTGGTCACCATCATCGAACGTCTGCGCGCTGCGGTGCGCCGGCGCTTCGGCGAGGCGGCCGACATTGACCGTATCGACGTCGCCACGCTGGGCGGCTCGAACCGTACCCTGCTGTTTGATTTGGTCGACGGCGCAGCGCGCCGGCGGCTGGTGTTCCGGCAGGAAACCTACACCCTGCCCAATTCGCCGTTTATCGCGCCGCATCCGCAGTTCAAGCTGTTGCAGATTGCCCAGCGGCACGGTGTACCGGTGCCCGATCCGGTCTTTGAGTTCGCGCCTGAAGACGAACTTGACCGCGGCTATGTGGTGGGCTTCGTAGAGGGCGAAACTTTGCCCCGGCGACTGCTGCACGACGCGCGCTTTGCCGACGCGCGCAAGGTCTTCAGCGCCGAGGCTGCCGGCATTCTGGCGCGCCTGCATGCGGCCGACCCGGCTGAAGCGGCGTTTCTGGCCGATACCCCGGATTCACTGGACCCGCTGGCGGCGCAACTCGCGCGGCTCGACTACTACGGCGAAGCGCATCCTGCGCTAGAGCTTGCCGTGCGCTGGCTGGAACAGCGCCGGCCGCAGCATGCGCGGCGGGTGCTGCTCCACGGCGATTTTCGCGTTGGCAACATGATCATGGGACCGGAAGGGATCCGGGCGGTGCTCGACTGGGAGTGCTCACACCTCGGCGACCCGATGGAAGATTTTGGCTGGCTGTGCCTGCGCTCCTGGCGTTTCGGTAACCACGATCTGGCAGTCGGCGGCATCGGGCAGCGGGCGGCGTTTTATGCCGCTTACGAAGCAGCCGGTGGGCAGCCGGTCGATCCGGAGGCGGTGCGCTGGTGGGAGATTTTTGGCTTTGTCCGCTGGATGGTGCTGAACATCATGCAGGCCCACGGGCACTGGAGCGGCGAGCGCCGTTCGCCGGCCTTTGCCGCCTGCGGTCGCAATACCTGTCTCATCGAATACGACCTGCTGATGAGCCTGCTCGGCCAGTACGACTGAGCAAACCGGAGTCCACTCATGCATCGCGACGCCCCCGAACTGCCCGAAATCCTGCGCACCGTGCGCGAATTCGTGGACGAGATCACCGACCGCCTCGGCGGGCAGGACCGCTATCACGCGCTCTGCACCAGCTACCTGCTGGCGGTTGCTGAACGCGAACTGGCGCACGGGCCGGCGGTCGACGAGGCCGAGCGCGCCATGTTTAGCGAGTGGGCAGGCGACAGCAGCAGGCTTGCCGCGCAGATTCGTAGCGGCGCGCTCGACGCCCAGTGGGATCGCCTGTTCCCGCTTCTGCTCACTCATGTCATCAACAAAGTGCGGATTTCCAAGCCCGAGCACCTGCATCCCATGCATCGCGAAGGCTGAGTCCCCCGGAGAGACCCGTCATGGCCAATACCAGAATTCGATTCTCGATCGCCGACGGCATTGCCCGTCTGGTCTTCTGCGATGTCGAGCGTCACCACGCGGTTGATGGGCAGTTCACCCGCGAACTCGCTGATGCGGCCCGTCAGTGCGAAGCCACTGCCGGCCTGAAAGCGGTGCTGATGACCGCCGAAGGCAAAGACTTCTGCGTCGGCGGCGACCTGCGCGAGTTCATCGCTGAGCGTCCGCGCATCCAGACCCACGTGCGCGACATGACCGTGCATTTTCACGCCGCCATTCTCACGCTTAACCGCCTGCCGGTGCCGGTGATTGCGGGGGTTAACGGGGTGGCTGCCGGCGGCGGTTTCAGTCTGGTGTTGATGGCAGATCTCGCGATTGCCGCGCGCTCGGCCAAATTCAATTTTGCGTACACCAAATCGGGGCTCACGCCCGACGGCGGTGCCACCTTCTTCCTACCGCGTCTGGTCGGCCCGCAGCGGGCGTTTGATCTGATGGCGACCAACCCGACCCTGAGCGCCGAGCAGGCGCAGGCACTGGGCCTAATCGCGCGGGTGGTGGATGACGAGGCGCTGGCGGCGACGCTGGAGGAGACGGTGGCAAAAATCGCCAGCGCGCCGGCCAACGCAAACGGGCGCCTGAAGGGCCTGCTGCGGGCCAGCCTCAACAACTCACTGGAAGAGCAGTTCGAGCTTGAGGCGCGCTCCATTGCCAGCGGCTCGGCGCACCCCGAAACGCAGGCGGCAATCGACGCCTTTTTCCAGCGCACGCAGCGCTAAATCGGTGGTCTGTCGGGCGCGCCCCGTGGCGCTGCTGGCAGGCCTGAAAGCACCGGCCTTGTCGCATGGACAAAGCCGGACCCTTTGGCTATCGTCCGGGCAAATCCCGAGGAGCACCTCATGAACGAACGACTCTCCGCCGACACCGGCGCGCAGGCGGGCAACGCCTTTGACCTTTCGCCCGATCAGAAAATCATTCTCGACGAAGCGGACAAGTTCTCCCGCAAGGAACTCGCGCCGCTGGCCGCCCGCATGGACAACGAGGAATGGTGGCCGGAAGACGTCTTTCGCAAGATTGGCGATCAGGGTTATTTCGGTCTCACGGTGCCGGAGAAATTTGGCGGCGTAGGCCTCGATTTCTTCACCAGCGGGCTGGTCTGTCAGGCCATGGCGCGCTGGAACTACGCGCTGTCCTTGTCCTACATCGCGCACGAGAATCTCTGCCTCAACAACATCTTTCGCAACGCGAACGATGACCTGCGCTACAAGTACCTGCCCGACCTGTGCAGCGGCAAGGCCATCGGCGCGCTGGGGCTGACCGAACCCGGCGCGGGTTCGGACGCGCTGGGCTCGATGCGCACCACCGCCAAGCGCGATGGCAGCCACTACGTGCTCAACGGCACCAAGATTTACATCACCAACGGCCCGATTGCGGACGTCCTGCTGGTCTACGCGAAGACCGCGCCGGAGCGCGGCGCGCACGGCATTTCCGCCTTCATCGTCGAGAAGGACTTCCCCGGCTTCCGCGTCGCGCAGAAGTTGGTGAAGATGGGGTTCCGCGGCAGCCAGACCGGCGAACTCGTCTTCGACAACTGCCGGGTGCCGGTCGAGAACCTGGTGGGCGAAGAGAACAAGGGCGTGGCCGTGGTCATGAGCGGTCTTGATCTCGAACGCGCGGTCATTTCGCCGATTTGCGTCGGCATGGCCGAGCGCGCGCTGGAACTGTCGATCGATTACGCGAAGACCCGCCAGCAGTTCGGCAAGCCGCTGGCCTCTTTCCAGATGATCCAGTCGAAGATCGCCGACATGTACACCTGGGTCGAGACCATGCGCATCTACTGCTACCACGTGCTGGCGGCCGGCAACGCGCTGGAAGTCGGCGCCGGCGGCCGTGGCGCGATCCACGCGCAGTCTGCCGCTTCCATCATGTACACCGCCAATATGCTGAACAGCGTGTTGAATGAAGCACTGCAGATCCACGGCGGCTCGGGCTACATGTGGGAAACCGAGATCAACCGGCTCTATCGCGGCATCAAGCTGCTGGAAATCGGCGCGGGCACGACCGAAGTGCGCAAGATGATTATCAGCCGCGAACTGCTGGGCCAATGAGCACCGAGGCAAGCGTAGACCCGCAGACCGAACTGGCCGAGCGGCCGCTGTCCTTTGCCCCCGGCTTGCTGAAAGGCAAGGTGGTGGTGGTGTCTGGCGGCGGCAGCGGCATTGGCCGCGCCACTGCCTGGATGGCGGTGCGGCTGGGTGCCAGCGTGGTCGTCTGCGGTCGCACCGAAGATAAACTGCTGGCGGTCGCCGATGCCATGCGCGACCGGCGGCTGGACGGCGACTTTGAACCCGTCGACATTCGCGACCGCGCGCGGGTTGAGCGCGCCATCCACAACATCTGGGAACGCCACGGGCGTATCGACCTGCTGGTCAACAGCGCCGGCGGCCAGTTCCCGCAGGCCGCGATCGATTATTCCGAGAAAGGCTGGAACGCCGTCATCAACACCAACCTCACGGGCACCTGGAACGTGATGCAGCAGGCGGCGCTGAAGTGGCGGGAAACGGCAACCGGCGGCAGCATTGTCAACGTGGTGGTAGTGCCGCAGGGCTTGCACGGCGTGGCGCATACCTGTGCGGCGCGGGCCGGGGTGATTGCGCTTTCGCAGTCGCTGTCGGTGGAATGGGCGCCGCTGGGGATCCGCGTGAACTGTGTGGCGCCGGGCGCCATCCGCACCGAAGGCTGGACGGTCTACACCGAAGAAGCACGCAGCAAATACCCGGCCACCAATCCGCTGATGCGGGCCGGCGAGCCCTGGGAAGTGGCCGAAGCGATTTTGTTCGCCGGCGGACCCACCGGCGGGTTCATTAACGGCGAGGTGCTAACGGTCGACGGCGGCGGGCAGCACTGGGGCGAAATCTGGACCACCGGTAAGCCCGAGTATTACGCCAAAGCGACCCGCTTGTGGGACGACAGCGCCCGCTAGCGGTCGTTCATCGGGCGCTTGCCCAACTCCTCGTTCGCCGCCCCCAGTAACGCAATCAGCGCGCTGCGGGCGGCCGGATCTGCCTCCCCCAAAGCCTGCAAGGCGGTCTTGAAGCGGTGCACGTTGGCGGTATGTTCGGCCAGCAAACCGTCGAGGTAGGCGGCTTCAGACAAGCTGCGCTGACCGCCCAGACGATACTTGTCGTTCAGCGCTTCCAGCGTGCGGAAATGCAGGTCCTTGGAATCCAGCATGGCGCGCCAAGCCCGCCAGGCCGGATCGGCGCTGGCAGGCAGGGGCGAGGTGAGGGGCGCTTCGTTCAACCGAACAGACGCTTGAGGAAGCCTTTGATGCCGCCGGCTTGTTGTGCGGTTTCGGCCGCCGGGGCGCTGGCACGGGCGGGGCGCGGACCGCGCTCCTGCGGGGGACGGCCGGCCGGTTTTTCGGTCCGCGGCTGCGACGCGTCAACCCGCAGTTCGCGGCCGTGCAGTTCTTGGCCATTCAGCGCCGCGATGGCGCGAGTCGCCGCTTCGTCATCAAGCATTTCGACAAAACCGTAGCCGCGCGAGCGGCGCGTACGCTTGTCGAAAATGACTTCGGCGGCGGCGACGTCGCCGTACGCCTCGAAAGCGGCGCGCAGTTCTTCATCGCGCACGCTGTAAGGAAGGTTGCCTACGTAGATATTCATTCAGATGCTCTGGATTTTTCGTTTGTTGGAGAGGCCCATCGGGCAGACCTCGGCGTGCATGCGGACTGCCGCGTCCCCTAACGCGACCTGAGTCCGGGGCAACAAGACGGCTCCGCGCGAAGGCGGGACGGGGAGGGCAATCGTCGGTGTGTCGTCGAAGACCCGGCACCGCCTGCCGGCATGATGCTCCGGTAGAAGCCGGCCCTTCAGGCCCGCGCTTCGGCGGCGGCTGCAAAGCCGGACGCCCGGTCTGAGCCGCGCTGCGCGGAACCGGCGGCTGCAAGCTGCAGCCCACCCTCAGATGGGGGGCATTCAAACACAGCAGCCCCGAGGTGGCAACGCAGGGCAGGGCCCTGACGCGTGCGCCCTCGGGACCGCCGGGCGCCTAGCCCGTGAAGGCCTGCAAGCCCGTCTGCGCGCGACCCAGAATGAGGGCGTGCACGTCGTGCGTGCCTTCGTAGGTATTCACCGCTTCCAGATTCATCACATGCCGGATGACGTGATACTCGTCGGAGATGCCGTTGCCGCCGTGCATGTCACGCGCCACGCGGGCAATGTCCAGCGCCTTGCCGCAGTTGTTGCGCTTCATCAGCGAGATGGCTTCCGGCGCGCCGAGGCCAGCGTCAATCATCCGCCCGACCTGCAGCGAACCCTGCAGCCCCAGCGCGATCTCGGTCTGCATGTCGGCCAGCTTCTTTTGAATCAGCTGGTTGGCGGCCAGCGGTCGGCCGAACTGGATGCGGTCCATGGTGTACTGGCGCGCGGCCAGCCAGCAGAACTCGGCGGCGCCCATCGCGCCCCAGGAAATGCCGTAGCGCGCGCGGTTGAGGCAACTGAACGGACCGCGCAGGCCCTGCACGTTGGGCAGCATCTGCGAAGCCGGCACCGGGACCTTGTCCATCACGATTTCGCCAGTGGTCGACGCGCGGAGCGAGAACTTGCCCTCAATCTTCGGCGCCGAGAGGCCGGGCATGCCTTTCTCCAGAATGAACCCGCGAATGACGCCGTCATCGGTTTTGGCCCACACCACAAACACGGTGGCGAGCGGCGAGTTGGTAATCCACATCTTGTTGCCCGTCAGCTCATAGCCGCCGGGCACGCTGCGCGCGCGGGTTTTCATGCCGCCCGGATCAGAGCCGTGGTCGGGCTCGGTCAGCCCGAAACAGCCAATCCATTCACCGGTGGCCAGCTTTGGCAGGTATTTCATGCGCTGCTCTTCGCTGCCGAAGGCGTAGATGGGATGCATGACCAGGCTCGACTGCACGCTCATCGCGGAGCGAAAGCCGGAATCGACGTGCTCGACTTCACGCGCAATCAGTCCGTAGGCCACGTAGCTCATGCCCGCCCCGCCGTACTGTTCGGGAATCGTGCAGCCGAGAAAGCCCATCTCGCCGAATTCGTTCATCAGCGCGGGATCGAAAGATTCATGCCGATGCATGTCGCGCACCACCGGTTGCAGCCGTTCCTGACAGAAGGTGCGCGCGGCCTGCGAAATCAGGCGTTCGTCTTCACTCAATTGGGCCGAGAGCAGCAGGGGGTCCTGCCACTGAAACTGGCCTTCAGCGGTGGCCTTGGGTTTGCTGCCGTCCTGGGTGAGGGGTTTGTTCATGGGCGAGTCTCCGAAGGTTCTTCACTGATCCCGCCTGCGGTCATCGCCGTAGGGCTGGGAAGCGACCGGGGCGGCGCCAACAGGCGCCGACCGAGCGTTACGGGTGCTAGATGGCGGCCGGATAGTGCGCTGCATCACCTAGTTCGATCAAGGCGCTATTTGCTACCATGCGCGCTCTTTTTGCCAACCGTATGCACGGCCCGGTCGACTGACCCGATCTGCGACACTCGCGCAGCCGGGTCGGCTCTGAACCAGCCTCTGGAGGATGAAATGAAGATTCTGGTCGCCGTGAAGCGCGCCATCGACTACAACGTCAAAGCCCGGCCCAAGGCCGATGGCTCGGGGGTCGAATTGGCCAATGTGAAAATGGCTATGAACCCCTTCGACGAAATCGCTGTAGAAGAAGCTATTCGTCTGCAAGAGGCCGGCAAGGCCGGTGAAATCGTCGCGGTGTCGATTGGCCCCGCCGCCAGCCAGGAAACCCTGCGCACCGCGATGGCCATGGGCGCCGACCGTGGCGTGCTGGTGCAGACCGACGACGAAGTTCAGCCGCTGGCCGTCGCCAAATTGCTCAAGGCCATCGTGGAGCGCGAGCAGCCCGGCATGGTGATTCTGGGCAAGCAGGCAATCGACGACGACTCCAACCAGACCGGCCAGATGCTGGCGGGCTTGCTGGGCTGGGCGCAGGGCACCTTCGCCTGCAACGTCGCACCCGAAGGCGACAGCCTCGCGGTCAAGCGCGAAGTCGACGGCGGTTTGCAGTCCATCAAGCTGAAAATGCCGGCTGTGGTCACCGCTGACCTGCGGCTCAACGAGCCCCGCTACGTCAAGCTCCCAAACATCATGAAGGCCAAGAAGAAGCCGCTCGACACCCTAACCCCAGCCGAACTGGGCGTAGACATCACGCCGCGTCTCAAGCTGCTGAAAGTGGCCGAACCGCCGGCGCGCGCCGGTGGCGTAAAGGTGGCCGACGTGCAGGAACTGGTCGCCAAGCTGCGTAACGAAGCGAAGGTAATCTGAACATGACCGCTCTAGTCATTGCCGAACACAACAACCAAACCCTTAATGCCGCCACCCTCAACGCGGCGGCCGCTGCGGCCCGCCTGTCCGGCGGTTTCGACGTGCTGGTCGCCGGCCACAACTGCGGCGCAGTGGCAACGCAAGCCGCGGCCATTGCCGGCGTGGGCAAAGTGCTGGTGGCCGACGCCGCCCAGTACGCCCACGCGCTGGCCGAAAACCTTGCACCGCTGGTGGTGAGCATCGCCGGGGGCTACAGCCACCTGCTGACGGCCTCAACCGCCAATGGCAAGAACGCCATGCCGCGCATCGCCGCCATGCTCGACGTCGCGCAGTTGTCCGACATCATTGGCGTGGTCAGCGACGATACCTTCGTGCGCCCGATCTATGCCGGCAACGTGCTGGCGACCGTGCAGTCCACCGACCGCATCAAGGCGATTACGGTCCGGACCACCGGCTTCGACGCCATTGCAGCGACCGGCGGCACCGGCACCATCGAGAATATTGCCGTGCAGGCTGACGCTGGCCTCTCCACCTTCGTGAGCGAAGAACTGACCAAGTCCTCGCGGCCGGAACTGGCCGCCGCCGACATCATCGTGTCCGGAGGTCGTGGCGTGGGCAGTGCGGAGAACTTCGCAATTATCGAGAAGCTGGCGGATCTGCTCGGCGCGGCGGTCGGTGCCTCCCGCGCCGCGGTCGATGCCGGCTACGTGCCGAACGACTACCAGGTCGGCCAGACCGGCAAGTGCGTCGCGCCGACCCTGTATGTGGCGGTCGGGATTTCCGGCGCCATCCAGCATCTCGCGGGCATGAAAGACAGCAAGGTCATCGTCGCGATCAACAAGGACGAGGAAGCGCCGATTTTCCAGGTGGCGGACTACGGGCTGGTGGGCGACCTGTTCAAGGAAGTCCCGGCCCTGTGTGAAGCGCTGGCAAAGTAAGTCAATCGGCCTGGGCGGGAGAGCGGAGCAATGGAACGAGAGTCAATGGAGTTTGATGTCGTGATCGTGGGCGGCGGGCCTTCGGGCCTCGCTTGCGCGATCCGGTTACGGCAACTGGCGGCCGAACGCGGGCAGGACCTCAGCGTTTGCCTGATCGAGAAAGGCTCCGAAATCGGCGCCCACATCCTGTCTGGCGCGGTCATGGAACCGCGCGCGCTGAATGAACTCCTGCCCGACTGGGCGGCGCTGGGTGCGCCGCTCAACACGGCGGTCAAGGACGACCGCTTTATGTTCCTGACCGAATCCCGCGCTGTGCGGCTGCCGACGCCGCCGCAGATGGAAAATCACGGCAACTACATCGTGAGCCTCGGCAATGTCTGCCGCTGGTTGGGCACGCAGGCGGAAGGTCTGGGCGTCGACATTTACCCGGGGTTTGCCGCCGCTGAAGTGCTGTTCAACGACGACGGCTCGGTCAAGGGTGTGGCAACCGGGGACATGGGCCGGTCGAAAGACGGCTCGGAAGGCCCCAACTTTGCGCCCGGCATGGAACTCCATGCGCGGCAGACCATTTTTGCTGAAGGCTGCCGCGGCTCGCTGACCAAGCAACTCTTCGAGCGTTACAAGCTGCGCGACGGTGTCGACCCGCAGGTCTATGGCATCGGTATCAAGGAGCTCTGGGAGGTCAAACCCGAGCATCATCATCTGGGGCAGGTCACCCACACCATTGGCTGGCCGATGAACACCCAGACCTACGGCGGCTCCTGGGAATACCACCTCGAAGGCAATCTGGTATCGATTGGTTTTGTGGTGGGGCTGAACTACAGCAATCCCTGGATCAGCCCGTTTGAGGAAATGCAGCGCTTCAAGACGCACCCTGCGGTCCGGGAGACCTTTGCCGGCGCGCGGCGGGTGTCCTATGGCGCGCGCGCCATCAGCGCCGGTGGCTTCCAGTCCATCCCGAAGTTGAGCTTCCCCGGCGGCGTGCTGATTGGCGACACCGCGGGCTTCCTTAACCTGCCCAAAATCAAGGGCAGCCATACGGCCATGAAGTCGGGCATGACCGCCGCCGAAGCGGTCTTCGAGCTGCTGGCCGCCGGCGAGACCGCGGGCAACGAGGCGGTCGACTACCCGCATCGCTTGCGCAACACCTGGCTGTGGGACGAACTCTACCGGGTACGCAACATCAAGCCGTCGTTCCATTGGGGACTGTGGCCGGCCGTCGCCTACTCGGCGGTCGATACCTACCTGTTCCGCGGCAAGGCGCCGTGGACCTTCCACCATCACCCGGACCACGAGTCGCTGAAGCCGGCCGCGCAGTGCCCGCGCATCGAGTATCCGAAGCCCGACGGGGTGCTGACTTTCGACCGCCTGTCTTCGGTGTTCCTGTCGAACACCAACCATGAGGAAGATCAGCCCTGCCACCTCACGCTGCGCGACGCGAGCGTGCCGACCCGGCTCAACCTGCCGGTTTACGAAGGCCCGGAGCAGCGCTACTGCCCGGCCGGCGTCTACGAGTACGTGGGAGAGGGTGCGGGTCGCCAGCTGCAAATCAACGCGCAGAACTGCGTCCATTGCAAAACCTGCGACATCAAGGACCCGTCCCAGAACATCAACTGGGTGACGCCCGAGGGCGGCGGCGGTCCCAACTATCCGAATATGTAAGGGGAGCGCCATGCCGAAAGTCACCTTCGTCCAGTTCACCGGCGATAGCCGCACGGTGGAAGTGCCCGCCGGCTGGACCTTGATGGAGGCCGCCGTGCAGAACGGCGTCGACGGCATCACGGCCGAATGCGGCGGTGGCTGCGCCTGCGCGACCTGCCACGTGCTGGTGCCACCGGAATGGGCGGCCCGCGTGCCGGCCATCGGCCCGGCGGAAAACGACCTGCTCGAATGCACCGCCGTGCCGCGGACCGCGCAGTCCCGCCTGAGCTGCCAGATTCAGGTCAGCGCGGCGCTGGACGGGCTCACCGTGAATCTGCCCGAGCGCCAAAGCTAGGCCTGCCCGGCACACGCACCAGCAGCCATGAGCATTGTGATTGTCGGGGCCGGTCAGGCCGGCCTGCAGATTGCGGAAAGCCTGCGCCGCGGCGCTTACGAAGGTCGGCTGGTGCTGATCGGGGATGAGTCCTTCCCGCCGTACCAGCGTCCCCCCTTGTCGAAAAAATATCTCGCCGACCAGATGGCCGACGAGCGCTTGTACTTTCGCCCGCTCGAACAGCTGGAAAAGCAGCAGATTGAGTTTCGCCCACAGACCCGCGTGACCGCCCTCGATCGCGAGGCGCGCGAGGTGGTCCTGGCCACCGGCGAGCGCCTGCCTTACGAGGGCCTTGCATTGACCACCGGCACCCGCGTACGGCCTTTGCCGGTGCCAGGTGCCGACCATCCAGCCGTGTGCTACCTGCGCGGTCTGGACGACGCCAGACGTCTGCGCGAGCGCCTGCCGGCGGCCGCGCGCGTGCTGGTGGTGGGTGGCGGCTTTATCGGACTTGAAGTGGCCGCCACGGCGCGCGCTGCCGGCAAGCAGGTCACCGTGATTGAAGCGCTGGATCGTCTGATGGCCCGCGCGGTAGCACCGGTGGTCTCGGATCATTTTGCGAGTCTTCATCGGGCGCGCGGCGTTGAGTTCCGCTTTGGGGTGGGCCTCGCGTCGATTGCGGCACAGGCTGACGGCAGTTTCACCGCCAGCCTCGCCGACGGCAGCAGCATCGAGGCCGACCTGCTGGTCGCCGGCATTGGTGTGTTGCCCAATCAGGAACTCGCCGCTGCCGCCGGCCTTGAATGCCGCAGCGGCATCGTGGTCGACGAATACGCGCGCACCAGCGACCCGCGCATCGTGGCGGCCGGAGACTGCACCTGGCATATCAATCGGCGCTTCGCCACTGCGCACCGGCTTGAGTCGGTCCAGAACGCGGTCGATCAGGGCAAGATTGCGGCGGCCAGCCTGCTTGGACAGTCGGTGCCGTATCAAGATCTGCCTTGGTTCTGGTCCGACCAGTACGACGTCAAACTGCAGATGGTCGGGCTGTCGCAAGACCACGACGCCGCGCTAGTCCGCGGTGAACCGGCCTCTGGCGCGTTTTCGGTCTTTTACTTCAAGACCGGCGCACTGGTTGGCGTGGACAGCATCAACCGGCCGGCGGAACACATGCTGGCGCGCAAGCTGATGCAGACCGGCGCCGTGGTACCGCCCAAGGCGGCTGCCGACCCGGCATTTGATTTGAAAACCTGCCTGCCGCCGGCCTGAGCCGGTTGGAGGCGAAGCACATCGCGTTGCCGCGTGCGGCGCAGACATCACCAAAGATAAAGACAGGGGAACGGGGAACATGCCGAAAATCACTTACATCGACGTCGATGGAAAAGCCTTCGAGACCAGCGTCGCCAGCGGGCTGTCCCTGATGGAAGGCGCGATCAATGCCGGCGTGCCCGGGGTGCTGGCGATTTGCGGCGGCAGCTGTGCCTGCAGCACCTGCCACGCCTATATCGACGACGCCTGGACGACGGTGGTCGGTGGCCCCAACGACATTGAAGACGCCACGCTGGATCTGGCCAACGAGCGTAAGCCGTCCTCACGGCTTACCTGCCAGGTGCAGATCACGGACGCCATGGATGGGCTGATCGTCCACGTCGCCAAGAACGACTAGGTGCCGCGGCGGCCGCGCCGCCGCGATCGCCTGCCCTGACCTTGACCGGCAGGGCATTGCCGGGGTGTCACCGCAAGGATGGCCGGTACCATGGCATGTGGGCGGCTTGCGTGATGGCAGCGAATAACGCGCTGCGCATCTCGCAGCCGCAACCGTTTTGCATCGGCGCCTGACGCGCCCTGTTTTCGTAAGGAGAGATCCGTGACCACCATCCGCCAGGACGACCTTATCCGCAGCGTCGCCGACGCCCTGCAGTACATCTCCTACTACCACCCGCTGGACTACATCCAGAACCTGGCCAAGGCCTACGAACGCGAAGCCTCGCCCGCCGCGCGCGACGCGATGGCGCAAATCCTGATCAACTCCCGCATGTGCGCCGAAGGCCATCGTCCGCTGTGCCAGGACACCGGCATCGTGACGGTGTTTGTGAAAGTCGGTATGAACGTGCGCTGGGACGCCACCCTCAGCCTGACCGACATGATCAACGAAGGCGTGCGGCAGGCCTATCTCAACCCGGATAACAAACTGCGCGCGTCGATAGTCGCGGATCCGGCCGGCAAGCGGCTTAACACCCGTGACAACACGCCCGCGGTGATCCACACCGAAATCGTGCCCGGCGACGAAGTGGAAATCACCGTCGCGGCGAAGGGCGGCGGTTCGGAGAACAAATCCAAGTTCGCGATGCTCAATCCCTCGGATTCCATCGTCGACTGGGTTCTCAACACGGTGCCTTTGATGGGCGCCGGCTGGTGCCCGCCGGGCATGCTGGGTATTGGCATTGGCGGCACCGCCGAGAAGGCGATGCTGATGGCAAAAGAATCCCTGATGGAGCCCATCGACATCCAGGAACTCATCGCACGTGGCCCCAGCACCCCGCTGGAGGAACTCCGCCTCGAGCTTTACGAAAAGGTGAATGCGTTGGGGATCGGCGCCCAGGGGCTTGGTGGATTGACTACCGTGCTAGACGTGAAGATTCTCGACTATCCGACCCACGCCGCCTCGAAGCCCATTGCGATGATCCCCAACTGCGCGGCGACCCGCCACGCCCATTTTGTGCTGGATGGTTCCGGCCCGGCCGAACTGCCGGTGCCGAAACTCGAAGACTGGCCGCAGGTCACCTGGTCGGCGGGCGCTAGCGCGCGCCGCGTCAATCTCGACACGGTGACGGCGGAAGAGATTCGCACCTGGAAGCCGGGCGAAACCCTGCTGCTGTCCGGCGCAATGCTGACCGGCCGGGATGCGGCGCATAAGCGGATTCAGGAGATCCTCGCGCGCGGCGAAGCGCTGCCCGAAGGGGTCGATTTCAAGGGACGCTTTATCTACTACGTTGGCCCGGTCGATCCCGTGCGCGACGAAGTGGTGGGACCAGCCGGTCCGACTACCGCGACCCGCATGGACAAGTTCACCGACATGATGCTGGAGAAAACCGGTCTGCTCGGCATGATCGGCAAGGCCGAGCGCGGGCCGATTGCGATTGAATCTATCCGCAAGCACCGCGCGGTCTACCTGATGGCGGTGGGCGGCGCGGCCTATCTGGTGTCGAAAGCCATCCGCAAGTCGCGCGTGGTGGCCTTCGCCGACCTTGGCATGGAAGCGGTGTACGAGTTTGTCGTTGAAGACATGCCGGTGACGGTGGCGGTGGACGCCGAAGGCACCTCGGTGCACAAAACCGGACCGGCCGAGTGGCAGGCCAAAATCGGCAAGATTCCGGTGAAAGTCACCGGTTGAGCTAAACCCTCAAGCTGGGCTCAGATCCCTGAGCCCAGATTCTGCAGCCCGCATTCGCGGCGCTCCAACACCTTGGTCGGATCGAAATAATCGTCGTTGTCCGGCAGGTCGTGCTCGTAGAGATAGTCTTCCAGATCGAGCCCCGTCAGCGCGAAGAACGGCGCCACCCGGGTGGTGCCGAAAGGCCCGCGCGACACCACGCCCAGCGTCTTTCGAAAGTCGGTCTGCTCGGCGCGAATGCCGGTGAACCAGAGATCCGGCGCCAGTTCGCGCAGCGCGCGCTCAAAAGGCTCCAGCTTTACTTCCTGCGTGAAGGCTTCGTGCCCTGGGTCGTCCAGTCCGGGCACGCCGCCCAGCACCGCCGTGCGCCGCGCGCTGCTGACCAGCGGGGTGTAGACCTTCAGATTCAGATTAAGGCGCTGCGTCACTTCTTCAGCGAAGCGGTAGGTCGCCGGCGTGTTGTAACCACTGTCAACCCACACCACCGGGATGTCCGGCACGATTCGCGTCACGAGATGCAGCAGCGCCGCCGCGCGCGGGCGGAAGTTGGTCGACAGTAGCGGACGCGTCGCATAGCGCAGCGCCTGACGCACGATGCTATGCGGGTCGAGGTGCTGAAAGTCTGCGGCGGCACCCAGCAAGCTAGCGGGTTCGGCAGGGCGGGGAGTCGGTGCGGCCTGGCGGTTGCTCATGAGGGTGTCGTGCAGCGAATTGCGAGGCGCGCATTATCCGTCTAGCCGCGTCAGGCAATTAGTTCAATGCGGCATAAGGATAGACGGCGCCCCGTCGCCAATCGCCGTGGCTGCGGGCAATCCAGCCGGCAGGGGATGAACCGCCGGATGTAGCGCATGGGCCAGAATGTCCAGGCTGTCGACAAGGCGCGGCCCGGGACGATTGAAGTAGGCATTGCCATCGGTCACATACACCCGGCCCGCGCGCACGGCCCGCAGGTGCGGCCACGCAGGGTGCGCGGTGACGGCGGGCAATTCCTGCAGCGCGCGCGGGGTCGAAAAGCCGCAGCAGGCGATGAACAGCACATCCGGGTCGGCGGCTTCCAGCGTGGCCCAGTCGAAGGCGCTGGATTTCTGGCCGGCCTCGCCCAGCAGCGGCGTTCCGCCCGCCAGTTCAACCAGTTCGGGATTCCAGTGACCGCCGGCAAAAAAGGGCGCCAGCCATTCCAGAAAAACCACTCGTGGGCGTGGCACGCGCAGCGCGCGCGTGCGCTCGGCCACCGTCGCCACGCGACGTTCCAGCCCGTGGCGCAGGGTGCTGGCCTGCGCGGCGACCCCGAGCAGCGTCCCCAGTTCGGTGATCGCCGCGAACAGATCGTCCAGTCGGGACGGCGAGAAATTGAACTGCTGCGCCGCCTCCGGCACCGCGCATAGCGCGGCGCTGACGGTATCGCTGTCCACCCCACACACCGCGCACAGCGACTGGCTGATCAGCAGGCTGGGCGCGAGCTCCCGCAACTGCGCCAGATCGAGCTGGTACAGCGGCAGGCCGGAGGCGACCGCCGCCCGCACCTCGGCGTCGATCTCGAGACTGCCGGCTTCGTGCCGGATCCCCGTGGCGCTGACCCGCGGCAGGCGATTGACCGTCGGTGGAAAGTCACACTCGTGAGACACCCCGACCAGTTGATTCTCCAGGCCCAGCGCGCAAAGGAGTTCGGTTGCGCCCGGCAGCAGGCTGATTAGACGGTGAGGGTGAGCAGTGGTCATGGGGGGCTCCTTCAGGCGGACTCAAGCGTCGTGATGCCAAGCAGGCGCGGGTTCTGCGCTGTCTGCTGCCAAATGCCCCGAACCCCGAACACCGCAGCCAAACGGGCATCGCTCAGCGCGACGGCGGGCGAGTCGCAGACCACGGCATGACCGTCAGCCAGCACCAGCAGACGGTCACAGTAGCGCGCGGCGAGCGCCAGGTCGTGCAGGACCAGCAAGACGCCACAACCTGCGGCGGCGAGGCCGCGCAGCGCGGTCAGCACCTGCAGTTGCGCGCGCGGGTCGAGGGCGGCGGTGGGTTCGTCGACCAGCAGCAGCGCGTGCTGGCCCGCGTGCAGGCGCGCCAGATGAACTCGCATCTGCTCGCCGCCGGACAGCGCGCGGGCCGGGCGTGCGGCAAATCCGGTGAGTTCAAAGGCTTCCAGCGCGGCGTCGATCGCCGCCGCGTCGGCCGCGGCCGTCGCGAGGCCCGCATGGGGCCGCCGACCGAGTGCCACCAACTCCCGCACCGTCAGCGGCCACAGGATTTGCGGGTTCTGCGGTAAATAACCGAGCGCGCGCGCACGCGCCTGCCGGTCGAGGGTGCTTAACGCCTGTCCCGCAAACCTGACCTCGCCGTGCTGCAGGGGCAGGAGTCCGGCGATGGCCCGGAGCAGCGATGATTTGCCGGCCCCGTTCGGGCCCACCACGCCGAGCACTTCGCCCGCCTGCAGGCTGAGCGAAAGCGCTTCCAGCACCGCACGCTGACCCAGACGGGCCGACAGGGCAGTGAGCGTCAAAAGGCTCATAGCCCGCTGTCTCGCACCCGCCACAGCAGGACCAGCAGGAAGGGCGCGCCGACCAGCGCGGTGATCACGCCAAGTTTGGGTTCACCCCCGGCCGGGAGCAGGCGACAGACCAAGTCTGCGAGCAAGGTTACGGCCGCGCCGCCCAGCGCGGACAGCGGCACCAGCACGCTGGGCCGATGGCCAACCACGGGGCGCAGCGCGTGTGGCACCAGCAGACCCACAAAGCCAATCAGGCCGGCAACGGCCACGCCCGGACCCACCGCCAGCGCGGCGCCTGCGACCACCAGCGTCCGCAGGCGGGGGAGGTCCGTGCCCAGACTGGCGGCAATGTCTTCGCCCAGCGCCAGCGTGTCCAGCGCCGGCGCAGCCCGCCACAGCAGCGCCACACCCGCGAGCGTAAAGGGGACCGCCAGCGCGGCGTGGGTCAGGCTGCGATCGGCCAGTGAGCCCATCAGCCAGAACACAATCTCGAACGCCGCGTAGGGGTTGTCGACCAGACTCAGCACCAGCGAGCTGGCGGCGCTGGCCAGACTGCCCAACGCAACCCCGGCGAGAATCAGGCTGAAACTGCTGGCCCCCCTATGGGCAAGCCCCAGCAGGCAGAGTGTGCCCAGGAGCGCGCCGGCCAGACCGCCCAGCGGGAGCGCCAGCGCATAGCCGCTACCGGCGCCCAGATAGAACACCAGCACGGCGCCCAGCGCGGCGGTGGCCGAGACGCCGGTCAGTCCGGGGTCGGCCAGCGGATTGCGCAACAAGGCCTGCAAGGCAGCGCCGGCCGCGCCCAGACCGGCGCCAATGGCCAGCGCCAGCAGCAGGCGGGGAAGCCGCACTTCGCGCAGGATGAGCACCGCTTCGCGGTCGCCCGTGCCCCATAGCCCGGCCAGCGCGCGGGCCGGGCTGATAGGCACCGGGCCCAGCCCCAGCGACGTCAGCGCCAGCAGCAGCAGGACGATCAGCAGGCCGCCGACCAGATGGCGGCGGGTAAGCCGCATCAAGGCGCACTCAGCGCAGCGCGCAGGCGGCTCACGCCCTGCGCAAACTGCGCGCTGCCACAGGCCCACAGCGACTCGTCCAGCGGCACGTGGCGCGCTGACGTGCGCGCCAGCGCCGGATGTGCCAGAAACTGCTCGGCCAGTGAGTTGGCGCGCCCCGCGGACGTACTCAGCACCAGCACGTCGGCGCGGGCGCTGAGCAGGCGTTCGAGCGGTACGAAGCCGCCGCTCGCGTAGGGCGTGTGCTGCGCCAGATCGCGCAGGCCCGCCTGCAGCAGCAGGGCATGGCCCAGGCTTGCCGCGCCCGGCGTGTGGCCGCCGGCCTGTAGCAGCCAGGCGCTGCCGGCCGGCGGCGCGGCGATGGGGTCGATGCTGGCGATCAGCGCTTCGGCGCGCGGGGTCTGGCCCAGCAGTTCGCCGGCTCGTCGGAGGGTCTGGCGCAATTCGTCGACCGTGGTCGGCGGCGGCAGTAGTTCAACCCGCAGCCCCAACTGCCGCAGGAGCGCGACCGTGCTTACTGCCGCCTGCGGTGTGGCCACAATCAAATCGGGCGCGAGCGCCAGCAGGGCTTCGGCCTGTACGTGGGTCACCGGCAGGCGTGCGGCGGCAGCCGCATAGGGTGAGAGGACGGGGTCGCGGGCCAGCGCGGTCAGCCCGGCAATTTGCGTCGGCGCGGCGATTTCCAGCAGGAGCAGATCGGTGCAGAGATTCAGCGAGACCACCCGTTGGGGTGGGGACTCAACGCCAGCGGCGCAGACCGTGGCGACGCTGGCCAAGGCGAGCGCCGCCAACAGCCTGCGCAGGCCGTTCAACCGGCAGAGCGCCGCGCGCGCACGGCGGCCGCGAGGTCTTCCAGCACCGGTACCGTCATCTCCCAGGACATGCAGGCGTCGGTAATGCTTTGGCCGTAGACCAGCGGCGTGCCGGCCGAGTGGTTTTGTTTGCCTTCGCGCAAATGACTTTCCAGCATCAGCCCGCAGATGCTGCGGTCGCCGCCGGCCACCTGGGCACCGACTTCCGCCGCGACCCCGGCTTGATTGCGATGATCTTTGCGGCTGTTGCCGTGGCTGGCGTCGATCATGATGCGGGCGTTGATGCTGGCCTTCTTCAGGACGCCCGCGCAGTCGGCCACCGCCGCCGCGTGGTGGTTGGGGCCGCTGTTCGAGCCGCGCAGAATCACATGGCAATTCGGGTTGCCCGAAGTGCTGACAATCGCCGCAATGCCCTGTTTGGTGACTGACAGAAAATGGTGCGAGTGGCGTGCCGCGCCCAGCGCATCCACCGCAATCTGGACGCTGCCGTCGGTTCCGTTCTTGAAGCCGACGGGCATCGACAGCCCGGAGGCCAGTTCGCGATGGATCTGGCTCTCGGTGGTGCGCGCACCAATCGCGCCCCAGGACACCAGATCGGCGATGAACTGCGGCGTGATGACGTCCAGAAATTCGGAGCCCGTAGGCAGTCCGCGGTGGGCCAGATCCAGCAGCAGCCGGCGCGCGGTGCGCAGGCCGTTATTGATATCAAAACTGCCGTCCAGTCGCGGGTCGTTGATGAGCCCTTTCCAGCCGATGGTCGTGCGCGGCTTCTCGAAATACACCCGCATGACCAGCAGCAGATCGTTCTGGAAGCGCTCCACCACGCCTTGCAGATGGTCGGCGTATTCCAGCGCCGCGCGGGTGTCGTGGATCGAGCAGGGGCCAACCACCACCAGCAGGCGGTCGTCCTCGCCCTGAATGATGCGTTCGGCCTGGCGGCGCCCGCGCGAAACCGTCTGCGAGGCGTGCTCGGTCAGCGGCAGTTCCTCAAGCAGGATGGCGGGCGGCAGTAGCGGACGGTAGCCGACGATCCGGGCGTCGTCAGTGACCTCAAACATGGTGTGTCATCTCCAGACTTGCAGCATCAAAAGGGTGTCGCGCAAGCCGGCGGCGGCGTGCGGCTGTCTAGTATAGCGATTGAGGCCCGGGCGGCCACGCCGCGTGACGCAGGTTTAGCTGAAGGCGAGGCGGGGCCGGGGGCGGGCGTGGGCGCCTTGCGTACTGCGCTCCTTGCTCTGGCTCTGGCGATGCACCTGCTGCAGCTCGCGCCAGAACTCAACGGTGAGCAGGTCGGCGTGGTGTGCCGTGAAGACCTCGCGGAGCGAGGGCTCGATCGCCAGAAACTTGAGAAATTCCTCGGGAAACACGTCGTTTGAGTTGACGTGAAACCACGGCCGCTGACGGAATTCGTCTTCGTCGAAGCGCGATTCCGGCACTTCGCGGAAGTTGCATTCGGTGACCAGACAGAGCTCGTCGTAGTCGTAAAAAATCACCCGGCCGTGGCGGGTGACGCCAAAATTCTTAATCAGCAAATCGCCGGGAAAGATGTTGGCCCGGGCGAGATCTTTCAGCGCCTGGCCGTAATCGATGACCGCCGCTTCGGCCGCTTCGCGCGGACTTTCCCGCAGATAGAGATTCAGCGGGCGCAGGCGGCGCTCCATGTACAGGTGACGCAGGATCAGCTGGCCGTTCTCGATGCGGGTGGTTTCGCCGGCTTCGGCCAGCAGTTCGTCCACCACTTCCTGCTCGAACTTGTCCAGCGGGAACTCGATGTCCGAGAACTCCTGGGTGTCGATCAGGCGACCCGCGCGGTCGTGCATCAGCACGAATTCGTATTTCGACATCACCTCGTGCCGGCTGGTGTTCTTGGGAAACCCGAAGCGGTCACGGATGATTTTGAAGACCAGATCGTAGGAGGGCAGGGTGAAGACGATCATCACCAGCCCGCGGTCGCCTGGCGCTGTGATGAAGCGGTCTTCGCAACTGGCCAGATGCGTGGAGAAAATCTGGTAGCGCTCGGTTTTGCCCTGCCGCAAACGCCCCAGCACGGTGTAGAGCTCGTCGATCGGCTTGCCCGGCAGCAACGAGTGGATGAAAAACACCGCGCCTTCTACCGGCTCCAGATCGACGAAAAAATAGGAGCGGGTGAAGCCGAACAGGATGCTGATGTCGTCGACCGACATCATGATCGAGTCAACGACGACGCCAGATTCGTGGTGACCAAGCGCGATGACCAACGGCGCTTCGTGCTGGCGCCAGAAGGCTTTGCCGATCAGATAAGCCGCGTTCGACTGGTAGAAGACCGCCGGCAGAAAATCAAAGCGCAGGATCGCGCCGGGCGAGGTTTCCAGCGTCGCCACGTAGGCGGTGAGCTCGGCTTCGATGCGGCCGACGTCGCGCCCCAGATTGGCGTAGGGCACATCGAAACTGCAGTCGGCCAGCAACAGCCGCAGGCTTTCGGTGACCGAGCCCCAGTTGATGTAGCTGCGGCATTCCACCGCGTGGCGACGCGCGTCGTGCAGGTTGAACCGCACGTCGACGAATTCGGCGTCGGGGTCGGTGCCGACCGTGTGCAGGATCCGGCGGCTAACCGAATTGAAAAAGGTTTTGGAGAAAGCGCCGTCCGGGATGCCGTCGACGCGCTCGCCAAAAATGGCTTTCAGCTCGCGCCACTTGGCGTGTTCCTGCGCTTCCTGTCCGAGCAGACGGGTGAGGGCTGCGACCGCGCGGTCGACCGATTTGGTGTAGAGCTCGATGCGCTCGCCGAAGTCGCGTTCGGCGCCGTGCCAGTCCCGCGCTTCAAAGCGCTGTTTGGCCCGACGGGTGATTCGGCCGAAATTATCGTTGTATTTGACGAACGCCTCGCGCACGAGCCTGCCTGCTTCAAACAGGGGCGCGCGAGACGTCGTCGCAGGCATGTCGGCTTACAGCCGTTCGATCATCGCCGTGGCGAACTCGCTGCACTTCACTTCCGTGGCGCCGTCCATCATGCGGGCGAAATCGTAGGTCACGATCTTGTCGCCGATGGTGCGATCCATGGAGTTGATGATCATGTCGGCCGCTTCGGTCCAACCCATGTAGCGAAACATCATTTCGCCCGACAGCAGCACCGAACCCGGGTTCACCTTGTCCTGGTTGGCGTACTTCGGCGCCGTGCCGTGAGTCGCCTCGAAGATCGCGTGGCCGGTGTCGTAGTTGATGTTGCCGCCCGGCGCGATCCCGATACCGCCCACCTGCGCGGCGAGCGCGTCGGAGAGGTAGTCACCGTTCAGGTTCAGGGTGGCGATGACGTCGAACTCGCTCGGTCGGGTCAGCACCTGCTGCAGGGTGATGTCCGCGATGGCGTCCTTGATCAGCACCTTGCCGGCCGCCAGTGCGGCGTCCTGCTCGGCGTTTGCCGCCTTGGAGCCTTGTGCCGCCACCGTCCGCTCCCACTGCTCCCAGGTGTAGCAGTCGGCGCCAAGTTCTTTCTCTGCGAGCTCATAGCCCCAGTTGCGGAAGGCGCCTTCGGTGAACTTCATGATGTTGCCCTTGTGCACGAAGGTCACGCTCTTGCGGCCGTTGCTCAAGGCGTACTTGATCGCGGCGCGGACCAGTCGGGCGGTGCCTTCCTGCGACACCGGCTTGATGCCGATACCGGAAGTCCCCGGGAAACGAATTTTCTTGTACAGGTCCGGGAAGTGCTCGGCCATGAGCGCGAGGAACTTCTTGTTCTCCGCCGTGCCCTGCTCGAACTCGATGCCGGAGTAAATGTCTTCGGTGTTCTCGCGGAAAATCACCATGTCGACCAGGTCGGGGCGCTTCACCGGCGAGGGCACGCCCTTGAACCAGCGCACCGGGCGCAGGCAGACGTAGAGGTCAAGAATTTGCCGCAGTGCGACGTTCAGCGAACGAATGCCGCCGCCAACCGGCGTGGTCAGCGGGCCCTTGATGGCCACCAGATACTTGCGGCAGGCGTCCAGCGTGGCTTCCGGCAGCCAGGAACCGGTGAGGGTATTGGCCTTTTCGCCGGCGTAGACCTCCATCCACGCGATTTTGCGGCGGCCGCCGTAGGCCTTCGCGACCGCGGCGTCCATTACCCGCTGGCTGGCGCGCCAGACGTCCGGGCCAATGCCGTCGCCTTCGATGAAAGGAATGATCGGATTGTCGGGGACGGTCAGCCGACCGTTCGCGATAGAAATGATGGCGCCGTCGGCCGGTGCAATGGGTGTAGTCAATTTACCTGTCTCCCGTTCACATGAAATCACGGCAAGTTTTCCACACTTGGAACAGCGTTGTCACGGCAGGAAATCTTCCGGCGTAATCCCCGTGTCGTTGAGTCTTGCCAAGGCTTCGCCTATTCTCGGCAATGTGAACAGCTTTTTTAAGTAACAAGCGCAAACCCTTGATTCCAAAAATGAGAGTCATTGTCTACGACGCCGATCGCTACGACCGGGGGCTGCTGTCCCTCGCGCTGCGCAGCGCTCTGCCGGAATTGACGGTGGCCAAGGCCGGCTCCTTGCTGGAGCTCATGCATGAATTAAGCAGCGGTCCGGTTGCCGCCGTGGTCGGTGACCCGGGCACTACGCTGGCTGAAGTCAGCGACGCGATCCGTTTTGCCCGCCAGCGCGAACCCGCCTGCCTGTTCTGGCTGTTTACCGCCGAAGAAGACGCGCCTACCGCCGAGTCCTGCGTGGGTCTGGGCGTGGACGGCCGCGACCGCAAGGACAGCGCCGGCTATCTAAGCCTCCCTCAGCGCCTGCTGGAACGCGTGCGCCAGACCCGCGAACTGGGCGAGCGCTACCCGGAGGAGGCGGCGACCCTGATGGGCAGCGCGGTGCCTGCCGCCAGCGCGTTGATTGATGGCGAGGGGCGGTTCCGGGCGGTCAATCAGGAGCTTGAGCTGCTGTTCAAGCTTCCGCGCTACGCGATGCTCGACACCGGGCTTGCCCAAATGGGCGCGGCGAATGAACGCGTGGCGTTGCAGCAAATCCTCAACGGCCCCCGTCAGCGCAACAGCCTCACCCTCAGCGTGGCCCACGAGGGCAGCGCGTCGGATGAGTTCAGCCTGCTCCTGCGCCCGCTGGGCGAGCAGCCGCGGCAGGGCAGTTGGTGGATTCTGAGCGCGAGTCCTGCCCTGCGCGCCACCGAGTTGCCGGGCAGTCCGGCGCTTACCGCCCGCAACGCCGAACTGGAACAACTGCTGTTTGCCGTAACCCACGACCTTCAGGCGCCGCTCAACTCGCTGGCCAGCAACGCCCGCTGGCTGGTGGCCCGGCGCAGTGAACTGGGACAGGAGCTCGCCGAGTCCTCGCAGGAAATCGCGGCGCTGACCCAGCGGATGCAGCAGATGCTCGATGGCATCCTCGCGGTATCAACCGTGCGCTCGGGGCAGTCGGAGCCGGAAGCGGTCAATCTGGACAACGCCTTGACCGATGCGCTGGCCAATTTACAGAGCGAGATTGATGAAGTGCGCGCCACGATTGAGCGCTATCCGCTGCCCACGCTGCTCGTAAACCGGCAGCAGATGGTGCAGGTGTTCCAGAACCTGCTGTCGAACGCGCTGAAGTTTCGGGGGCCTCGTCCGCCGCGGGTGCGCATCAGTTCGCAAGACAGCGGGGACTGCCTGCGGATCGTCGTGCAGGACAACGGCATTGGCATCGCGCCGCGCGATATTCCGCGGATCTTCGGCATGTTTCAGCGTTTACACAGTGAACAGGAATATCCGGGCCTCGGCATCGGGCTGGCGATTTGCCGTCAGATCGTGCGCGCCCACGGCGGTGAACTCTTTGTAGATTCCTCGCCGGGCAATGGTTCGATCTTCATGATGGAATTCCGGGGACCGGGTCTCCGGTCCGTGATCCGCCCGGTGCCCCGGGAGGTGGCAAGTCGATGAGCGAAACCCCGATCTCCTGCCGCGTACTGCTGGTGGAAGACATTGAATCCGAAGCCAGGCTTGCCATCGCGCACCTGCGCCGAATCAGCGGATGGCGTTTTGTCATCGAGCATCTGCCGCGCCTGGAGCCCTCGCTTGAGCGCGCGCGCAGCCAGCGCTACGACCTCATTCTGCTCGATCTCAATCTGCCCGACGGGGTGGGCGTCGAAGTTTGCCAGCGGATGCATGACGCCGCGCCCGATGTGCCGATCATCGTGCTGACCAATCAGACCAGCCCGCAACTTGGTCTGCGTTCCTTGCGCGAAGGCGCGCAGGATTACCTTATCAAGCGCGAACTGGACGAAATTGTCCTCGGCCGCGCCATTCGCTACGCCATTGAACGACACCGCGCCGAGCGCGCACTCCGCGCCAGCGAGGAGCGCTATGCGCTGGCGGTCGGTGGCGCCAACGACGGCATCTGGGACTGGAACCTGCGCGATGACGAGGTTTATTTCTCGCCGCGCTGGAAAGCCATTCTGGGCTACAGCGAGGACGATGTTTCCGACCGCATCGCCGAGTGGCTGGACCGGGTCGATCAGCAGGACCGCGCACGTTTCGACGCGGCGCTCAACCAGCATCTGGAAGGCCGCTCGGCGTTCTTCGAATGCGAATACCGGATGATCACGCGCGGCGGGGAGTCGCGCTGGGTCTCAAGTCGCGGCGTTGCCCTGCGCGACCGCGCGGGCGCGGCCTGGCGGATGGCGGGCTCAATGACCGATATCACTCGCCGCAAGCAGGCGGAGACCCGGCTGCTGCATGAAGCCGTGCACGACCCGCTGACCGGCTTGCCGAACCGGCTGCTGTTCATGGACCGGCTTGATCTCGCTTTGCGGCGCTACCGGCGCGATTCTGCCAAGCAGTTTGCCGTGCTCTTTTTTGACCTTGACCGCTTTTCGCAGGTGAACGAATCGCTGGGACAGGCTGCGGGCGATGAACTGCTGGTGCAGGTCGCTGCGCGCGTGACCAGCTGCCTGCGTCCCGGCGACACGCTGGCGCGCCTCGGCACCGATGAGTTTGGCATCGTGCTAAACGATGTCTCGGGCTCTACCGATGTGATCTACGTCGTCGAGCGGCTGCAGGAAAATCTGAGCCGGCCCTTCGATTTCGATCTGCACAACGTCTATACCTCGGCCAGCGTGGGTATTGCCCTGGCGGCCGAATCCTACCGGCTGCCCGAAGAGATGCTGCGCGATGCGGACATCGCCATGTATCGCGCGAAAAACGCAGGGCAGGCCACCTATGCGGTGTTCGACCCCGAGATGCACGATCAGGCCATGTTCCATCACCGCATGGAAACCGATCTGCGCCGCGCGCTGGACCGGGGCGAACTGGAACTCTTCTACCAGCCCATCCTTAATCTTGAAGACGGCCAGCGGGTGCTCGGCTTTGAGGCCCTGTTGCGCTGGCGCCATCCGACACGCGGACTGGTATTGCCCGAGACCTTCATCCACATCGTGGAGGAAACCAGTCTCGTCGGCCCGATAGGCTGGTGGGTGATCGAGCGGGCGATTCAGCAACTGGCCAAGTGGCAGCGCCTGTTCAAGGTCGAGCCGCCGCTGGCCATGAGCATCAATGTGTCCGGGCGCATGTTCATGTCCGACGACATGGCCAAACGCATGGCGGCGCTGCTGGAAGACTATGAAATTGCGCCCAGCTCGGTGCATCTGGAAATCACCGAACGCGTGGTGATGAATCACGGCGATCTGGTCCTCAACGCGCTGGCCGACTTGCGCGAGCTTGGGATCCAGCTACACGTGGACGATTTCGGTACCGGCTACTCCTCGCTGACCTATTTGCAGCGCTTCCGCTACGACACGCTCAAAATTGACCGCTCCTTTGTGGCCTCGATGACCGAGGAAGACGACAGCTCGGCAATCGTGCAGGCGCTGGTATCGCTGGGGCAGACCTTGGGCATGAAGGTAGTGGCCGAAGGGGTGGAGACGCCGGAGCAGCTCAAGCGACTGCGGCAGATGCAGTGTCCCGCGGCACAGGGCTTCTGGTTCAGCGAGCCGCTGCATCAGGACGACGTCAGCCAATATCTGCGCGAGGGACTGCGCGATGCCGCCGCTGCCGCACGCGCCCTGAACTGACCTACGCGCCGTATGCTGCCCGAACCCGCCCGGACCGAGGTGGTCCGCGATGATGTTGAGCTTGCCGTGTGGCACTGGGGCAATCCGGCGGCGCCGCCGGTGGTGCTGGTCCATGGCTGGGGCGACAGCGGCGCGACTTTCGCCGCGGTGGCGGCGTCCTTGCATGACGATTTTTTTCTCATCGCCCCAGATTTGCGCGGTTATGGCGAATCGCCGCCAACCGCCGGCGGCTACTGGTTTCCCGACTATCTGCGCGATCTGGATGCCTGCCTTGATGCCCTGAGCGGTGCCCGACCGGTGACGCTGGTGGGCCACAGCATGGGCGGTAATGTTTGCGGGCTCTATGCGGGGATACGGCCGGCGCGCATTGCGAGTCTTGTGCTGCTGGAAGGCTTTGGCCTGCCGCCGACCTCGCCGGATGACGCGCCGGACCGCTATCGCCGCTGGCTGGATCAAATCCATCAACCGCCGGCATTGCGCGATTTTGTCGACGAAGCCGCGCTCATGCGGCATTTGCAGCGTCTCGCACCGACCGCCGACCAAGCGGTGCTGCGTCAGGTCTTGCCGCGCTGGGCAACGCGTCTGCCTGACGGCGCCTGGCGCTTGCGGATGGACCCTGCGCATAAAGGCGTGCACGCCGTGATGTACCGTCGCGAAGAGGCCGCCGCCTGCTGGCGCGCGACCACGGCGCCGGTCACGCTGGTCGCGGGCTCGGTCTCGGATTATCTGGATCGCTTTCGCGGCTTCGACCCGCTGGCGGATTGCGCGCAGTACTACCCGGCTTGCAGCCAGCATGTGCTGGCAGGCGCGGGGCATATGCTGCACTGGGAGCAGCCGCAGGCCGTCGCGGCGCTAATTCGCGCGGCCGCGCAGCGCGCAGGCGCATGAGCCTGCTCATCGTCGGTTGCGGATTTCTGGGCGAGCAGGTTGCAGCCGTAGCCGCGGACGCTGGCCTCAGTCTCGCTTTAACAAGCCGCAGCGCCGAACGGGCCGCGACCCTGGCTGCCCGCTTCGGGCCGACCGTCACCGCCATCAACTTTGACACCGATGACGCCGCCGCGCGTTTGGCCGAGGCTGCGCCCGATGCCAGCCATGCGCTGGTGTTGTTGACTCCTTCGGCCTGCCTCGACGCCACCGGCCAGCCCCTACCGCTGCGTCGCGTGATGCAGGGGCTTGCCGCATTGCCCCGTCTGTCGCGCGCGGTGCTGAGTTCCAGCACCGCGGTTTACGGCGAGCGCCACGGGCAAACGGTCACGGCGGACTCGCCCTGCGCGCCGGTCGGCGCGCGCGAGCAGCGTCTGGCCTTGATTGAAGACCACTGGCTGACCGTGCCAACCCAGCGCGTGGTGCGGCTGGCCGGGTTGTACGGGCCGGGCCGCATCGTCGGCGCTACGGGCTTACGACAGGGCCAGCCGGTCGACGGCAGCCCGGATGCCTGGCTGAACCTGATTCACGTCAGCGATGCGGCGGGCTTGCTGTTGCGCTGTTTGTACGCCGACGCCGCGCGGGTCGAATTGGGGGCCGACGGCGCGCCGGTGCGGCGTGGGATTTACTACGGCTGGCTGGCGGCGCAACTCGGGCTGCGGCCGCCGGTGTTTTCCGGGGCGCCAGCGGCGCGCGGCGGCGCCTCACGGCGCTGCGATCCGGGGCCGACGATCGCGCGCACCGTCTGGCGCCCGATGTTTCGCGACTTTCGGGCCGGGCTTACTGCGGCCGGGCTGCCGGCTCGGCGATAAACACGCCGAACGCCCGGCTGCCATCACCGCAGGGCAGGGTGCGTTCAAGCTGCAGGGTTTGCGGGTTGATTTCGTAGAGCGCGTTGTCAAACCAGCTCGCCACAAACACCCGGTCCAGCGACGGCGAATACTGAATGCCTTCCGGGTAGTCGCCGACCGTGACGGTACCGAGCGTGACGCCCGTGAGGGGATTGACCACCGACACCGTGCCGCTCTGCTGATTGGTCACGAACAGCTGGCCGCGTGTCGGATCGAGCGCGCTGGCATAGGGCGCATCGCCCACCTTGATCCGGCGAATTTCGGCGCGGGCTTCCAGATCGACCACCGAGACATCGTTGCTGGTGACGTTCGCGCTGTAGAGCGTGCGCCCGTCCGGGCTTAAGGTCAGGCCGAAGGGGTGGCCGCCGACGGGAATTGTGGCGATGGTCTCACCCGTCACCAGATCGATCAGCGCGACCGTATCGTCGTCGCGATTGGCGACCGCCAGCCAACGGCCGTCGGCGCTGGGCGCGAGTCCGCTTGGGGTGTTGCCTACGTGCAGGCGCCCCTGTGGCGAGAAATCGGCGGTGCTGAATATTTCGACCTGTCGGTCATAAAAGTCTGCGACGTACACGCGGTCCCGAACCGGGTCGACCGCAATGCCCAGCGGGCTTTTGCCGGAAGGAAAACTATGCGCTTGCCCGGGCTGCGCGAGCTCAAGCACCGACACGCTGGCCCCGCCGGGATTGGTTACAAAGACGCGCTGGTGTTTGGCATCCCAGGCGACGCCCGCCGGATCCTTGCCCACCGCGACCGTCGCCTGCGTGCTGCCGGTGGCTAAATCAAGCACCGTCACCGTATCGGGGCCCTGATTGGTGACGAAGGCTAACGGCGCTGCCACACACCGCGCCGCGCTGCAAAGTCCGACCGTCGCAAGCAGCGCGACGGTCGGCCAGCGGCGGTTCACTGTTCGGCGAGCTTCTTGATGTTCGCGAGTCCGCCCTGATAGGTCGCCGTGACGGCTTTCACGGCCGCCGCGTCGCTTTGCTCCGGCGGCGGGTCGTTCTTGCCCCAGGAGCGGTAGAAGCCGCCTTTCCACACCACTTTGGTGGTGCCATCGCCGTTGTCGCTAACCGTCAGGAACGCCGCGTAGGTCGTGACGGGCAGCACGCTGACGTCGGTCTGCGTAATCTTGTACTTGTAGCTCATCTTGGCCGGATCGTGCATCAGCAGTTCTTCGACGATCACCGGGCCGTCGGGTTTGCCCACGTGCAGCGTGCGCACCGCGCCCACCGCATTGCCGCCGGTGCCCTCGCACTTGGCGACGCCTGGATGCCATTTTTCGATCGAACAAAAGTCTGCAATCAGCCCCCACACCTTGGCCGCCGGGGCCTTGATCGTGATTTCCTGTTCGACTTTCTGGCGAGACGGACCGTGAGCGGTCGCTGCCAACGGCAGCAGGCAGAACAACGCGAGCGCGAAACGACGCAACATGCAAAACTCCTGACAATTTCTCTGCGGGCTGCGCCCACAAGCATTAAAGAGGTCGGCATGGTAATGCGCGAAAGCATTGGCGAACAGCAAGCGGGCAAGACCGAACGGAGGCACGGGTGAGTACCTTGGTGTGGCTGCGACACGACCTGCGACTGGCGGATCAGCCGGCCTTTGATTTTGCCGTGCGGCGCGGCGAACCGGTGATTCCGGTCTTTGTGCTGGAGCCCCCCGGCCCGTGGACGCCGGGCGGTGCAAGCCGGGTATTTCTGCACGACAGTCTGGCGGCGCTCGCAGCTGCGCTGGCGGCCCGTGGGTCGCAACTCGTGCTGCGAGCCGGCGCGCCGCAGGCCGTGCTGGCGGCGCTCATCCGCGAGACCGGTGCGACAGCGCTCGCTTTCAATCGCCGCTATGAGCCCGCCGGGCGCAGCGTTGATGGCGCGCTCTTCGAAGCGCTGCGCACACAGCTCGAAATCAAGGTGTTCAACGGCAGTTTGTTGTCCAACCCGCCCGACATCCGGACCGGTGGCGGCGGCCCTTACCGCGTGTTTACACCGTTCTGGCGCACGCTCCACGCCGCGCTTCGGCAAAGTCTGGGGGCTCCCTTACCCGCGCCGGACAGACTGCCCGCACCGGCCCGCTGGCCGACCTCGCTTAGCCTGGATGAACTCCAACTACTACCGCATCACGCCTGGTCACAGGGACTGCGAGAGCGCTGGCCGGCGGCCGCGACGGATGCCGAGCGCAGCCTCGCGCGGTTTCTCGACGGCCCTATCGATGCCTACGGCACGGCGCGGGATTTTCCGGCAGACGAGGGCGTGTCCGGGTTGTCGCCTTATTTGCATCTGGGGCAGCTCTCGCCGCGGCAGGTCTGGCACGCGGTGCACGAACGGGCTGCGCAGCGCGGCGCGCTTGAGCCGTCTGCCGAGGAGCTGTCGTGGTTGCGACAACTCGCCTGGCGCGAGTTTGCGCATCATCTGTTGTGGCACTACCCGCAGACGACCGACGCGCCGCTGCGCGAGGAGTTCGCTCATTTTCCGTGGTGTGAAGATGCCGCGGGCTACCGCGCCTGGTGTCGCGGCGAGACGGGTTTCCCGATCGTCGATGCCGGCATGCGCGAACTCTGGCTGACCGGCACCATGCACAACCGGGTGCGGATGATCGTCGCCTCGTTTCTCACCAAGGACTTGGGCCTGCACTGGCTGCGGGGCGCAGCATGGTTCTGGGACACGCTGGTCGATGCGAATCTCGCGAACAACACCTTGGGCTGGCAGTGGACGGCCGGTTGCGGCGCCGATGCGGCGCCGTACTTCCGGGTCTTTAATCCCGTATCGCAAAGCGAAAAATTTGATCCGCAGGGGCGTTACCTCGCGCGCTGGTTGCCCGCCCTCGCAGCGCTGTCGCCGCCCGACCGCCACGCGCCCTGGCGCGCGCCGGCACTGAGTCTGAAGGCGGCCGGCGTGGTGCTGGGACGCGATTACCCGCCGCCCATGCTGGACCATGGCGAAGCACGCCTCGCGGCGCTGGCACGGTTGAAGCAAAGAGGGCCATGAGACGCGCCCTGCTTCTTGGTGGTCTGCTGGCAGGGCTGCTGCTCAGTGCCGTCACCGCCGCCGCGACGCCATTTTTTACCGTGCGACTGGAACCGGCTCAAGGCGAGGCAGTCAGCCTGCAATTGGAACCCGCGCTGAGCCCGGCGGCGCGTCGCCGCGGACTGATGGACCGCCAGTCCCTGCCCGCCGGACACGGCATGATTTTCGACTTTGGTCACGACCAGCCGGTGGTGATGTGGATGAAAAATACGCCACTCGCGCTGGACATGATTTTTATCAACGCGCAGGGCGAGGTGGTGGATTTGATCAGCCGCACCACGCCGATCTCCGAGACCTATCTGCCGGCGCGCCGGCCGGCGCGCTATGTGATTGAGATCAACGCTGGCGAGGCGGAAGCCGCGGGACTTGGGCCGGGCGCTCGCTTGCGTTTGCCGGCTAATTTTCCGGCGTTTTCCCCTTGATTTCGTCGAGCGCGGCGCGGAACCCGGCCAGCGCAACCTGCATCTCGATCGGCTTGCGCTCAGCATCATGAAAGCTGACCTTGAGCATGCGACCTGCAACCAGTTCGCGCATGAGCGCGGGGCTTAGTTTCAGGCCCGCTCGGCAGCCCGTCGGCTCGCAGCGTTCCACCATGATGGTGATGGTTTTGCCCTCATCGACCTGTAGCGATACGCCAGGCGGGAGCGAAATCCCCAGCGGCAAGCTGAGCAGGGCGATGGGGTCGGGTGTGGCCTGCGCGTAACCGGCCGCGAATTGCAGCACGCGCTGACCGCCCTGACGCAGGACCAGATCCTGATACACAAAGCAGCCGCCTTCGATTTTCCCCTTGGTGGGCTCGCAGCGGCTGCGCCAGGCGCCGGTGTCGGCGGCCGCGGCGGGCAGGCTTGCGCTGGCCCCTAGCGCGATGGGGAGGAGCAGTGTCAACACGGTGGCAAGCAGGCGCATGGCGGAATACCCGGAACGACGGCGGAACAGGAACGCAGCGCAATTTACCGGAATATCGCGCCTGCCGTCATAGATTACGGTGATTTAGCGCAGGCGCTGGCGAAACCAGTCTGGCACGCGCGGATCCGGGCAGACGTCGTAGTGGTCGTAAGGCTTGATATCGATCACCGGCGTGCCGTGATAGGCATCCAGTCGGCGCACGGTTAGCGTGTTGTTGTGACGGGAGATCAGGTCCACCACCGCCAGCCCGATGGGATTGGGATGGGCACGACCACGGGAGGCCAGCACGCCGGTCAGCGGCAGTTGTTCGTCACCGCGGGGATGCAGCGTCAGTGATTCCAGAGGGCGCGCGCGATGCATCCAGAACAGCACAATGAGCTGCGAATACGCCTCGATGCCGAGCAAGGCTGCGGCAAAGCGGGGCGCAATTTCGATCCGGCTGACCAGTTCGCGACGGCGCCGTGAAATGTCGTCGTCGGCGACCTCGGTCACGACCTGTCCGATGATTTCCAGATTGGCGTTGAAGGTGGATGACATCGGTGTCGCCTGCGGCTTTGGGGAAGCCCGCACGGTGCGAGGCTGCCGGCCCGTCGTCAAGCGCGCGGCGCTGGTTCCGGTGCGCAGGCCGCGCTAGGCTGACCGTCATGCATGCGGGGCTTTTTCATCCAGCGGTCGAGGCCTGGTTCAGCCAGGCTTTCGGTGCGCCCACGCCCTGCCAGTCACGCGCCTGGCAGGCGATCGCGGCGGGTGAACACGTGCTGGTCGCCGCACCGACCGGCTCCGGCAAGACGCTGGCGGCATTTCTGGCCGCGCTGGATGCGCTGGTGCGCGAAGGCCTCAACGGTCCGTTGCCAAACGAAACCCGCATCGTCTACATCTCGCCGCTGAAGGCTCTCAGCAACGACATCCAGCGCAATCTGGAAGCGCCGCTGGCAGGGATCGCCGAGGCGCTGTCGGCGCGGGGTGAATCTGCGGTCTCGCTGCGCACGGCGGTGCGCACCGGCGACACCCCGGTCACCGCGCGCACGCTGATGCGCAAAACCCCGCCGCACGTGCTGGTGACCACGCCGGAATCGCTTTACGTCTTGCTGACCAGCGAGAGCGGGCGCGAGATGCTTGGCGATGTGCGCATGGTGATTGTCGATGAAATCCATGCGCTCGCCGGCAACAAGCGCGGCGCTCATCTCGCGCTGACGCTGGCGCGTCTGGCGGCGCTGACGCCAACGCCGCCGCAGCGGGTGGGGCTCTCGGCTACCCAGCGCCCCCTGCCGGACATCGCGCGGTTTCTGGTCGGCACCGGAGCGGATTGCCGCATCGTCGACGAAGGCCACATGCGCGAGCGTGAACTGGCGATCGAACTGCCGCCGGCGCCGCTTGAAGCGGTTCTGGCCGGGGAATCGGCGGCAGATATCTACAACCGCATGGCTGAACTCATCCAGCAGCACCGCACGACGCTGGTGTTCGTCAACACCCGCCGGCTGGCCGAGCGTGTGGCCAAGGCCCTCACCGACCGACTGGGGGAGGATGCGGTCACCTCGCATCACGGCAGCATGGCGCGTGAACGACGGCTGGCCGCCGAGCAGCGGCTTAAAAACGGGGAGTTGAAGGCGCTGGTGGCGACTGCCTCGCTTGAACTCGGGATCGACATCGGCGAGGTCGATCTGGTCTGCCAGCTGGGTTCCACGCGCACGCTGTCGATGTTCCTGCAGCGCGTCGGGCGCTCCGGCCACGCGATCGGCGCCGTCGCCAAAGGCCGGCTGTTTCCGCAGACCCGCGACGAACTGGTGGAGTGTGCCGCGCTGCTCGATATGACCCGGCGTGGCGAGCTTGATCGCATCGACGTCATTGGCCCGGCGCTGGACGTACTGGCCCAGCAAATCGTCGCCGAAGTGGCCTCGCGCGACTGGCCGCTGGACGCACTGTTCGACTTGATGCGCCGGGCAAGTCCGTATGCCGAACTCCCACGCGAGTCCTTCGATGCGGTTATTCAGATGCTCGCCGAAGGCTACAGCTTTGCGCAGGGCCGGCGCGGTGCGTGGCTGCATCTAGATGCGGTCAACGGCATCGTGCGGCCGCGGCGCGGTGCGCGCTTGACCGCGCTGACCTGCGGCGGCGCCATTCCGGATACGGCCGACTACGACGTCATCGCCGAGCCACAGGGCCACATCGTGGGCACGGTCAACGAGGACTTTGCCATCGAAAGCCTGCCGGGCAACGTGTTTCAGCTGGGCAATACCGCCTGGCGCGTGCTGAAGGTAGAAAGCTCGGCGCTGCGGGTGGCCGATGCCGCCGGTCAGCCGCCCAATATGCCGTTCTGGTTTGGCGAGGCACCGGCGCGTAGCGAGGAAATGTCCTGCGCGGTGTCGCGCTTGCGCGATGAGTTTGCGCGGCGGATCGACGCTGCGGGCGAAGACCCGCGCGCTGCCATCGAACGCTGGCTCAGCGCGGAGATTGGCGTGGGCGCGGCGGCGGCCCAGCAGCTCTACGACTACCTGTTGTCCGGCTATCGTTCGCTGGCCGCCATGCCGACGCGTGAGCGCCTGGTGCTGGAGCGTTTTTTCGACGATTCCGGCGGCATGCAGCTGGTGATTCATTCGCCGCTGGGCGCGCGGCTTAACCGGGCCTGGGGGCTGGCGCTGCGCAAGCGGTTTTGTCGTCAGTTCAACTTCGAGTTGCAGGCGGCGGCGGTGGAAGACGCCATCGTCATTTCCCTCGGCGCGGTCCACAGCTTTCCGCTGGAAGACGTCTGGCGCTATCTAAAATCCGCCAATGTGCGCGACGTGCTGACGCAGGCGCTGCTGGATGCACCGATGTTTGGCATTCGCTGGCGCTGGGTGGCGGCCTGCGCGCTGGCGATCATGCGCTTCCGCAACGGCAAGAAAACGCCGCCGCGGCTGCTGCGCATGCAGGCCGAAGATCTGGTCTCGCTGGTGTTTCCCGACCAGCTCGCCTGCGCCGAGAACCTGCGCGGGCGACGCGAAATCCCCACTCATCCGCTGGTTCAGCAAGCAATCGGCGACTGCCTCCACGACGCCATGGATGTGGTCGGGCTGGAGCAACTGCTGGCGCGGATGGAAGCCGGTGAGCTGGCGCTGGTGTGTCGCGATCAGGTCGAGCCTTCGCCCTTTGCGCAGGCGGTGCTGAACGCCAACCCCTACGCGTTTCTCGACGATGCGCCGCTGGAAGAACGCCGCACGCTGGCGGTACAGAGCCGGCGCTGGATCGACCCCGATACCGCGAGCAATCTGGGGACGCTCGATCCAGCCGCCATCGACCGCGTGCGGGCCGAGGTCTGGCCACAGCCGGCAAACCTGGAAGAAACGCACGATGCGCTGCTGGTGGCGGGCGCGCTGGACTTGCCCGCCCTGGCCGGTGAGCGCGGTGGCAAGGCGCCGATGGAAGCCTGGTTGCACGAACTGGCCGCCAGCGGACGGGCCAGCCGCATTGCGCTGCCCGGGGCGCCGGCGCCCCTGTGGGTGGCGACCGAGCGCTATGCCGAACTGGCGCAGATCTGGCCGGACCACGTGCGGCAACTGGGCCCGGGCGATATTGCGCGCCGCGTGGGCACCGCATTGGCCAGCCGCGACGATGCGCTGCGCGAGCTTGTGCGCGGCAGGCTCGCGATCGCGGGGCCGGTGGCGGCGGCAGCGCTCGCGGCTGAATGGGCACTCGGCGTAGGCGAAATAGACATCGCGCTGGCCCGACTCGAGCAGGAAGGTTCGGTCTTGCGCGGTCACTTCAGCCCCGGACACGCGGGTGGCGAGTGGTGCGAACGGCGCCTCCTGGCCCGTATTCATCGCTACACGCTTAACCGCCTGCGCGCCGAGATCGAACCCGTCCCGGCCGCGGCCTATATGCGTTTTCTGCTGGAGTGGCAGTACCTCACGCCCGCGAGTCAGGTCGAAGGCCCTGCGGCCACCGGCAAGGTGATCGAAATGCTTGCCGGCGTTGAGGCTCCCGCAGGCGTGTGGGAATCGGCCCTGCTGGCCGCGCGAATCAGCGATTATTCCAGCGACTATCTCGACCAACTGCTGGCCGGCGGCCGCGCCACCTGGGCGCGCTTGAGTCCCAAGGCCGATACCGGTGCGCGCAGCACAGGCCCGCTGAAATCGACGCCGCTGGCCATCCTGCCGCGCCGCGCGCTCGCCGACTGGTTGAGCTTTCTCGCGCCGTCCGAAGCCGCACCAAGTGGCGCCGGGCAGCGCGTGCTGGCCTATCTCAAAGCCCAGGGCGCGTCGTTTTTTGAAGATATTTGCGCCGATAACGGCCTGCTACGAACCCAGACCGAAGACGTGCTGGGCGAACTGGCAAGTCTGGGCCTGATTACCTGCGACAGCTTTGCCGGAATGCGCGCCTTGTTGCTGCCAGCGAATAAACGGCGTCCGCTGCATGCCACTCGCCGCTCGCGCGCCCCGACGGCGCTGGAAGACGTGGGGCGCTGGGATCTGGTGCGGCGACGCCTGAGCGAGCCGGAGGTCGGCGATGACAGTCCGGCCCGGCTGGAAGCCATCGCGCTCACGCTCATCAAGCGCTACGGCGTGGTGTTCCGGCGGATGCTGGAGCGCGAATCCCTGCTGCCGCCCTGGCGCGACTTGTTGCGCGCCTTTCGGCGTCTTGAAGCGCGAGGAGAACTGCGCGGCGGCCGCTTTGTGGCGGGCTTCTCGGGCGAGCAATTTGCCGCGCCGACCGCGGTGGAGGCCTTGCGCGCTGCGCGGGAGGCCCAAGGCGCGCGGCAGTTCATTGGCATCCATGCCGCCGACCCGGCCAATCTGGCGGGTATTGTCCTGCCCGGTTTGCGCATTCCGGCCACGCTCAACAACCGGCTGGTGCTGCAGGACGGTGAGGTGGTCGCGGTGCAACTGGGTGACGAGATCAAGTTTTTGCGCACGCTTTCGGTCGAGGAACAAATCCGCGCGCGCACCGCGCTGACCGGCCTGCGGCCGGCGCGCGCTGGCCGCTTGCGACAACGGCTGCGCTAGCGCGCGATGAAAATTGTCATCGCCCCGGATTCTTTCAAGGGCAGCCTCAGCGCCCTTCAGGCAGCAAGGGCAATCGCGCGCGGCCTGCGGCGCGTCTTACCGGCGGCCCATTACCAGCTTGTACCGGTGGCCGACGGAGGCGAAGGCACGGTCGATGCGCTCTTGGCAGCAGTCGGGGGGCGGCGCATCACGACGACGGTCTGCGGCCCGCTGGGCGAGCCGGTCGCGGCGCACTGGGGCTTGCTCCGGGAGGGCATGGCCGTCATCGAAATGGCGGCAGCGTCGGGGCTGACGCTGGTCTCGCCCACCTGTCGTCGCCCGCTGGGCGCCAGCACGTTCGGGACCGGTGAGTTAATCAGCGCGGCACTGGATCGCGGGGTGCGCCAGATTTTGTTGGGCATCGGCGGATCTGCCAGCACCGACGGTGGCGCGGGGATGGCGCAGGCGCTGGGGGTACGCCTGCTCGATGCGCGCGGTCGACCCTTACGACCGGGTATCGGTGGCGGCGCCCTGCAGCGCGTGGCGCGGATTGACGGGGCAGGCCTGGATCCCAGACTCGCGACGGTCGAACTGCTGGTAGCCTGCGATGTGAACAATCCGCTGGTTGGCCCGCGCGGCGCGGCGGCCGTTTACGGGCCGCAGAAAGGCGCGACGCCGGCCGACGTTCAGGTGCTGGATGCCAACCTCCGCCATTTCGGTCGTCTGGCCGGCGCCTTTTGCGGGCAGCCCTTGCTGCGGCGACCGGGAGGCGGTGCTGCAGGTGGGCTGGGCGCTGGCCTGCTGGCCTTTGCGGGCGCGCGGCTGGTGGCGGGCGGCCCCACGGTGCTGGCGTGGGCCGGGCTGGAACGGGCCTTGGCCGGGGCGGATCTGGTCATCACCGGCGAAGGACGACTCGATAGCCAGACCCGGTTCGGCAAAACACCGGCGAGCGTGGCGGCTCTGGCCGCACGCTACGGCGTGCCGGTACTTGGACTTGCCGGCTCACTTTCAGATGACGCAAACGTCAATTTTAAACATGGCTTCGCCGCACTGGCGGCCAGCGTGGCCCGGCCCACGTCCGAGGCCGAGGCGATGCGGGATGCGGGTCGCCAGTTATCCCGCGCCGCTGAGCGGCTGGGACATAGCCTCGTGTTGGGGCAGCGCTTGAGGCTGGCGTAGGGCAACTCCCCGGCGCTAGTGCGCTGGCGAGTATCAGGGCGTCGGCGCGCGCTGGCCGCACGCAGTTGGCGATCCGGGCGCAGGCCGGGGTGGGGCGTCGGGAAGGCAGCTTTCTGCGGGCCAAGCTCAAAATTATTCCCGAACAGGAAAATTTAAATTCTATAGAGCCACTAAATCGGCTATTTTCCTTATTAAGCGAATTAATATCCCATAGCCACTTATATGAGCGTTCTGTCTCAATCTGAAGAATTTTCTGGCTTGGCGCGGCTCGCCCGGCAAGTGCGGCGCCAGCGGCGCCTCAGTCAACTGACCCAGTCGGAACTCGCTGGTTTGGCGGGCGTTGGGCTGCGGTTTGTGTCGGATCTGGAGAATGGACGCCCTGGACTCGAGATCGGGCGGGTATTACGGGTGGTCGAAACCGTGGGGCTTGAACTCTCGGTGCGGCCTCGGGACTGGCCTTCGCAATGGTGAATTCGCCGGCCCTAGAAGTTTACTTGCACGGCAAGCTAACCGGACACTTGCTCAACCAAGGGCCCGAGGTCTGGGCCTGGCAGCCGCTGGATACTGCGCCGCCGCAGCCGGCCTGTGCATGGTCTTTATCAAATCTGACGTCAACGTCAATTTCGAGCCCGCAGGTGCGTGCATGGTTTCGCGGCCTGTTGCCGGACCCTGCCGTGACGGCACGTCTGGCACTCAAAGCCGGGTTCTCCCCGGGGAACGACTTCGCCTTGTTAGGGGGGCTGGGCGGCGACTGCCCGGGGGCGCTGAGTCTCGCCTTTCCCGGACCCGTGCCTGCCGTGCGCGATGAGGCGCCTCCGCTCAGCACCGGGAGCTTTGCCGAATGCCTTCAGCGCCTGCGCGACGGCCAGCCTGCTGCGGCCATCGGCGATGCCTTGTGGCCCGGCGACGGGGCGGTGCTTCCGCTGCGCGAGTCGCCCGCTGGATTTGCGCTGGGGGCTCCCGGACACCCGAGCAACGTGCTGCTGCGAATAGCGCGGCACGGGCTTGCTGACGCGCCAGTCAACGAGGCGTTTTGCATGCTACTGGCGGGCAGGCTGGGCGTGCCGGTCGTCGCGGCGCGCTGGCAGAGCGCGCAGCGCGGCTATTTGGTGAGCGCCAGGCCGGATTGGGTGGCGGGCGTCAACGACGTCCCGGAGCGGGTCCATCTGGAGACCTTCAGCCAACTGGCCGGGCTCGCGCCGGAGCAGGCGTTCGAGCGGGAGGGCGGGCTTGCGCTGCTTGACTGCGCGGCGCTGATTCGCCGCTACAGCGTGGTGCCTGCGCTCGACCTGCGCAGTTTCCTCCGGTGGCTTGGCCTCTGCCTCCTGTGCGGCAACGGTCTGGCTAACGGCAACGCGCTGCGCTTCATCTTCACCGCGGCGGGGCCAAGACTGGCGCCGTTCTCGGACATGCTCGCCACCCACGTTTACCCGGAGATGAGCGAGCGCCTGGGCTTCTACGTGGGCCGTGAAGATCGGCCCGACTGGCTGTTACCGGCGCGCTGGCGGGAACTGGCAGAAGAGATTGGCGTCGGGTCGCGGTATTTGCTCACGCTGCTGCGGGAGCTGGCGTTGGCGACGCCGCCGGCGCTGGCGGCCACCAAAGCGCAGTGGCGCGAAACGCTTCCCTGGTCCCCCCTGCTGGAACAGGTCGAGCAACTGGTGGAAAAGCGGGCCCGGCAGCTGTGGGTGGCGCTGGAGGCAGAGCGTTTGTGACCGGCACGTCACTCGCCGAAAGAAATGCCCAGCATGCGCAACACAAACGGCGACCACGCCAGCGCCAGTAGCAACAGGGCCAGCGCCTCGGTATTGCTGGCCAGACGTAAAGTCACGCTGCGCTCGGGCGCCGCATCTTTGGCGAAGACTCTGGCCATGGTGATGTCGAGCAGCAGAAGAAAGACGATGATCACCATCATGGCGGGCGCGACGACCGAAGTGAAAAACCGCCAACCGCTGAGATAGGTGACGCCGTCATTGAACGGTCCAAGGATGATGAGCCCTGCGGTAATGACCAGCATGGCGTTACGGAAGAGGCCAAAATTGCGGAACTGGGAGAGCATTTTCATGACCGGATTATCCACCATTCGCTTGCGCGGGTTGTAGCGAACTGCCGTGCCGGCAGCCCTGTTGGTTTTACGAGGAACATAGGCTTATGTATTCACAATTCGGCGACGCCTTCGCGGTAAAAAGCGGCACCCGCGAACTGATGGACGACTTGGGCGCCATCGCGCGGGGCGGACGCGATCTGATTAATCTCGGCGGCGGTAACCCCAGCCTCATCCCGGCCATGCAGGCAATGTTCGAGCGCGCCTGGGCCAGTGTGCCGGCGGCCGACTGGATCAGTCTGGCCAGCGTGTACGATGCGCCGCAAGGCCACCCGGCGTTTCTGGAACGCATGAGCGAGGTGCTGCGGACGCAGTTCGGCTGGCCCGTAACGGCAGGCAATTTGCTGGTGACCAGCGGCAGCCAGGCCTCGTTTTTCGCGCTGTTCAATTTGTTTGGCGGCACCGATGCCAAAGGCCGCTTGCGTCAGATTTTGTTGCCGCAGGCGCCGGAATACATTGGCTACGCCCAGAGCGGCATTGCCCCTGCCATGTTGACGTCCTTCCCGGGCCTGATTGAGCACGTGGCAGATCACCGTTTCAAATACCGACCCGATTTTGACCGTATCGCCGTCACCGAACGGCATGCCGCGGTCTGCGTCAGCCGTCCCTGCAACCCGACCGGCAATGTGATTACCGATGAGGAACTCGCCCGACTGCGCCATCTGGCGCAAGACGCCGGCGTGCCCCTCATCGTGGACTGCGCATACGGCCAACCGTTCCCTGGCATTGTGTTTGCGCCGGCATCCTTGGCCTGGGACGAAGACCTCATCGTGTGTCTCAGCCTGTCCAAGCTGGGGCTGCCCGGCTTGCGCACGGGGCTGGTCGTCGCGAAAAGTGAAACCATCGACCTCTTAACCAGCATCAACGCCATGCTGACCCTGGCGCCCAACCCGGTAGGCGCGCGCCTGATGCTGGCGCTGATGGCAGAGCAGGACGTGCTGGCGCTGGCCCGCGAGGTGGTTGGTCCGCATTACGCGGCGGCGTCGCGGCGTGCGCTGGCCGCCTGCGACGAATTGCTCGGGCATACCGACTATCTGGCGCATGTCTCGGAAGGGGCGATTTTTCTCTGGCTGTGGTTTCCGCGCCTGCCGGTGCCGGTGCAGCAGCTCTATGAGCGACTCAAGGCGCGCGGGGTGCTGGTCATTCCGGGACATCACTTTGGTCCCGGTCTCAGCGAACCCTGGCCGCATCTCGGCCAATGCCTGCGGCTGTCCTACGCCCAGCCGGAAGAACGCCTGCGGGCAGGCCTGCGGGTGCTGGCAGAGGAACTGCGGGCATTGGGCTATCCGGGCTGAGGGGAAGTGCGGTCCCCGATACCGGCCCTTGGCGTTGTTAGGGGAGGCCGGTATCGAGGCGCGAGGGTTGGGACTAATTGGGCGACAACCGCGGTGAGCGGTTGGGGGTGAGCGCGGTGACGGCCTGCGCATGGATCAGATTGCCGTCGACGCTTCCCCTTAAGATTTAGATATTTATGGGATGCATTTCTAGCTGTTTAGAGATCCGGCGTCAAGCGCCTTACCGGCGCCGCGCCGGCGCTGGCCTCAGGTCGGCAGCGGGTGCCAGCCCGCGTCCGCCCACAACTGGCCGCTGACCGCCGAGTTGCGGACCAGAAAACAGATGGCGTCCGCGATTTCCTCGGGCCGGATCAGCCGCCCGATCTGGGTGGCCGGCAGCACCTGCGAATTGATGTACTCCTCGCCCAGCGCCCGCACCATCGGGGTATCGGTGAAGCCCGGATGGATCACCGCGCAGCGCACGCCGTGGAAAATGGCTTCGATCATCAGCGTCGAGGCCGCGCCTTCCAGCCCGACCTTGGTGCTGGCGTAGGCAATCTGTCCCTTGTTGCCCTGGGAGGAGACCGAGCCGATGAAAACGATGACGCCCTGCACGCCTTCCTGCGCCGACCAGCGCTTCAGCCCGCGCTTGAAGCGGTCCTCAGCCATCTGCGCGACCAGTTCCAGCGCCCAGTAGACCGGGGCCACCAGATTGACTTCCAGCACTTCGCGGAAGGTCTCGGCCGGATAAATGAAGGCCTTGCCCTGTTCGCGATTCACCTTCACCGCCAGACCGTCCCGCGTGATGCCGGCGGCCGGGATCAGGATGTTCACCGGACCAAAGCGTTCCAGCAGGGTGGCGAACACCTCCTTGCGGAAAGCCTCGGCGGTGGTGTCGCCGCAGAAGCCGACTGCGACCTCACGGCCGGCTTCGTCGTTGATTTGCGTGGCGAACTCGTTGACCTTGTCTGAACGGTCCACCAGGGCGACCGCGCCCACCTGATGGCGGACGAGTTCGCGCGCGGTGGCGAGCCCGATGCCGCTGGCGGCACCGGTGATGATGGCAATTTTTCCCTTGATCTCCATGACAACTCCGGAATGGCGGGGTGACCGCATTATAGGAGCCTGCTTGTGCGTCGCAACGAAAACGCATTCATCCCCGCTGACGACCCGCTGCCCGACCTGCTCAAAGACCACGCGCCCACGCTGTGGGCTGCGCGCGAGACCTCGCAACAACTACTCGCCGGTCTCGCCCGCGCGCTGACCCAAAACGCTGGCGCGCTGGCCGGCATCGAGACCGTGATCGCCGCCGGCTCGCTCGGTCGGCTGGAAACCCACGCGGGATCTGATTTCGACGGCATTCTGATTGCGCGCCCCGGCGGCCCATCGACGGTACCGGGCGACATGTTCGACATCGTGGCGGCCTGCGGTCTGAAACCGCCGAAGGCCGATGGCATTTACCGGGCGACGATCACCGCCGAAACCCTGTGCCGCTTGTCCGCGCGCGGCAGCCTGGATGAACCACCCGCCCACTTCGGCAAGCGGATGCAGGTGCTGCTGGATGCCCGGGCGGTGACGGGCGAGGCGGCGTTCAGGCAATTACAGCGGGAAATTCTCGACTGGTACGCGGGGGACAGCATCAGCCGTTACCCGGACGCCCAGTGGACCTTGCTGATTAACGACCTGTCCCGCTATCTGCACGCCTACGCGGGCTGGCAGCAGTTCAAATGCGCGCGGAGTGATGACGACGGCTGGTATCTGCGGCAGGCGAAGCTGCGGGGTTCGCGCATGCTGACATTCGCCGGCTTGCTGCTGTTGCTGGGTGAAAGCAGTGTCCTTGGCGCTGACAAACGGGCGTGGGTCGCCGCTCGTCTGGGCCTAAGCCCGCTGGCGCGGGTGGCGGCAGTCATGCAGCCCCGGGATGCGGCCGCATTCCAGCGGGTGCTCACCGACTACGAGGCCGTTCACGCCCTGCTGGCGACACCGGCCGTGCGCGAGGAACTCGTCGCCCGCAGCCCCGGCCCGGACGCGCCCGCAGACGGCGAGTTTCCAGCCAGCTATGCCCGCATCCACGAGCATTCGGGCCGCCTGTTGCGCGAACTGTCGCAATTTGTGCTGGCGCGCCGCGCCGACTGGCACCCGGATTTTTTCAGCTACCTGCTGTTCTGATTTACTCGTAGCGCAGGGCTTCTACCGGCGCAATCTGGGCCGCGCGCCACGCCGGATAAAGCGTCGCCGCGACACAAATTGCGAAGGTGGCAAGCGCCACCGAGAGGGCGTCACCAAGCCGCAGTTCGGTGGGCAGGTAGTTGATGTAATAGACATCCGGTTTGATGAACTGGATGTGGAACAGCCTCTCGACGAGACGCATGAAATCGTTGGCGTAGCGCGCGCCGGCTGTGCCCAGCGCCACGCCCAGCGTTACGCCCAGTCCGGTGACGATGGCGCCCTGCGTCAGAAACGCCCACAGCACGCTGGTGGGTGATAGGCCCAAGGTGCGCAGGATCGCAATATCGGTCTGCTTCTCTTTGACAATCATCACCATCGAGGCCACCACGTTGAATGCGGCAACGGCCACGATGAGCGACAACACCACAAACATCATTCGCTTCTGCGATTTGATGGCGAGGAAGAAATTGCGGTGATAGCGCGTCCAGTCCAGCACCACGTAGGAGGGGCCTAGCGCGGCGCCGAGTCGTGCCGCCACCAGCGGCGCATGCGACGAGTCTTTTAGCTTCAAGCGCAGGCCCGAGACCGTGCCTTCGAGCTTGAACAGCCGGGCGGCGGCATCGACCGACATAATGCCGAAGGTCGAATCAAACTCGTGCATGCCCGCCTTGAAGCTGCCGACCACACGCAAGCGGTCGTAGTTGGGCAGGCCGATCTGCTGTTCCGCATCCCACTGCGGTGAAATGAGCGTGATGGCCTGCCCCGTGCCGACGCCCAGTTCCTCGGCCAGCGTCTGGCCCAGAATCACCGCGGGTTCGGGGGCTGGCGCGTCGAGCGCAGTGAGCGACACGCCCTGCAGGTAGTGTTCTAGCTGCGAGACGTCGCCTTCGCCGTCAGGCGGTACGCCGTAAATCAGGATCCCGCGCACTTTGCCGCGCGCATTCAACATGCCGCTGCCGCGAACGAAGGGGCGTGCCGCCAGCACATCCGGATCCGTCTCCAGCCGCGCGGCCAGGTTGCGCCAGTCGCGTAGGGTTTCGGGTGCTGCAAACACCGTCGCATCTGCCGTCATGCCGAGGATGCGCGCGGCGACTTCGCGCTCGAAGCCGTTCATCACCGACAACACAATCAGCAGCACCGCGACGCCGAGACCGATGCCGGCGACCGACACCGCGGATACCAGCGAGGCGAAGCGATTTTTGCGTTTGGCGCGGAGGTAGCGCGCGGCAATGAAGAGCGGTAAGGGTTTGAACACGAACTGGCGCCTCCGGAAGAGGCGCCATCCTAGAGCATCGGACGGTTCGGGCGTAGCGGCCTCAGAGCAGGGCCTTGATGCTTGCCCGCAAGTCGTCCGCATCGGGCGCGGTCATGCTGCTGAACACTTTGACGAGCTTGCCCTCGCGGTCGAGCAGGTATTTGTAGAAGTTCCACTTCGGCGCTTCGCCGCTGACGCTGGCAAGGCGTTGAAAGAAGGCATTGCTGCCGCCGGCTTTCACCGAGGTCTTCTCGAACATTGGGAACTCAACGCCGTAGGTCGAGCGGCAGAAGGTTTTGATTTCGGCTTCGGTGCCGGGCTCCTGGCCGCCGAAATCGTTGGACGGAAAGCCGAGCACCACCAGACCCTGCTGGCCTAACTCGCGATACAGCTGCTCCAGCCCTTCGTACTGCGACGTGAAGCCGCACTTGCTGGCGGTATTCACTACCAGCACCACCTTGCCCGCGTAGGCCTCGCACAGGTGCACCGGCTTGTCGCCCAGCAGAGGGCGAAACGAGAAGTCGAGATTCTCGGGGCAGGCGCGTGCGCTCATCGCCGCGAGCGCCAGAAGAAAAGTGAAGAGCACACGCATGCCGTACCTCGCTTTGAGTTGAACGCACTACGTTGGCCGCGTCTGGAGTGGTTCACCGGAAAACCGCCTTGATTTTCGACGATCGAGCGGCCATGGTGCTGCCTGATATTGCCTGCCAGAGGAGCTTCACGCCATGTTCGGACTGAAACAGAAACAGGCCATGCCAGCGCCGGAACTCGCCTTGCCCGGCCGGGCAACGCCGCTCGCCATCATGGACCGGCACTTTGTGCTGGGTACGCCGCTGCTGCCCCCATTTCCGGCAGGCAGCGAACTGGCGCTATTTGGACTGGGCTGCTTCTGGGGCGCCGAGCGGAAGTTCTGGAGCTTGCCCGGCGTGCTCTCGACTAGCGTGGGCTACGCGGCGGGGTACACGCCGAACCCGAGCTATCAGGAGGTCTGCTCCGGCATGACCGGGCACAACGAAGTGGTGCGGGTGGTGTTCGACCCGGCAAAGATTTCGTTTGAGTCGCTGCTGAAAGTGTTTTTTGAAGCCCACAACCCGACGCAGGGCATGCGCCAGGGCAATGATGTCGGCACGCAATATCGCTCGGGGATCTACTTCACTAACGCCGCGCAGGAAGCCGCCGCGGTGGCGACCGGCGAACGCTTTGGGGCCGCCCTCCGTGCGGCGGGCTTCGGCGCCGTTACCACCGAAATCCTGCCGGCCCCCGAGTTTTACTACGCCGAGGATTATCACCAGCAATATCTTGCCAAGAACCCGGGCGGCTACTGCGGCTTGGGCGGCACCGGCGTGAGCTGCGGTTAAGGCTCAGGCGCTGCGCAGCCCCAGCAGTCTGGTCACGGCGATCGCCAGCAGCGGCAGCAGCAGCCCGATCGCCAGCACCACCACCAGCAAATCACCCAGGGCGGCGTAATTCGCCGGCGTGGTGACGGCATGTGAGACCGGGTCGCGCATTTCCCGGGTGACCACAAACCACTGATTGAGATAGCGCGTGCCGAGCTGCGAGGCCGACAGCGCCAGATTTGTAAACGAGGCCATGACCGCAAAGTAGGTCGCTTTCAGGCGCGCCGGGGCGGAGTTGGCGATCCACGCCAGCAGGGGCACCATCGCGATCTGGCCCAGCGGCGACTCCAGCGCGGTGTCTACCAGCGCGATAAAACGCGCGTCCACCACGCCGCCGGTATGCGCGGCGGTCCAGACATGCAGCCCGTGATACATGCCCAGAGTGGGCAGACCCAGCGTGAAGCCGGCCAGCGTCAGCAGCACCACGATGAACGCCAGCGAGCGTTCTGCCATCAGCCGCCGAAACGCAAACAGCCCCACCAGCGTCAGCACGCTGGAGACCAGCGACAGGCGGGCGATGAATGACTGGTCAAAGCCGAGTTCATCGATCATCCACCAGGTCGAACCGGCACCGGTGCCGGGCAGGGCGCGGAATACAAAAATCACAATCGCGGTGCCGAGCAGCGTGCGGCGCGCGTCAGCCTCCAACTCGCCCAGCAGTCGCCACATCAGAAACGCGATGATCGAAAACGACGTGGCGAAAACCAGCTCCTGGGCGTGCGGGAATGACGACAGGCCAATGCTGATGGTCGCCGCCGCAAAAATCAGGCTGCCGCCCAGAATCCCCCAGTTGGGCGGAGGCGGCGCCTCGTGCGTGGCCTGCGCGTGCGCCACTGCGGCCGCCGAGAGGCCCTGAGCCAGCAGCCGGCGGCGCTCCCGCCGACGTTGCAGGGCCGCCAGCGCCACCCCGGAAAGTGAAATCACCGGGATGACGAGCGCCATTTCGTAGACCCGGATATACAGGGCGACCTTGTCGGCCTGCGGCAGCGCCTCGGTGCCGGCAAAGAGCCACACGTTGAGTCCTGACACCGCCACACCACCGCCAATGATCGCGACCCGTCCCAGCGTTTGCATGGTGGTGTTCATGCGCTTGCGGGTGGCCGGGTCGATCATCCGGCCGTTCTCGTCCACCCGCGGCACGGCTTCTACCGTCATGGCATCCGCCACCGTGTCTTGCACCATGTAGCCCACGGGTGCGAGCAGGGCGGCGAGCACATACCACCAGGTGGCCGGCATCCAGGTCGCCATGGCCTGCGGATGGCCAATCAGCCCGATCATGATGCTGAGGCTCGCGCCAATCAGGCTTGCGCCCAGCACCACCAGCCAGGCCTTGTAGGGCCACAGGAGATCGACCAGATGGCCCATCGGCATCTTCAGCGCCCACGGAATGCCGGCCCAGAAGCCGATCGTTGCCAGAAACGCTGCCGAAAGATTCAGGTATTCCTTGATGAAGAAAGTACCGACGATGCCGGTCAGGCCGGCAATGCCGGCGGCCACATAGACCATCAGCGGCGGCAGGTAGGAGGCGCGAAATTCCCGGATCAGCGCCGGCAACAGCGCGTCCCAGCGGCGAGCTTGGGTCTGCAACATGCGAGGCAAATCTCCCTGTGGATGGCGCGGTCTAGCTTGCGGTGAGCCTCAGTGCTTGGCAATCCGCGCAGGGTCGGGATAATCGCGACATGCCTCTTTCAAGCATTTCCTGAACCCGATGCACTACTGGACTCTGGCCGCAGCCATTCTCTGCGAGGTGGTGGCGACCAGCGCGCTCAAAGCCTCCGATGGTTTTCGTGTGCTGGGCCCGACGGTGTTGGTGCTGCTCGGCTACGGCGCGGCCTTCTACCTGCTCAGCGTCACCCTGCGCACGATGCCCGTTGGCATTGCCTACGCGCTGTGGTCGGGTATTGGTCAGGTGCTGGTCATGTTTATCGCCTGGGTCATGTACCGTCAGATGCTGGACGCCGCCGCTTTCGTTGGCATTGGATTTATTCTCACCGGCGTGCTGGTTTTGGCGCTCTTTTCCAAATCGATGCCCCACTGAAGTTTCAACCCACGGCCGCCACTGGGCGCCACAACGCCGGAGATTGCGCATGAGCGAAGAGCAGATTTTCACCATCCCGCGCTACACCACCCAGTCTGGCGTGACGCTGGATTTGAAACTGAGCTACACCACCTACGGGCAACTCTCGCCCGCCGGCGACAATGTGGTGGTCGTACCTACTTTCTACGGCGGCCGTCACACCGAAACCGAATACATGCTGGCCCCGGGGCGGGCGATCGATCCGCAGCGTTATTTCGTCGTCATTCCCAATATGTTCTGCAACGGGCGCTCGTCCTCGCCCAGCAACACGCCCGCTCCCTATGGCCGCGGCGGGTTTCCGCTGATGAGCCTGCACGACAACATCGTGTGCCAGCACAAGCTGTTGACCGAGCATCTGGGCGTGAAGCGGATTCGGCTCGTCGCCGGTTTTTCGATGGGTGGCATGCAGGCCTTTCAATGGGGCGCCCTGTTTCCGCAACTGGTCGACGCGATTGCACCGATCTGCGCCTCGGCGCGGATTTCCGACCATAACTGGCTGTTTGTCGACAGCGCCAAGGCCGCGCTGATGCTCGATCCGGATTTCAAGGACGGCTGGTACGACGCGCCGCCGCTGCGCGGCCTGCTGACCTTTGGCAAGGTCTACGCCGCCTGGCTGTTCTCGCAGGATTTCATGCGCGAGAAGCTCTATCGCGGCATCGGGCTGGCAACGCGCCGCGATGTGGTGCTGTTAACCCAGAACTATTTCCTGCAGAACGATGCCAACGACCTGCTCGCGATGGCCGACAGCTGGCTCAACGGCGACATCAGCGCCAATCCGGTCTTCAAGGGCGATCTGGAAAAAGCGCTCGCCGCGATCAGCTGCAAGGCGATTGTGATGCCCGGTGCCACCGACCAGTACTTCCCGCCGGCCGACAACGCGCTCGAAGTCAAACACATGCCCAACGCCGAACTGCGACCGATTCCCTCGGGCTGGGGCCATGGCGCAGGCTTCGGGCTTGATCCGGCCGACAACGCGTTCATCGATCGCGCGCTGAACGAGCTCCTTGCCTGAGTCGGTCCGGATGAACGATTTAACCAACGCCCTCAACCGTCACTACGCGCCGCAAGACGTCAGCGCACGCATCCTCGAGAGCATCCGCGCCGCTGGCCTCGATCCCGACCGCCTGAGCCGGGATGAAGCCTCGATGTTTGACGAGTTCCACGGTGGCGGTCGCGAGTCGACCCGCGCGCTGGCCCGCGACATCGGGCTGGCGCCGGGCACCCGGGTGCTTGATGTTGGCTGCGGCATCGGGGGCCCCGCGCGCACGCTGACCGCCGAGTTTGGCTGTGCGGTGACGGGCGTTGATTTGACCGCCGACTTTATCCACGCCGCCCGCATGCTCTCCCTGCGGGTTGGCATGGGCGAGACGATCAACTTCCTTGAAGGCTCGGCGCTGGCTATACCGGTGGCCGACGCCGCCTTCGATCTGGTGTGGTCGCAAAACATGCTGATGAACATCCCGGACAAGGCGCAGTTTGCGCGCGAGGTCGCGCGTGTCCTGAAGCCGGGAGGGCGTTGCGCCATTGAGTCGGTGGTGAGCGGCACGGGCGAGGTGCTGTATCCCAGCTTCTGGGCCAGCGAACCCGCGCTGTCCTTTGTACCCTCGCCGGAAGCCCTGCGCGAAGCCTTCGCCGCCGCCGGCATGGTGGCTGAGCGCTGGCAGGACAACACGGCCCGCGTGCTTGCCCACGGTCAGCGCCGGATGGCCGCACTCGAGCGAGGCGAGGGGCCGCCGCTAGGTATCGGCGTGCTGGTGCCCGACCGGGTGATGGAGAAAACGCGCAACGCCTTGCTCAACAACGAACAAGGCCGGACGCTGGCCATTCAGGCGGTCTGGCGAAAGCCGGCCTGAGCCGGAATCAGGAACCGCCGGGACCGGCGATTCTTCCCGCATATGGGTGAACGAACGGGCTGCGGCACGACAAACCGCAGCAGCGGGTGACGCGTCGGCTTTTAATCTCCTGCAACTTTCTTTACTTTCGAGCAATCCTGAACTGTCGCTTTACCGCGACGGTCAGCCATGAATTCCGGTGCTCGACGCCCTGTCGATGCCCCCCCCAAGCGGAGACCTACACATGGCAACGAGACGTCACAGCGGCCCGGCGACGGCACTGGCCCGGGACCACGGCTTCACCGCGGTCGACGATTACGACACGCGCACCTACATCCTGCCTTTCCTGCGCGACCCGGAGTCTCGCAAGCAGATCATCGCCGAGCACCGCGCCAACCCACGGGGCGCCGCCGCCCAGCCCGGCATCAAGCCGCCCAATCACAGCGAAGGCTTGAAGCGGCTGATCGACAAACTGCGCATGACGCCGCAAGCCGGCAAACACACGATTGTGGAAGTGGTGCCCTGGCAGGAATACGCCATCGGCATTCTGCCCGGGCAGCGCGGCGGGGTGATCAAAATCACCCGCGAACGCTACGCCACGCGCGAAGACGCCGAGCACGCGATCTTTCTCAAGCGCCTGCGCGCGCTGCTCGCCCACTACCAGTTAAAGCTTTAAGCGGAGACCCACATGAGCCTTGCCCAGGAACTGATGCTGCGGATCACCGGCTACACCGACAAATGCTCGGTGCGCCCCGGTGATGAAGTGAGTTTCCACATTCACAGCGAACTGAACGAATCCTACGACGTGCAAATGGTGCGGCTGATTCACGGCGACACCAATCCCGAAGGTCCCGGCTTCAAGGAGCGGCTGCTGCGCTCGCCCACCAACGGTAAATATCGCGGGCAGCATCAGCCGATGTATGCCGGCAGCTACCTGCTGGTGCCGCATGACGACCGCTTAAACCTGCAGAGTTTTACGCTCTGCGCCTATATTTTCCCGACCACGCCGGTGACCGATCTGGAAGGCACGCCGGTCGGCGCGCAGGCCATCATCTCGAAGTTCAATGCGAAGACGGGCCTCGGTTACGGCCTGTTCATCAACGAAGCCGGCGAACTCGCGCTGCGCATCGGTCGCGGCCGCGGCAAGCTGGATGAATACAGCACAAAGAAGCCCTTGTTCCGCAAGGTCTGGTACAAGGTCTCGGCCTCGTTCGATGCGGCCACCGGCGAAGTCCACATCGCCCAGACGCCGTTCGTGACCATCACCAACGGCGGCCACGGCATGAGCATGCTGCATCCGATGGAAGATACCGCCGCGGCCGTGCGCCATCGCGGCACGCCGGGCGCGCCGCGCGTGACCGATAGTCCGCTGTTAATGGCGGCAAGCACGCTGGAGCCGCACGCCGGGCGTTTCCTCACCGGCGGGCACTTCCGTCATCTCGATGCGCCGGTTGAGATCCCGGTGCATACGCATAAGTTCAACGGCAAGATCGAGCGGCCCAAAGTGGCCAATCGCGCGCTCTCGGCCGCCCAGATCGAAATGCTGCTGGGCTGCGCCGGCATCGACCACGTGCCGGGCGAACTCCGCGCGGCTATCGTCGGCGCCTGGGATTTCAGCGCCAATATCAGCGATAACGCTGCCTCCACGCAGGTCATCGACACCAGCGTAAACAAGCTGCACGCGGTGGGGGTGAACCTGCCGGTGCGGGGCGTGACAGGTTTCAACTGGAGCTCGGATTTCATGAGCTTCCGCCACGGGCCGCAGGAATATGGCGCGATTCATTTCCACGATGAATCGGTCGACGATGCGCGCTGGCAGCGCTCGTTTACCTTCAAGGTACCGAAGGGGCTGAAGAGCGGCGTGTACGCGGCGCGCCTGCGCATCAACGGCGCGACCACCGCCGACTGCGAAGACTACGTGCCGTTTTTCGTGCGCCCACCGGCCGACGGCCCGACCGCGAAAATCGCGCTGGTCATGGCCATGCACAGTTATCTGGCCTACGCCAACGACAACCTGAGCGTGAACTCCGTCATCGCGCAGTTGCTGACCGGTCAGGTGCCGCTGCTACAGCCCGGCGACCTGCTGCTCAACAAGGAGCGCGGCTACGGTCTTGGTACCTATACCAGCTATCGCGACGGCTGGGGCGTGAACATCTCTTCCCGCCTGCGGCCCATCCTCAACATGCGGCCGAAGTACATTCACGTGCTCTCGCCTTCGCTGTGGCAGTTCAACGCGGACCTGCATCTGGTCGACTGGCTCGAGCAGATGAAGTACGACGTCGACATCCTGACCGACGAAGACGTACAGCGCGAAGGCGTGTCCCTGCTCAAGCAGTACCGCGTGGTGCTCACGGGGCATCATCCGGAGTACATGTCCGAACAGCAGATGCAGGCCTATCACGATTACCAGCAGCAGGGTGGACGTTTCCTGTATCTCGCGGCCAACGGCTTCTACTGGATCTGCCAGCCGCATCCCGAGAATCCCAACATCGTGGAAGTGCGCAAGGGCGACAACGGCACGCGCGCCTGGACCGTCACACCGGGCGAATACTGCAATGCCTTCGACGGCAAGCACGGCGGCCTGTGGCGCGTGCGCGGCCGGGCCATGAGCAAGCTGCTGGGCGTGACCTTCACCTCCTTTGGCCTGACCTATTCGTCCTACTACCGGCGTGCGCCGGACAGTGAACTGGCCGAGACCAGCTGGATGTTCAAGGGCATCGGACGCGACGAACCCATCGGCAATTTCGGTCTGGTGGGCGACGGTGCCGCCGGGCTTGAACTCGACCGCTACGATCTGGAACTGGGCACGCCACACCGGGCGTATTTGCTGGCCAACTCCGAAGGCCATTCCGACATGTTCGTGACCGTGACCGAAGAGTCCACCTTCAACGCGCGCGGCTACATTGCGTCCGGTACGGGCGACAATAATCCGCGCACCCGTGCCGACATCGTCTACTACAAGACGCCGAACGACGGCGGGACCTTCTCGGTGGGCTCCATGGCCTGGTGCGGATCGCTGTCGCATAACAAGTACAACAACAACGTCTCGCGTCTGACCAAGAACGTGATCGACGGCTTCCTGAAGGCGGGCCCCTTGCCGTGAGCAAACGGGCAAAATCGGCCGAAGTCCCGCTGAAGCGGGACGATACCTGGTGGCTGCATCCAGCGCTGCGCGGCCAGCAATCGCTGCCCATGGCGGCGGGTGCCGGCGGTATGCCGCACCGGTGGGTGAAGTCCGACGACCCGCCGGAAAAAGCCGAGCCTTCGCTGGAGGACGATAGTCCTTATGCCGACTTCGCCAAAATCCTCTATCGGCTGAACGGCAGCCGCCCCGGGCCCGTGCGCGGCTTCTATGTGATTGTCGGCGTTGAGCCGGGTCGCTATGCGGTGGGCCAGCTGTGTGCAGATCCGGTTACGCCGGTTCGTTTGTTTGAGGATTTGGTGTTCGACAACGAGCCGGCGGCGCGTGACAAAGCGGCCGCGCTGCGGGCAGCCTCGCCGCCGTTGGCACTCTCATGACGCCGGGCGTCCGCGTCTCCTACAGCGCCGACGGCGAGGTCGTGCATTTCGCCCTGCAGGGCCGCACCCGGCTCAACCTGATTGGCGGCGAGACCCTGCGCGCCGGCGCGGCGCAGATCCGTGCCTGTCACCAGAATGCGCACTTACGCTGCGCGGTGTTGACCGGCAGCGCGCCAGATAACTTCATCGGCGGCGCCGATCTCAAAGAACTGGGCGCGCTGACCCCGGACACCGCCGAGGCGTTCATCCGCAGCATCCACGACTTCTGTGCCGCACTCCGCGCCCTGCCGGTGCCGGTGGTGGCGCGGGTCGCCGGGCATTGTCTGGGTGGCGGGCTTGAGATCGCAGCGGCCTGTGACCTGCGCGTCGCCGCGAGCGACAGCCAGTTCGGCATGCCGGAAGTGCGCGTAGGCGTGCCCTCGGTCATTGAGGCGGCCTTGCTGCCTGCGCTGATCGGCTGGGGCCGCACGCGAGAGTTGCTGCTGCGAGGTCACTTGATCGATGCGAACACCGCCGAGCGCATCGGTCTGGTGGGGCCCGTGGCTGCGCCGGCTGAGTTGGATGGTCTCGTTGCGCGCGTGGTCGACGACATCCGGGCAGGTGCGCCCGGCGCGGTACGCGCCCAGAAGCAGCTCTGTCAGCGCTGGGAAGAGCTGCCTTTGCGTGAGGCGATTGAAGCCGGGGTAGCGGCTTTTGTAAGGACCTACGACAGCGACGAGCCCGCGCGCTACGTCGCCGCTTTTTTTGCCGGGCGCCAGCGTGCCTGAGCCGGAGCAACGCGCATGATGACCAAGCCGCTACTGGTGCTGAATGCCTTCGTGGTACGGGCCGACAGTTCCCCGCCTGCCGGCGACCGGCGGGCCCGTCCGGGCTACAACGTGAATCGCGCCGGGCAGGGGACCGAAGACGCAGACGTCGCCGACCGCGCGCTGGGCATGAGCCCCGCGCCCCAGTTCGAGTGGGAAGCGTTTGACGCCTACTGGCGCAAAATTCACGGCCCCAAAATCCTGTTTCCCGATGGTCCGGAAGACCGTCAGACCGGGCTGCTGAACTACTACCTGCAGCAGCACCGGATTCCCGCCGGGCCGTGCAGCGAACACGCGCCGCCGTATGTGGCCCCGCTGGATGCTGAAGGTCGTCTGCCGCGCCACCCGGCGGCCGAGTGCCCGCCGTTTGCGCGCCCGGTATTCGACGGGCTCGCGCAGCTTGGTTACCGCAACCGTGAGGATCTGGAGGGCTTCTTCGCCACCAACGGCACGAAGTACGGCGAGAAAATCATGCCGGATGAAGCGGTGTTTATCCGCGGTTTCGGTTTTCATGTCGCGGAGGAACACGTGGTGGTACAGCGTGGCGATCGCCGCCGCGACGCCATCATCCTGCTGAAGCTGCATCAGCGCGCGGCCGGCAGCAGCCGCGAGCAGTTTCGCGGTCGGTGGATGGCGCAACACGCGGACCTCGTGCGCCGTCACCCGCTGGCGCAACTGCTGGTGCGGCGCTATGCGCAGCTCGTCAACGTCAGTCAGCCGGGCGACAAACTTTATGATCCGGTGGGGGACCGCTACGACGGCGTCGGCGTCTATTCCTTCGCGAACATGAACGACTGCGAAGACTTCATCGCCGGTGAGGCGCATACCGCGCTGGTCGAGGATGAACAGGTTTTCGCGCCGGACACGAGCTTCTTTACCGCGCTGAACTATGTGATCTGCGACCGGGGCGACTGAACGTCGTCATTCAGCGTTTGGTGAATGTGCCTCTCCCGTGAGGGCGGCAACGCCGCGACGCCAGCAGCAAGTGGGCGACAGTTGGAGTCGGGGCAAGAAGCCCCTCCCAAGCCGCCCGTGGGAGCGGCAACGCCGCGACGCAAGCGCCAAGTCAACAAACAGCCTCAGTCGGGGCGATGCCCCTCCCGCGACAGCAGTAGGTCATCGAACAGCCTCAGTCGGGGCGATGCCCCTCCCCACGTCACCCGTGGGAGCGGCAACGCCGCGACGCAAGCGCCAAGTCAACAAACAGCCTCAGTCGGGGCGATGCCCCTCCCACGACAGCAGCAGGTCATCGGATAGCCTCAGTCGGGGCGATGCCCCTCCCACGACAGCGGCAGGTCATCGAGAGCCTCAGTCGGGGCGATGCCCCTTCCCACGTCACCCGTGGGAGCGGCAACGCCGCGACGCAAGCGCCAAGTCAACAAACAGCCTCAGTCGGGGCGATGCCCCTCCCACGACAGCGGCAGGTCATCGGACAGCCTCAGTCGGGGCGATGCCCCTCCCACGACAGCAGCAGGTCATCGGACAGCCTCAGTCGGGGCGATGCCCCTCTCACGACGCCAGCCGCAAGTCGGGGCATGCTGTGGGAGGCTGGCAGAACCGCGACGCTGGCGACCCGGGAAATACTTGCGCCAGCCTTAACCGCCTGCCGCCGCGCAATCTAGTCCAGCACCTGCGGATTGCCCTGCACGCCACCGTCGACCGCCAGCAGGCTGCCGGTGGTGAAGCTGGAGGCGTTGCTGGCCAGATACAGCGCGGCTCCCACAATTTCGTGCGGCAGGCCACCGCGGCCCAGCGGGATGCGCTGGCTGGCGGCCGCATTGAAAGCGTCCATGTCCCAGGCCTTGGAAATATCGGTCAGGAACGGACCAGGCATGATGCAGTTCACGCGCACCTTGGGCCCAAAGGCATAGGCCAGCGAGCGGGTGAGAGCATTCAGGCCGGCCTTCGCCGCCCCGTAGGGTTCGGACTTCGGGCTCGGGGTGACGGCCGCCGTACTCGAGACGTTAATGATCGAGCCGCCGTTGCCCTGCGCCATGTGCGTGCCGACCAGCGCCGCCAGCCGGAACGGACCTTTCAGATTCAGCGCCACCACTTTGTCGAACAACTCTTCGGTGATCGCATCCAGCGAGGGATACAGCGGCGAGAGCCCGGCGTTGTTGACCAGGATGTCGATGCGGCCAAAGGCCTTCAGGGCGGTGTCGACGAGGGCGTCCAACTCCGACCAGCGGCCCACGTGGCAACCCACCGCCAGCGCACGCCGCCCGCGAGCCTCCACTTCACGCGCCACGGCTTCGCAAGCCTCCAGCTTGCGGCTGGCGATGATGACGTCGGCCCCATGGTCGGCGAAGGCCAGCGCCATTTCTCGGCCCAGCCCGCGGCTGCCGCCGGTAATCAAAGCGACTTTGCCGCTCAGGTCGAAGAGGTTAGTGCTCATGCGAATGCTCCTGGGAAAGCCGCGCTTCGCGCGGGCGATGGTCGCCGGCCAGCCATACATAGAAGGCGGGCACGACAAAAAGGGTAAACAGCGTGCCGATGCCGAGCCCGGTCGCGATCACAAGCCCGATGTGCGAGCGGCTCATCGCGCCGGGACCGCTGGCTATCAGCAGCGGCACCATGGCGACGATCATCGCCACGGTCGTCATCAAAATGGGCCGTAGCCGGGTGGCAGCACCGGCCACCACCGCGTCGATTTTCGACAGGCCCTGCTCGCGCTGCAGCTGGTTGGAGAATTCAACGATCAGGATGCCATTCTTGGCGATGAGCCCGATCAGCGTAATCAAACCGACCTGCGTGTAGATGTTGATACTGGCAAACCCGAGATTGATAAACGCCAGCGCGCCGGCGATCGACATCGGCACCGACATCATGATGATCAAGGGGTCGCGCCAGGACTCAAACTGCGCGGCCAGCACCAGGTAAATCACTACTGCCGCCAGAAACAGCGTGAGGACCAGCGCGCTGCCTTCCTGCATGTACTGGCGCGAGGCGCCGGCAAAATCGTAGCTGTAGCCCTGCGGGAAGTCGGTGTCGGCGGTCGCGCGCAGCCAGTCCAGCGCATCCCCCATCGACACGCCGGGCGCGGCGATGCCCTGCAGGGTCAGCGCGTTCAGTTGCTGGAACTGCGTGCGCTCGCTGGGCTCGATGGTTTGCTTGAACGTGACCAGTGACGACAGCGGCACCAGTTCGCCCGTCATCGGGCGGAGATAGTAGTTGTCGAGCAGCGAGTTGTCGGCGCGGAAGCGGTCTTCTACCTGCGGAATGACCTTATAGCTGCGGCCTTCGAGGTTGAACCAGTTGACGTTGTTGCCGCCGAGCAGCGTGGCCAGATCGCGCCCAATCTCCTCCATCGACAGACCGAGAATGCCGGCGCGGTTCCGGTCGATTTCAATGGTCGTGCGCGGGCGCGCAAACTCGACCGACTTCTGCAGGAACATGAATTTTCCGCTTTGCATGGCCTTGCCGAGCAGTTCGTTCACGGTTTGATCGAGTTCGCCGTAATCCCCCGGCGAGCGCACCACGAACTGCACCGGCAGACCACGACCCGAGCCCGGCAGACTGGGGCGCGGAAAGGCCGCCACCTGTTGCCCGACCAGCCGGTTCAAGCGCGGCTGCAGGTCTTCCTGGATCTGCTGCTGCGAGCGTTGGCGCTCGCCCATCGGCACAATCTTGAAGCCGCCAAAGGCGGTATTGGGCGAGCCGCCGAAGCCGAGGATCGAGAAGCTTTCCTTGTACTCCGGTATCTCCGCGTAGGTTTTCAGCGTGTCCGCGACGTAGCGTTTGGTGTAGTCGATGGTGGCGGTTTCGGGCCCGCGCGACGCGACCAGCAAAATGCCCTGATCTTCGTTTGGCGCGAGTTCGTGCTGGCTGGTCAGATACAGCGGGAACATGCTGAGCAGCACCAGCAGCGAAAAACCAATGAAGGCCGGCCAGTAGGGCAGGTTGCGTTGCAGGCTGCGACGGTAGGCACCGGCCAGCCAGTCGAAGCCCCGCGCCACCCGCTGCTCGAATGCGCTGGGCGGGCCGTCGTGAAGCACGCGCGAGGCCAGCATCGGCGAAAGCGTCAGCGCGACCACGCCAGACACCAGCACCGCCGCCGCCAGCGAAAACGCGAACTCCGTAAACAGCGTGCCGACCAGACCGCCCATGAAGCCGACCGGTGCGTACACCGCCACCAGCGTGGTGGTCATGGCGAGGATCGGCAGCCAGAGTTCGCGCGCACCGGCCAGTGCCGCCTCGAAGCGGGGTTTCCCTTCAGCGATGTGCCGGTGCACGTTCTCCACCACCACAATGGCGTCGTCGACCACCAGCCCGATGGCCAGCACCATCGCCAGCAAGGTCAGCAGGTTGATCGAGAAGCCCATCAGGAGCATCAGGAAGGCCGCGCCAATGATCGACAGCGGCACGGCCAGCGCCGGAATCAGCGCCGCGCGCAGCGAACCCAGCGAGAGATAAATCACCAGCAGCACGATGACCACCGCCTCGGCCAGCGTGGTGAAGACTTCGCGGATCGATTCCTCGATGAACACGCTGGCGTCGTAGGGGATGTAGACCTCGAGGCCGGTCGGCATCTGGGCCTTCAGCGCGGGAATCACCGCGCGCACCCGTTCCGCCACCGTCAGCGGGTTGGCGCCAGGCGCGGCGTCGATGCCGATGTAGGTCGCGGTCCTGTCGTTGTACAGACTGGTGGCGTTGTAGTCCTCGGCGCCAAGCTCGGCCCGCGCGACGTCTCCGATCCGCACCAGCGCGCCGTTCTCGGCGCGTACCACCAGGTTGTTGAAGTCTTCCACGCGACTGATGTCGGTGGTGGTGGTGAGGTCAATGGAGACCAGCTTGCCGCGCGTCGCGCCAGGGCCCACCAGATAGTTGTTCTTTTCCAGCACGCGGCGGACGTCGCCGGCGGTGACGTTGTGGGCGGTGAGCTTGCGCGGGTCGAGCCAGATCCGCATGGCAAAGGCCTGATTGCCAAAAATCTGCGCTTTCGACACCCCGGGAATGGCCTGCAGCTGCGGACGCACCACGCGCAGCAGATAGTCGGCAATTTGCTGGCGATTCATTTCTGCGCTGTAAAACGCGATGTACATCAGCGAAGTCGGATCGCCCGTGACGGCCTCGATGATCGGGTCGTCCGCCTGCTCCGGCAGCACGCCGCGCTGACTGGCAATCTTGGCCTGAACCTCCGCTACCGCGGCGTGCGCGTCGTAGTTGAGCTTCATGTAAATCTCGATCGTCGACAGGCCCTGCTTGCTGCTGGAGGTGATGTAGTCGATGCCGTCGGCCTCGGCCACGGCCTGTTGCAGCGGGGTGGTGATGAAGCCTTTGACCAACTCGCTGCTGGCACCCGGATAGGGCGTGCGGATGGTGACCACGGTGTTTTCGGTTTTCGGGTACTGCCGCACCTCAAGGCTGGCAATGGCCCGCAGCCCGAGCACCATCAACAGCAGGCTGACGACGCTCGCCAGCACCGGCCGATGAATAAAAAGGTCGGTAAAGCCCTTCACGATGCGGGCGCGATTTCGACCGTCAGGTCGTTACGCAGACGGTTCTGGCCCACGGCCACCACCTGCTCGCCAGCGGCCAGCCCCTTGCTGACGGCCACCATGCCCTCGCGGATTTCCCCGGTGGTCACCGCGCGGCGCGTGACTTTCAGTACCCCGTCGCGTTGCTCGATCACAAACACCGAGTTGCCGTAGGGGCTATAGGTGATCGCGCTTTCCGGCAGCACCACGACCTCGTCGTTGACGCCTTCGTCGACCGCCACTTCGGCGAACATGCCGGGGCGCAGTTCACCCGCAGGATTGGGCAGTTTCGCCCGCACTTTCACCATACGGGTGGCTGGATCGACCGCCGGGTCGATTGCCGTGATGTGCGCGGTGTAGGACTTGTCGGGTTGCGCCTGCACGCTTAATTGCACCGTTTGGCCCGTGCCAAGGCGCGGGATAAAGCGCTCGGGTAGTCGGAAGTCGACAAACATCGGATCCAGCGCTTGCAGGGTGACGACCTGCGAGCCGGGCGCGAGATAGTCGCCGAGATCGATCCGCCGGATGCCCAACGTGCCGCTGATCGGCGCACGAATGATCTTTTTGGCGAGATAGGCCTGCTTGGCCCGCACCATGGCGTCGGCTTCGGCGCGACGGGCGTCGGCCTCGTCGTACTGCGCACGGGACAAGACGCGGTCGTGCTGCAACTTGCCAGCCCGCTCAAACTGGATGTCGGCCAGACGCTTCGCAGCTTCCAGGCCCTGCAGTTCTGCCGCGTCGACGCTGGCGTCGAGCGTTACCAGCGGCTCTCCGGCCGTGACCTGCTTGCCGGACTCGAAATGAATCGCGGCGATTTGCCCCGGCACTTCGCTCATCACGTTCACATCCTGCACCGCGGCCAGCGAGCCCACGGCGAACAGCCCGCGTTCCCAGTGCCGTGCCTCGGCGGTGACGGCAGCCACGCGCGTCGGCGGTGGTGGCGTCGCGAAGCGCGCCTTCATGGTTTCTATTTGCCGGAATTTGTTGACCGCGAGGCCGCCAAAAATGAGCACCGAAAGCGTCAGCAGCAGAAGTACGCGTTTGAGCATGAGAACCTTCATCTAGCGAACGGACAAACGCCGACACGCAGGCCGGCGGCGGCGCCCGAAGCGGGCGGGGCAAGCGGGCGGGAGTTTAGCACCCTGCGCGGGCTCGCTTCGGGGCTGATCTTCATCAAGTCCCGGCCCCATCCGGCAGCTAGTGTGTATGGGGTAAGCAAGCTGCCAAGGAAGCAATGATGACGATGAGTCCGCGCGCCCGATTAGAGTCAGTGGCCGAAGAACTGAAAGCCCGTCAGGCGCGGGTGGAAGGCCACCTGCGGCAGGTCGGCGAGCCAGCGCTGCGCGATACGGACGACCGGTTTCTGCTGCAGCAAAGCGATGAGGTCATTCAGGCGATTGCGCTGCGTCTGGGGGCGGAGATCGAGGAAATCAATCAGGCGCTCCGCCGGTTTGACGAAGGCCGCTACGGCGTCTGCGAGTTTTGCGCGCGGCCGATAGGCGCGGCCCGCCTCTCCACCCTGCCGGCGGCGACGCGCTGTGCCCGCTGTGCGCGTTTAATCTAGAAGCCCGCTCAGGCTTTCAGCTGGCCGCCCAGCACGGCCAGATGGCGCACCACACATTCGCCGGTGCGTTGCAGATCGTAGCCACCCTCCAGCAGTGAGAGGATGCGCCCGCCGGCGTACTGCTCGGCGATTTCCATTACTCGCGCGGTCATCCAGCCATAGCAGGCGGTGCTCAGCTGCACATCGGCCAGCGGGTCGTCGCGATGCGCGTCAAAGCCGGCTGAAATCAGGATGATTTCGGGCCGGAATTGCGCCAGTCCGGGCAGCACCTGTTCCTGAAACGCGCGTTCGTAGGCGCTGTCGGTCGCGCCGGCCGGCATCGGGCAGTTAAGGGTCGCCCCGCGACCGCGGCCGCGGCCGGTTTCGCTGGCGCTGCCGGTGCCGGGGTAATAGGGATATTGGTGCAGGCTGACATAGAGCACCGAGGGATCTTCCTCAAAGCTGTGCTGCGTGCCGTTGCCGTGATGGACATCCCAATCGAGGATTGCGATTTTGTCGAGCCCGTGCTGCTGTTGCAGGTAGCGGGCTAGGATCGCGACGTTGTTGAACACGCAAAAACCCAGCGCCATCGCGTGCTCCGCGTGGTGACCCGGGGGGCGTACCATGGCGAAGCCGTTGTCGATCTGGCCGGCCAGCAGCGCGTCCGCCAGCTTAAGACCGGCCCCTGCGGCAAGACAGGCAATCTCGTAACTGGCGCGGGAAATCGCTACGTCCGCCGTATCGAGGAAGGCGGCGCCCGCCGCGCAGCTCACCTCGGCGCGCCGGATGTAGTCCAGACGGTGGATGCTTTCTATCCAGCGCAGGTCGGCGGCGCTGGGGCTTAGCTCCTGCAGCTGCGTGCGCCAGGCTTCGGCGTCCAGCGCGGCCATGGCGGCGGTCAGGCGCGCGGGGCGTTCGGGATGCCCGGCGCCCGTGTCGTGCTCAAGAAAGCGCGCGTCATAAATCAATCCGGTCGTCATGTGCTCTGCTCCGGGGGCGACTGCTGCATCCTAAGGATCAACGTGACCATTGGCGATTCGCGATGAGCTGGCTGCTCCTGACCCTGCTGTCGGCCTTCATGCTGGCGACTGCTGACGCGCTCACCAAGCGCTATTTCCCGCCGGGTGAAACCCGCGCAGCGATGGCCGCCCGCTTTGTGCTGAGCGGGCTATGGCTGTTGCCCTGGGTGCCCTGGGCGCAGTTGCCGACGCTGCCGGTGGGCCTGTGGGGCGTGCTTGCGGTGCTCATACCGCTCGACATGCTGGCCTTCTGGCTCTACGTGCGCGCCATTACCTTGGCCCCGCTCAGCCGCACGCTGCCCTACCTGTCGTTCTCGCCGGTCTTTACCTTGCTGACCGGCTATCTGTTGCTTGGCGAGGCAATCAGCCCGCGCGGCGCGCTGGGCATCGCCCTGATTGCGGCCGGCGCCTGGTGTCTCAATCTGGCGCCTTCGCGCGGCTGGCGTGGACTGCTGGCCCCATTCAGCGCGGTGCTGGCAGAGCAGGGCACCCGGCTGATGCTGATGGCTGCGCTGTTGTTCAGCCTGACCGCCACCATCGGCAAAGCCGCGCTAGCCTATTTGCCCGGGCTGCCCTTCGCGGCGCTTTATTCGGTGGTGCTGGCGCTGGTGGCGGCGCTGGGCATGCGGCTGCAAGGTCCGCGCTGGTGGCGAAGCACCCCGCCGCGGCCCTGGGCGATGCTGGCGGTGAGCCTCGCGATGGCGGTGATGGTGTTAAGCCACTTTGTGGCGATTGAACACGTGAGCGTGGCCTATATGGTGGCCATTAAACGCACCAGCCTCGTCTTCGGTCTGATTTACGGGCTGGTGTGGTTTCGCGAGCCAGCGTTTGGCCGCAACCTGCTGGCGGCACTTGTGATGCTGGTTGGTGTCGTGCTGATTAGCCTGCCGGCTTGAGGCGGCCTAGCGCACCGCCGCCGCCGTGCTGGCGCGCAGATCGATGACGTCGTTCAGCACCTTCGATGCCTCTTCCAGCACGACGTCGAAATCACCCGGCTTGCCCTTGCCGCCGTCTTCGTCGGCCGTCTTGCTGTCTTCATCTTCCTCGTCGGTGTCCGGCTCCGGCACCGCGGGCAGGGCGGCTTTGCCGTGGGCCACGCGGATGGCGTTTTCGCGCGCCCGCTGGTCCAGACGGGCCTGCTCATGTTCGGCCTTGCGCTTGGATTCGAGCAGCGAGAGCGAGGTGCGGTCGGCCTGAGCCTGCACGGCCCGCTCCTGGGCCAACAGCGCAAGATAGGCCTTGTCAGACTTCATGCGCGCATCGTGACGCGTTTTCAGTTCGTCGAGGTGGTCCACCTGGCCGCTGCTGGGCGTGAAGCTAAGGGCCGCGATATGCGCGAAGGGCAGGGCGTGCTTGAGCGCGCGTTCGCCCTGTTCCTTGGTGCTGAGGCCGGAGGGGAAGGCCACATCCGGCACCACGCCCCGATGCTGGGTACTGTCGCCTTCCACCCGGAAAAACTGCGCGATAGTCGCCTTAAGCTGGCCGAGCTTGCCTTTGCTCTCTTCGTCAAAGCGGTTGAGATCGACCAGGTTCTGCACCGTGCCTTTGCCAAAGGTGGTCTCACCAACCACCACCGCGCGGCGATAGTCCTGGATCGCGGCAGCAAAAATTTCGGACGCAGAGGCGCTGTTGCGGTCAATCAGCACCGCCATCGGACCGCTGTAGGCGATGCCTTCGTCGGTATCCTTTTCAACCTGCACGCGGCCCTGCGAGTTACGCACCTGCACCACCGGACCGGTGTCGATAAACAGACCGGTCAGTTCAACGGCTTCGGGCAGCGAGCCGCCGCCATTACCGCGCAGGTCGATGATGAGCCCGCTGATGCCTTCTTTTTCGAGCTCGCCAATCAGCCTGCGCACGTCGCGGGTGGTGCTGCGGTAGTTTTCGTCGCCGCGCATGCGGGCTTCGAAGTCCATGTAGAAGGTCGGGATTTCAATCACGCCGATTTTGCGCGGGCCCGCCGCGTCGGGCACTTCCAGCACCTTGCGCTGGGCGGCCTGATTGTCGAGCTGGATGGTATTGCGGGTCAGCGTGATGAGTTTCGGCGGGCCATCGGGGCCAGCGTTCTTGGGCAGGACCTGCAGGCGTACCACCGAACCCTTGGGGCCGCGAATCAGGTCGACCACTTCATCCAGCCGCCAGCCGACCACATCGACCAGTTCGCCATTCGCGCCTTGACCGATCCCGGTCAGCCGGTCGCCTTTATGCAGCTTGTGGCTGAGGTCGGCCGGACCGCCCTTGACCACCTCATTTACCACCGTGTACTCGCTGTCGCTTTGCAGGACGGCGCCGATGCCTTCCAGCGACAGGCTCATGCGGATTTTGAAGTTCTCCGAAGTGCGCGGCGAGAAGTAGGAGCTGTGCGGGTCGATGGCCGTGGTGTAGGCGTTCATGAAGGTCTGGAAGACGTCTTCGCTGTTGTACTGCGCGGTCTGGCGCGCAATGCCTTCATAGCGCTTGCGCAGCGTGTCGATGATTTTCGCCGGCTTGCGGCCGGCCAGCTGGAGCGACAGCACGTCGTTCTTGATGCGCTTGCGCCAGAGTTCGTCGAGTTCGGCCTCGTTGGCCGCCCAGGGCGATTTTTCCCGCTGGAATTCGAAGGTTTCGTCGACCGTAAAATCGAAGGGCTTGGCCAGCAGGGCGGTGGCCTTGGTCATGCGTGCCTCCACCCGCTGGCGGAAGCGAATGAAGATGTCGTACACGCTTTGCAGGTCGGAGTTGCGCAGATCGTCGTCAAGCTCTTGCGCGTAGGCGCCAAATTCGTCGATGTCGGATTTGAGGAAGTAGCTCTTGGTCGGGTCCAGCGCATCGATGTAGTTGTCGAAAATCGTTTGCGAAAGCGCGTCGTCCAGCGGCGCTTTCTTGTAGTGATAGTTGGCGATGAAGTGCGTGATGAGGCGGGTGGCGCGACGGTGTTCGGTGCTGGGTACCAACTGGTCGACCGGCACGGTGGGCGCCAGCGCGAGCGCGGGTCCAACGAAGCTCAGGAGAATGGCGCCCAGCGCGGCAGCAAAAATGTGTTTCATGCGGGTGTCGGTCTTGGTCTTGATGATGAGAAAACCGGATTGGAACGGTCCGTGGATTGGTCGCGAACCGGAGGCTAGTGTAGCGTATCGCCCGTGCCGGACATGCCGGTAGATGACAGAATTTTTACGCTTCCCTGCCAGCAGACAAGAGGGCGCCACGCCGTGCCAGATTCCCGTTCCACGGCCGACAGGCCCACCCTGATTGTTGATACGCCGGCCGCGCTGGACGCGGCGCTGGCCACGCTGAGTTTGCCCGGCCCGTGGGCGCTCGATACCGAGTTCATGCGGGTAGACACCTACTATCCGCGGCTCTGCCTGCTGCAAATCGCGGCCGCTGGCCAGGTCATCTGCGTCGATCCCCTGAGCGTGCCAGACCTGAGCCCGCTCGCGGCAGGGCTGGCCGATCCCGCCCGCCCGAAGCTGATGCACGCCGCGCGGCAGGACTTGGAAGCGCTGATGGTGCACGGTGGCCTGCAGGTTGCGGGGGTGGTCGACACCCAAATCGCGGCCGGGCTGTTGGGCCTGCCCGAGCAGGTCGGTTACGCCTGGCTAGTCGAACACTACGAAGGCGTGGTGCTCGACAAGTCCCAAACCCGCACCGATTGGGCCCAGCGGCCTTTGTCCGAGGCCCAGTGGCACTACGCCGCGCAGGACGTCCTGCACCTGCTACCGCTGTGGACGCGGATGACCGCCGCGCTGGAGGCGGCCGGCAAGTCCGGCTGGCTGACCGAGGAATGCGCGCGCTTGACGGTCGATGACGGCCCGCCGCCGGCGCAGCGCGTGAAGGGTTTGAACCAGTGCGATGGTCCCGCGCTCGCCGTGGCGCAGGCGCTGGCCGAATGGCGCGAGCAGCAGGCACAAACGCAGAACCGGCCGCGTAACTGGATCCTGCGCGACGAGGTGCTGGTCGAGATCGCCCGCAGACGACCGCGCACGCTGGTTGATTTGGCGACTGTGAACGCCTTGCCGCCCGCCACCTTGCGGCGGCACGGGGAGGCCCTGCTGGCCGTGTGCCTCGAGGCGGCGCGGCGTCCGGTGGTGCAGGAGAAACCGGTGATGACGCGCCTGACGCCCGAGCAAACCGCAACGGTGCAGGCTTTGCAGGAACTGGTGAAGACCTGCGCCGAAGCGCGCGCGGTGGTGCCGACGCTGCTCGCGACCCGGCGGGATATCGAACGACTGGTGCTGGGCTTGCCGGTGCCGCGCTTGCGCAGCGGTTGGCGGTCGGAGGTGCTGGCCGGCGTGTTACCGCCGGCCGCCGTCGACGCGGGAACTACTTCTTGATTTCGAGCAGTTCGATTTCAAACAGGAGGGTTTGATTCGGGCCGATTGGGCCGGCGCCCTTCGGACCGTAGGCCAGTTGCGGCGGGATCACGACCTGCCAGCGCGCGCCCACGGCCATCAGCGGAATGGCTTCCTGCCAGCCACGAATCACGCTGTCGAGCGGCAGGGTTGCCGGTTCGCCGCGGTCGCGCGAGCTATCAAACTTGGTGCCGTCCAGCAGGGTGCCGGTGTAGTGAACCACCACCGAGTCGGTCGCCTTCGGGTGAGCCCCGCTGCCCTTGCGCAGTTCCTTGTACTGGAGCCCGCTGGACAGTTCGGTGACCCCGGCTTCCGACTTGTTCTTCGCCATGAAGGCGCGACCGGCGTCCAGATTGGCCTTCGCAGCTTCTTTCATGCGGTCGTTCACCGCGTTGGAAGCCTTCTCCAGCGCCGCCTGGAACTGTTCTTGCGTCAGCTGCGGCTTGTTGCCCTCTACCGCGTCTTTCACGCCCTGCATGAAGGCCTGCACATCAATCGCTACCCCTTGACGGGCGATGCTTTGCGCCGTGGTCAGGCCGATGGCGTAGCTGCTTTTTTGGGCGTCGGTATCCAGTCCGCCAGCGGCGTTAGCAAAGCTGGAACCAAGGGCTAGCGCAACGGCGGCAGCGAGCAGGGGAAATTTCATATCAACGGAGCTCCTGAGAGGTAACAGAGAACGAACAATGGAACAGCGGCGGGCGCGTGCTGCACGCCGCCGGATTACTGCAGTTTGACCGCCGAGAACCGCAGGACCGGGCGCGTGCCCATCACTTCCTGGGTAATTTCAACGCCGGGCGGGATCACCAGACAATCGCCACCCTTGATCACCATGTCATGGCCTTCGACCTCAATACGCAGTTCGCCGGTCATGATGCCAAGGACGATTTCATCGTCCCAGGACTGCGGGTCGACTTTGGTGGCCGGCGGGAGCAGGTCGCGCTTGGTGTCATAGCCCCACAGCAGCAGTTTCTGGAGCATGGCTTGCTCGCTCAAGGGGCCATCGGCCGGGGCATCCCAGCGCTCCAGCCGCAACCGCGACAGGGGACGGTGCACCGAGACGCGATTGCCCCCGTGGAAACCGGCTTCGTAAAGGGCTTCTTCGGCGCGCTTGAACAGTTCTTCTACGCCAACGCCCCGCATCGGCTTGCCGGTGGCCACGCCCACGTGGGCGGACATATTACGGGCGACCCGGTCCGGGCCCTGCGGCGGCAGGTTGATGGTTTCAATTTTTTTGCGGATGTTTTCGCCCATCCGCTCCGCATTGCGGGAATCGCAGCCCGCCAGCAGCAGCGCAATGCGGGAGTCGTCGTAGCGCGCCGTGCTGTCGCCCGGCCGGCGGCCAAAGCCGCGCACGGTGAAGCCGAGGCGCTTGAGCACGGCATCGATGCTCTGCCGGTTGTTGGTCTGGATGAACTCTTCATAGCCGTCCATTTCCACCACCACCAGCGACACCAGCTTGCCTTCGCGACTCGCACGCCGCCACTCGGCCTCGGCGGTTTGCTCAAAGTGCCGACGGTTGTCGAGCCCGGTGATCTGGTCGATGGGGGACAGGCGTTCCAGCGAGTCCGACAGGGCTTTGGACTTGCCCTGCAGCAGCCCGAGATCCGCGGCCATCCGGCGCATCGCGAGTTCGGCTTCATCACGTTTGGTCTGGCTGGCCTTGACTTCAACTTTCAGTTTTTCGACCTGATTGCGCCGCTGGTCGAGATAGTTGCGCAACTGCTCGGCTTCTTCGATAGCCTGCGTGGACTGCGTCAGGCGGTGGCGCAATTGGCGGGCACCCAGCAGCGCCGCGGTGCTGGCGAAAATCAGGCCCACGATGCTCGGCAGCATGGTCTGCGAGGGCTGGGTCAGGGCAATCGCCAACGGAGGGAGCAAGACGGTGGCGACGGTGAGTTGAGTCAGCTTCAGCACGCCGGCGTGGATGGCCACCGAGGCGGTAACGACCCCGACGCCCAGAAACAGCAGCTGCTGGCCAACCTCAGGCGGGCCGTAGCGCAGGGCCAGCGCCAGCCCGGCGCCCCACAGCGACCCGCTGATGGCGACGGTCACAGTGAGGATGGCGTAAGCCCGCGCCGGCATCGGCTCGGGTTCTCTATCTGGGGATTGCAGCCCGCCGATCAGCAGCATGCGCGTCAGGTAAACCGCAAGGCTGAGCCCGCACCAGATGATCAAAATCAGGGTTTCGCCGCTGTTTCGCAGCAGTAAAGCCGCCAGCAAGATACCCCCCGCGCCCAGCAGGCATTCCAGCTTGGTGTCGCGCACCAGCGTTTCCAGCGCGTGTTTTTTGACACTTTCACCGGCGGCGGCTGTGCTGGGGACTTCTGGATCCATTCCTGCTCCTGAGACTGTTCGGCTCATCCGGCAATATGAGAGGCCATGCGCGCCTGCGGGGAGGCGTCGCGGGTTGAAATGCATTGTATTCGCAAGAGCAGGCACTTATGAACCGGTTTGCAAGCCGCGTGGCACAAGCCGGACGTTTAAGTCGCCTTGGCTTAAGCGGCGGCTTGCGGTGTCGGCGTGAAGCCGAAGCGAGCGGGCAGCGCCGCCGACGTCAGCCGTTCAAGGGCGAGCATGTGCCCCCGATAGCACAGCGCTGCGCTGGCCTCTCCGGCCAGTACCGCGAGCGGTGAGACGCCGCCCGGCGTGGTGCCAAGCTGATCGATGAAGGGGGCGAGATCTTTATCGAGCACATTGCCGAGTCCGATTTCGGTCATCAGCAGCAGGTCGCCGCTGTCGGTGACGACCAGCGTATGGGGCGCCTCGATGCGCCGGCCGTTGAACGCCACCACGGCCCCCGTGCCATCCAGGCTGAACACCCAGGGCGCGAGATCCAGCGTGACATAGGCCCGCTGCGGACCGTTTTGCACGAACCAGCGGCCCTGTTCATCGGCGCCGTAGTGGCTTTGCAGGAAGGCGATGGTGCCCGGATGCGTGACCCGGCCGTCGGGTACCGACCAGCGGCCGCGGCGGTCCAGCGCCAGCCAGCCGAAGGCCGCCGGCACATGGGGCCAACGCGCCAGCGCGCGCTCAACGTCGGGCGCCAGCGGCGGACGGTAGGCGGTGCTCATCGCGGACCGGGGCCGGCGCTTTCACGCACGGGAATTTCAGTTTTTTTGACCACTGTGCGCAAGGCGAAGCTCGAATGGACCCGCGCCACGCCGGGCAAGCGGGTGAGGTGCTGGGTGTGCAGGCGCTCGAAATCTGCCGCATCCGCCACGATGACCCGCAGCAGGTAGTCGGCTTCGCCTGTCATCAGATAGCACTCCATCACTTCCGGTACCTCTTTCACCGCCGCCTCGAACCGCGCCAGATCCTCACCCTGTTGCCGGTGCAGGCTGATTTGGACGAAGACATCGGTGGGATAGCCCACCCTTCGCTGGTCCACCAGCATCACGTAGCGGGCAATCACCCCGGCATCCTCCAGTTGGCGCACCCGCCGCAGGCAGGCCGATTCCGAGAGATGGACGTCTTCTGCCAGCACCACATTGCTTTTACGTCCGTCGCGCTGCAGGGCGCTCAAGATGGCTCGGTCAATCCGGTCGAAATGCATGGTCATGGAAGATTCCTGCGCCAAACTAAAAAAACGTGGCAATAGATTGTGAATAACGCCGCATGACCTCGCAGATTGCAAGCACCTGCGGCGCCGGCCTGTCTAGGCTAAGCCCATCCCAGACACGGCCCCGGAGGCAGCGATGAACATTGGCGTACCGCGTGAAATCAAGGCTAACGAGTTTCGGGTCGGCTTGACCCCGGCGAGCGTGCGCGAACTGACGACGCGCGGCCATCGGGTACTCGTCGAGACCGGCGCCGGCGTCGGCATCGGGGCGGGCGATGAGGCTTATCGCGCGGCCGGCGCCGCCATCGCGAACACGGCGGCGGAAGTCTTCGCCGGCGCGCAGCTGATCGTGAAAGTCAAAGAGCCGCAGCCGGTCGAGGTCGCCCTGCTGAACGCCGATCACGTCCTCTTCACCTATCTGCACCTTGCCGCCGACCCCGCACAGGCGCGCGGCCTGATGACGAGCGGCGCGACCGCCATTGCCTACGAAACCGTGACCGCCGCCGATGGCAGCCTGCCGCTACTGGCGCCCATGAGCGAAGTGGCCGGGCGCCTCGCAGTGCAGGCCGGCGCGCGCTGTCTGGAGAAAGTCATGGGCGGCGCGGGCCTGCTGTTGGGCGGTGTGCCGGGCGTGGCGGCGGCCGAGGTGCTGGTGATTGGCGGCGGGGTGGTCGGCGGTAACGCCATCCGTATGGCGCTGGGGCTGGAAGCGCAGGTCACGGTCCTCGACCAGTCGCTGCCGCGACTGCGCAGCCTGGCGGCCGAGTTTGGCAGCCGGCTCAACACCATCTACGCGACGCGCGAGACGCTGGAGCACTACGCGACCCGAGCCGATCTGGTGATCGGCGCGGTGCTGGTGCCGGGCGCCGCGGCGCCCAGACTCATCACCCGCGAACTGCTGCAAAAGATGAAACCGGGCAGCGTCATCGTGGATGTGGCGATCGATCAGGGCGGCTGCGCCGAGACCTCACGGCCCACCACCCATGCGGAGCCTACCTTCATCGTCGATGGCGTGGTGCATTACTGCGTGGCCAATATGCCCGGCGCCGTGCCGCGCACGTCGACCTACGCACTCAACAACGCCACCCTGCCATTTGTGCTGAAACTTGCGGACGCGGGCTGGCAGGCGGCTTTGCGTGCCGACTCGCACCTCGCGCGCGGGCTCAACGTGTGTCGGGGGCAGCTGGTGCATCCGGCGGTCGCCGAGGCGCTTGGCCTCGCCCACGCACCGGCGGATCTGGCGGCCTAGTCCAGCGCGTGGACCACCTCGACGATCGCGCGACAAAGCGTTGCCAGATCGTCGGGCTCCATGATGAAAGCCGGCATCACGTAGACCAGTCGACCGAAGGGACGAACCCACACCCCGCGGCTGACGAAGGCCTCGGGGATGGTCCGCATATCGACGGGCTGTTTGAGTTCCACCACGCCGATCGCGCCCAGGACCCGCACATCCGCCACCTGCGGCAGATCCCGGCAGGGCGCGAGCCCCGCCTGCAGGCCGCGCGCGATTGCCGCGACGCGACCCTGCCAGTCGTCGGCCAGCAGCAACTCGATGCTGGCCAGCGCCGCGCGGCAGGCGAGCGGGTTGGCCATGAAGGTCGGTCCATGCATGAACACCCCCGGCTCGCCGCTCGAGATGCTCTCCGCGACAGCGCGGGTAGTGAGCGTCGCCGCAAGCGTCATGTAGCCGCCGGTCAGGGCTTTGCCGAGGCAGAGAATGTCGGGAACTACGTCGCTGTGTTCGCAGGCGAAGAGCTTGCCGCTGCGCCCGAAGCCGGTCGCGATTTCGTCCGCGATCAGCAGCACGTCGTGCGCATCGCATAGCGCGCGTAGCGCGGTCAGCCAGGCCGGGTGGTAAAACCACATGCCGCCGGCGCCCTGCACAATCGGTTCGACGATCACGGCGGCGATCTCGTCGGCCTGCGCCGCGAGCAGGGCGGCAAGTTCCGCGATGTCGGTATTCGACCATTCCCCGCCGAACCGGATGGCGGGCCGCGGAGCAAACAACTGCTGGCTCAGGCTGCCGGTGAACAGCGAATGCATGCCGGTCACCGGATCACAGACCGCCATCGCGCCGAAGGTGTCGCCGTGGTAGCCGCCGCGCACGGTCAGCAGGCGCCGCTTGGCGGGCTTGCCGCGCGAAATCTGGCATTGCAGGGCCATTTTGATGGCCACTTCGACGGACACCGAGCCCGAGTCCGAGAAGAACACCGCCTCAAGTCCGGGGGGCGTCATGCGGGCCAGCGTTTCTGCCAGCAGCACCGCCGGTTCGTGGGTCAGACCGCCGAACATCACATGCGACATCCGCTCGATTTGATCGTGCAGGGCGGCGTTGATGGCGGGCGCGTTGTAGCCGTGAATGACCGACCACCAGGACGACATGCCGTCGATCAGTTCCCGGCCGTCAGACAGCGTGATGCGCACGCCGCGCGCGCTGGCGACCGGGAATACCGGTGGCGGATTGATGAACGTGCTGTAGGGGTGAAAGACGTGCGCCCGGTCGAGCGCGATGAGCGCGTCCGCAGTCAACATGCTGGCGGCCTCAGACGTAGTCGCGTACAACCTGCCAGTGGAGCCCACCGGGTGGTTCGAAGCAGCGCACCGGACCGTCTGGCGTCGGCCAGTTTTCCGCGCTTTCCGGCGCGTTTTTCAGCAGGGTGATTTTGTCGTCATTCACCGGCAGGCCGTAGAAGACCGGGCCGAACAGCGAGGCAAAGCCCTCCAACCGGTCGAGCCGTTGTTCTTCGTCAAACACCTGCGCGTAGCAGGCCAGCGCATCCGGGGCGTTGAACACCCCCGCGCAGCCGCAGTCGTGTTCTTTCAGGTGCCGCAGATGCGGGGCGGAGTCGGTGCCCAGAAAAAACCGCGCATTGCCCGACGTGGCGGCGGCCCGCAGCGCGAGACGGTGCACTTCCCGCTTGGCCACCGGCAGGCAGTACATGTGCGGACGGATGCCGCGCTCGAACATGGCGTTGCGGTTGATCATCAGGTGATGCGGCGTGATGGTGGCGGCGGTCGGGCCCTCGGCGGTTTCCACGTACTGCACACCCTCGCGGGTGGTGATGTGCTCGAAGACGATTTTCAGGCCCGGAAAAGCCGCGCGCAGCGGCATCAAGTGCCGGTCGATAAACACCGCCTCGCGGTCAAAGACGTCGATTTCGGCATCCACCACTTCGCCGTGAATCAACAGCGGCATGCCGATTTTCTGCATGCGCTCTAGCACCGGATAGATACGAAGGAGGTCGCGCACGCCGGCGTCGGAGTTGGTGGTCGCGCCCGCCGGGTAGAGCTTGGCCGCGGTCAGGATGCCGGCCGCGTGCCCTTGTGCGAGGTCATCCGGGTCGATGGTTTCGGTCAGATAGCAGGCCATCAGCGGCATGAAGTCGAGGCCGGCGGGCAGAGCGTCCAGAATCCGCTGCCGGTAGGCTGCTGCCTGCGCCGTGGTGGTGACCGGCGGCTTCAGGTTAGGCATCACGATGGCGCGGGCAAAATCGCGTGCGGTAGCGGGCAGGACGGCGGCCAGCATCTGCTGGTCGCGCAGGTGAACGTGCCAGTCGTCAGGACGGCGCAGGGTCAGGCTTAACGTGGTCATGGCCGGACTCTAGCACGCAGCCCGTATGGGCGGGCAGGCCGGCGCGGCTAGAATGCGGGCATTTCCCAGCGAGAGTTGCCCCATGCAAGGTTTGATGATGGACATGCCCCTGACGCTAACGATGATCATGCGTCACGGCGAGCGCTCCCATGCCGCCCGGCAGATTGTTTCCGTGACCGCCGATAGCCCGCTGCACCGCTACACCTATGCGGACTGCTTCCGGCGCGCGCGGCAGTTGGCAAACGCGCTCGGCGCGCTGGGGGCAAGCCCCGACGCCCGCATCGGCACGCTGGCCTGGAATGACTATCGCCACATGGAGTTGTACTACGCCATTTCCTGCAGTGGCCGGGTGTGTCACACCATCAATCCGCGGCTGTTCGACGCCCAGATCGAGTACATCATCAACCACGCCGAGGACGAGTTTGTGTTCGTGGACCTGGCGTTTGTGGGCAAGCTGGAAGCCATTGCCGCGCAGTGCCCCGGCGTGCGCGGCTACGTGGTGATGACCGATGAAGCCCACATGCCGGCCAGCACCCTGCCCAACGTCTATTGCTACGAAACCCTGCTGGCCGCTGCGAGCGATGCGTTTGAGTGGCCGGTGCTGGACGAACGCACCGCGAGCGGCCTGTGCTACACCTCCGGCACCACCGGCAATCCCAAGGGGGTGCTCTACAACCACCGTTCGGCGGTGATGATGGCCTACACCGCGGCGCTGCCCGATGCGGTCAATCTCTCGGCCAATGACGGCGTGCTGCCGATTGTGCCGATGTTCCATGTGAACGCCTGGGGCCTGCCTTTTGCGGCGGTGCTGGTGGGCGCGAAGCTGGTATTTCCCGGTCCCCGGCTCTCTGCACCCGAGGTGCTTGCCGACCTCATCACCGGCGAAGGCGTGACGGTCTCGGCCGGCGTGCCCACGGTCTGTTTGCCGCTGCTCGACTACGCTGCACAGACCGGGCGCTCGCTCGCCCCCTTGTCGCGTTTTGTGATCGGCGGCTCGGCCTGCCCGCTGTCGATGATCCAAGCCTTCCGCGACCGGCATGGGGTGAAGGTGCTCCACGCCTGGGGCATGACGGAAATGAGCCCGCTGGGCACCGTGAACGCCGATACGCCGGAGACCGCTGCGCTCGGCGGCGCGGCGCGTAGCGAGCAACTGCTCAGTCAGGGCCGTGCGCTGCCCGGTGTGGAACTCAAGATCACCGATGAAGATAACCGTGAACTGCCCTGGGACGGTCAACAGGTCGGCGCCCTGAAAGTGCGTGGACTGTGGGTATGTCGCGACTATTACCGCCTGGACGGGCAGGGCGGCGCGCACGAAGCGGACGGCTGGTTTGTGACCGGCGACATCTGCAGCATCGACCCCAACGGCTTTATGCGGATCACCGACCGGGCCAAGGATGTGATCAAATCGGGCGGCGAATGGATCAGTTCGATCGATCTGGAAAACGCCGCGATGGGTCACCCGGCAGTGGCGGAGGCGGCGGTGATCGGCGTGCCGCATCCGAAGTGGCAGGAGCGCCCGCTGCTGGTGGTGGTGAAGAAGCCGGGCGTCGCCGTTGTGCCGGCAGATTTGATTAGCTGGCTGGGCGAGCGCGTTGCCAAATGGTGGCTGCCGGACGATGTGGTCTTTGTCGACGAACTGCCGCACACAGCGACCGGCAAGCTGAGCAAGCTCGAACTGCGCAAGCGTCTCGCAGACTACCGCCTGCCAGACGCCTCCGCTTGAAACGCTAGACCGTTCCGTTCGCGATCAGCGCCTCGATTTCAGCACCCGCGAAGCCCCACGCCGCCAGGGCTTCGCGGTTGTTTTCGCCGGCTTCCGGCGGCCGTCCGCGTACTTCATTGACGGTGCGGCTGAAGCGCGGCGTCGGCGCCGGTTGGGTCACGCCGTCGATCTCGATGAACGCCTTGCGCGCCACGTTGTGCGGGTGCTGAGGAGCTTCGTCGAAGTCGAGCATCGGCGCGAAGCAAACGTCGGTGCCTTCCAGTAGCGCGCACCAGTCGTCCCGCGTACGGGTTTTGAAAATCGCCTCGAAGCGGGCCTTGAATGCCGGCCAGCGGTCGACGTTCATCTGCTCCTTCCGCAGGTCTTCGTCGTGGATGTCCAGCAGGTCGAGCAGCAGGGCGTAGAACTGCGGTTCGGCCGGCGCGAGGGTGATGAACTTGCCGTCGCTGCACTCGTAAACGTCGTAGAAGTGCGCGCCGCCGTCGATCCGATTGCGACCCTTCGGCTGCCACGCGCCCTGCGCGTGCATGCCGTACATCATGGCGGCGAGCACGCCCGATCCTTCGCTCATCGCGCAATCAATCACCTGACCTTTGCCTGAGCCGCGCGCTTCAAACAGCGCCGCAGTCAGGCCCAGCGCCAGCATGCAGGCGCCGCCGCCGTAATCGCCGACATAGTTGATCGGCGGCACGGGTTTCTCGTTGGGGCGGCCGATGATGTGCAAGGCGCCGGACAGCGCGATGTAGTTGAGATCGTGGCCGGCGGCCAAGGCCAGTGGACCGTCCTGACCAAAGCCGGTCATGCGACCAAAGACCAGTTTGGGATTGCGCGCAAGGCAGACCTCGGGACCGAGCCCGAGTTTTTCCATCACACCCGGACGGAAGGGATCGATCAACGCGTCTGCCCGTTCAATAAGCCGCAACGCGGCGGCGATGCCGTCCGGGCTTTTGAGGTCGAGGGTGACCGATTGCTTGCCGCGATTCAGCACGCCAAAGCGGCCGGGGTTATAGGAATCCCATTTCTGTCCGGCGTAGTGCCGGACTGGATTCTTGCGGTCAATGCGCAGCACCTCGGCGCCCAGATCCGCCAGCATCATGCCGCACAGGGGGCCGGGCCCGATGCCGGCAAATTCCACAATTTTGACGCCTTGTAACGGTCCCATGGGCAGCGTGCCTCGCTTGCAGTGAGGGTAAGAAGATGCGGCGAATTCTAGCGGGATCAGCCCGTGCAGAGGCGGGCCAGATGGGCTCTTATCGCCGGTGGAATGGGCTGGGGCTGGTTGCTGAGGCGGTCCACGAACACGTCGACAAAATAGCCGGTGGCGTAGACGGCCTCGTCACCGGCGCGGAACAGTCCCAGTTCGTAGCGCACGCTGCTATTGCCGAGGCGGGCCACGCTGAGTCCGGCGTCGACCACGTCCGGGAAGGCAAAACCGCGCTGGAAGCGACAGCAGTTCTCCACGGTGAACGGCACGACCGGGCCGTCCAGCAGATCAAAGCCACCGACCACCGTCAGGTAGTGCATGATGACCGAGTCGAAAAACGCGTGATAACGCGCGTTGTTCATGTGGCGGTAGGGGTCCATGTCGTTCCAGCGCAGCGGAATCGACAGGAAGTGACCGAAAGCGGCGCGGGTCACGGCGGCAGGCTGGGTGGTGCTGGTCATCGGGGCGCTCCCGGAAGCGGCTAGGGGCGTTGCTTATAGCACGAGGGCATGGGCTTGAAGCTAGATGGTGCGATGCGGAAATATCCGCCCGCCGGCTATCCCGGCCGGCGCCGCTTGTTTGTATGATCGGCGCCCAACACGGCGCGGGGCCAGCCCCGCAGACAGACGGGTCCGGTCCCCCGACCGCCGCCTACCCCTCATCGTTGTCCAAGATCGAGGCTGTATGTCCGGAGAATCCCAGATGAAGGCCGAGATGCCCGCAAGCATGACCACCCTCGTTCCAAACGGGACGATTCGCGAGGTCGATGACAAGCGATGCATCTGGTTTGATGGCTACTGGATCAGGTTTTACGACGTGCCGCAGAACGAGGAAGTGGCCCGCCGCGAACTGATCGATCAACTCACCAAGCGGGTGTTCCACCACACCGAATCCGGCATCAATACGCCGGGCTACAAGCTGAAGCACGCCCGGGAAGCCTATAACCGTCAGACCGAACCCCGGCGGCGGCGCGTGAATGCGGCGATGCTGGCGGGAGCGCTGCTGAACCGCGGTTCCGACATCTTCAATATCCTGTTCGAACTGCGTCAGCGCGGGATTGAAATCCACTACGACAACGAACTGCTGCGCGAATGCGAAGCCTGTTTTCTCGAAGCCTTCGACCTGGGTAAACAGGTGCGCCACTACAGCGGCGAAGAAGGCCTGGACGAACTCTGGGGCGAGCCGCTGAAAGCCTTCTACATGCCGATCGCTGATTTCTACGAAAGCCGCTACATCAAAATCGCGCTGACCATGACGGCCATCGACCAGATTGCCGACAAGCTGATCGAAACCTTCGCGCCGCTGGCGCAGTTCCGCGGGATTCGCCAGTGCATCGTGGCCTACGCGCAGGCCGCGAAACTGGAGAGCGAAACCATGAAAACCGACCCGTCGATTTTCAACGTCTGGCCCGAGTTTGTGGCGACTGGCGATGAGCTTTACCACTTCGAACCGCTGGCCGATCAGGGCGCCGGCGAGTGCGGCGCGCGCGGTCTCGACATCATTCGGGAAGGCAAGAAAATTGTTGAATGGGTGGCCTTCGCGCGCGTCCCGATGCCCAAGACCACCCGTAATTTTCTCGATCGCTGCGACGCCTACGCGGCCGCGAACTGCGGTCGCCTGACATGACCGCCGCCGCACTCGCGCGCCTGCGCGAGTGTCTGGGCGAGGCGTCGGTGCTGACCGACGACGCTGCGGTCGAGCCCTATCTACACGACGAACGTCGGCTATATCACGGCCGTACGCTGGCGGTCCTGCGGCCGCGCGATGCGGCCGAGGTGGCAGCCGCGGTGCGGATCTGCGCCGACTTCAAGCTGCCGATGGTGCCGCAGGGCGGGAACACCGGCTATTGCGGGGGCGCCACACCCGACGAATCCGGCCGCGAAGTGGTGATTTCGCTCTCCCGCTTGCGGCAAATTCGCGCGGTGGATCCGCTGGGTTTCACGCTGACGGCGGAAGCCGGGGTCACGCTGGCCGAGTTGCAGGCCGCCGCCGCCGGGGTGGCCCGGCTGTTTCCGCTTAGCATGGGGTCGGAGGGCACCTGCCAGCTCGGCGGGGTGCTGTCTACCAATGCCGGCGGTCTCGCGGTGCTGCGCTATGGCACCGCACGTGAACTCGTGCTGGGACTGGAAGTGGTGCTGCCCGATGGACGGCTGTGGGAGGGCTTGACGGCGCTCCGCAAAGACAACACCGGCTACGACCTGAAGCAGTGGTTTCTGGGCGCGGAGGGCACGCTGGGCATCATCACGGCCGCGGTGCTGAAGCTGTTTCCCACTCCGGCGGCAAAAGAGACGGCCTGGGTCGGGGTGGCCGATCTGGCGGCCGCCTGCAACTTGTTGTCCCGCCTGCGGGAAGCGCTGGGCGACAACGTAACGTCTTTCGAATACCTCACCGCTGAATCGCTGGCACTGGTCGCAGGCCTGCCCGGCATGCCTGCGCCGCCATTGACGGGTGCCCCGGCCTTCGTGCTGCTGGAAGTCAGCGGACGGGCGGACGATTCGCTGCGCGAGGCTTTGGAAAACACCCTCGGCAGCGCGCTGGCGCGGGATGAAATTGACGAGGTGGCGCTGGCCGCCAGCGACGCCCAGCGGCGCGCCATGTGGCGCTTGCGCGAAAGCATTCCGCCGGCCGAGAAAACGCTGGGCGGCTCGATTAAACACGACGTCTCGGTGCCGCTGTCCGCGCTGCCTGCGCTGGAGGCAGAAGCGCGGGCAGGCATCCGCCAGCGGTGGCCAGAGGCGCGCCTGTCGGTCTACGGCCACATTGGCGACGGTAATCTGCATTTCAATGTGCTGGCCCCGGCGGGCGCGCTGGCGGAAGACTTCAAGGCCCGCCACGGTGCGGCCATCTCCACGCTGGTTCACGGCGCGGCGATCGCGTTGGCCGGCAGCTTCAGCGCCGAGCACGGGGTGGGTAAGTTGAAGCGCGATCTGCTGCACGCTAGCGAAAGCCCGCTGTCGATAGAACTGATGCAGCGCCTGAAGCAGGCGCTGGATCCGGCCGGCTTGATGAACCCCGGCAAGTTGGTCGGTTAGGCGCGCACCATGAGCATCACCCGCGAGTCCACCGCCGATTTCCTCGTCATTGGCGCCGGCATTGTCGGGCTTGCCACCGCGAGGACGCTGCAGCAGCGCGTGCCGGGCGCAAGCGTGCTGGTGCTGGACAAGGCCGACCGTGTCGCGGCCCATCAAACAGGGCATAACAGCGGGGTGATTCACGCCGGCGTCTATTACGAGCCCGGCAGCCTCAAGGCTCGTCTGTGCCGGGCCGGCCTTGAAGCAACGATCGCCTTTTGCCGCGAGCACGCCGTGGCTTTCGAGCAATGCGGGAAGCTGATCGTCGCGGTTGATCCCTCGGAAGTGCCGCGCCTGCGGGCGCTGGCCGAGCGCGCAGGCAAGAACGGCGCGCCGGTGCGCTGGCTGGAGGGCGCGGAAGTGCAGGCGGAAGAGCCTGCAATCGCCGGCGTGGCGGCGCTGCTGGTACGCGAAACGGGCATCGTTGATTACCCCGGGCTGTGCGCGGCGCTGGCGCGGCGCATTCAGGCCGACGGCGGCGAACTGCAACTTGGCACCGAAGTCATCGCTATTCGCGAATCCGCCGACCGGGTTGTGGTGGAGACCGACCATGGCGCGATCAGCGCGCAACGCCTCGTGGTCTGCGCAGGCCTGCAGGCCGATCGCCTGCTGTGCGCCAGCGGGCTCGAACCAGACTTTGCGATCGTGCCGTTCCGGGGGGACTACTACCGCCTGCCCGATCGCCACTCGGGCATCGTGCGGCATCTGATCTACCCGGTGCCCGATCCCGCCCTGCCGTTTCTGGGCATCCATCTCACGCGCATGATCGACGGCAGCGTCACGCTGGGGCCCAGCGCCATGCTGGCGCTGGCGCGCGAGGATTACCGCAAGATGGGCTACAACTGGCGTGATCTGCGGGAGATGGCGGGCTATGCCGGCCTTTGGCGGCTGCTGGCGCGCTATCCGGCGGCGGGTCTGCGCGAACTGGGTTGCGCGCTGTCGCCGCAGCGCTATCTGGACGCCGCGCGGCGCTACTGCCCGGCACTGAGGCTTGAGGACCTAACGCCCTGGCCGTCGGGGATCCGCGCGCAGGCGGTCTCGCCGCAGGGCCAGCTGATTCACGATTTTCTGCTGCGACAAACCGCGCGCAGTTTGCATGTCTGCAATGCGCCGTCGCCGGCGGCCACGGCGGCGTTGCCCATCGCCAGCGAAATTGTAGGACGACTGCTCGGCGGCACCGCCGGCTAGTGCGCCGGCGCGGGCGCCGTTAGACTCCCGACGTTAGAACGATTTTTTTGCGAGGAACGAGATCATGCAAGACAGCGTAGTGGTGGTCGGGCTTGCCCGGACCCCGATGGGTGGGATGCAGGGCGATCTGGCCACGGTGCCCGCGCCGGCTCTGGGTTCGGTGGCCATCAAGGCCGCTTTGGAGCGCGCCAAGGTTGCCCCCGAATCGGTTGAAGAAGTCATCATGGGCTGCGTGCTGCCGGCCGGCCTCGGTCAGGCCCCGGCGCGTCAGGCCTCGATGGGCGCGGGCATTCCGACCAGCGTCGGTTGCACCACCATCAACAAGATGTGCGGCTCCGGCATGAAGGCCGTAATGCAGGCGCACGACGCCATCGTCGCGGGCTCCGCCGGCATTGTGGTCGCGGGCGGGATGGAGAACATGACGCTCGCGCCCTACCTGCTGCCGAAAATGCGCAGCGGTCTGCGCCTCGGCCACGGTGAAGTGCTGGATCACATGTTCTTCGACGGTCTGGAAGACGCCTTCCAGCGCGGCCGCCTGATGGGCACCTTCGCCGAAGACTGCGCGCGCAAGTACAGCTTCACGCGCGAAGCGCAGGACAACTATGCGATCGAGTCGCTGCAGCGCGCCCAGAAAGCCATCACGGGCGGTCACTTCAAAGCCGAAATTGCGCCGGTCAGCATTCCGGGCAGCAAAGACGGTCGCGTGGTCGATACCGATGAGCAGCCGCTGAAAGCCAAGCTCGACAAAATCCCGACGCTGCGTCCGGCCTTCGCCAAAGACGGTTCGGTGACTGCCGCCAATTCAAGCTCCATTTCCGATGGCGCGGCCGCGCTGGTGCTGACCTCCGGGTCGCGCGCCGCAGCGGCGGGGCTGGCGCCGGTGGCCCGCATTCTCGGGCACTCGACGCACGCGCAGGAGCCGGGCTGGTTCACCACCGCGCCGGTCTCCGCCATCGACAAACTGCTCAAGCGCCTCGGCTGGACGGTGAACGATGTGGACTTGTTTGAAGTGAACGAAGCTTTCGCCGTGGTGGCGATGGCGGCGATGCACGACCTCAAGATTCCGCACGAGAAGCTGAACGTGCGCGGCGGTGCCTGCGCCCTGGGCCATCCGGTCGGTGCCTCTGGCGCGCGCATCATCGTCACGCTGATCCATGCGCTGCGAGACCACGGTCTGAAGCGCGGTGTGGCCAGTCTGTGCATTGGCGGTGGGGAAGCCACCGCCGTGGCGCTGGAACTGCTCTAGGCCTTTACAGACGGTCTGGCGTCAGCCTCAGGCGCTGGCGCTAGGCCGGGCTGCTACCGCGGTCCGCCAGCGGGCGATGTTGGTCTGGGCGGGCGTCGGCTGCACCTCTACCCAGCCGGCAAACTCCACCACCACAAAGGCGGTGATGTCGGCCACGCTGAAGCCCTCACCGGCCAGCCATGTCTTGCCGGCCAGTCCGGCCTCCAGATCTTCGAAAAACCCCGCAGCGCGCGCTTTGCCGCGCTCCACCAGTGCCGGGATCTGCGCATAGTTGCGCGGGCCGGGCAGCGCCCGATCCTTGAACCGTTCGACCGAGTTGCGCAGCGCTTCGGCCACCGCCATGAAGCCTTCAAATTCTGCGCGACGACTCCACATTTCGACCAGCGCCTGCGTTTTGGCATCGACGCCAAACAAGGACGGCGTCGGGTGCAGCGCTTCGAGGTAACGGCAGATGGCCATGGTCTCGGTGAGCAGCGTGCCGTCGTCGAGGCTGAGCGCGGGCACGATCATCGCCGGGTTATCCCGCATGAACTGGGCGTGGAACTGCTCGCCCTGTCGCAGATTGACCTGCACGCGCGGTATCTCAATGCCTTTTTCCGCCATAAACATGCGGACGCGGCGCGGGTTGGGGGCGAGTTCAAAGTCGTAAAGCAGCATGGCAAAACTCCTCGGCGGCGAGGCGCCGCAAGCGGTGTGGGCGGGGCGTGCTGCGGCTATCATACGGGCCGCTAATCACAACTTGGGGAGAATTTCTGATGCAGGTGCAAGGCAAGGTGGCGGTCGTCACCGGGGGCGCGTCGGGTCTGGGTCGGGCGACGGTCGAGGCATTGGTCAACGCAGGCGCGCGCGTCGCCATTTTTGATTTGAGCGACGACGCCGGCAAGGCGCTGGCCAGCGAACTCGGCGAGGCCGCGATTTATTGCCGCGTCAACGTGGCCGACGAGCAGGCGGTCAAAGACGGCATCGCGGCCACTATGGCGGCCTTCGGCGCGATCCACATCTGCATCAACTGCGCCGGCATTGGCAGCGCGGCCAAGACCGTCAGCAAAGGCGAACCCCACGCGCTTGATCACTTCCAGCGCATCATCAACGTCAACCTCATTGGCACCTTCAACGTGCTGCGGCTCGCGGCGGTTGAGATGATCCGCAATGCGCCCGAGGGCATCAGCGGTGAGCGCGGTGTAATCGTCAATACGGCTTCCATTGCCGCCTGGGACGGTCAGATGGGGCAGGCGGCCTACGGCGCGAGCAAGGCGGGTGTGGTGGGCTTATCGCTGCCGGTGGCGCGCGATTTGGCGCGCGACGGCATTCGTTGCAACTGCATCGCGCCGGGCCTGTTTGAGACCCCGATGATGCGCGGCCTGCCTGATAAGGTGCGGGAAGGCATCCAGATGCAAATCGAATATCCGAAGCGTTTCGGTCTGGCGGAGGAATACGCGAAGCTGGCGCTGGCGATGATCGACAACCCCTACCTCAACGGTGAGTCGGTGCGCCTGGATGCGGCAAGCCGGCTACCGCCGCGCTAAGGCACAGGACTCGAGAATCCCCATGACACCCGATCTCACGCTGACCCGCTGCCAGTGGGTCAGCGCGCAACGACCCGAGGACGTTGTTTACCACGACCTCGAGTGGGGCGTGCCGGTGCACGACGACCGGGTGTTCTTCGAGTTTCTCATTCTGGAGTCGGCGCAGGCCGGATTGAGCTGGTACACGGTGCTGAAAAAACGCGCCGCCTACCGCCGGGCCTTCGCCGACTTCGACCCGCACGTGGTTGCCGCCTACACCGAGCAGCAGATTGACCAACTGGTGCTGGATGCTGGTCTCATCCGGCATCGCGGCAAGCTGGCGGCGGCGGTGGGGAATGCCCGGGTTTTTTGCGAAATCCAGCGAGAATTTGGCAGTTTTGATGCGTACGTCTGGCGCTTCGTGGACGGCGTGCCGGTGATCTTGCCAAGGCTCACGCACGCCGATGTGCCGGTGTGCAGTCCGGCGGCGGAGGCCCTGTCCCTAGATCTCAAACGCCGCGGTTGCCGCTTTTTTGGCCCTACCATCGCGTACGCCTACATGCAGGCGACGGGACTGGTGAATGACCATCTCGCGTGCTGTTTCCGTCACGCAGAAATCACGCGGCGCTAAGCGCGCCGCCTCAGCTCGCGAGCAGCCAGTCGCCGTCTGCGGTTTCGCGCGCAATGCCGTCCTCGGCCAGCTTTTCCAGACCGGCCAGCAAGGAGCGCAAGGCGGCGCCATAGACCGCCGGCGCCACGTCGCCGTATGCATTCGGTAGCAAGGCTTCCAGCGACTGCGGGGCTTGGCTTAGCGCCGCAATGACCTTTTGTTCGCGTCCACGTCGATGCGCGATGAACTGCCGGAGCAGCGCGTGTCCGTCGCGATGCGCAGGCCCATGCGCCGGGTAGAGCGTGGTCATCGGGCGTGCGAGCAAACGCTCGAGTTCGCGCAGGTAGGTCGCCATGTGGCCTTCGGGCGGGTCGATGATGATCGTGGAGATGGTTGAGAGCATGTCGCCCACGATTGCTGCGCGGTAACGGCTATCGATGAAACACAGGTGATCACGCGCATGACCCGGCGTGTGCATGACTTCCAGATGCCAGCCCGGCGTGCCGTCGGGCGCGACGCCCAGCGGAATGATGTCACCCTCGGCGAGGGGCTCGCCGCGGATATAGTCGGGATCGGGCAATTGGGCATAGGTCAGCGCGTGCGCGCGTACCGGCGCCTTGAAGTGCCGACTCAGGACGGCCACCGCACCGGTATGGTCACGATGATGATGCGTCAGCAGGAGGCCGCAGACGCGCGCGCCGTCGCGACAAAGGCTTTCCAGTTTGTCGATCAGCCGCTGCTGGTCTTCGGCATGCACCGCCGCCGCGTCCACCACATACAGATCGCGAGTCCCCACGATGTAGCAATTGGTGGTGGTGGCCGGCGGCAGGGTCGGGGTGGCGACAGGTGCGGTGAAAATGCCCGGCGAAAAGCGCGCCGGGTGAAAGCTACCGGTGTCAAAACTGGCCGCCGCTTCGCGCGCCGGCGCGACAAACGCTTCCGGTCCATGCGCGGCCATCAATTCGAGCAACAGCAGGGTAGGGGGGGCGATGGGCATTTCGCCCCGTTGCCAGCGGGCTACTGCCTCGGCCGGCGTGAGATAGCACCAGTCAACGAGCTCGCGTCCATCCAGCGTGGGCGGCCCGGCGTCGCGCTGATGCAGACGCAGGAAATCAGTGGCGAAGCGGATAGGGTTGTGCGCCGGGGTGGTGATGCGACAGACCTCGGTCACCGAGCCGCTCTGCTGGACCGCCGCGATGGCCTCGTGCCAGCGCGCCAGCGCGCAGCTGTCATCGGCGGCGATGGCCAGCAGCGCGTTAGCGTCGCCCAGATCCAGGCCCAAGGCGTCCGGCAGCAGGCAGGTCTCTTCCAGCAACTCCCGCACGCCGCAGCTCAGGCTTGCGAGTGTCGCGGCTGCGCGGTCCATGGCTTCGGAGGCACCGCCCGGGAAAGCCCAGTAACCGCCGAAGAATTTCAATTCGGTGGAGCGCTGGACCAGCAGCACGCGAAAATTTTCAGCCGTGCCGGTCGTGACCATGACGGCGCTCGCAAGACGGGGCGGGGTAGACATGTAAGCTCCTTCGGCATTTCGGAGGCTGAAAACAGATGCGGCGCCCGAAGGCGCCGCATCCTTATCCACTGCGGTGGGACGGCTTACTTCACCGTCACCCGCGACCAGGCACCGTCTTTGTAACGGATCACGGTCTGGCGGCCGCCCAGCAGCAGCAGGGAGCCGTCGGGCATCGCAACCGGGTTCTTCAACCAGGACAGCAGCTGCAGCTTGGTACGGTCGGCCAGTTCCCACTTCTCGCCCTGATAGAGGCCAATCATGCCCACCGCACCGGCCACCGCCGGCGTACCGTCGGGCAGCATGGTCACGCCAAACAGGCCTTCCGCGCTGGGTGCAGGCAGGCGATTCCAGGTCACGCCACCGTCGACGCTCTTGTGGACCGCACCGGCCGCACCGACCAGCAACATGTTGTTGCCCTGATTGGTGCCCGTAATCCAGTAAGGCTGTTCCGGCTCTTTCGGCGTCAGCACGGCGTCGCGACGGGTCCAGGACTGGCCGCCGTCGGTGCTCTGCACGATCATGCCGAACTCGCCGGCCAGCGTGACGTTTTGGCCGTCAAACATCACGACGTTCCAGGATACGTCGCCGATCTTGAAAGCCGGACCCGGCTGGAACTTGAAGGCAATTGACGGCGCGGGCTCGGCGTCCAGATCGTTCGCGATCTGAATGAAACCTTCGTCCGGATACAGGGTGTAGTCGGTATCGGCGACCAGCGGAGCGCCGCCCTTGGTGGCGTTCAGCTTGACGGTGTCGGCCAGCAGGTTGCTGACGCCGAAGTACCATTCGCTGGCATTGGTGGCCGGCAGCTTGATTTCGGGCTGGGTGATTTCGGAAATCGTCACCACTTCCCACTTCTTGCCGTCAGCGCTCTTGGCCAACATGCCGCGGGCGCCCACCGCCCAGGCCTGCCCGTTGGACACCGCGATGTCCAGCACCGGTTCTTCGAACTCGGTGATTTTGCCGAGGTCAGCCGGCTTGCTCTTGCCGTCAAAGAGGAAGATGTGGCCGGTGGAAGAGCCCAGCAGCACTTCGCTGTCGGTGAATTTCTCGACGGTGGTGAAATCGATATTTTCGTCCGCCTCGAACTTCTTAAGCGTGGCTTCTCCGCTTTCGCTAACCTGCAGCGTGCCTAGCAGGCCGTGCAAACCGGCAACCAAGACGCCATTTTCACCGGGGAGGTAGGTGGCGGTAGTGAAATCCAGAACCAGCGGAGTCCGGTTGTCCGGCAGTTCTTCCTTGGCTGCGAAAGCCGAGGTGCTGGAGGCCAGCAGAAGTGCGGGCAACAGGGATTTGATGGTGGGACGTTTAGCGCAATTCTGCATCGTGCGAGCCTTCACGGTTATTCTGAAATCAGCGATAGAAGCCGGCCCTGCGGTGGCCAGCCTCCCCCCTCGTATCTGCCCGTACCATAGCAACAAGCCTTCCGTGCAGACAAGACAATCCGGTATGAGTTGTTTAGCCCGCCGCTTCCAGCGCCGCGTAGCGGCCGCGGTAATACAGCAGCGGCGCCGCCGCGGGGTCGGTCGAAGGCGTCAAACTCACTATTTTTCCTACAAAAATGTGGTGATCGCCTTCCGGGTAGATGGCCGTGACTTCGGCCTCCAGCCCAAGGAGGCGACCAGTCAAGAGGGGCGCCCCGATAATCCCCCATTCGAAGGACACTTCGGCAAACTTGTCCGGATTCTTCTTGGCGAAGCCGTTGGACAGGGCCTGCTGGTCGCTGGCCAGAATATTGATGGCAAAGAGTCGGCTGCGCTTCATCGGTTCGAGCGTCTCGGACTTGTTGTCGACGCAGATCACGAACAGCGGCGGGTCGAGCGACAGCGAGGTCACCGCGTTCATCGTCAGCCCGTAGGGTTTCCCGTCGGTGTCCCGGGTGGTCACGATGGAAACGCCGCTGGCCCAGGCGCCGCAGGCTTTGCGAAATTCGTCGGCAGAGAAGCTAGACATGAGAACCCCGTCATCTGAAATAGTGGGATGGCGCGTTCGCGCCCGGATACGTACGGCGCCGCATGGTACATGCCGGCACGCAGGCCGCCTACCGCGAAAGTTGCGCCCCGGCCTGAGCCGCGCCGACCGACAAATCTGCACCCGTGAGGCGCGGGGGTTGGCCACAGGGTAAATCGCTTCCGCGGTACTTTGTGGCGCCCGTACAACATCGCTGGCCGAAATCGGTTTAACGCGGAAATGAGTGTTTACGATTTACAACAGCTATGCCACACTCCGGTGGAATCGGGGTCCATCCGTGCCCGACCGACTCAACGCGGCGTACAGCGCGGCGGCAGGTCGAGAAGGCGCGGCAAGGGCACCGGCCTGGCGATGGTGTGAATACACCCGGTTTTTGGACCGGGGTGATCTGTTAAGAGGGAAAAATGGGAGACAACACAATGAAGAGCACATTTCGCGCTTTGTCATTGAGTGCGGCGGTCTCGACCGCGCTGCTGGTAGCAGCGCCGGCCGAAGCCCGCATCATGATTGATGCACTCGGTGGTGAGGTGAAACTTGAGGGGGCGCTAAGCTCCGAAGCGCGTGCGCGCGTCGGGTCTGGCGAAGCCTACCTCACCCAGTGGATTCAGAAGTTCGAACTGAACGCGGAATTGAACTATTCCGGCGTTGGCCCGTTCGACACCCTGAGCTTCGTCACGGTTATCCGTCCTGAATTCGACGCCGCCTACTACTACGGCGACTCGTTCAACGGCCGCGGTAACGGCGGTAATCAGCCCTCCTACCTCGGCGACAAATTCACCGCGACCAGCGATCCGGTCGGCTTCGGCGGGTTTGACTACGTCGGCGGCTTCTTCGGGGGCACCGGCCAGAACACGTTCAACACCGGCGGTGTGGGCAAAATCGTCTCCGAAGGTCTGGAAGAGCCGGGCTGGCTTGACCGCAACTTCGAAACCATCCTCAACCGCACCCCCAGCAAGAACAAGTTCAACCTGGGGTCGGGCATTGCGGCGGAATCCGGTTTCCCGGTCCTGTCCACGCTCGGCCAGCAGGAACTTGCCTGCAAGCGCTGCACGAACGTTGACGTTGACCCGCTGGAAGTGGCGCTCAACAACGGCGACTCGGTCGACAACCTTTATCCGTTCCGCGAACTCTATGTAGACGCGACGGTGGGCGACTGGTGGTTCCGCGTCGGCAAGCAGCAGATCGTGTGGGGCAAGACCGACTTCTTCCGCCTGCAGGATTTGGTGAACCCGGTCGACTTCGGCCAGCACTTCTTCTTTGACTCGTTTGAAGACATCCGCATCCCGCAGTGGATCATGTCTATCCAGCGCAAGTTCGGCGACATCGGTCCGACCACCGACAACGCCGTGCAGTTGATCTGGAACTTCGACGAGTTCAAGGGCATTGGTCTTGGTGCGCCGAACGCGCCCTGGGGTCACCCCTTCGCCAAGGAAAAGTCCACCTTCGCCGCGTTCAACGAGTACTTCTCGGTTGAGCCCTGCGTGTCCGCTGCCACCGCAATCGCCAACGGCATGGGCGCCCGCGACGTCTGCGGTTCCAAGGGCAAAGGCGACCGCCGCCGTCCGTCTGGCTTCGGTCAGCCGGTGGGTCTGAGCTATGAAGATCGTCCGGAATGGAAAATCGAGAACACGGAACCCGGCCTGCGTTGGGAATTCCGCGTTGGCGAGTTCCACGTCGCGATTTCCGAGTTCTACGGCTGGAACGATGTGCCGGTCTTCCGCTTCCACAGCGTGAACGTGCCGAACGCCCTGATCGGCTTGGACAACACCATGGCTCTCGGCGCCGCCGGCCCGGCTGGCCCTGGCAAGCAGGACTATCTGGTGTACGACCTGGTCTGCGCTCGGAACGCGGCTGCGCCGGGTTGCGTAACGCCTCGCGCTGGCACTGGCGGTGCCTCGCCGGCTGCGGTGTCCGGAGCCTTCGCGGGTTTCAGCCCCAGCGCTGGCCAGATCCCGATCCGCGTCATGTCGCCCAAAGATGCTCTCAACACGTTTGCTGCCCTCCCGGGCAACGGCGCGCTGACCCAGCTTGCGAAAACCGCGCTGAAGAACAACAACGCGGTTGACTTCTGGGGCACTGGCGTAATTCTTGGCGGCCAGACCGACATCCAGTACAAGCAGGCCAGCACGACCGGTCTGTCTTTCGACTGGTTTGAAGCCAACTCTGGTGTGGTGTTCCGCATCGAGTCGTCGATTACCGTTGACGAACTCGTGAACAACACCCGTCGGGCTGACTGGACCGACACCAGCGACGTCATGCGTTGGTCTATTGGTCTTGACCGTCCGACCTGGATCAAGTGGCTGAACAAGGACCGCACGTTCTTCCTGTCGATGCAGATCTTCGATAGCTGGTATCTGGATCACGACGGCGGCAAGCACGACGGCATGTTCGTCGACGAGCACAACTTCATCACCACCTTCTTCTACATCGCGAACTACTTCCGCGATACCGTGAAGCCGATCGGCTTCATCGTGTGGGAAGACGCCTCCAACTCCTGGGTGGCGGGTCAGAGCGTGGAATGGCTGCTCGACAACCACTGGTCGATCAAGGGTGGCTTCAACACCATCTGGGGCGGTACCACCAACGCGCGTCATGATGCGGGCCCGTTCCGGTCCTTCGTAGTGCCGGGCGCGTCGGGTAACGACCCGTACAACCAGTCGGTGTTCGGTGTGGCGCATGAAGGCATTGGCGCGCTCCGCGACAATGACGAAGTGTTCCTGCAGCTGAAGTACCAGTTCTAAGTTAGCGGTCGAACGAGGCTGCTTACCGCAGCCTCATTCCACCCCGTCCGGACTTGAACCCAAGCCGGGCGGGGCGGAACTCAAATGAACACAAGAGAACGAGGAGCTTACTCAATGAAAAATTCCCTACGCCTGGCACTGCTTGCAGCAATCGCTGTGCAGCCGCTGGCCTCCAACGCCTATACGCCGGAAGACCACCTTGCGTGGATCAAGGCGAACGCCGACGCCCAGCCCCAGTTCGTTGATGGCGACACCATCACCTTCGACAAGGCTGACCTCATCAAGCCCTTCACCCCGGTTGAATATCAGGAAATCCAGATTTTCGACGGCATGGAAGTGAAGATTAAGGACGCGGGCGACCTGACCCCGGCCCCGGCCTATCAGGCCGCGACCGAGAAGTTCAAGGGCACCGCCACCATCGCCTCCGACGGCGCGCTGGAAAACTACACCGCCGGTCGTCCGTTTGACCCGGCGACCTTCACCCCGGGCAGCAAGGAAGACGGCTCCAAGATGGCCTGGAACTGGAACTTCCGCTGGCAGCTGGCCGGCCTGTCGGTCGGTGAAGTGCACTGGGTGTGGGTCCGCGAAGGCGGTGAACACTCCGGTCACGAAGTCATGACCCAGGACGGCGGCAAATACAACAAGTTCTACGAAGGCGGCGGCAGCTTCGAGCGCGTCCTCACCGGCCCCTATCGCCGCGTGATGTTCTCGCACCGCTCCGACATGCCGGATTCCAACTACAAGGTGAACAACGGCGAAGGTTTCGCCAAGGGCACCGAGTTCCGCGAATACACCGGCTTCACCTCGCCGTTCGACATCGCGGGCACCGCGTTCCTCATCTTGCGCTACGACGACCCGCGTAAGGGTGACGACTCCTGGGCGTACATTCCCAGCCTCCGTCGCGTCCGCCGTATTTCGGTGGAAGTGAAGTCTGACTCCCTGCTCGGTACCGACCACACGCTGGAAGACTTCTACTGCTTCAACGGCCGTCCGCTGGAACACGAGTGGGAATACGTGGGTACCGCCAAGGAACTCGCCGTGGCCCGTTCGCGCAACACCGACGCGGTCTATTACGGCCCGAACGGCTGGGCGATGAAGGACGACTGGGCGTTGCGTCAGGTCGACATCCTGAAGCAGATTCCGAAGCGCTCCAACCACCCGTACTCGCTGAAGTATCTGCACATCGACCGCGTGACCGGCGAGTGCTACTACTCCAACGCCTTCGACAAGGCGGGCAAGCTGTGGAAGGTGTGGCAGCTCTCCAAGGCCTGGACGGAAGATCCGCAGTTCCAGGGGCATCAGACTGGCGCCTTCAAGGCCAAGCCGACGCCCGCTGGTACGCAGTTCAGCGCGTTCCAGTCCATCAACGTGATCGACCTTCAGAACAAGCGTGGCACGCTGGTGCCTTGCCGCGGTATCGCCGCTCCGGCGACCGACCTGAACGAGGTCAAGAAGATTCTGGACGTGAACTATCTGACGGAAGGCCGCTAAGGCCAATGGCGCCGGGCGACCGGCGCCATGTTTGATGAACGGGCCGCGCGAGCGGCCCGTTTTTTTTTGAACCCTTGGCGTCTGTCGAGGATCACAATGACAGTCCAACGGAGTGCTCGCATGAACATCAAGAACTTGATTCGGTCGACCGGCCTCGCACTGTTGTTTTCTACCGCAATGGCCAACGCCGCCGATGCGCCAGCAACGCACGACCGCACGCTGTACGAGGCGGTGCAGGTGGCGCGACAGATGATGGCGTCGAAAGACATTTACGACCGGATTCTCGCCGCTGGCGCCTTATCCGATGTCGGCGACACCAAGGCGCTCGAGGTCTTGCAGCGTTGCCTCACCGTGGACGACACCGTGGTCCAGCGTTCGGCTATCGATACGCTGATCACAGCCACCCATCCCAATAGCATTGACCTGCTGTTCAAGACGGCGTCCGAGCGGCCCGAAGTGCTCGCCTTGATGGCGGAATCGCTGGCGTCGGTGCCGCGCGACGATATGGGCGAATTGCTGGTGAAAGCCCTGCATCAGGAAAGCGATTTCGTGAAGCGGCATGCGCTGCAGGCGCTGGTGCGAGCCCGCGGTGCAGACGAGACCGAGGAGTTGAAAAATCTGATCGCAGAGCCCAAAAGTTCAAACGTCATTAAGGCCTATGCCAGCTATGCGCTGCTTGCCGAAGGGCATAAGGAGATGGGCAAGGACTTTGTGAAGGCGGCGACTTCCGGCAATGCCGACATTCGTGAAGTGGCGGCCGTCGCGCTGGGGCTGGTGGACTCCAAGGACGCGCGGTCGGCCTTGAAGCAACTCGCCAAGGAAAAGGATACGCGGGTCGCGCTGGCGGCAGTGGCCAGCCATGCGGGCCTCGGCGACGAAGATTCGCAGGGACGAATCATTCAGACCATCGGCTACGGCACGCCCATGGAGGCCACGGTGATGGCCGGCGCGCTGAAGCGCCTGCCGCCCAAGATGGCGCTGCAGCTAACGCAGGCGCTGATCGGCTGCTGCAAGCTCAAGGGTGATGCCGCAACCCGCGTGCTGGAATCCTGGGGCTTCATCAATGCGGACGCGACGTCGGTCTACGCGTGGGGCTTGAACCACGCCGAAGCCGATGTGCGTATGCAGACCATCTGGATGATCGGTCAGCGCAAGGATGCTAACGCTATCCCGCTCCTGAAGCCGTTTCTGACCGACGAAGACCCGGGCATCCGTGGCATGGCCGCCTGGGCAATCATTCACATGAATGGCGGGCAGTATGTCGAGGGCATCGAAACCTGATGCATGCAGCCCCCAACCGCGGCCATAATCCGGGCTATGGGTTGAGCGCCGCGGCGGCGCCGCTAGGGGTGGCGCCGTTTATGTCGCTGCAAGCTTCACCAAACGCGTCGCGGTGCGGGGCTTAGCCGGCACGCGACGCCGTTTTCACCAACACAGGAATTCCCACGTGCTTGTTTCAATGCTTAGCAAGGCCGCTCGCGGCCCGTTCCGTCGGCCGCTTCGCTGCGGTCTCGCGCTGGCCGCACTGGTGTCGACTGGGGCCGTCGCGGGCGATTTTGATTTTGACATCGCCCAGGTGCAGGAAATGTCGCCGCCCCCGGGCACGGTGATCAACGCCACCAACGTCGAGCAATACAAGCAGTTGCTGGACCCCGACTTTGCCGACCTCATCGCCAAGGACTGGGTCAGCCTCCCGGTGGGCGAATCCTTGTCCTTCGACCCGCACGCCAACTATATCGCCGCGACTCAGCAGTACGGCGGACAAGCCCAGATGGGCGAGGGCGCGGGTTCCCTGATGAATTACACCGCCGGCCGGCCATTTCCGGGCGAGCCCGCCGTGGACGACCCGCGCGCCGGCGACAAGATGGCCTGGAACATGCGCTACGCCTTTGCCGGCGACAGCGGCGCCATTCCCGAGATGTACTGGGGTTACCGCGACATGCGCGCCCAGAAGCTCGAACGGGTGCTGACCTTCACCGCCTCGTCGATGCGCTTCAAGTACCGTCACGTGGTGGAGCCGGTACCGGCGCTCGAGAAGAACAAATACGACGTGTTCAACGCGATCATCCTGACCGCGGAAGATCCCGCGGATGTCGGCGGCACCCGGCTGCTTATTTTCTATAACGCTGACGATAACGCCGACGAGCAGGGCTGGATGTACGTGCCCACGCTGCGCCGGGTGCGTCGCGTGGCGACCACCGCGCGTACCGATGCCTTTCTGGGCAGCGACATCATGATCGAGGATTTCCTCGGCTACAGCGGTCGTATCAAGGACATGACCTGGAGCTATAAAGGCTCGTCCTTTGTCATGCTGCCGATGTATCGCCACGACCAGATCGAACTGGCCGAACAGAAAGCCGCCCATTCGGACTATCGCTTCGTCGACTTCGCCGGTCACTCCGGTTGCTTCCCGAAGGTTCAGTGGCAGTTGCGCAAGGTGTGGGTGGTTGAGGGCGTGCCGGTGCGCGCCGACCACCCGCTGTCCAAGCGTTTCTTCTATGTCGATGCGCAGACCTCTTTCCCGGTACTGGGCAAGGTGTACGACAAGGCGGGTGTGCTGTGGAAAATGGGCATGGTGGGTCTGGCGCACCCGGACTACCACCTGCCGGAGAACAAGGGTTCGGGCGTCGCCATTCTGGACACCGCGTCCCAGATCGATCTCCAGAACATGCACTGCACGACCTTGCAGATGATGACCGTCATCAATCCGCCGAATGTGAAGCAGAAAGACTTCGAGCCCAGCGAGTTGAACGTCACCGGGCGCTAGGCCAGACCCGCGACGCGCGTCACGTTGGGTGTGACGCGCGTCTTGATCCGTCGCGGACGGCGTAGACCTCAGTCCCTTTGTGGGAACCTGCCCGGGCCCCTGCCGTCAGCACGCTGCCTCGCCCGTGTCCGCCCGGGGAAGGCTAGCCCGGCCTCACATACGCCCCGAAAACCCGCATCAAAAGCCGCCGCCTGATGACGCGCAACGCCGCGCCGTGTATGAAGGCAGGGTTCGCGCCAGCGCAAGCTGGCCGTCGCCGGCTGCTGCAAGCGACAGCACCGCACGCATCCTGATCCGACCGTCGACCTTATCAATCGAGACCGTAGCCCATGAGCGATTCCAAATCTTTTCTAAGCCAGCTGTTTGACCTGACCGGCAAGCACATCCTGTTGACCGGCGCTTCGAGCGGGCTGGGCCGACATTTCGCGAAAACCCTCACGCGCGCGGGTGCGCGGGTGGCCATGGCGGCCCGCACCGCCGACAAAATGCACGCGCTGGCGGCGGAAATTCGCGCTGAAGGCGGGCTCTGCGACGTCTACGCGCTGGACGTTCGCGACCGCAGTGCCATCCGCGCCTGTATAGCGGCGGCCGAGGCCGTGGCGCCTATCGACGTATTGGTCAACAACGCCGGCGTCGCCCGGCCCCGTGCCCCCGAAAAGCTGGGCGACGAGGAGTGGGACGAAGTCTACGAGACCAATCTGCGCGGGCCCTGGGTGCTGGCGCAGGAAGTCATCAAACGGCGTCTGGCCGACCAGCGTGAATGCAGCATCATCAATATCGCGTCCATACTTGGCATTCGCGCCATCGGGCATCTGGCGCCCTACAGCGCCGCCAAGGCGGGCTTAATCAATCTGGGCCGCGACCTCTGCGTCGACCTGGCCGCCAAGGGCATTCGGGTGAACGCGCTGGCGCCAGGCTATTTCATTACCGAGATGAACGACGAATGGCTGGCAAGCGCCGCCGGCGATCGTCTGCGTCAGCGGGTGCCGGCCAAGCGGTTTGGTCAGCCCGCCGAACTCGACGGCGCGCTGGTGTTTCTGGCCTCAGACGCCTCGCGCTTCATGAACGGTAATCTCATGACCGTCGACGGCGGCCACACCGCCGGCGTCTAAGCGCGGTACGCCGTGTCGCAGGTCGCCACTGGTAGCGAGCCGGGCCGCGATGCCCGGATCGATACCCTGCGCGGCCTCTTGCTGGTGGTGATGACGGTGGACCATGTGGCGCCGGTCTGGATTACGCAGTTCACCAGCGAGACCTTCGGTTTTGTCTCGGCCATGGAAGGCTTTTTCGTGCTCTCGGGTTATTCCTTTGCGCTGGCCTACCGGCGGCTGGTGGCGGTGCCGCAGCAACTCTGGACCAAAACCCGGCAACGGGCCCTAACGCTCTATGCCTATCACCTGTCGGCGCTGGCCTGCGCGTTCGCCATCGGCATGTTGGGGCTGGCGAGCGCCATAGGCTGGGAGGCCCGCGCGGCAGACGCCGCGCAGTTCGGGCCGGGCCTCCTGCTGTGGACGCTGCTGCTGATTTACCGGCCGCAATACTTCGATGTCTTGCCCTGTTACATCCTGCTGCTGTTGGCCGCGCCGCTTGTCTTGCGGGCCTTGCACCGGCCGGGGCTGGCGGGCTGGGTGCTGGTGTTCAGCGCCGCGCTGTGGGGTTTGGGGCAGGTCGTCGACCCGTTTGCGCTGCTCGCGGGCCAGCTCTCGCCCATACAGTCGGTATGGCCCAACGCGCTGACCTGGCAGCTGCTGTTTGTGCTGGGGATGGCCTGCGCGGTGCCGGCGGCCGGGCTTGCGCAGCCGTGGGCACAGCGCCGCGCGCTGGGCCTTATCTGTCTGCTGCTGGCGGGTCTGTGTCTGGCCTTGCGTCACGGCTGGCTGCCGGCGCCGCCGGCCTTACTGGCCGGCTTTGATAAGGTCAATCTGGGACCTTGGCGGGTAGTAAACGTGTTGCTCTTGCTGCAACTGGGGGCGCTGCTGCTGGCACGCTATCCGCGCCGCGCCGGTAATGCGTTTCTGGGGCTGCTGGGGGCGCACTCGCTGGAAGTCTTCTCCGGCCACATCCTGCTGGCCTACGCGGTCCAGCCGGCGTTTGACGCCCTGTCTGCGCGCGGTAGTCACGGCCTTGTGCTCGGCCTCTTGCTGGCCTGTATCGCCGCGCTGGCGGTGCCGGCCTGGCTGCACCAGCGCTATCGGGACCGCCGCCGAGCCTGAGCGCTTGCGCTCAAGCGCCCCAGGTCACCAGACCCCAGGCCAGTACTTTTTCGGTCTTGTATTCACCGCTGGCGTCCTTGCGGGTGGCGAAGGCCTCGATGTCGAGGTCATACAGACGACCGCCGGCTGCGGCGTCCACCACGTCCAGCACCTTGAAGCGGGTGCTGATGATGTCGCCTTCCAGCACCGGGCCCAGATGGTCGCAGTAGCGCCAGGCAATCATGCTGAGCAGGTTGGGCAGGGCGCGCGTGACCTGCGCCAGCGCGATGGAAATGGTGTGGCCGCCGTAAACCAGCCGCTGGCCCAGATAGCTGCGGGTGGCGTCGATATGCGTGTAGGCAATGTTGAGCGACATGCGCACCAGCTCTGGCGCCGAGGTCACGGTGTCGCGCGGGCCAACGTCGACCTCGTCGCCGGCTTTCAGCACCGGCGCGCGCAGCCCCGGCAGCTCGCTCGCCATCGGCCCGAGATGCCAGCCGCGGGGCAGGGCGCCCTGTAACTCCTCGCTGGAGAAACTGTTCTTGATCCAGCCGAAGTCGTCGTTGTGGCCGGTTTCGGCGGCCGGATTGCGGCAGGCGATCATCGGGCAGCGCCAGAAGTGCAGCACCACCTCGTCGCGCTGGTTCACGGTGGTCATTTCCAGCGCCACCATGCCGGTCGCATCGCGGCCGGGCTTTGATTTGTTCTGCTTGAGGCCCACCACCTTGGTGGTGGTGTAGAGCGAATCCCCGATAAACACCGGCCGCTGCAGCATCAGCCCGCGGTAGAAGAGATTGCCTTTAACGTGCTGCGAGGCGTAGGTCGTCTGCCCGGCGGCCAGATGCACCACCAGATACGAATGCGCCAGCCAGCGCTCATCGCCCGTGACCTGCCGACACAGGTGCTGGTCGAGCGGCAGGCGCATCCGGTCGCCAAACAGTGCCCCGTACACCGCGGCGTGGCCGGCGGTGACGGTCAGCGAAGGGGCGGCGAAAGTCTGGCCCACGGTGAAGTCTTCGAAATAGGGCCCGTCGATGGTGATGCTGCTCATGCCTGAAACCTGTATAGCGGGGTTAGCGAGTTGCGCCGGCGCGGCCCGTAGAGAGGCCGCGCCGGCGAGGACTTAACGGATGGCGATGGGGTTGATGATCATCTGCACGGCACCGGTGAAGCGGGCCGCACCCAGCGCGAAGAAGAACTCATAGGCCTTGTCCTTGGCGAGTTCGCGGCTGTCCATGTTCTCCAGAATGTAGATGCCGTGCTTCGCCAGCAGCGTCTGGTGGACCGGGAACAGCACGCCCTTCTTCTCGCCCGGCAGGACTTCAAGGCCCCAGGTGTCGGCACCGACGGCCATCACCTCCAGCGACGCGAGGTATTCGGCGGCCTCGTTGCCGGGCCCCGGCTCGCCCTTGCCAAAACGCGCATCGTCCTTGCCCAGCAGGTTCAGCCAGCCGGAGTGGAAGAGCACCACGTCGCCTTTGCGGATTTCGGTCTTCTGTTTGGCCGCGCAGTCGATGACGTCCTGTTTGCTGTAGGCCGTGCCTTCGGGGATAAGGTCGGTGCCTTTACAGGCCGCCATGTCGATTAGCACGCCGCGGGTCACCACCGGCGGGATGTTGTGCGTCCCAAACTTGGTCAGGCCGTCGGTGCGGATGAAATCCTTGCCGTGCTTGCCGTTGTAGTAGACGTCGTCGATCGCGGCGTGGCCGAGGCCGTCCAGCTGCGAGCCGGTGCCCATCCAGCCAGAGAACATGTCGTCGGCGAAGTTGAACTTGTTCTCACCCAGCGACTGGCCCGGCGCCTGGTTAGGGGTCAACACCGTGATGTGGAAATAGCGCGGGGCGTAGGAGGGCGTCTTGGTGTTGGTTTCAATGCCCAGACGATAGGTCTTGCCGGTCTTGATCAGCTTGGCGGCTTCCAGCGTGCGCTCGGGGCTGTTCATGTTGAACGCGCCCAGTTCGTCGTCCGGACCCCATTTGGACGGATGCCACTTCTCGCCGGCCTGCGCGCTGTTGAGACCCGCCGCCAATACCAGCGCGCCCACGAGTGATGTTGAAAATTTCATGTCTGCTCCCCCTCTGTTTTTAATGTGACAGGGCGGTCAGACCGCCCCGTCCCCTGCCAGCAATTCAGCCTGCAAACTCGCTGCGGATCGCCGCGCTATGCTCGCCCAGTCCCGGCACGACGCGAACCTCCGTGCCCGGGTCGCAGACCCGGCGGACGAAGGTGGCGCGCTTGCCCTGCGATTCCACTTCCTTGGTTTTTAGCGCGGGGTGTTGCCACACGTCTTCCATGTAATTGATGCGGCCGTAGGCAATGTCGCCTTTGTCCAGCAGTTTGGCCAGTTCAGTCCGGTCGTGCTGCATAAAGAAGGCTTCGATTTCTGCGGTCAACGCCGGGCGGTTTTTCACCCGCTGCGGGTTGGTGTTGAAGCGTTCGTCGCTCGCCAGTTCCGGGCGGCCCATGACCTTGCAGAGATTGGCCCATTCGCGCTGATTTTGCACGGCGATGATAATGAGGCCATCGCGCGCGCGATGCGCGCCGTAGGGCGCGATTTGCGAGTGGTCGAGTCCGGTACCGGTCAGGCGCTTGCCGGCGTACTTGTAGTAGGCCAGCGGCACTGCGACCCATTCGCTCATGACGTCGAACAGGGAGACTTCGACGTGCTGGCCGTGACCGGTGCGGCCGCGTTCGAGCAGCGCGCGCAAGATTTCGCTGTAGGCGGTCAGCCCGGTCGAGATGTCGCACACCGAGGTGCCGACGCGGGTCGGTTCGTTGGGCGACCCGGTGAGGCTCGCCAGCCCGCTCTCGGCCTGCACCAGAAAGTCGTAGGCCTTCATGTCGGCAATCTCGCCGGCTTCGCCGTAGCCCGAGATGCTGCACATCACCAGCTTGGGATTAAGCGCCGAGACCTGCTCCCAGCCAAGACCCAGACGCTGCACGGCACCCGGGCGGATGTTCTGGATGAAGACATCCGCCTTGGCGATCATCCGCTGCATCAGCGCCAGATCTTCCGGCTGCTTCACGTCCAGAATCAGCGACTCCTTGCCGGCGTTCAGCCACACGAAGAAGGCCGATTCGCCGTTGACCACCGTGTCGTAGGCGCGGGCAAAATCGCCTTCTTCCCGCTCGATTTTGATGATGCGCGCGCCGGCTTCAGCCAGCAGACGCGTGCAATAGGGAGCAGCAACGGCCTGCTCCAGCGAAACCACCAGCATGTCGGTCAATGCGGCCATCGGTAGGCTCCTGCGCTCAGGTCGGCATCACGATGGAGGCGCGCTTGATGGTGCGCGCGGCAGAGTCGTCCAGCGCCTGCTCGATATGCTGCATGTCGTAGTCCCGGTCGAGCAGGGCGTCGAAGGGGTACTTGTGCTTCTGGTCGCGCAGGAAGTCGATGGACTTTTTCAGATAGGGACCCGGGTAGCGCAGTGCGCACAGCGTAGTCAGGCCGCGACGCACCGCGTAGGCCGGGTCGTAGGCCACGGTTTTGCCGGGCGTCACGGTGCCCATGGAAATCATGGTGCCGCCAAAGCGCAGGTACTGCATGCCCTCGGGAAACGCCGCCAGCACGCCGGTGACTTCCATCACGTAGTCCGCGCCTTTTCCGCGGGTGAGTTTCTGCACCGCCGCCACGCGATCCTCCACCGTCGGCAGGCCGCTCATGTCGATGACGTGATGTGCGCCAAACTTCTTCGCTTCCTCGAGGCGCATCGGCACGGAGTCGATCACGATGACTTCGGCGCCTTTTTCATGCGCAATGGCGGCAGCGTTCAGGCCCAGTCCGCCAGCGCCCTGAATGACGATGCTGTCGCCATAGGTGATGTGGCTCATGTCCAGCCCGAAGTAGACCTGGCTCTGCGCGCAGTTGGCGCTGGCTGCGGCCTGGTCGGAGACTTCGTCCGGCACTTTGTAAAACACCTGTTCCGGGTGAATGAACCAGTGGGTGGCGAAGGTGGCGTGGAAGTGCGGGTCGTCCTCCGGCTTGCGGCCCCAGTAGCGGTAGCAGTTCTCGCACAGGTGCGGCTGGCCGCGCTGGCAGGGCTCGCAGGTGCGGCAGTGGATGAAATAGGTGGAGACGATGCGGTCGCCTTCCTTGATCGGCTGACCCGCGCAGTCGGTGGTCACGCCGGCGCCGAGGCGCTCGATGATGCCCACCGCCTCGTGGCCCAGCCCGCCGCTGCGCTTGGCCGGATGATGTCCGCACCAGATATGCACTTCGGTGCCGCAGACGTTGCTGCGGATGATGCGCGCGATAAGCCCGCCCGGGACCGGATCCGGCACGGTGTATTCCTGGAACGCGAGTTTGCCCGGTTCCGTCATGACTGCGATTTGACCTTTCATCTCATCTCTCCTGCTGGCCCGCGAAGCCTGTTCGCCGGGCGTGGTGCTAAAACGGGTGTGGGCGCTGGCTCAGCGCATCACGAACGGGTTGGGTACATCGGCGGCGGTCGAAATCCACACGCTCTTGGTCTGCAAGTATTCCTTCATGCCTTCGATGCCGTTCTCGCGGCCGAGGCCGCTCATCTTGTAACCGCCAAACGGCGACAGGTAGCTGATGGCGCGGTAGGTGTTGACCCAGATGGTGCCGGCGCGGATCGCGGCCGAGACTTTCAGCGCGCGCTTGATCGACTGCGTCCACACGCCGGCGGCCAGGCCAAAGGCGATGTCGTTGGCAATTTCCACGGCTTCTTCATCGGTCTTGAAGCGGATGATCGACAGCACCGGTCCGAAGACTTCTTCCTGCGCGATGCGCATCTTGTTGTGCACGCCGCCAAAAATCGTCGGCTGCACGAACAGCTTGCTGTCGCCGCATTCCGGCCCGCTCGCCGGGCCGCCGCCGAGCAGCACTTCGGCGCCTTCGCTTTTCGCGACTTCGATGTACTTCAGGATTTTTTCGTACTGCGGGGGCGTGGTCACCGGCCCCACCTGGGTGCTGGTGTCCATCGGATTGCCCATGCGAGCGCTCTTCGCAAACTCGACCAGCCGCTTCACAAATTCATCGTAAATGCCGTCCTGCACGAGCAGGCGTGAGCCGGCGATACAGGTCTGGCCGGTGGCGGCAAAAATGCCGGAAATCGCGCCTTTCACCGCGTCGTCCAGCACCGCATCGTCAAACACGATATTGGGCGACTTGCCGCCCAGTTCCAGCGTGCAGCGCTTAAGCGTTTTGGCCGCCTGCTGATAGACGTAAGCGCCGGATTCCGTCCCGCCCGTGAAGGCGACCTTCGCCACCTTGGGGTGTTCGACCAGTGCCGCGCCGGCTTCCGCCCCGAAGCCTGTCACCACGTTCACCACACCCGCCGGGAAGCCGGCCTGTTCGACCAGTTCCATCAGTTTGAGCGTGGAGGTGGAGGTGAACTCGGACGGCTTGATGACCAGCGTGCAGCCGGCGGCCAGCGCCGGCGCGAGCTTGAAAGACAGCAGCAACAGCGGCGAATTCCACGGCGTGATGGCCGCCACCACGCCGATGGGTTCGTGGCGCGTGAAGTTGAAGATGTCCGGCTTGTCGATGGGGATCACCGCGCCTTCAATTTTGTCGGCCAGCCCGCCGTAGTAGTAAAACCACTGCGGCAGGTAGTTGCACTGGGCCAGCATTTCGTTCAGCAGCTTGCCGTTGTCGCGCACTTCGTATTCGGCCAGTTCGCGCGCGTTGTCGCGAATCAAATCGCCCAGCTTGTGCACCAGCGCGCCGCGCTGCGTGGCGGTCATGCTGGCCCAGGGGCCGGTGGTCAACGCGGCGTGCGCGGCTTCCACCGCGCGGTTGGCGTCGTCCGGCGTGCAGCGGGCCACTTCCGCCCACACTTTGGCGGTGTAGGGGTTGACGGTCTCGAAGTAGCGCCCGTCCGACGGCGTTATCCATTGACCGTTGACGTAGGCATTGAAGCGGGGTAATTCAGACATCACGAACTCCTTGAGGCGCGCAGGGCCTAGTACGAACGGGGCATGCCCAGCTCGTGCTCGGCGACGAAAGACAGAATGAGGTTGGTGGAGATCGGCGCAATGCGATAGAGCCGCGCTTCACGGAACTTGCGCTCCACGTCGTATTCCTCCGCCACGCCGAAGCCGCCGAAGGTCTGCATGCACACATCCGCCGCGTTCCACGAGGCTTCCGAGGCCATCATCTTGGCGAGATTGGCTTCGGTGCCGCAGGGCTTGCCCTGTTCGTAGAGCTGGGCCGCATGGTCGACCAGCAGATTGGCCGACAGCATTTCGGCAAAGTTGCGCGCGATTGGAAACTGGATGCCCTGATTCTGGCCAATCGGCCGCCCGAAGACCTTGCGTTCGCAGGCGTAGTCGCGCGACTTCTTGATAAACCAGCGCGCGTCGCCAATGCATTCCGCCGCAATCAGGATGCGCTCGGCGTTCATGCCGGAGAGGATGTACTTGAGGCCCTGGCCTTCTTCGCCAATGAGGCTCGACGCCGGAATCGGCACGTTGTCGAAGAACACTTCGTTGGTGGAGTGGTTGAGCATGGTGCGAATCGGCTTGATGGTCATGCCGTTCTTTTTCGCTTCCTGCATGTCGATCAGGAAGACCGACAAACCTTCGGTGCGCTTCTTGATCTGATCTTTCGGGGTGGTGCGGGCCAGCAGCACCATGAGGTCAGATTGCAGCGCGCGCGAGGTCCACACTTTCTGGCCGTTGACGATGTACTGGTCGCCGTTACGCACCGCCATGGTGGTGATGCTGGTGGTATCGGTGCCGGCGGTGGGCTCGGTCACGCCGAAGGCCTGCAGTCGCAGTTCGCCGGTGGCGATGCGCGGCAGGTACTGTTCTTTCTGCTCTTTGCTGCCATGACGCAGCACCGTGCCCATGGTGTACATCTGAGCGTGGCAGGCGCCAGCGTTGCCGCCAAATTCGTGGATGGCCTTCAGGATTTCCACGCCCATCGACAGCGGCAGTCCGCTACCGCCGTATTCCTCGGGGATCAGCGCCGCCAGCAAACCCAAATCGGTCAGGGCCTGCACAAATTCAGTGGGATATTCCCGTTCCCGGTCTTTCGCCCGCCAGTATTCGCCGGGATAGTCCTTGCAGACGCGCTCCACGGTGTCGCGGAGTTGGGCCACGGTATCGCTGTGGTCGGTAGAAGTGCTCATGGGTGGTGTTACTGCTCGTGAAAACGGTTGATAGGAACGCGGGCGGCGCGCTGGCCGACGCCCGGAAAGGGCGTCGCCATGCTAACAAAATCACCCGCAACCCGGGCACGCAAAATGGGCCTGTCGCAGAGTGTGCAGGGCCCATCGGGCAGCGCCCATCACGGCTTTCAGCTATGAGCTATCGGTTTATTGCAAGGCTGGCCCGTCGGGCGCGCTGGTCAGGGTGTGCAGGCAGTCGGTGATGATCTGGATGGTGGCGCTGGCCGCCGGGCTCAAGGGCCGGTCGCTGGCCTGCGCCATGTAAATCGTGCGGTCGATGCTCGGCTCCACGATGGGCGTTGCCCGCAGTTCGCCGCGGGCCACTTCGGCGCTCACCGCATGCCAGGGCAGAATGGTGTGCCCGATGCCGTGCTGGACCAGCGATTTCATTTGCGACAGGGCATCGATTTCCACCCGCACGTTCATGCTCAGGCGATGCTCGCGCGCCAGCCGGTCGATGCTGTCGCGCAGCCCGTGCTGCCGCCCCGGCAGCACCAGCGGGTAGCCTTCGAGCGCGGCAAACGGCACCGTCGATTCGGGGTGGCTGTCGGGCGGGCTGATTAACCACAGGGCTTCGTTGTACAACGCGGTGGCAATAATGCCCGGCGCCCGCTGGATGCCGTACAGCAGTCCAAGCTCCACATTGCCCGCCTGCAGCCAGTCGAGCACATAGCCGCTCATGCCTTCCACCACGCGCAGCGCGACTTTCGGCAGGGCCTCCTGCATCCGGATGATGAGCGGCACCACCAGCATGGCGCTGATGGTCGGCGGCAAGCCCAGCGCCACATTGCCCTGCGGCGTGTTGCTCTGCTCGCGCAGCGCGCGCTGCGCTTCCGCCACCTGTTCAAGAATGTTGCGCGCGCGCCCCAGCAGCGACTGTCCGGCCTCGGTGGGCACCACGCCGCGGCCGGTGCGCAACAGCAGCGGCACGCCGAGTTCGGCTTCCAGATTGCGCATGTGCTGGCTCAGCGCGGACTGCGCCACGAACAGGGCCTCGGAGGCCTTGAGCATCGAACCGTGGTCAACGATAGCCACGAAATAGCGCAGATGACGGAGGTTCACGGGCGCGGCTTCCTTCGGAGTGCGAGGGCTGGCGCAATCCTAGCCGGTGACCGGGCGCCGGGCTACGGTGGCGGCCGGTGCTGCGGGCAAGGCTTAGGGCGCGGGGCTGGCCGGGGGCGGCGCTTGCCCGGCGTCCGGCAGCAACTGGAGCAGCGCCGCGGCCACCGTGTCCTGCCCGTTCCAGTCCATGCTGGACACCAGCAGCGGTTTGCTGAAGGTCCGGATTTCTGGCGCCGGATACAGCGGACCGAAGTCCTCCCCGGTGTTCAGGTAGGACACGAGCACGTAGCGACAGCCCGCCAGCCGCGCCCGACTCTCCGGGCCTGCCGCCAGCCCGCGTGGCAGCCGACGAAAGCGGGTTTCGAAACCGCCGTAGTAGGCAGACAGCGCCGGCATCGCACTCCAGACGCAGTCTTCGCGGGGCACGCGCCGCGGGACATCCGCCGCCAGAAACTTAAGCCGCAACATCAGTTCCAGCGAGACGGCGGCGCCCCGTTCCGGCGCCGTGAAGTACACCAGCGCCCGTTTGCCGGACGCGAGTTCCGGGGCTACCGGGGTGCTGGCCCGCGCGGCAAACACGGTCCAGGTCGAGGCCGTAGCCAGCAGGACCAGCCCGAACAGCAGCGCGCCGGCAGCGTGGGCGGGCGCCGCGCGG
>Ga0255097_1000033_pt1 | contig 120290 bp, 115 predicted proteins | sample Colum_Atlam_RepB_2_FD_188436 | JGI IMG/M metagenome (GOLD analysis project Ga0255097, IMG submission 188436) | Freshwater microbial communities from Columbia River, Oregon, United States - Colum_Atlam_RepB_8d | ecosystem: Environmental > Aquatic > Freshwater > River | place: USA: Oregon...
GCTTTGGTTCCAAAACCTGCCATTTCCCGAGATTAATCATGTCACCGATTCTCCGCCTTTTGGCGCTTGTGTGTTTCTCTGTGCTTTCCGCCTGCACATCGACCCCGTCCGAAGAAGCTATGGCGACAGCCTCGCGCGCACCCGAATATGGTGCGATCGATGACGAAGGGTTCCATATCGAAGCGGTCGAGGCACGGCATCTGGCCGGCGGGCGTCAGCGGGTCGAGGTCGCCTACAATGGCCCGGAAGCACCGGGAACCATCGTGGTCGATACCTTCGCCCGCAAGCTTTACCATGTGCAGGAGGGCGGCCGCGCGATGCGCTATTCCGTCGCCGTCGGACGTGAAGGTCTGTCGTTCCGCGGCTCGGGTGTGATCGGACGCAAGGAAAAATGGCCGTCTTGGCAGCCCACGGCCAATATGGTGCGCACCCGTCCCGATCTTTACGCGGCCTATGCCGGCGGCATGAAGGGCGGGCTTGAAAACCCCTTGGGCGCTCGTGCGATGTACCTGTACCGCGGCGGGCGTGACACCATGTTCCGCATCCACGGCACGATCCAGAATGCCACCATCGGTCACGCCACCAGCGCTGGCTGTATCCGGCTGTTCAACCAAGATGCGATCCTCCTTTACGAGCAGATCAAAACCGGCACCAAGGTGAAGGTCCGCTCGAAAGAGGAAAGTCTGGAGTTGGAGGGTCCCTATATGGATGACGCCTGGGGCTTTGCCGTTCCGGCCACCCCGGAAAATCAGGCCCGGCTGGAGACAGACAAGATCGCCAAAGCAGAGCAGGAAGCCGCCGAGGCCAAAGCCGCCGAGGAAGCCGCAGCCAAGGCAGCAGCCGATGCCGCCGCCTATGCGGCGATGACCGATGCAGAAAAGGCCAAGGTTGACGCGAAGGCGGCGAAAGAAAAGGCCAAGGCCGAAGATTTGGCAGCAAAGGAAAAAGCCCAAGCCGAGGCGCTGGTCGCCAAAGAGAAGGCAAAAGCGGAAGCGTTGGCCTCCAAGCAAGCCGCCGCAGAAGAAAAAGCCGCAGCCAAGGTCGCCAAAGACGCCGCTGCCGCCGAGAAGAAGCGGTTGGCCGCCTGCACCCGCAAGGGCATCGCCGAAAAGGACTGCCCCCCGCTGGAGGCGGCGAACGGCTGATCCCTGCGCTCAAATGCAAAAAGGCCCAGAGATCGCTCTCCGGGCCTTTTCCTTTGCCGGTTTCGACTATTCCACGATCACATAGTCTTTCAGCGTGGTTTCGACACAGTCCCATGTGCCCTCAAAGCCGGGGCGAATGATGAAACTGTCCCCGGCCCGCAGATGGGTCACCGTGCCATGCTGATCGGTCAGGATCGAATGGCCGGCGTGGATATAGACATATTCCCACTCGGCATAGCTGATGCGCCATTTGCCCGGCGTGGTTTGCCACATGCCGGCGTAAATCCCAGCCTTGTCTTCCCGCGACCAAGTGCTGTGGACAGGATCACCCGCCAGCACTTTTTCCGGGTCGGGACGCGACACGTCCGGGGCAATCCCATCGCGGGTAACCTGTTCAACAAGCAACATAACGCCTCCTTTTGTCATGGCCGCAGTTGGGCAGGCGGCCGGCGGCAGGTCAAGGCCCCGCCAACGCCGCGATGCAGCGTAATTTTCTTGCGAATAGGGTTGGGCTATGCCCATATGTCGGGCAGAATCTCCCCGCCCGAGACGGGCAAGACCTCCATGGCTCGGAGCCGATGATGAGCGCCTCCTCCCCCCTTCGTTCTGTTCTGCCGCCGGATATCCGCGCCCGCAAAGGCACAGACCCTTTGGTGGTGCTGACCGCCTATACCACGCCCATGGCGCGGCTGGTGGACGCGCATTGCGACGTGGCGCTGGTCGGGGATTCGGTCGGAATGGTGCTGCATGGTCTGCCCTCAACCTTGGGCGTGACAATGGAAATGATGATCCTGCATGGTCGCTCGGTCGTCAAAGGCTGCCAAAAGGCGATGGTGGTGATCGACATGCCCTTCGCCAGCTATGAAGAAAGCCCCGCACAGGCCTATCGCAATGCGGCACGGTTGATGGCCGAAACCGGCGCCCCCGCGGTCAAGCTGGAAGGCGGCGCGCATATGGCCGAAACCATTGCGTTTCTGACCAAGCGCGGCGTGCCGGTCATGGCGCATATCGGCCTGACGCCACAGGCGGTGAACACGCTTGGCGGCTATAAGGTGGTCGGCCGTGAAGATGAGGCAGACCGCGTGCTGGCCGATGCGCTGGCCGTTCAGGCCGCCGGGGCCTTTGCTGTGGTCTTGGAAAAGGTGCCGATGGGGCTGGCCGGTCGCATCACCGAGACCCTGGACATCCCCACCATCGGCATCGGTGCCGGGGCGGCCTGTGATGGTCAGGTTCTGGTGATCGACGACATGCTGGGCCTTTTCACCGAATTCCGCCCGAAATTCGTCAAACGCTATGCCGAACTGGGCAAAACCGCCGACGAGGCGATTGCCGCCTACGCCGCCGATGTGCGGGCCCGCGCTTTTCCCGCGGCGGAACATGCCTTCCCCGATGTCCTGCCCGTGAAAGCCGCAAAATGACGATCATCATTCGGACAGTGGCCGAGCTGCGCCCCATCGTGCGCGGTTGGAAAGCGGCAGGCGAGAAGGTGGGCGTGGTGCCGACCATGGGTGCGCTGCATGACGGGCATCTGTCGCTGGCACGCGCCGGAAAGCAGGAATGCGAGCGCGTCATCACCACGATCTTTGTGAACCCCAAGCAGTTCAACAATCCCGACGATCTGAAGAAATATCCCCGCACCGAAGAGGCGGATGTGGCCCTTCTGTCCAGCGTGGGCGTCGATGTGGTCTTCATCCCCCAGCCTGACGAAGTTTACCCCGACGGCTTCATCACCACGGTTTCGGTGGGCGGGGTGTCCGAACCGCTAGAGGGGCGGATGCGACCGGGGCATTTCGACGGGGTGGCCACGGTGGTCACCAAACTGTTCGGCATGACCATGGCCGACCGTGGCTACTTTGGCCAAAAAGACTGGCAGCAGTTGCAGGTCGTCTTGCGGCTGGTGCGCGATCTGAACCTTCCGATCAAAATCGTCGGATGCGAAACCATCCGCGAGGAGGATGGCTTGGCCATGTCCTCGCGCAATGTGCGGCTGACGGCACAGGGCCGGGCCGTGGCGGGGATGCTGTATTCGGCGATCACCGCGGCCGCCGATGATATCCGCTCGGGACAATCGGACCGCCAGGCGATCCGCGAGGCCGCTGAAAAGGTGCGCGCCGCAGGATTTGACCGGGTGGAATATATCGAACTGCGCGACGCCGAAACGCTGATGCCCTCAGACGACCCGCAAAAGCCGCGCCGGATGCTGGCAGCGGCGTGGCTGGATGGTGTGCGGCTGATCGACAATATCCCGGTCTGATCCTTCCGCATGGGCGGCGGCATCCGCCCGGACAATACGGCGGCTCATCTTACGCCTGCCGCCAAAATGCGACCTCATGCCATGACCGCCGCACGCGGCAATGGGTGGCGAATTTTCTGGCACGAGGCTACAAAGTAGAGGCGCGCGGTGTTGTCGGGCCAGAGCCATCGCGGGGCGACCCGGAACAGACCCGCTGAAAGCCCGCATGCCATGGGGCCCATGATCGGGCCTTGGGATGATCGAGGGGAGGAAGACGATGATTGGGTTGCTGAAAGCCTTGCCCTTGGCTCTTGCGGTCTTGACGGTGGTTTATCTTCTCGTCTCGATCTACTCCCGCTCTATCCGGCGGGAAAAACTGGAAAAGGCTTGGGATACCGATCCCGCCCGCGAAGGGGCTGCAAAGGACGAACGCGACGCCTATATCGAAGCCGGGATGGAGGCCTATCGCCATGGCCTGCGGCGCAAGCTGATCTGGCTGGTCTATGTCATTCCCTTGGCCGTGGCTTTGGTCACGGTCTATTTCATCAATTAATCGCAAGGGACCATAGAACATGTGGACCAACATAAAATGGGCGTTTCGGATCATCGCTGCGGTGTTCGTGCTGGCCTTTCTGCACTATACCCTGCCCCAGCACGATATCGTGCGGTTGACCGGCACCTATAACCGGCTGACCACTGTGGGCCCGGAAAACTCTTGGGCCTATGCCTCGCCCGACAGCGGCACACAGGAAAGCACGACAACCCGCGACATCCGGTTCATCGAAACAGCCTTCGCCGATGGCGATGTGATGGTTTACCGCAACGAAGACACCGGCTGGATCTGGCCACCCTATTTCAAATACGACAGTTCGAACCTGCAAGCCGAGGCAGGGAACCTGAAATCCGATGCGGCAAATCCGAAATGGGTGGTGGTGACGCATTACGGCTGGCGCCTGCCGATCCTGTCGGTCTATCCGAACGCCGTTTCCGTGCGCGAGGCGACCGGCCCGGATGAACAGATCATTCCCTACGTGTCGATCGTGGTGATCGCCTTCCTGATCTTCATCGTCGTGATGATCCGCCGGATGTGGGCGCAGTTCTGGGAACGCTCGGTCGAGCCTATGGCAGCCGAGGTCGGCGAAACTTGGGATGGGGTCGAGGCGCGGGCAACCGGGGTCTTTGGCCGGATCAAGGCTTGGTTCAAACCGGGACCAGCCAAGCGATAAGTGGGCGTTGCGCGCCCTTGCCGCGTCCTTTGAAAGGCGCGGCAAGGGCGATGAACCGCATCAACCGCGCAATGCGCCGCCGGTCGCCTTGGTGACCTTTTCGATGACCTTCTTCGACACGGCGTCGATATCAGCCTCGGTCAGGGTCTTGTCAGTGGGCTGCAACCGCACGGTCAGCGCGATCGACTTTTTGCCCGCCCCCATCTGCGCCTCGGCCTTTTCGCCGGTGAATTGGTCAAACACCCGCACGCTTTCGATCAGCACCTTGTCTGCACCAGCCGCCGCGTTGACAGCCGTCAACACTTCAACCCCGGCATCGACAACAAAGGCGAAATCGCGGTCCACCGCCTGAAGGTCGGAAATGCTCAGCGCGGGCCGGGTGGGCGTTTTCACCTTGGGCTGCGGCACATTGGCGACAAGCACGGTAAAGGCCATCGCCGGGCCTTTTACGCCCATTTCAGCCAGAACGCGCGGGTGAACTTCGCCAAATGTTGCCATGACGTTCGGCCCAAGCCCGATCACGCCAGAGCGGCCGGGATGGAACCAAGCTGCTACCTTACGGCTGATCTGCACCTTGGCAGGCGCGCCAAGGGCGGCCAGAACCGCCTCGACATCCGCCTTGACGTCAAAGACATCGACCGGACGGCGGCTGCCATGCGGATCCCGCGCGGCAGAGGCACCGACCAAAAGTCCGGTCGCCTGCAAATGTTGCTCGCCCGGCTCGCCGCCGTGGAAAGCGGGGCCAACCTCGGCCAGCGCCAGATCCATAAAGCCGCGCGCCTGATTGCGGGCGGCAGCGCGCAACAGACCCGGCAAAAGGTCTGGGCGCAGATGGGTCATTTCCGACGAAATCGGATTGTCCACCCGCACGGCATCCGTCCCACCGCCGAACAGCACCGCTGCAGTTTCGTCGATGAAGCTGTAGGTGACACATTCATTATAGCCCAGCGCCGCGATGGTCCGCCGCGCGGCGCGTTCGCGCACCTGCAAGGGCGTCAGGATCGGGCGCGGCACGCCCGGCACCATGCGGCGCAGCGGCTTGCCTTCCAGCTTGGTCAGGCTGGCAACGCGCGCCACCTCTTCGACCAAATCGGCATCGCCCAACACGTCCGGACGCCACGACGGCGGCGTCACCTGATTGCCCGACAGTTTAAAGCCAAGCGCCGTAAGCGTCTGGCGCTGCTCGGCCTCGGGGATATCCATGCCAACAAGGCTGATGACCCGGGCGGGGTTCAGCTTGTAGGTCCGGGTGGTGTCCAGCGCCGCGCCATCTTCGGCCAGCTCAGATGCCTCACCGCCGCACAGATCAAGGATCATCTGCGTCGCAAGGTCCAACCCCGGCAAGGTGAACGCCGGGTCCACCCCACGTTCAAAGCGATAGCGGGCGTCGGAATTAACCTTCAGCGCGCGTCCCGTGGTGGCAACGGTGATCGGATCCCACCACGCGCTTTCCAAGAACACCTCAGTGGTGTCTTCGGTACAGCCGGAATGTTCGCCACCCATGATACCGGCAAGGCTTTCCACGCCCGCCGCATCCGAAATCGCCATCATGCCTTCGCGCAAGCTATAAGTCTTTCCGTCCAACGCGGCATGGCTTTCGCCGCCCGCGGCCGCATGGACGCGCAAGACACTGCCCTGCACCTTTGCCACATCAAAAACGTGCAGCGGGCGGTTCAGGCCAAAGGTGAAATAGTTGGTGATATCGACCAGGGTCGAAATCGGGCGCAAACCAATCGCCTTCAGCCGGGCCTGCAACCAGTCGGGCGACGGACCATTGGTCACACCGCGAATGGTGCGGCCAGCAAAATGCGGACAGCCTTTGGCCTTCAACGCGTCGTCAATTTGCACCGTGATCGGGCTGGCAAAGGCGCCCTTGATTTCCGGGATCTCCAGCGGCTTCAGCTTGCCCAAACCGCGGGCGGCCAGATCGCGGGCAATGCCACGCACGCCCAGCGCATCAGGACGGTTCGGCGTGACCTTGATCTCGATCACCGGATCGCAAACCGCCGGGCGGTTCGCCGCCAGCCAATCGGTGAACTTTTCGCCCACCTCGCCCGAGGCAAGCTCGATGATGCCGTTATGCTCGTCCGACAGTTCCAGCTCGCGTTCCGAGGCCATCATGCCTTGGCTTTCGATGCCACGGATCTTGCCGACGCCCAAAGTCACATCGATGCCCGGCACATAATCTCCCGGCTTGCACAGAACCACCGTGATACCGGCCCGCGCATTGGGGGCGCCGCAGACGATCTGCTTTTCGCCTTCATCGGTCAGAACCTTGCACACCCGCAGACGGTCGGCGTCAGGATGCTGCACGGCCTCCAACACCTTGGCGATGGTGAAGGGCGCGAGTTTCGCCACCGGGTTCACCACCTCTTCGACCTCCAGCCCCAGATCGGTGAGCGCGTAAAGAATGTCGTCCAGCGAGGCCGTGGTCTCGAGGTGATCTTTCAGCCAGGACAGGGTGAATTTCATGAGCGGGCGCCTTCGGGTCTTGCGGTTTCAAAGCCTGCGGGGGTTTAGCGCATCAGTGTGAAAAGGGAAAGCGCGAAGGGCGTTTTGCAATGCGGTTGCGTTTCTGTTTTCGGAACAGAGTTTCCCCACTTTGCCACGAGAATTGTCACGAATTCCCCAGAAAACCTCTGTAGAAAGGTCGTATGGATCAGATGCTGGACATTCCCAAGGACAGACCGCGCCTCTCGGTGATCCGGCTTTGCCTGATCATGGGCTGCACGGCATTACTGTTCATCATGATCGCCTCGCGCTTTGGTCAGGCGGCAGAGGCGATGTTGCGCGCGCCCATCAACTAGGCGGTCCCGCTCAGAACAGGTCCAGCAACCGCTTAAGATAATCACGCTCGCCCTCGGGCCGGGTCAGGTCGCCCGAACGGCGGCGGATTTCGTCCAAAAGCTCCTCGGCGCGGCGGTAAACCTCCTTATCCGCCAGAAGGTTATTGTCCGATCCGATCCGCAGGCTTTCACCGGCTTGACGCCCCAGCGGATCCCGCCCCTCGCCATCCTCCTCGCGGGCCTCGGCCCCAGCGCGGCGCTGACCGTCTTGCTGGTTTTCCTGCGCCATGGCCTCGCCAAAAGCGCGCAGCCCGTCGCGCAAAGCCTCCAACGCTTCGGCCTGACGGTCCAGCGCCCCGGGCAGATCATCGTCGCGCAGCGCTTCCTCTGCCTCGCGCATGGCGCGGCGGGCCTCGTCCAACGCCTGCCGCCCGGCCTCGCCCTGATTTTCGCCCTTGCCGGGCAGATTGCCTTGGCGTTCCAACCGTTCCAACTCGCGCCGCAACGCCTCTTGCCGTTCTGAAAGGCTTTGCTTCTGGCCGTCGCCTTGTTGGCCGTCCGGCGCTTGGCCGTCCCCCGGTTGGCCTTGTTGCCCGTCGTCCTCGGCCTCACCTTGCCGGTCGCGCTGCATGTCGCGGAAGGCATCATCCGAAAGGCCCTGCTGGCCGCGCATGGTCTCGCCCAGATCGCGCATCGCCTGCTGGCCGGGGCTGCCTCGGCCCTTGCCGCCCTGCCCGTCCTGCTGAACCATGCGCATGTTTTCCATCATGCCTTGGATCTGGGCCAGCAACTCTGCCGCCTCGGCAGTCTTGCCCTCGTCCATCAGCTTTTGCAGCCGGTCGAGCATTTCTTGAAGCTGATCTTCCGACATGGTGGCCCCGCCATCGGCGGATTGCTCCTCGGGGGTGCGCTCGTCCATGTTTTCAGCAAGCATGTCCATGTAATCATCCATGGCCTGCCGCATTTCATCCATCAGTTCTTGGGTTTCCTCGGACGAGGCCCCGCGTTTGATCGCCTCGGACAGCCGGTCCTGCGCGCGCTTCAGGCGTTCTTTGGCGTCGTTCAGGTCACCATCTTCCATCAACAGCGCGATTTGCCACAGTTCTTCGGCGACCTCATCCCGCAACGCAGGGGTCAAGGTCGCGGCATCCGCTTCCAGCCGCTTCATCGCCACCCGCAGGCGCAAGAACGCTTTTTGATTGGTGAAAAACCCCTCGGGTTTATAGGTCATGGCGCGCAGGATCTGCACCGCGCGCGGGGCATTGGCGCGGTTCCACAACAGGTCGCGCCGCATTTCGATCAGGGCGGCGGCGACCGGGTCGTAAAAGCGTTTGGCGGGCAGAACGGCGGCAACCGGTGTCGATGCCCCCATCTGGCCCGCAGCATCCAGCGCCTGAAAGGTCAGCGTGACCGGCATATTGGCCAAGACCGATTGCGACAGATCATCGACCAGCGTCACCGCAAAGTCCTCGCGCTTCCCCTTACGCGGCATCGGCAGGTCCAGCGTGACAGGTGCGACATCTTCGGGGGCAATCGTCAGGCCAAAGCGACGATCAACCTGCGCCAGATCCAGCACAATCGTCACCGTGGCTTTGGTGATCCCGTAATCATCGCTGCCCTTGACCTTTTGCTTGAAGCGCCCGCCCTTATCGCGGGCAATCGGGCCATCGGCGGCAATGATCGGCGCGCGGTCGGGGATGATGGTCACGGACCAATCGCGGCCACCCGACCCTTCGATGCCAAGTTTGCCGCTTTGCACCAACGTAAAATCTTGCACAGGGTCAGAGGCGGGGGGCACCTCGGTCCGGCCCGAGACGGTTTCCGACAAGATCAGGCTTCCCGGCTCGCCATAAAGCCGAAGTTGCAGTTTGGTGCCTGCGGGCAGCGTCAGATCGCTGGCCGTCTGGTCATTGAGATAAAGCGTCGGCTTGCCGGTATAGGCAGGCGGCTTCAGCCATCCCTCCCATGTTGGGCCGGTCGCAACAGCGTCGGTCGCCCCACCGGGTGCGAGTGCCGAGACGGAGCCAAGCCGCCAGATCGAGCCAAAGATCAGCGCCATCACCAACCCGGTCAACGCCACATAGCGCAGCGCAAAAGGATCGCGCCCGGCCAGCTTCAGATCGGGTTCCACCGCGCGCGCTGCTTTTGCCCGTTCGGCCATACGCGCCAGATGGGTCGCCCAAACCGCTTGCGACGCCGGATCGGTGACGCCAATGGCTTGGGTGTCGCGCAAGGCGGCCAGCGGTTGGCCCGGAAGGCGGCTATCCAGCCGGACCAGCGCTTCGGTTCGTGTCGGCTTGCGAAAGCGGCGCACGCCATGAACCAAGGCCCAAATCAGCCCAAGACCGGACGCAAGCGCGCCGAACCAGATCGCCTCGAGGGGCAAATGGTCTTGCAGGCCAAAGCTGAGCGCCGACAAAAGCGCAATCGCCAGCGTCCACAGGGGCCAAAACGCCCGCACGGCACGCTCAGCCCAAAGCCCCGTCCACGTCAGCCGCAGCGGGGTTTTGATCCGTTTCAGCGTGGCGTTTGCGTGGTCGTTCATGCCCTCCGCCGGGTCAGAGCCATTCGGGAATGTTATCGCGGCCAAGGATTTCGTCAAAGCTTGGTCGCGCCCGGATGACGGCGAAGTGATCGCCCTGCACCAGAATTTCCGGAATCAGCGGTCGGGTGTTGTATTCCGACGCCATCACCGCGCCGTAAGCCCCGGCCGAGCGGAAGGCGACCAAATCGCCCTCGGCCAACAAGGGCATGCCGCGCCCCTTGGCAAAGGTATCGCCGGTTTCACAGACCGGACCGACGACGTCATAGGCCGTAGAAGGGCTGCCCGCAGGTGACTCGATCACCGGAATGATGTCGTGATGCGCGCCATACATCGACGGGCGCACAAGGTCGTTCATTGCCGCATCCAGAATGAGAAAATCGCGGCCCTCACCGTTCTTCACATAGATGACGCCCGCAACAAGCAGGCCGGAATTGCCCGAAATCAGCCGTCCCGGTTCAATTTCAATCTCGCAGCCAAGATGCCCGACCGTGCGCTTGATCATCGCGCCATAATCGGTCGGCAGCGGCGGCGCCTCGTTTGAGCGGGTGTAGGGGATGCCAAGCCCCCCGCCCAGATCCAGCCGCTCAATCGAATGGCCCTGCGCGCGCAGGGTTTCGGTCAGCGCAGCGACCTTGGTAAAGGCTTGCTCAAACGGCTCCAGATCGGTCAGCTGGCTGCCGATATGCACATCGATGCCCACAACACGCAGCCCCGGCAGCCGGGCGATTTCGGCGTAAACCTCTGGCGCGCGGGCGATCGGGATGCCGAATTTGTTTTCAGACTTGCCCGTAGCGATTTTCTCGTGGGTCTTGGCGTCCACATCCGGGTTCACGCGCACCGTCACCGGGGCCAAGACCCCCATCGAAGTTGCCACCTCGGACAGGGCGCGCATTTCGGGTTCGGATTCCAGATTGAACTGGCGGATGCCACCTTCCAGCGCCAGTCGCATCTCCTCGCGCGTTTTGCCAACGCCGGAAAACACAATGCGATCACCCGGCACGCCCGCGGCTTTGGCCCGGCGGTATTCGCCGCCCGACACCACATCCATCCCCGCGCCCAGATCCCCCAGCAGTTTCAAGACCGCCAGATTGGACAGCGATTTGATGGCAAAGCAAACCTGATGCGGCAGAGGTGACAGCGCTTCGGTGAACAGCCGATAATGCCGGGTCAGGGTCGCAGCGGAATAGACGTAAAAAGGCGAGCCGACTGCGGCCGCGATATCGGGAATTGCAACGCCTTCGGCATGCAAAACGCCCGATTTATAGATGAAATGATCCATGGTCCCCCGGCCCTTGCTTTCCGTTCAGGCGGGTATACCAGAAGCCGCGCCCGTCGCAATCAGCCGCAGACTAGCAGGTCACCTTGCCGCCCGTGGTCGGCGCGCCCACAACAATGCCCGCTGTCGCACAGCCCGAAATCGTCACCCCGGTTTTCGCCGAAGACTGCGAGGCGGGGGCCTCGGGCGCGCCATCCGCACCGCAAGCGGCCAGCAGAGCAACGAAGGCAAGGGTGACAAACGGTTTCATGGCTGTCCTTCCAGATTCGCATCACAGGCAGGCCCAACTGGCCCCTGCCCTATTTCGCCCGATCTTCCCCCCATCGTGCAAGCTAAGGATGGCGCCGCGACGGGCTTTTAAACGAAAGGCAGAGGCGGGTTGTCCCGCGTGACGCCAAGCTGCCTTAGGCCAAGGCGGCTTTCCAGCGGGCAACTTGCTCGGCCACGCGGACGGGCGAGGTTCCGCCATAAGACATCCGCGAGTTCACGGAATTATCGACGCCAAGCACATCGAAGACTTCGGCTGTAATGCCCGCGTGAACGCCCTGCATCTGGGCAAGGGTCAGGTCCGGCAAATCAATGCCCGCCTGTTCCGCCATGGCAACCAGCGTGCCGGTGACATGGTGGGCATCGCGGAACGGCAGGCCAAGGCGGCGCACCAGCCAGTCAGCAAGATCGGTGGCGGTGGAAAAGCCCGACGCTGCAGCCGTGCGCAGCGTGTCGCGGTTGGCCGTCATATCGCTGACCATCCCGGTCATCGCAGCCAGCCCCAGCATCAATGTATCAGCCGCATCAAAAGTCTGCTCTTTGTCTTCTTGCATGTCCTTGGAATAGGTCAGCGCAAGGCCCTTCATGATGGTGAACAAGGCCACCGTCGCGCCCAAGATCCGCCCCAGCTTGGCGCGCAAAAGCTCCGCCGCATCGGGGTTCTTCTTTTGCGGCATGATCGAACTGCCGGTGGTCCATTTGTCCGACAGCCGGACAAAGCGGAACTGGGCCGAGGACCAGATCACCAACTCTTCGGCGAAACGCGACAGATGCATGGCGCAGATCGAAGACGCCGCAAGGAATTCCAGCGCGAAATCACGGTCAGACACGGAATCAAGGCTGTTCGCCGTAGGCCGATCGAAGCCCAAGGCCGATGCCGTCGCATGGCGGTCGATCGGGAAAGAGGTGCCAGCCAAGGCCGCAGCCCCCAAAGGACATTCGTTCATCCGCCGCCGTGCATCTTCAAATCGGCTGCGGTCGCGGGCGAACATCTCGACATAGGCCAGCATGTGATGGCCCCAGGTCACCGGCTGCGCGGTCTGCAGATGGGTAAAGCCCGGCATCACCCAATCAGTGCCCGCCTCGGCCTGCGCCAGAAACGCCTTCATCAACGCGGTCAACCCAGCAATCGCCGCATCGCATTGGTCGCGCACCCACAGCCGGAAATCGACCGCCACCTGATCGTTGCGCGAACGGCCCGTGTGCAACCGCTTGCCCGCATCGCCGATGATCTCGGTCAGGCGGGATTCGACGTTCAGGTGAATATCTTCCAGCGCGGTCGAAAAGGTGAACGTGCCGCTTTCAATCTCTGACAAGACCGTGAGCAGCCCTTCCCCAATCGCCGTTGCATCGCTATCGCTAAGGATGCCTTGCGCGGCCAGCATCGCGGCATGGGCGCGGGAGCCTGCAATGTCCTGCGCGTAAAGCCGTTGGTCGAAACCGATCGAGGCGTTGATCGCCGTCATGATGGCATCGGGGCCCGAGGCGAAACGCCCGCCCCACATGGCATTGGCAGCGGCATCTTTGGATTGGGTCATGGTCTGGCCTTTGGGGGTAGAAATGCGAAACGCGTTGGCGCTGCTTTATACGGCCTTTCTGCTTGGTGCAAACCCGGCGGCGGCAGATGTCAGCGGGCTTTTGACCGGCGACATGGCCAAACTGATGCTGTCAGACCCCGCCCCCCTGCCCGAGGCAGGGCTGATCGACATGGCGGATGCCCCGCGCACCTTGGCGGAGTTTCATGGAAAATGGGCTGTGGTGAACTTCTGGGCCACCTGGTGCCCGCCCTGCCGCGAGGAAATGCCAGCGCTCGACCGGTTGCAGGCCGCCATGCCAGAGATTGCCGTGGTTCCGGTGGCAACAGGCCGCAATGATCCCGAAACCATCACGCGGTTTTTCACCGAAGCCCAAATTGCCAATCTGGAAAACCTGCGCGATCCGACCTCGAATCTTGCCCATGCGATGGGGATCATGGGGTTGCCGGTCACGGTGATCGTCAACCCCGAAGGTCAAGAAGTGGCGCGTCTGATTGGCGACGCGCATTGGGACGGCCCCGAAGCACAGGCGGTCCTAAAGGCGCTGATGGCGGGGCAATAGCCCCGGATCAGGCCGAAAGCCCCCCCGCCAGATCGGGCATATCAAGCGCCGAGAAGCCGTAATGGCGCAGCCAGCGCAGGTCGCTCTCAAAGAAAGCGCGCAGGTCGGGGATACCGTATTTCAGCATGGCAATGCGGTCGATCCCCATACCAAAGGCAAAGCCTTGCCATTCGTCAGGGTTGACGCCTGCCGCAGCCAGCACCTTGGGGTGAACCATGCCCGACCCAAGGATTTCCATCCACTTGTCACCCTCGCCGATGCGGAGCTGACCGCCGACGTTGGAATAGCGAATGTCGACCTCGGCCGAAGGTTCAGTGAAGGGGAAGTGGCTGGCACGGAAGCGCAGCTCTACCTTGTCCACCTCAAAGAACGCGCGGCAGAATTCTTCCAGCGTCCATTTCAGGTTCGCCATAGAGATATCGCGGTCAATCGCCAGACCTTCGACCTGATGGAACATCGGCGTGTGGGTCTGGTCCATGTCCATGCGGTAAACGCGGCCCGGCGCGATCACGCGGATGGGCGCGCCTTGTTCGGTCATGGCCCGGATTTGCACGGGGCTGGTATGGGTACGCAGCACATGCGGCGGGCGGTCGTCGCCCTCGGCCCGATGCATGAAGAAGGTGTCATGCTCTTGGCGCGCGGGGTGCTCCGGCGGGATGTTCAACGCATCAAAGTTATACCAGTCCGATTCCACCTGCGGCCCTTCGGCCACGGCAAAGCCCATATCGGCAAAAATCGCGGTCAGTTCTTCCATGACTTGGCTGACCGGGTGGATGGTGCCGCGCGGGCGCGGACGGCCCGGCAAGGTGACATCCAGCCATTCTTCGCGCAGGCGGGCATCAAGGGCGGCATCGGCAAGCCCAGCCTTCTTGGCGCGCAGGGCGGCGTCGATTTCATCCTTCAGCACGTTCAACATGGCGCCAGCGGCTTTGCGCTGGTCGGGGTCCATCTTGCCCAACCCCGCCATCAGCGCCGAAATCTCGCCCTTTTTGCCAAGGGCAGCCACGCGCAGATCTTCCAGCGCGGCCTCAGAGGCCACGGTTGAAATCGCGGTCAGATATTTGGCCTTCAGATCGTCAAGCCCGTCCATGGCACGTCTCCTGCAAGTCGCGACGGTGCTAGCGGGAAGGCCCTGCGGATGCAAGAGGCGGCGGGCTTATCCCGCGCGACGCAGGGGTTGTGCAATCAAATGCGGGCGGTTCGCGGAAAAGGTCACAGCACAGGGGGCAATGCCATATCTCAGCGGGCTGTGCGGCAAGGGCAGCGGGCCGTCGCCATTTGAAAGCCCATCGATCAGCATCTGCTCTTCGGGCATCACAGGCAGACGGGCGGGGGCGCTGCAGAGCGACAGGCGCTGGTGCAGATCAAGGCAGAAGGCGCGGGCGGCGGCATCGTCCATCGCCGCGGGGGCCGCGATATGCAGCCCGGCCTTCAACGCACGGGCCAAAAGCAAAAGCCCGGTGGCACGGTCCGTGTCCGGCTGGCGTGCGATCCAATGGGCGGCCAGCAGCAGATCAATGGTGGCATCGGGGGCCGCAAAGTCCACCCCGCGCGCAAAGGCATGCCATACCTTCGGCCCTTGGGTTTGCATCCATGCCGTCAGGCCATCCGGCATTGCGACGGCAGCGGTATTTTCAATTTTACACATCTTGGGGCCTCATTCGTTACCTGAGGCCCAGTCCTTGTTTACAATCACGGCACAATTGCGGTGGATTGTGGGAATTTTGGCAACAGTGACCGGCTTTCCGGCCGATGTCAGACCAAAGCGACCAGATGATTGTCCCAAGACAGCGCGTCCTGCGACAGCCGCACCAAACCCTGTGCCGTAAGGCTGGAAAGCCCGCCAGCCCCGTCACTGGCCAAGAAATCCCCCTGCGACAGCGCGGCCACGCCACAGATATCGGGCCGCTCGATTGTTGCCAGATGCGCACCTGTGTCCGCAAAGATCATCGCCACCCCGCCCTTGGGCGAGGTCATGGCAATCTGATCACCGCTCCACGCAATCGAACCGGCATAGCCCTGCATCCGCAAGGCCTCCGCCTCAGGCGGCGGACAAAGAACGGGGGCCTTACCCGGCGTCCAAAGCCCCAGCTGGGGCACCGCCGTGGTCGGGTCGCCTTCCCATTGCATGGCAAAGGCCACCGCGCCCTTGGGACCAAGCGCCAGATGGCGGATCGAGTTCTGGTGGAAATCTGGGGCCAGCGCGACCTGATCGGCCAACGCCCCATCCGCACCGATCAGCGACAGGTTCGGGCGCATGCTGTCGATGTTCAGCTTCGTGCGGTCCTTCGGGTCGGTCTGGATGCCGCCATTGGCCACCACCAAATGATCGCCCAAACGCTTCATGTCATGCGGGCCAATGCCGCCCGAGGCCCATTCGCCGATCCGGCTAAAACGGACCGCGTCCCAAAGACCTATGCGACCTTCAGACCCTTCGGCAACCACCTCTGAGGTGTAAAGCACCGCCCCATCAGCGGAAAACACCCCATGACCGTTGAACTGCCGCCCCTCAGGCGGGGTCAGGCGGGCGGTCACATCGCCGCTGCGGCAATCAATCACCACCGCAAAGGTGCCGGGACGGCGGGCAAAGGCCACGGCCAGGGGCCGCGACGGATGTGCGGCGGCGGCATGGCCCCGCGCGGGCAAGGGCAGCGAAAACAGGCTTTCGCCCGCCGCACTCAGCCCATGCAGAACAAAGTCTTCGCCCGCCTTGGCCGCCGCAAGAAAGGCCGGCGCCCCCACATCGGCCCAGCTGGGGCAAGGTAAGGCAAGGGCGGCAAGGCCCGCCAGAAACCCGCGACGGGTGGCCATGTCAGTCCCCATCCGCGGCGTTAAAGCCGATGCCGACATCCAGTTCGGGGGCCAGTTCCGACATCACTAACTCGCGCACATGGTCGACAGCCTGTTGCAGGATTTCCACTTTCAGCCGTTTGCCGGGGTCGGCAATACCCGCGAAGGCCGGGTCATCAAGGGTTTCGGCCAGATGAATCGCATGGTCAAAGGCCGCAACCGTGTTGGGCGCATCCGGGGTCAGGGTTTCAACCATCTGCCGCAGGGCTTGCAGCGAGAGCAGAACATTGCGCGCCGAACGCCCCGACGCGCGCGCCTCGGCCCGTTCGGGGTGCGGCGCGTCAAAATCGCCCAAGGGGCGACCAAGACGCTGGTCATCCAGAAACTCCAGCCCCGTCACCACTTGTGTGAACAACACCTGCCGGGCCTCGGGACGGGTGAGGTAAACCTTGTTGCCGACCTCTCCGGCGGTGATCAGCGTTTCGGCGAAACCGCCCTGCCATTCTTCAAACACCTTGGCAGAGGTTGCGGCCAGATCCGTCGCCGTGGCCCGGATCAGCGGGCAAGGATCGGCGGTCAAAGGCTCTGCCGGATAAAGCAAACGCTCCAATGACAACAGCCCGCGTGCTGCCACCGATTGTTCGGCAAAGGCGGCAGGGGTCAATTTGGTCGGATCTCCGGCGAGCAGGCCTTTTTGTGCCTTGGCCCCCATAGCCTTGGGGTCGGGCCAATAAAGGATCGACAAACCCCGGCCATCGGTTTCCACTGGGCCAAAGCGCAGGTGCTGCACCGACATCCACGCATCATAAGCCGCATGATAGGCGGGCTGCAGGGCCGCAACATCGCAGGTCTTCTCTGCCTGCGCGGCAAGGGCGGCGGTGCTTTCGGCCAGCGCCTGATAGCCGGGCAGAATATGACGCTGCACGGTTTCAGGAAAATCGGCCAAAGCCGGCGTGGCGATCAACATCAGGGCAAGGGTGAGGGCGCGCATCAAAGGCTCTCCAGATAGGCGATCAGTGCCTCTCTATCAGATTTCGGCAACCCCGCCACGCCGTCGCGCGCGGCCTGCGCTTCGCCGCCATGCCACAGGATGGCCTCCAACAGACTGCGCGCCCTGCCGTCGTGCAGGAATTCGCTGTGACCAGAGACCTGCGCTGTCAGGCCAATGCCCCACAAGGGCGGGGTCTTCCATTCTGACCCCGTCGCGCGGCCCTCGGGGCGGTTATCGGCAAGCCCCGGCCCCATGTCGTGCAAAAGCAGGTCGGTAAACGGCCAGATCAGTTGGAAGGATTGTTCCGGCTGATCCTTCAGGCGGTTGGTGACATATTTCGGCACATGGCAGCCTTGGCAATTCAGGCTGTAGAACAGTGCTTTGCCCTGCAAGACCTGCGGTGCATCGGCGTTGCGACGCTCTGGCACCCCAAGGTTGCGCGAATAAAACGTCACCAGATCAAGGCTTTCGCCGTCCACCTCCAACCCGTCCCGAACGCCGTGTTCCTGCCCATGCGGGGCCGTCCGACAGGCGGCCTCGGCCGTGGTGCAATCGCCCCAAGGGTCGGGATGCAGCGTGGTTGACAGGCCCATATCGCCCGCAAAGGCCCCGGCCGATTGTTCCTTGATCGTGGGCGCGCCCGCCTTCAGGCCAAAGCGGCCAAGCATCGGCACCCCGAACTCGATCGAAGGCACGATCTGCGCCCGGCCGGAAATGCCATCGCTATTGGCATCATCGGGGTCTTCCTGCGCCAAGATCGCGGCCGCCGGAATCGCCTCCAGCAGCCCAAGACCGATCATCTGCGGCGCAACGCGGGGCGAGATTTGCAGGTCATCGGCAAAAGCACCATAGCCGGGGGCGCTGACGCCATAGGTTGGCGCACGCAAGTTCACGACCTCGCCATCCGCCAAGGTCACCGGGGTTTCGGTATAGGCAACGTCCATCTGCGCCTCGGCCGCATGGCCGGGGGCGGCAAGATCCTGCAACTGGCCGCCATAGGTCGGCTCCGCCTGCGTCGCCAGCCAATCCTTGATCCCTTCGGGGCTGGCCCCACCCGGCACCGACAGCCGCAGGAACATCGACACACGGCCATCCTCGGGGCCTTCGGGCGTATGGCCCCGACCGTCTTTCAGGTGGCAATCCTGACAGGCGCGGGCGTTGTAGAAGGGGCCAAGCCCATCGGACGCCGCGGTCGAGGAGGGTGCCGCAACCCAGGTCTTGCGAAACAGCGCATTGCCCAGTTTGAAGTTCATCTCATCTTCAAAGGGCATATTGGCCGAAAACTGGCTGAAGGCATCCGTGGTGTCACGCACCCGCACCGAGGCGGCACCAGCCGGTTTGGTTTCAAACTTTTCCAAACGGGTGAAATCGGTGGGCGGCGCAAGGATTGCGGCAACCTTTGCCGCCTCCTTTTCGGTGCGGGGGATAACCGGCAAGTGCCGGTCATCCAAGCTTTGGCCAAAGGCCGGAGCGGCCAGGGCGAGAAGAACGATGAGCGGGCGATAATAATGGCTGGCTTGCATGGCGATGCGGCGGGTTATTGGAACACGGCGTTCGGGTTATCCAAGGACTCTGACCCTTCGAAGTCGATCTTCGACAAGCCCAGCGCGCCGACCGCGCGCTCGATCGAGGCAGTCTGCGTCACCAGCGCATCGACCGCGCCCATGATCAGCGCCTCGCCTTCCTTGTTACCGGCCTCCAGCATCTGGTCATAGGCAAGCCCGCCCTCTGCCGCAGTTTTGACCGCCAGCAAGGCGTCCACGGATGCGTCGAGTTCGGCCTTCAACTGGCTGTCCACGGCGGCATCCTTGGACGCCACCAGATCGGACAGGGACGGGCCGGTCATTTCGCTGCCGTCCACGCGGGTGTAACGGCCAAGGTAGACATCGCGGATCCCGACACCGTCGTAATAGTGGCTGTTGTAGGTGTTATCCGAAAAACAATCCTGCTCTTCTTCCGGGTCGTTCAGCATGAGGCCAAGCTTCATCCGCTCGCCGCCGAGTTCGCCATAAGACAGGCTGCCCATACCGGTCAGCATCGCCAAAAGCCCTGCGTTTGGATCGGCCGTCACCAGCGCGCGGGCAGCCCCATCCTTGGCCCAAGCGTCAGAGATATAGGTCAAATCCGACACCAGAAGATCGGTGGCCGCGGTAAGATAGGCCGCCCGGCGATCACAATTGCCGCCCGTGCAGGCATCTCCCGCCGCAAAATCGGTATACGGACGCGCGCCCGCACCGGGGCCCGTTCCGTTCAGATCCTGCCCCCACAGCAGGAATTCAATGGCGTGATAGCCCGAAGCAACGTTGGCCTCGATCCCGTCGGCCTCATGCAGGGTGCCCGAGATCAGTTCGGGCGTGATCGTCGTCGCATCCACCTCGGTGCCCGACAGGGTGAACTTTGGCGTGGCAATGACGTTCAGCCCGGCTTGGGCGTTTTCCTCGTTCACCGCCGACCCAACCGCCACATAGTCGATCAGACCTTCGTCCAGGGGCCAAGAGTTGACCCTGCCCTCCCAATCATCGACGACTGCATTGCCGAAACGGAACGCCTCTGTTTGCTGATAGGGCGCACGGGCCGCTTTCCACGCATCGCGGGCGGCGGTCAGGGTTTCGTCGGACGGTGCCGCAATCAGCGCCGCAACCGCCCCTTGCAGCGCCTGCGCCGTGATCAGGCTATCGCCGTATTTCGCCGCCGCCAGATCGGCGTAATGCGCCACAACCTCTGCCGGTTCGACCGCGAAAGCGGGGGCAGACAGCGCTGTGCTGACAAGGGCAGCAGTCAAAAAGCGGGTCATGGAGGGTCCTTTATTTGGTCAAGATCAGCTTGCCCTGACGGGTGATCCGCAGGGCATAAAGCTGGCCGTTCAGATGGATGCGCGCCACCCGACCACCTGCGGTCAGCGCCGTGGCGTCATGCAAGGGAGAGGGGTCCAACAGCGTCATGTCCGGGCCGGTGTCTTCGGCCGACCCGGTGCAGCAAAAGGGTCGTTAGCAGGCAAATCAGGGGCGCGGTTCATGCAGGTATCCGGCAGCTAAGAACGTCCGGCTGACCCGATAGGCGGGCTGGCTTGGGTTGGCCCTTATTTCCGACAAAAATACTTTCCTGTAAAGCCGATTCTTTCACTCGGTCATTACTGATCCGATCCGTAGGCCGATGCCCAAGCGGGTTGCCGGTCCCCCGGGGCGGGCCGGGCCTCATAGACCGCCCGTGCAATCGCGCGCGCCAGACAGGTGGCAGCGGCATGGCCGATCTGAAAGCTATCGCGCAGCGGGTCCGCCATGGCCCGCGCCCCCGTGGCGGCAGCAAAGACCAAATCCCCATCCAACAGCGTATGTGACGGCACAAGCGCCCGCGCCATGCCGTCCTGCGCCGCCGTCGCCATCCGCTGACATTCGGCTTGGGTCAGGTGGGCGTCGGTGGCCACGATGGCGATGGTGGTGGCCTCGCCCATGCGTTTCATCGGCTCCGGTTCATGCCGGGGGTCAAAGGCCCCCTGCCCGCCCAGCCCGCCAAACTCAGCATCCATTTCAAAAGCATGCGCCCAAAATTCCGGCCCATCGCCAATGGTCGCGCTGCCCAAGGCATTGACGGCCACCAAGGCGCCCACCGTGATACCACTGTCTAATAGGGCCGAGGCGCTGCCAAGCCCGCCCTTCCAGCGCCCGGTCAGCGCGCCATAGCCCGCGCCTGCCGTGCCCAGCGCAAAATCCGTTTTAGCGGCGGTAAAAGCGGCAAGGCCAAGGTCGGCATAAGGGTTGCGCGCCCATCCCTTGTCACCCCCATTCAGCAAATCAAACAGGATCGCCCCCGGCACGATCGGCACCCGCTGATCGCCCACCGCAAAACCGCGCCCCAGGGCCCGCAAGCCATCCGCCACGCCCGAGCAAGCATCCAGTCCAAAGGCCGAACCGCCTGACAGCACCAAGGCATCGACCTGTTGCACCAGACGATCCGGGGCCAGAAGATCCGTCTCGCGGGTTCCGGGCGCGCCGCCCATCACATGCACCGCGGCTGCAAAGGGCTGATCGCCAAGCAACACCGTGCAGCCCGACCGCAGCCGCGCGTCCTGCGCATGGCCGACGCGCAGGCCCGCGACATCTGTGATCAGGTTCTTTGGGCCGGCCCGCAGGGTCAGCCGCCTTGCGTAACGCGGCGGTAGTCAATGGGGTTGGATCGCACCAACCACATGTAGGCGAAAACCCCGGTGATGAAGCCGACAAAGGCCAGAGCGGCGGCCATGACCACCTGCCCGTCTTCGAAATTGGACGCCGACAGGGCCAGATAGCCAAAGGACCAGAACCCGGCCCAGCTGACCACGCATACCAGCGCGATAAGTTTCTTCATGGTCCTGCCTCCCCGCAGTGCCGCGACAAAATGTCCCTCTGCGACAATAGGTAGCAAAACCTTTCAAGCTTGCACGAAAATTCTGCGGACCCACGGGGGCCACAGAAAAGATTCTTTTGGATTCAGCGTTTACGCCTCTTCGCGCCTTGCCCGCATCGCCAGCCGCCGCGCCATCGCATCCGACCGTGCCTCGGCCCGATCATGCGCCAGAGCGACCGGTTCAGCGGCAGGTTTGGGGGTATCATCCAGATGTTTGGCCAAGGCTGAAAGCACCGGAAAGCGGAAGATGTCGGTGATCGACAGCTTTGGCACATTCAACTGCTCGCGGATTTCACGATGCGCCTGCACCGCCAAAAGCGAATGGCCCCCAAGAGCAAAGAAATTGTCCTTGGCGCCAACTTTGGGCACGCCCAAAATCCGGCTCCAGATGGCCGCCAGTTGTGCCTCGACGTCGTTTTCAGGGGCAACAAAGGCTTCGGCCGCCGGGGCTGCCGACGGCGCGGGCAGCGCCTTGCGATCCACCTTGCGGTTCGGGGTAAGCGGCATCTCGGCCAGCGTCACGAAATGTGCAGGGATCATGTGTTCGGGCAATAAGACGGCAAGTTCGGCCCGCAAGGCCGCCTCTGGCACAGGACCGACGATATAGGCGACCAACCGCAGATCACCCGGCGCATCCTCGCGCGCCAGCACCACCGCTTGGGCGACGCCGGGTTGCGCCTCCAACACGGCTTCGATTTCGCCCAACTCGATGCGATAGCCGCGCAATTTCACCTGAAAATCCGCGCGCCCCAGAAAATCGAGCCGCCCATCCTCGCGCCAGCGCACCAGATCCCCCGTCCGATACATCCGCGCACCCCAAGGGCAGGCACGATCCGCCGTCACAAAGGGATCCGGGCGGAACCGCTCTGCCGTCAGGTCTTCGCGCTGCCAATAGCCGCGCGTTACGCCATCACCGCCGATCCACAATTCCCCTGCGGTGCCGGGCGGCACCGGGGCCAAGCTTTCATCCAGCACATACATCTGCTGGTTGGCCAAAGGCGTGCCGATATTGGCAATCGGCTCGACCTCGGTCACCTCATTAACCGATGACCAGATGGTGGTCTCAGTAGGGCCATACATGTTCAGGAGGCGCGCCGGGCTGGCCTTGCGCAGGTCCGTCACCAGTGCGCCCGGCAAAGCCTCACCGCCCAGCATCAGGGTTTTCAGCCCCGACAGCGCCAGCCGCGCCTCGTCGTTCATGGCAATCATCCGCGCCATCGACGGCGTGCATTGCAGATGCGTCACCCCATGGCGGATGACTTGCGCCGCGATGGAATAGTCGCCCTCCTCGACCCCGCCGCCTGAATTGGCACGCTTGACCACCTCTGCCAGCGGGTAAAGCCCCTCCAGCACCTTTTCGGGCGCAATGCCATAATCGACAAGACAGGCCACCTCGGTCACGCCGATGCGCTTCAACTGCTCTACCCGCGCCAAAGCATCCTCGACCGTACCGAAAAGCCCGGAATCCTCGAAATAGCGGTTGAACGCATAATCAAGGATCGCTGCGGCATCCTCGGCCGACAGATCGCGCGTATCGATGTCCATCGGCTTCGTCACGCCCGGCGGCTTTTTGAAGGCCGGGAAGGTCCAGGCATATTGTTTGACCAAGGCTGTCGCGGCCCCAAGATAGACCTTCATCGGGCCTTCGGCGGTGCGCCGCACCTGTTCACGGTCGCGGCCGACATAGGTGTGCAACATCAAGGTAACGGTGAACTTCGCCGGATCATGACCCGCCTTGCGCAGGGCGTCGTGGTAGATGGTGATCTTGCCCGCCACCTCCTCGATCGACTGGCCCAGAAGATGCGTCAACACATGGGCGCCGATCTCGCCCGCCTCGCGCCAAGTGGCAGGGTTGCCCGCCGTGGTGATCCAGATCGGCACCTCGGACGACACCGGGCGGGGCTGACTGACGACACCAAAGGTGCCGCCGTTCGCGGTCGGAAACTCCACTGTCTCGCCGCGCCAAAGCCGGCGGATCTGCTCGGTTCCGGCAAACATCGCATCCCGGTTGGCGGGGGGGGTATTTTCGGGGCGCAGCACGAAGTCATCAGGATGCCAGCCAGAGGCCACGGCAAGCCCGGCGCGGCCATTCGTCAAATTGTCGATCACCGCCCATTCCTCGGCCACGCGCACCGGATGGTGCAAGGGCACCACACAAGAGCCCGCACGCACACCGATGTTCTTGGTCACCGCCGCCACGGCGGCCCCTGTTACGGACGGGTTCGGGTAAGGCCCACCAAAGGCATGAAAATGCCGCTCTGGCGTCCAGATCGCGCAAAAACCGTGGGTGTCGGCGAAACGGGCCCCTTCAAGAAGCAGCTCGTATTTCTTCGGACCCTGACCGTCGTCATTGCCCCAGTAATACAGCGAAAATTCCATATTTTTCGCACTGGCAATGCGGCCTGAAGACACCAGCGTGCGGTTTTCATCCGAAGACAAGACCACCTTGAACCCGCGCGCCAAGGTCCAGAACAGCTCCAGCACCGAAATATCAAAGGACAGCGAGGTAACGGCCAGCCAGACGCCCGGTTCAGGGCCAATGCGTTGGTCCATGCCGGTAAAGAAATTCGCGACATTGCGATGCTCGACCATGACCCCCTTGGGCCGCCCGGTCGAGCCGGAGGTATAGATCATATAGGCAAGCCCATCGGGCGAGACGCCTGTATCTGGGTTGGTCGCTGGCGCGGCGGAAATCCGGCCATCGGTGTCAAGTTCCAGCACCCGTGCGGCATGCGACGGCAGCGGGATGCCCGATTGGGTCACCACCACCGGGCAGGCCGAATCTTCGATGAACAGCGCGATGCGATCGGCGGGATAGGCAGGGTCCATTGGAACGTAAGCCCCGCCCGCCTTGTGAATACCCAAAGCGCCGACCAGCAGATCCAGACTGCGCCGGGTGCAAAGGCCAACCAGCGTGCCGGGTGTTACCCCCATGGCGATCAGCGTATGGGCCACCTTATTCGCCCGTGCGTTCAAGGCGGTATAGGTCAGGCTTTGGCCTTCGCAGACAACGGCCACAGCCTCGGGCGTCTTGGCAACCTGCGCCTCAAAGGCCTGATGAATGGTCGTTGGCACGCGCGGGGCAAGGGTGGCGTTCCAGCCCTGCAGCACCTGCGCGCGTTCGACCTCTGTCAGGGCGGACACATCACAAAGTGCGGTCTCGCCGGGCAGGCGGGCAAGCTGATCTGCAACATGCGCGATGCGAGCAGCCAGCGCGCGAGCCTGCGGTTCTGGCAGTCGCGCGGCATCATAGAGAAATTCTGCCCCGGTCAAGGTGATAACCGCGCCCGCCAAGGGGGCCGCCCCCACGGCAATCTGGGGCACGACAAGGTTTTGCAGCGCGCTGTCACGGGTCATCAAATCCAGTGCGAAAGCCGGATAGTTGCGGGCTTGGGCCAGCGACCTGTCCAACTCCGCGCGGGCCTGTGCAATCGTGCCTGCAGTCGAAACCGCAACCGGCACCCAATCGCTGAGATATCCGGGCAGCCCCTTGCCGGCCAAGGCAAGATCCACCGCCGGTTGGCCCAGCGCCCGCGCCGTCGCCATGGCGAGACTGACCAGATCCCCCGTCAAAGGCAGGTGTTTCCAGTCGGCGACGTCCACCGGCCCCGCCCCCGGCACCTGCGCGGGGTTCATCCGCTGCAGGGCGCGGCGCAGGGCGGGCTCGCCCGGCACAACGGCGGCAAGGGCGGCCGTCAGGGCCGCGGATTCCATCAGCGCAGGCAATTGGCCATCCACGATGGTCGAGGGGCAGACCGCCCCGCCCTTGGTTTGGCAGGTCAGCCGATTCAGCCGCACGGCCCCGGTCGCACAGGCCACAACCAAACCCTCGGGCGTGGCCGACAGCACCTGCCCCGGCACGCCGGTGCCCTCGGCCAGATCGGCTGTGCCGACATTCAAAACCCGTGCAGCGGTAGCAAGTTTCGCGGTCGAAAGCGGATTCCAATACCGGCCATGGTCCAAGGCACGCACCAGACGGACCACCTGGGTCGCGGGGCGCGCGAAATCAATCCGGCCCATGGCCGCGGGGCGGTCATCGCGCAGATGCACAGACCGCGGCGACAGGTCTTGCGGCACCGGCTGCACACCGGTTTCAAGCTGCGTGACAAGGGCAGGAAAAGACTCCATCCCCGCCTCGAAACAGCGGGTGTTCAACGTCAAGGCCGTGTCACCGGGGGCGATGTCGAACAGGCGTTGCTCCAGAATGTCGCCTTCATCCACGCCGCCAGAAATCAGGTGCCATGTGATCCCGTGCTGGGCCTCACCGGACAAGATCGCCCAAACCGGGGCGTTCAAACCGGCGTGGCGCGGCAAGGGGCCGTCGTGAAAGTTCACCGCGCCCTTTGTGGCCAAGGCCAGAACGCCCTGCGGGATCACCGACAGATTGGCCACCGACAAAAGCCAATCGACCGAAACTCCCTGAACGCCCGCCCAATCCGCCGCAACCGCCAGCCCTGTAGCAAGGGCCCATTTGCGAACCTCGGCGTTCTGTGTGACCACCACAGCAACACGATGCCCCCGGTCCAAAAGCACCTGCCCGCATTGCGCGGTCAGACTTTCATTGCCGATCAGAACAGCAGAAAACGCGGTCATCTTTTACTCCTTCCCGCGGCCTTCCCGCGGATGCCCCTATGCGGCGGGGCGGGTCTTGGGTTTCGCGGTCTTGCCCGGCAAAAGGGGCCGCATCATGGCACGCGCCCCATGTGCGACAAGATCACGCAAATAGCGCGGTGGGTCGCCCCTGTCCTTGCGTTGAAACAGCAGTCGAAAACGCCACAGCGCCCCACCCAGCACAGCCGCCAAAGTGGCCGCGGTGGCATAAAGCCGGCCGTGGTTTTTCACATAATAGTGCAACCGGCTATCCAGCCAGAATTGCGGGATCCGCCCCCAGGTTTTCATACCCGTTGAAACCGAGCCAATATGCGCCACCCGGCTTTCTGGCACATAGTCCGTCGGCCAACCCGCCTGTGCAGCGCGACGGCAAAGGTCGGTTTCTTCATAATAAAGGAAGAAGGTTTCATCAAAGAGCCCGATCTGGTCCAGCACGGATTGCCGCATCATCAGGCTTGCCCCGGCCAACCAATCGACGCGGGTGGTCACGGCCGGCAAGGGTTGCGCCACGATCCAGCGCGCCAGAAGTTTAGACACCGGGCCAAATCGAATATTCTGCTCAAACTCACCAAGGATCGAGGGGAAACGAAACGCGGTGCGATGTGCCTCACCTTCGGGGCTGTGGATGTGACTGCCGGCAAAACCTGTCGCGGGGTGGGTATCCAGATGGGTCAGCAGCGCACGGAGCGCCCCCGGCGCGGGGAACGCATCAGAGTTCAGGATATAGACGTAATCTGGCCGCGCTCCATCGGGCAAACCCGCCCGGATGCCGAAATTATTGCCCGCGCCAAAGCCGCCATTGCGCCCCGATTGCAAGACGCGCACCTGTTGCGGACCGCGATCCCACCCTTTGGCAGTCACCGCCGCAGACAGCTTTTCAAATGACCCATCGCCGGAATCATTGTCCACCACCACCAGCGCACAATCGATGCCCTGCAAGGCCACCAGTGCCGCCTCGACCGAGCGCAGTGTCATCTCGGGGGTGCGCCAGTTCAGGATGACGGTCAAAAGCCGGGCCATGTCCTACTCCGCTGCCAGTCTGACGATATTGGTCGGCTGGCCTTCGGCTTCGGCAATGACCGCCTTCAACTGGGCCGCCATCACCCGGACATTCGGCTCCAGCACCATGCTGTCATGATCCCCCGGCACCTCAATCACCTGCAAGCCGGGCGCAAAGCGGGTCAGGTCATTGTCGGAGAAGACATATTCCTTTGCCGATGACACCCAGTTTCCGCTCGTGACCTGCCATTTCAGATCCAAGGGCGGACGGAACAGCACCGTCGCCCCGACCCGCGCGGGCATGTCATAGACCGAAATCGCATGGCGAAAGGCGGCCTCGATTGCGCCATTGTGGAATTGCGCCGGGCCGGTCGCATCGCTTTTGGGTTGGCGCTTATGCACCTCCCACGCCCAGCGGGTCTTGGCCCATGCCACCAGATAACCCGGCCCTTCGGCCCGCAACTCTGCCCATTTGATCGCCGCCTTGTCGGCATGGCTGAGTGGGGGGCGTTGGGGCAAGGGCGTGTCGAGAAGCACCAAGAGCGACACCTCCTCGCCCGCCTCTTTCAACTGCCGCGCCATTTCCCAAGCGGTCAGGCCGCCGCCCGAAAAACCGCCCAGCATATAGGGCCCCTTGGGCTGCACCTGCCGCATCTCGGCGATGTAATCTGCCGCCGCCTCTGGCAGGGTGAGATGCGGGGCCTGATCTCCCAAAAGCCCGCGCGCCTGTAGCCCATAAAAGGGCCGGTCGCCACCAATCAACTGCGCCAGATGGCGCAGGTTCAAGACATTGCCGAACATCCCCGCGACAAGGAAAAACGGCTGGCGCGGACCACCTTCACCCTGATGCATCGGCACCAGATGGGTGAAACGGCGGGCCGGGGGCGCGACTTTGGAAGGGGCGTCCGTCGTGCCGGGATCGCCCACCTCGGCCGCGATCAGAGCGGCACAGGCCGCCACCGTTGGGGCCTCGAACAGAATCGAAATCGGGAAATCGACGCGATAGGCTTTCTTGACCATGGCAAACAGGCGCACCGCAATCAGGCTGTGACCACCAAGATCAAAGAAACTGTCCTCGACCCCCACTTGGCCAACGCCCAGCAACTCTTGCCAAAACCCTGTCAGGGTTCGTTCAATATCATTGCGCGGCGCAACATAGGCCGTATCAAGATCGGGTCGGTCAAAGCTTTGACCTTCTGTTTTCGCAGCCTCTGCCTCGGCCGTCTGGCGGACCAGCGCGGGCAGATCCAGCGACGAGACGATGATCTGGGCTTGCCCCAACCCAACCGCACGGGAAAAGGCCGCAGCCCCCTCGTCAGGGCGAATGCCTTGGGAAAACGCATGCATCAGGCGCTCTTCGGCAGGCGACGCGGGTTTGGCCTGCACAGGGCTATCGTCATAATCCAGCGCCCGCGGATCGGGCGACCCGAACTGGAGCGCCCCTTCCAGTTTGCGGATGGTGAAGCCTTCGATCTCAACGCAAACCTCACCTGACGGGGTGGCAAGGGTGACATTGAAACTGGCCGTCGCCCCATCGGCGCGGTTTGGGGCGGCGTTTCTCACATGACTGACGATTTCGCCCGGCAAGGGGCGATGCACACGGATCAGGGCGTAAGACACCGGCACCCAAAGATGATCGGGGCGATAGCCGTAGATCAAATCCATGGCCCAGCCGGTCGCCAGATCCATCAGCGCGGGATGCAAAAGCCACTCCCCCGCCTCGGCCTGATAGGCGGCGGGCAAGGCCAGCTTGGCCAGCCCCTCCTCCCCGGCGGTCGCGCGGCTGCACAAAACCCGCCACCGCGGGCCGAAGTTAAGATGCGCCTCTTGCGGGCTGGCCAACCCTTCGCCAACCTCAGGTGCGGGCAGGCGGGCGGCGATGGCCGCGATATCCATGTGGCGTGGCGCAGCAGGAATTGGCAACACCCGCGCCTGAGCATGCAATTGCCAGCCCTTGCGCCCCTTCACCGTCACAGCCGAGCGCAGTTCAAACCCATAGCCTTCGTCAGAGCGGATCAGTTTGGCCCGCACCTCGCGCCCCTTGCCGGTGTCAACGGCCAAGGGGCTGAAGAAGAAAAGATCGCGCAATTCAAAAGCGCCAGCCTCGCCTTGGGCCTGCATCGCTTCGGCCACGATCTCCAGATATCCGGTGCCGGGGATCAGCGCTTGTCCGTCCGCGGTACGATGGCCGTCCAGCACCCAGCGATCAAGGCCATAGGTTGCCGCAAACATGCGGTTGCCAAAGCTGTCAAAGCCCGCCTCATCCAGCAGCGGGGCGGAAATCGGCACCATCGGCGCTGGCACCCGGCCCGTGCGGTCGGACAAGGCCTCGGCCGCCATGCCGACGCCAGTCCAGATGCCCCAGTTCAGCGCGACAACCCGGGTCTTGCCGCCTGCCCGTGATTTGGCAAAGGCGTTCAGGTATTCATTGGCCGCAACATAGTCGATCTGCCCAGCAGGCCCGGTGACAGTCGAGGTGGACGAAAACAGCACCATCAGATCAAGTGCACCATCGGGAAACAGCCGGTTCAAAACCTGCGTGCCATGCAGTTTGGGCGCAAAGACCTCCTCCACCTGCGCGGGGGTCTTCAGCATCAGGGCGCCGTCCTCCACCACCCCGGCCGCATGGATCACCGCGTGAACCCGGCCAAAGCGGGCCTCGCCGGCCTGCAGCGCCGCCGACATGTCTTGCATGTTACAAACATCCGCCGGGGCCACCATGATCTCACCGCCCAGCGCTTCGAGCCGCTGCAAGGCCAAGATGCGGCGGCTGATCGGATCACCCGCATCATGGGCGGCAAGATAGCGGGGCCATGTCGCGCGGTCCGGCAGGGCGCGGCGGGCAATCAGGGTGATTTTGACACCATGGCGGCGGATCAGGTCTTCGGCCACCGTCAGGCCGATCCCGCCAAAGCCACCCGTAATCAGCACATGCGCGCCGTCGGGCAAGGTCATGCCGGTTTCCGGCAAAGACTGTTGCCGCAGCCCCTGCTCATAGCGCCGCGCGCCGCGCAGGGCGGCAATGCGTTCCGCAGGGTCTTGGCAAAGTTCCTCCAAAACCCGCAGCGTCAGATCAGACAGATCGGCACCGCCCCGCGGCGCAACAGCGGGCAGTTCCAGGTCGCAAAGCGACACCGTCACGCCCGGCAGTTCACGCGGGATCACCCGCATCGGGCCAAGCAGGGTGGCCTTTTCGGGATAGCGCAGCGGCTCTTGCCGCACCTGGGCGGCACCCGTGGTAAAGGCCGTCAGATGGATCGGGCGGGGCAGGTTTTCCTCGGCCATGGCTTGGGCAAGGAACATAAGCGAATAAAAGCCCTGCTCGAGATTGCGATGCAGAAACGAAGACCCGGGACGGAAGCTTTCCCCCCGCGTCACGCCCCAAAAATGTGCGATGCGCCCCGGCGTATGGCCATGGGCCACCAGATCACGGATCAAGGCGTCATAGCCGTCTCGACCACGTTCAGGGGCCAGCACATAATCTTCTCCCACCCGGCCAAAGGTATCCGCCGCGCGGACGCAGCGCACCTCATGGCCCGCGCGGCGCAAGGCGGCGGCTGTTGCCGCGCCAAGGCCCGCGTCATCAAGGAAGATCAACCAGTTTTGCCGCGTGGCCTCATCCAGATCGGCGGCCTCGAACCCGGCGGAGACGGGTTTCCAATGCGGCTTCCACCCCCAATTCGTCATATCCTCGACGCGGGCAGGCAGGGCTTGCGTCGCACCGGTTTGGGATTTGCCGGGCGCGATGAAATAGGGTTTTTTCTGAAAGGCGTAAGTCGGCAGCACCACGCGATTGCGCCGCGCCCCGGCCCAGATCTGCGCCCAATCGACGGCGACACCGCAAGCCCAAAGGCGGGCGATGGTGCCAATGTGCCACGCATCATCGGCCATAACCTGTTCGGGGTGGCGCAGCGCCGGGATCACCTGCCCCGAGGCCACACCATTGGCCTGCGCCAGAGAAGACAGCGCCCGGCCCGGCCCCATCTCCATATAAACGCGCGGGCCTGTCGCCATCAGCGTCGCCATGCAGGGCTGGAAGTTCACCGTATTTCGCAGATGCTGCACCCAATACTCCGGGTCCGTCGCCTGCGCGGCGGTCAGCTCCGCGCCCGTGCGGTTCGAGATGATCGGCAGGCGCGGCGGCGACAGCCGGATGCCACGCACATAATCGCCAAAGGGTTTCAGGATCGGCTCGAGCATCCGGCTATGCGCTGCGATGTCGATGGCGACGCGGCTGGTTTCCACACCGTCCACCGCCAGCTTTTCCGCCAATGTCTTCAGTGCCGCATCGGGGCCAGACACCACACACAGCCCCGGCGCGTTGACCGAAGCCAGATCGAGATCGCCCGTCAGATGCGCCCGCAAATCCGCATCGGCCATTGGCACGGACAGCATCCCGCCGGGGGCGATGCTGTCAAAAAGCCTTCCGCGCAACAGAACCAGCCCGATGCAATCCTCAAAGCTCATGACACCGGCCAGCGCAGCAGCGGTGTTTTCGCCCATGCTATGGCCCACCAAAGCAGTCGGTGTGACGCCCCAGCTTTCGTAAAGCTTGGCCAGCGCGAATTCGGTAATCATGATCAGCGGCAGCTGGACCGAGGGTTTTTTCAACGCCTCATGCGCCGCCGCCTCTTGGCCCTTGGCAGGCAGCCACAGATCGCGGATGGCGTAATCCAACTGCGGCTCCAGCACCGCAAGGCCCTTGTCCATCCAATCGGCAAAGACGGGTTCCGTCTCATATAGATCCTGCGCCATGCCAGCATATTGCGCCCCGCCACCGGGGAACATGAAAACAACCTCGGGGCTTTCGCCAAGATAATCGTGATTGAACACCCGCCGCGTATCAGCACCGTCCAACAGGCTGGCGGCCTCCTCATGGGTTTCCGCCACGATGACCCGGCGTTTTTCATAGGCGCGACGACCTTCCTTCAGCGTATAGGCCACATCGGCCAAAGGCTGTTCGGAATGGGTCCGCAGATGCGCCGCAAGACGCGCCGCCTGCCCGTCCAAAGCGGCCTTGGACTTGGCCGAGATCACCAGCGGCTGGAACGGAAAGATGCTGTCTTCGGAGGCGGCCCGCGGCGGGGCCTCTTCCAACACCGCATGGGCATTGGTGCCGCCGACGCCGAGCGAATTCACCCCGGCCCGCAGCACCGGCGCCTGCCAGTCGGTCAGTCGGTCATTCACCCGGAAAGGGCTCGTTTCAAAGTCAATCGAGGGGTTCGGCGCCTCAAACCCCAGACTGGGGGCCATCTGACGGTGATGGAGCTGCAGCGCCACCTTAATCAAGCTGGCCACCCCGGCGGCGGTGTCCAGATGCCCGATGTTGGTTTTCACCGAGCCGATGCGGCAGGTGCCGACCGCGTCCGTCGTCTCGCGAAACGCTTGGGTCAGAGCCGCCACCTCGATCGGGTCACCCAGATAGGTGCCGGTGCCGTGACATTCCACATAGGTGACGCTGCCCGCATCCACCCCGGCAATCGCCTGCGCCTCGGCGATGCAGCGGGCCTGCCCATCGACCGAAGGGGCCAGATAGCCTGCCTTGGCCGCCCCGTCATTGTTGACGGCCGACCCTTTCAGGATTGCCCAGATGTGATCGCCATCGCGGATCGCATCCTGCGCCCGCCGCAGCACCACACAGCCCGCGCCCGACCCAAAAACCGTGCCCTGCGCCCTGTGGTCAAAGGCGTGGCAGTGACCATCGGGCGACAGAATTTCGCCTTCGGTGTAAAGATACCCGCGGGCCTGCGGCAATTCGATGGTGACGCCCCCCGCCAGCGCCATGTCACATTCGCCGTTCAGCAGCGCCTGTGCCGCGTAATGCAGCGCGACAAGACTGGTCGAACAAGCGGTCTGCACATTGATCGACGGCCCTTTCAGGTCGAAGATATGGCTGACGCGAGTGGCCAGAAAATCCTTGTCATTGCCGGTATGGCGCAACAGGAACATGCCGGTCTGATCGACCAGATCACGGTTGGAACACAGGTTGAAATAGAAATACGATCCCATACCGCAGCCGGCATAAACGCCAATCGCGCCCTTGAAGGTTTCGGGCGGATGGGCTGCGTTTTCCAACGCCTCCCAAGCCACTTCCAGAAATTGACGGTGCTGCGGATCAAGGATCGCCGCCTCTTTCGGCGAAAAGCCAAAGAACTCGGCATCGAAGGTTTCAAAGCCGTCCAGAACAGCGGCACTTGGCACATAGGTCGCCTTGCGCATCCGGGCGGGGTCTTCGCCGGCGGCCAAAAGATCCGCCTCTGACAGCACGCGGATCGACTCCACCCCGGCGACCAGATTTGCCCAATAGCTGCCAATATCTGGCGCTCCGGGCAGATGTGCGGCCATACCGACAATCGCAATGTCGGTGTCGGCGATACCCGCCGTGCGATCATTTGCCGTCATAAGACGCCCAATCCCTTTTCCGACTCGATGCTTCAGAGTCAGGTAAAACAACAAGATTTTAGCAGAATTGCGGCAAGCCTCCTACCCTGCCAAGCGATCGGCGGCGAATGTGCCGCAGCCCTGAACAATGCCACCATCCTGCCGCATTTTTGCCGCAAAGCCGCGGAGAAAACGGCGGATTCGCTTACCAGAAGCCGACGCCTGCCCCCCGGGCCATGCGATATTGCGCCAAAACGTAAACAATCAGGTCAAAGCCAAAGCCCAAAAGCAGCAAGATCACCCGCTTGGGGCGAAGAAATTGTGCAGGCGTCGCGACCGCGCGGGCCAGTCGTTTGGTCAAAAAATGAAACGGCACAAAGCCGAACGGCCAGCGCGGCAAAGCGGCACCGGCCGCCCGCGACAGCCAGCCCTCATCGGCCGCCGCCTGTGCAAGCGCCGGGCGCCGGGCCGTGCTGGGAAGGGCACGCAAGGCATCAAAGGCAACAAAGTTCAGGGCCGAACCGATGACAATCCGCACCTGATGGCGGATCAGTGCGGACAGGCTGCGTTCGCTGGCATAAAGGTGCGACACCCCCTCCAGCCCATCGATGCGACTGAAATCCTCTGGGATGGTCAACGCATCGGTCAAGACCATGGCGCGCAAAAAGCCATCCTCGACCGGCAGACCGATCGGCAAGTGCAGACGGCGCGCGCAGGCCGCTGGCATGGCATAAAGCTGGCCACAGATGGCCGTTTTCCAATCATCAAGTCCGCCGGCGGCCGCAGCGATGATTTTGTCCAATGGCGACAGGCCGTGTGGTCTGGCGACGATGTCTTTGACCGGTCGGCTGTTCAGCACCCAAAGCGCAGGCCGTGCCGCCAGACCCAGCGCCAGCCGTTTCAGACAGTCGGGCGCGGTAAATTCGATGTCGGCATCCACAAAGACCAGCACCTCGGCCACGGGACGCGACAGATCATGGACAAAGCGGTTCCATGTCCGTGACTTGCCGCCAAGCGGCAGGTCCGCCACCTCGGCCCCGGCGGCGCGGGCCTGCGCCACGGTGTCATCGGTGCAGCCATTGGCCAGCACCAGCACCCACGCCTCCAGCCCCGACAGATCCTGCGCCATCAGGCGCGCCACCATCGCGGCGATCCCGGCACCCTCGTTATGAGCAAAAATCCCAATATCGACCCGCATCAGATCACCGTCCTCAGCGGTTTTCCCGCATGCAACGCCTCACGACGGGCCAAGGCGGTGCGGTCGCCACGCAGCGTTGCAAGCCGCTCTGCCTCGCCGAGCAGCGCCCCGGCCATTAGCCATGTAAAGGGAATGTGGGTGGCATTCGGCAAGAGATCCACCATGTTCGCCCCCAAGATCAGCGCAACGGCGCCCACCCAAGGCGAAAGGGCGGCGCCGTGCTGTCGCAAGGCCTCCCGCAACAGCAGGAAAAGCGGCAGGGCGGTCAGGCCGAATTCGGTCAGATAGCCCAGCCAGCCATATTGCCCCATCAGAATGACCCAAGCCCCGTCAGCAATGTTCAACGCCTTGCCCGTCTCAAGGTCATGGGTGAAAGACCGGCCATAGCCGCCCCAGCCGAACCAAGGGCGCTCTTGCGCGCGGGCCAGCAGGATTTCTTCGTTTTCGATGCGAAAGCGCAGCGAATAGGCCCGGTCGGGCGAAAGCCCGTTGGCCAGATCAAGGATCTGATCCACCGGCACCAAATGCGCGCCCCGCAGGATCGGATATGCCACCACCACCAGCGCCATAACAGCCGCGACCATGATCTGCAGGCGCGGCGGGGCCAGCAGGATCAGCGGGGTCAGTGCAAGCAGATAGATGATCGGCCCAGCCGAACGGCACAGGATCAGCATGGCCGTGAGATAAAGCACCGTCAGCATCGCCTTGGGCCGCAGCTCGGCCGGGTTGCGGCGCAGGGTGGTCAAGGCGGCCAGCGCCGCCATGCAGGCAAAAAAGGCGACCCACAGCCCATGCGGCAGGAAGACAACCGGCCGGTAGCCGCCATAGCGCATGGTCTGAAAGAAATCGTGCTGGAAAAACCCGTAGATCCAGACGTTGATCTGCGGGCTCATGACCGCCTCGACAATCATCGGGACCGAATAGGCCAGACCTGCCACAACCAGCGCGGCGATGATGGCGTGCATCCCCTCGGGGGTGCCAAGATAGCGGCGGGCCAGAAAAAACGGCATCAGGGCAATCGCCTGATAGGCCACCGCGGCAAAACTGTCATAAAGCCGCAGGCCGGGGATCGACAGTTGCGCAAAAAACAGCGGATCGGGATTGGTCAGCACCGTGCCAAAGGGCGACAGGACATAACCAAGGATCAACGCCTTGCCCAACCAGCTTTGGGGAAGGAGTCCGATCTTGTCCTTGGCCAGCCAAAGGGCCGCAGCAAATGCCATCAGGTTGGGGATGGTGGATTTGTTCAGGTCCGGCACCACCGGCAGGTTGAAGGCCGCCGCGACCGGGGGCAACAGAAGATATCCGCCCAAAATGGTCCAGATCAACGCCTGCGCAGGGGTGAGCTTGCGCCACATCAGCCATGTCACCAACGGCCAAAGCGCCAGCGCGATATAGGCAATGATGTTCGGGCTTTGCACGGCAGCGCTGCTTTCTGAACGTGTTGATCTGCTTTAGCACATGGCGGCGGGAGCGGTCACTTCTGTTTGCGGTCAGGTGATGCGGGCAAAGGCGGGAAGCCGGCGCAGGGCAACGACAACGCCCCACGACACCAGAAAATCCACCGCTGCGGGCAGCAGGACAGGCAACTCCGGCCCGGTCAGCTGCGGTGTGAATTTGTAAAGTACCAGCATCATGAACGGATGGATCAGGTAGATACCAAAGGCGACCTGCCCCAGATGTACCGCCCAATTGCCACGCGGGGCCAGCCGCCAAAACAGCTCAAACCCCAACAGCCCGGCCAGCACGGTAAAGGTCCAAGGGGCCGCCTGCCCCATCCAGATGGCCAGACCGGCCAAGACGACGCCCGTCACCAGCGCAATGCCGGGGCGCCCCAGGCCCTGCGCCTTGGCAAGCAGCAGGCCAAGCGCATAGCACGGCAGGGTAAAGGCCCACTGCGCCAAGGGGGCGGGCAGGCTGAGCGCCTCGTGCGCCCAAAACAAGGGAGCCGACACCCCAACCAACAAGACCGCAGTCCCCAGCAAGCGCGTCGGGGTGCTGATATAGCTGACCGCCGGGCCAACCAGCCCCATAGAAAGCCCGATGAAGGGCAGAAACCACAAGTGGATCGCCCCACCGTACAGCAGGCTCCACGGATCGACCAAAGGACGGAACTTGTCCGGCCCGTCCGTAATCGCCGCCTCGACCACCCAATAGAACAGGGACCAGACCACCCATGGCAAGAGCAGCCGCCTGAGCCGCGGCCCATAGGCATAGGCGCCCCCGGCCCTCTCGGCCGATTTCACGGCAAGAAACGCCGTCAAAAGCGCAAAAAGTGACAGAGCGACATGCCCCACCCAGTCAGCCGGGCTGGCCAAGACATGGGCAAGCACCACCCCGAAGGCGGCAATGAAGCGGGCAAAGTCGATGCCCTGGCGGTGAGTGCTTGCAATGGTCATCCCGGCTTCGCTAAGCCAAAGCGCCCCCTCAAGGCAATGAAAAGGCGTCGTTTTGGCAGGGTGGAAACAGTCTGTTGCGCAAAGCCTGACAGATGATCCGGTCATTACATCTCGAAAAGCGGCGGGCGACCGTGGTAGGCACAGACAATCCCGCTACGAAGGTGCCTGCCGTGCAATTCTGCTTTGGCGCAACTGTGCTGACCGTGAACATTCCCGACACCTCGGCGCTTCTGGCACTGGTGTCTGAACGGCTGCGGGCGCGGCAGGGCTTTGCCTTGGCGACCATCAACCTTGATCATCTGGTGAAGTTGCGGCGGCTGCCCGCCTACCGCGCGGCCTATGCCGCACATGACCTGATCTGTGCTGATGGCAATCCGATCGTGTGGCTGTCGCGGCTGGCTGGGAAACCTCTGGCCTTGGTACCGGGGTCGGATGTGCTGCGTCCGCTGTTGCAGGTCGCCGCCCGCGAAGGGCGCAGCGTCGCCTTTGTCGGCAGCACCGACCAGACTTTGCAAGCCGCCGCAGATTGCCTGACGCGCGAGATCCCCGGCCTGCAGGTGACGGTGCGATACGCCCCCGCCATGGGGTTCGACCCCAAGGGACCAGAGGCCACCCGTGTGCTTTCAGAACTCGCGGCGCAAGAGGTGGGTCTGTGCCTGATCGCGCTAGGCTCTCCGAAGCAAGAGGAATTCGCGGCCCTTGGACGCGCGCTTGCCCCACAGGTCGGTTTTGCCTCCATCGGGGCCGGCCTTGATTTCATCTCGGGCCGACAAACCCGCGCGCCCGCTTGGGTGCGGGCGCTGGCGATGGAATGGCTGTGGCGGGCCCTTTCGGCCCCGCGCCGCCTGATCCCACGCTATGCGGCCTGCGCCGCGATCTTGCCGGTCGAGGCTGCAAAGGCGTGGCGCCAGCGCGGCTAAGCGGCCTTAGGCCTTTTTCTTCGCCTCGGCGGCGGCCTTCATCCGCGCCAAAAGCTCTTCTTTCGTGGCCTTGCCACCGGTCGGGCTTTTCTCGGCCCCGTGGCCTTTCTTGCCAACCTTATGCTTGGGCTGCTTGCCGGAAGAAATCGGGTTGCCCGCTGCTGCGTAATCCATTGTCATGTTCCCTTACAAAAGCCCTTGCGCCCGAAAGAGCGCCTTGAGATCGGTTTCTGGCCGCGCACCGTAATGGCTGATGACCTCGGCTGCGGCGGCGCAGCCCATACGGCCAGCCTTGTCGAGTGTTTGGCCCGTCGCAAGCCCATAGATGAAGCCTGCCGCAAATTGGTCCCCCGCGCCTGTGGCATCAACAGGCACCACCCGGCGCACTGGAACCACTGCCCGCTCGGCCCCGCGGGCAAGGATCACCTCTTCGCCGGACCGGGTGCAAACGACCACGCCTGCATCCTGCACCGCCTGAGCCAGCGCGGTTTCCAGATCGGTTTGATAGAGGCTGGACCATTCGTGTTCGTTGCCGATCACATAGTCCAGATCTTTCACCAACCGCCGAAAGTCATCACGGTGACGGTCCACGCAGAACGGATCTGACAGCGCGATGCCCGCGCGGCCGCCCGCCTGCTGGCACAGCTTTGCCGCACGTTCAAAAGCCTCTTTGCCCTTGGGCTTGTCGTAAAGATAGCCTTCAAGGAACAGATAATCGGTATCGCCCGCCACATCGTCCGACACGTCCTGCGGCCCGAGCTCGGATGAAATCCCCAGATAAGTATTCATCGACCGCTCGCCATCCTTGGAGACGAAGATCATGGAACGCGAGGTCGGCAGCTCCCCGCCCGGAACCGGCGGGTTGACGAAATCGGTGCCATCCTCGGCCATGCCCTTGGCATAAAACCGCCCCAAGGCATCGTCATGCACCCGGCCAATGAACGCCGTCTTCAGGCCCAGATTGCCCAGACCCGCCAACGAGTTCGCAACCGATCCGCCCGGCGCCTGCACCCGGTCCTTCATCGCTGCGTAAAGAAGCTCCCCCCGCTCGCGTTCGACCAGCTGCATGATGCCTTTTTCGATGCCCATCATCTCAAGAAAGGACTCATCGGCTTGGGTAATCACGTCGACAATCGCATTGCCGATGCCGACAACCTGATACTTCTTCATTCGGTCTTGTCCTCGAACTGGCAGTCATCGCGGATCGGGCAGATGCCGCATTTGGGTTTGCGCGCGATGCAGATATAGCGGCCGTGCAGGATTAGCCAGTGGTGGGCGTGCTGCTGGTATTCGGCGGGAACATTGTCTTCGATCGCGCGCTCGACAGCCGTCTCATCGCGGCCCGGCGCAATGCCAGACCGGTTGCCGACCCGGAAGATATGGGTGTCAACGGCCTGCGCGGGCTGGTGGAACCACATGTTCAACACCACATTCGCCGTCTTGCGCCCAACCCCCGGCAAAGATTGCAAGGCCGCGCGCGAGGACGGCACCTCACCGCCGAACTCATCCAGCAAGATCTGGCACAGCTTGATGACGTTCTTGGCCTTGTTGCGGAACAGACCGATGGTCTTGATATGCTCGATCACGCCCTCTTCGCCCAAGGCCAGCATCTTGGCAGGGGTATCGGCAATCTCAAACAAGCTCTTGGTGGCCTTATTGACCCCAGCATCGGTCGCCTGCGCCGACAGCGCAACCGCGACCACAAGGGTAAAGGCATTGGTGTGGTGCAATTCGCCCTTCGGCTCGGCTTCAATTTCTTGAAACCGGGCAAAGATGCGGCGCATCGCGGAATAGGGAAGCTGCTTGGCCATGGTCAAGCTATGCACCATCGCGGACCTGCCCCGCAACTGCTCATCCCGCAGGAAACGGGTCGCGAAGATGTGCGCCCTGCCCTATCGTGGCCGGCAAGGAGACCCGCCATGACTGACCAATCCCCAAGCTATCATTACGCTGTCATCGCCCGCGCGCTGCGCGAGATTGATGCGGCGGGGGCGGGCCTGACGCTCGAGGCGCTTGCCGCCCGCATCGGCCTGTCGCCTGCACATTTCCAGCGCACCTTCAGCCAATGGGTGGGGGTCAGCCCCAAGGCCTATCAGCAATACCTGACCTTGGATCATGCCCGTGATCTGCTGACACGCCGCTTTACCGTGCTGGAGACCGCGCAAGAAGCGGGCCTTTCAGGCAGCGGACGGCTGCATGATCTCTTTGTGAAATGGGAGGCCATGAGCCCCGGCGAATTTGCCACCGGCGGCGCGGGGCTGGTGATCCGTTGGGGGTTGGCGCTGTCTCCTTTTGGCGAGACGGTGGTGATGGCCACTGACAAGGGCATCTGCGGCATGGGTTTCACACAGGAAATGGGGTTGGATAACACCATAGAAGACCTGCGGCGGCGCTGGCCCGCGGCAACCTTCTTGCGTGACGCCGCCGCGATTGCGCCGCTGGCCGCAGCCGCCTTTGGCGCAGGGGAAACCCGCCTGCACCTGATCGGCGCGCCCTTCCAGATCAAGGTTTGGGAGGCACTGCTTGCCATCCCCTCGGGTCATGTCACGACCTATTCCGAAATTGCCGGCGCCATCGGCCATGCCCGCGCCGTGCGGGCAGTGGGAACAGCGGTGGGGCGCAATCCAATCTCGTTCCTGATCCCCTGCCACCGGGCCTTGCGTAAATCAGGTGGGCTTGGCGGCTATCATTGGGGCCTGCCCGTCAAACGCGCGATGCTGGCCTGGGAAGGGGCGCGGGCCGATGCGGCCGATGGGCAAGAACCTGCCCATTCCGGGCTTGCTATGGGATAACAGGCGGAAGCCTGCTATGTCAGACGCATGGGCGCATCGCGCTGATCCCATTTGCATGAGGCAAAGCATGACTTTCAAAACCCCGCTGATTCTCGCCACCTTGGGCGCACTGTCGCTGTCGGCCTGTGTTGATCCCAACGCCTATCCGAATGATCCGAACGCCCGCTCAAAGAATGGCGCGGTGCTGGGCGGGCTTCTGGGGGCTGCGGCAGGCATCGCCGTTTCTGGCGATGGGGATGAGTTGAAAGGCGCGCTGCTGGGTGGGGCCGTGGGCGCGGCAACCGGCGCTGCCATCGGCTCGGACCTTGACCGGCAAGCGGCAGAACTGCGCGGCTCGTTGTCGTCGAACATCTCGGTCACCAATATGGGCGACTATCTGGTTGTGAACATGCCGCAAGACCTGCTGTTTGCCACCGACAGCGCCAACCTGTCGGGCAATCTGGTCGGCGATCTGCGCGCCGTTGCCAACAGCCTGATGAAATATCCCAACTCCAATATCGAGGTGATCGGCCACACCGATAACGTCGGCGGGGCCGCTTACAACCAAGACCTGTCGCAGCGCCGCGCCGTGGCCGTGGCCGAAGTGCTGCGCAACTCGGGCGTGCCCTCGGGCCGGATTGCCACCTATGGCCGGGGCGAGGATGCACCTGTTGCCTCGAACCAGACCGATTATGGCCGTGCGCAAAACCGCCGGGTCGAAATCATCATCCGCCCAACGCGCTGATCCGCGGGCGGGCAGAACAGGGGCAGGGCCGGGGGAAACTCCGGCCCTTCTTCATTGAAAGCTGACCGCAACCGGCCCTATGTTCACCCGAGCAAGGAGGGGGCCATGCCGTTCCAGAAGATCGAAACCGAAAAGCTCTCGCAAACGGTCGTGCATCAGATCACGCTCTTGATTTTGCGGGGCATCTTGCGCCCCGGCGAACGTCTCCCGGCAGAGCGCGACCTTGCCGAACGTCTTGGCGTCTCGCGCCCCAGCCTGCGAGAGGCCGTGGCCGAGTTACAAGAGCGCGGACTGCTGACGCCCAAACCGAACGCAGGGGTCTTCGTCGCCGATGGCGTGCTGGGCTCTGCCTTTTCGCCAGCGCTGATTGACCTATTTTCCAGCCATGACGAGGCGGTGTTTGACTATATCGCCTTCCGCCGTGACATGGAGGGACTGGCAGCCGAACGGGCCGCCCAATACGGCAGCAGCATTGATCTGGAAGTCATCGCTACCGTCTTTCGCAAGATGGAGGCCGCCCATCAAAAGCGCGACCCGAGCGACGAAGCGGCATTGGACGCCAGCTTTCACATGGCGATCATCGAGGCCAGCCACAATGTCGTCATGCTGCACATGATGCGGTCGATGTATGACCTGTTGCGGCAGGGCGTGTTTTACAATCGACAAGTGATGTTCAAGAACCGCCTGACCCGCGACATGCTGTTGAACCAACATCGCGCGATCAATACAGCCATTCAAACGCGAGATCCAAGAGCCGCCCGTGCGGCGGTCGAGGTCCATCTGGATTACGTCAAGCAATCCATGACCGACCAGATCAAGGCCGCACAGAACGATGCGGTTGCCCAACAGCGCCTGCAGCGCGAAAAGAACCGGCCATAAAAAAAGCCCCGGAAAACCGGGGCCATTTTCAAGCTTTGGGCTGGCTTAGTGCAGCTTTGCGTCAACCTGTTCAATCGCAGCGTCGATCGAAGCACTGGCAGACTCGGCAGTGATCTGCTTGGCCAGAATCTCGGTCGCGGCAGCGATGGCCACGGTCACGGCCTTTTCACGGACCTGACGCAAGGCGCTGGCCTCGGCGCTAGAGATCTGGTCTTCGGCAGCCGCGACACGGCGGGCAATCGAAGCTTTCAGATCTTCTTTGGCCTGCTTGGCCGCGTTCAGCGCTTCATCCTTGGCCGCAGCTACGATGCGCTCGGATTGCTCCTGCACTTCTTTCTGCTTCTTTTCATAAGAAGACAGCAAAGCACGGGCTTCTTCGCGCAGCGCCTTGGCCTCGGCAAGCTCTGCCTTGATCTGGTCGGCACGGGCATCCAGCATCGCACCGATCTTGGCCGGAACCTTGGCCCAGAGCAGGATGGCGACGAACACCAGGAACGAGATCATCACCACAAAGTTGGTGTTGTGCAGCGACAGGAACGGACCACCCGACGCAAAGGCCGGGCTGGCGGTCAGCATCAGAAGGGGAAGGATCAGTTTTTTCATAGCCTTACCCTTTCAGCGCGGCGGTCACGGCAGCGGTCACAGTCCGGGCATCGGTCTGACCACCCAAAGCGGTGACCAATTCCTTCGCCGTGTCTTTCGCCACTTCGGTGACGGCTTCCATCGCGCCGGCACGGATTTCCGCGATGCGCTTCTCGGATTCCGCGGCCTTGGCGGCAATCTCGGCGTCAGCCTTGGCCAAAGCCTTGTCCAGATCCTTCTGGATGTCCGCCTTAGCAGCTGCCACGATTTTGGACGCCTCTGCGCGGGCCGAAACCAGCGCGTCGTTATAAGCCTTTTCAGCACCGACGGCCTTCTGCTTAAGCTCTTCAGCCGCAGCCAGGTCATTGGTGATTGTGCCTTTCCGCTCAGCAAGAACCGAGCCGATGCGCGGCAGCGCCACGCGCGACAGCACAAAGTAGATCACGACGAGCGTGACCAAAAGCCAGAAAATCTGGTTCGGGAAGGTCGAGAAGTCCAACTGAGGCATACCTGCCCCCGAAGCTTCTGCCGCCCCATGCGCCACTTCCGTGACGGTGGTTTCGGTCGTCATATCTTCGTCCTCCGTCGGACCCTTTGGGAAATTCAGGGATGCAAGGCGTCATGGCCTCGCATCCCTGACCGTAAGGATGCGAGCGTCAGATCAGACTGCGAACATCAGCAGAAGCGCGACGAGGAACGAGAAGATCCCCAGAGCTTCGGCGAAGGCCAGACCGATGAAGAGGGTCGCGGTTTGCGAACCAGCTGCCGACGGGTTACGCAGAGCGCCCGCCAGGAAGTTGCCGGCGACATTGCCAACACCGATGGCTGCTGCGCCCGAACCGATGGCGGCAAGGCCGGCACCGATGAATTTGCCCATTGCGGCTGCTGCTGCGATTTCCATGTGTCTTCTCCTTACGATGGAATAGTCAGTTTGAGTTCCGGCCTACGGATCAGTGCCCCGGGTGGAGCGCGTCTTTCAGATAGACGCAGGCCAGAATGGTGAACACGTAGGCCTGAATGAAGGCCACGAGAACTTCGAGAGCGTAGATCGCGGTGATCGCCAGGATCGAAACCGGGGTCACGACATAGCCGATCGCCGACATCAGGACCAAGGGCGCAAAGGCCGCGAACACTTTCATGACGGCGTGGCCTGCCATGATGTTGCCAGCAAGACGGATCGAGTGGCTGACCGGACGGACGAAGTAGGAAATCACTTCGATCACCGCGATGATCGGGCGCAGGATCAACGGCGCATCCGACATCCAAAACAGGCCGAGGAAATGCGCGCCGTTCTTGGCAAAGCCCAGAAGCGTGACGAAGATGAAGAAACCAAAGCCAAGGATCGCGGTGACGGCGATATGGCTCGTCGGCGTGAACGAACCGGGCAAAAGGCCCAGCATGTTGGCCGACAGAATGAACAGGAACAGCGTCATGATCAGCGGGAAGAACTTGGCGCCATCATGGCCAGCCACGTCTTCGACCATCTTATAGACAAAGCCATAAGCCATTTCGCCGATCGACTGCAAACGCGACGGGATCAACGCGCGGCCTTTCGAGCCGAACACAAAGATCACGATAATGGCAACAACGGCCAGCGCCATCCACAGGGTGGCATTGGTGGGGGTGTACCACTCGATCGGGCCTTCGCCAAACAGACGGGTGATCTTGAACTGGTCCAACGGATGGAAAGCCAGACCTGCCCCTTGTTCCGCCCCGTGTTCAACAGCTTCTTCAGTCGCCACGTCCGTCATCCTCTTTTTCAGCCACCTTGGCAGCCCGTCTCATCTCGACTTCCTTCGCTGAGCGCAGCATGGTTTTCACACCCGCCGCGAGCCCCGCAAAGATGAACAGCACCAAAAACAGCGGCATGGTCCCCAAAAACCGGTCCAGCCCGAATCCGATGCCAAAACCGATCGCAAGACCGGCCACAAGCTCGATCACCATACGCCACGCCAACTGCGCCTGCGTATACTGATCCTCCTTGGGGCTGGGTGGCGGATTGACCGCTCCCTTCGCCTCGGCGATCCGCTTTTCCAACGCCGCAAGTCGCGCGCGGTCAGCCTCAGTCACCATGGCAAAATGCCCCTTCGGAAGTTGGCCATGACCTATCGGGCGAAAGGACATGAGTCAATATGGCGAAAGCCGGGCAAAAACAGGACTAACCCACTGTAAAACATATACTTTCAAGTTATTCAAAGCTTCCGCAGTCCAACCTGACCGCTTCCCCCTTGCCTTTTCGTCATTCAACCATCCGGTTGACGATTGCGCCCAGCCCCCCGATAGTCGCTCCATGCCGCATCCGCTTGACATGACCTTTGCCGCCCTGGCCGACCCGACACGCCGGGCCATTTTGGCCATGCTGTTGGAAGATGACATGGCGGTGACCGATGTGGCCGAACCCTTCAAAATCAGCCTCGCCGCCATCTCGAAACACCTCGGCATCCTCGCCGAGGCCGGGCTCATCAGCCGCGAAAAGCGCGGCCGGGTGATCTGGTGCAAACTGGAACCCGACGCCCTGCGCGCAGCATCTGTGTGGATGCAAGGCTTTGGCCAGTTCGACCCGGTGGACCTCGACGCCTTCGAGCAATTCCTCGAAACCGAACTGACCGACCCCGACCTTTATCTTGGCGAAAATACCCTCGAGGGATGAGGACTCAGCCCGAGGGGGGCGGAAAGCCCCCTAAAATTCTTGCTTCAAGAATTTTCCTTTGTGGCAAACCATGCCGCATAAGTCTTGCGCAATTCGGCCTTTTGCACCTTGCCCATGGCATTGCGCGGCAGGGCGTCCAGCACCACGGCAGCCTTGGGCTGCTTAAACCGGGCCAGCCGGTCACGCAGCCCCGCCAAGACTACCGCGACATCCAAGGTCACCCCCTTCGGCGCCACCAAAACAGCAAAGACAGCTTCGCCAAAATCGGGGTGCGGCAGGCCGATCACAGCGCTTTCCAGAACACCGGACTGTTCATCGAGCACCATCTCGATTTCGATCGGATAGACGTTGAATCCTCCGGTGATGACCAGATCTTTGGCGCGCCCAACGATCTGCACATAACCATCCGCATCCACGCGCCCCAGATCGCCGGTGATGAACCAGCCATCGGGCCGCAACTCCTCCGCCGTCTTTTCGGGCATCTGCCAATAGCCCGAGAAGACGTTCGGCCCGCGCACTTCGATCCCGCCAACCGCGCCCGGTGCGACCTCGGCCCCATCCGCCATGATCCGCAACGCCACCCCCGGCAAAGGAAAGCCCACCGTCCCCGCCCGTCGCTCTCCGACATAGGGGTTCGAGGTGTTCATATTGGTTTCCGTCATGCCATAGCGTTCCAGAATCCGATGGCCAGTGCGCGCCTCAAACGCCAGATGGGTTTCCGCCAACAGCGGCGCCGACCCGGATACGAAAAGCCGCATATGCGCCACCAGATCGCGGGTGAAACGCGGATCGTCCAAAAGTCGGGTGTAAAAAGTCGGCACGCCCATCATCGCGGTCGCCCGTGGCAGTGCGGCCAGCACCTGTTCAAGATCGAAGCCCGACAAGAAGATCATCTGCCCCCCGGTCAGGAAGGCCGTGTTCGATGCCACAAACAGTCCGTGGGTGTGAAAGATCGGCAGGGCATGCAGCAGCACGTCCGCTTTGGTGAACTGCCACAGATCGGCCAGCACACGGGCATTGGACAACAAATTGTCATGGCTCAACATCGCGCCCTTTGACCGCCCCGTGGTGCCCGACGTGTAAAGAATTGCCGCAAGATCACCGGGATCACGCGCAACGGGCGCAAAGGCCATATCCTGCCCCGCCATCGCAACAGCAAAGCTGCCCTTGCTGCCATCCAGCGTCATCAGCCTGGCACCATTCTGCGCGGCCACCGGGGCCATCGCCCCTTCACGCGCGGGATCGCACAGGAACAGGCGCGGTGTGGCATTACCAAGGAAATACCCGACCTCATCGGGGGTATAGGCCGTGTTCAGCGGCAAAAAAACCGCCCCGATCGACACGGTGGCCGCATAGACCGCCAGCGCCTGCGGGGATTTTCCGACCTGCACGGCCACCCGATCGCCGGGCATCACGCCTGCGGCCAAAAGCGCATTGGCAGCCTGCCCAATCAAGGCGTGAAATCCGCGCCCCGTGATCGCCCCGCCATCCGCGAGCTGCATCAGCACGTCATCGCGCGCCGCCAAAGGGGCAAAAAGCGCGGTATAAAGTGGGTTTACCATGGCGACCTCCGGGCTGATCTGCCCAACATCTGCCATGCACGGCAGGTTCGCTCAAGCCACCAGAATAGGGGGTATTGTGGAAACCGATTGTTTCCAGGGCCACAGAATGCGGCGCGCTTTCACCAAAGACCTGCCCCGTTTTCGCCGCAGCCCGCGGTCAGGTTGAAGGCATCAGCAACAGGAGGCCCACATGTCACGGCTTTACCCCCTCCTTGCCAAGTTTGGGCTGTTCGCCCGCAGACCCCGGCCAGAGGCCGATATGTTCGAACTGCGCCTGCTGCGCATTGGCAGCCGCGAGGCGCGGGCGCGCAATCTTGGACCGGGCTTTCGCGCGGCAGGTCTTAGAAATCAACCTTCACGGCAGGCAGGCGCAGCTCTTTCATAAGCTCACGCACTTCCTGACGGGCCGAGACATTTGACATGTTCATCTGATCGACGCCGGTATCCTTCAGATCCAGCACCGTCAGCCCCCGCGGGAACAGCTCGCGGAAGATGACCCGCTCGGCAAAACCGGGGGCGACGCGAAACCCGATGCGGCGCGACAGATCTTCAAGGGCCGCACCCACCTTGCGCTTGTTGTGCATGGCCTGTGCGCCAAGCCGGTTGCGCAGCACGATCCAGTCAATCGGCTTCAAACCGGCCTGCGCCCGAAGCTGCCGGGCATTCCACACCATTTCGGAATAGATCGACGGGCCTTTGACCTTGCCGGTTTCCGGATCGATCCGCGCCAAAAGATCGAAATCGACAAAGCTGTCATTCATCGGCGTCACCAACGTGTCAGCCAGCGAATGGGCGACCTGGCTCAACCTTGTATGGCTGCCGGGGCAGTCGATGATGATAAAATCCGAAATCGGTTGCAGCGCCGCCACCGCCGCCGAAAGCCGGGCGTCAAAGGCATTTTCGCCCGATTGCAAAAGGGTTGCATCGCCCTCTGGCAGGTCACGGTATTCGGGGCTGGGCAAATCCAACTCGGCCCGCTTCAGAAAAGCGCGGCGGTTTTCGATATAGCGACCAAAACTCTTTTGTCGCAGGTCAAGGTCAAGCGCCCCCACCCGGTGCCCCATACGGCATAGCGCGGTCGCGACATGCATCGAGGTGGTCGATTTTCCCGAGCCGCCTTTTTCATTCCCGACAACGATAATATGCGCCACGACTTCCCCCACCTGGCCCCATTTTGGGCCGCGCGAACTATAGGACGTCTCGGCTAACGAAGGGAATGACCCTTCGCAAGGGGAATTCCCGGCGCGCCAAAACCCCTGCCCTGCAAAAGGAAAGGGCGCCCGAAGGCGCCCTCCTTGTTCCACGAAGATCCGGCTTAGAAGCCCAGACCAGCGTATTTGTTCTTGAACTTCGACACGCGGCCGCCGGTGTCCATCAGCTTGGCGGTCTGGCCGGTCCATGCCGGGTGCGACAGCGGATCGATATCCAGAGACATGGTATCGCCATCTTTGCCCCAGGTGGTCTTGGTGCGGAAGGTGGAACCATCGGTCATTTTCACTTCGATGAAGTGATAGTCGGGGTGAATGCCGTCTTTCATGGCGCCTCTCCTCACTCAGCTTTGGGCTTGTAGTTGGTGACTTCGGCGATACGGGCCGATTTGCCGCGACGCGCACGCAGGTAGTACAGCTTGGCGCGACGCACCTTGCCGCGGCGGACCACTTCGATCGAATCGATGTTGGTCGAATAGAGCGGGAACACACGTTCCACGCCTTCGCCGAAAGAAATCTTGCGGACCGTGAACGAGGCCGAGATGGTCATGCCGCCCTTGCGGCCGATCACGACGCCTTCGTAGTTCTGCACGCGCGAACGGGTGCCTTCGGTCACTTTGTAGCCGACGCGGACGGTGTCACCGGCCTTAAAGTCGGGAATCGTCTTGCCAAGCGCAGCGATCTGCTCGGCTTCGAGTTGTGCGATCAGGTTCATGCCTGTCTCCATATGCCTGCGGTGGGTCCGCAGAGGTGATGCTCGTGTCAGCGCTTCTGGTCTTCACCGGGTCCCTACCTGAAGTAAGCCCGCCAGAGATGCCACATGCCTTGTCTGTTCGCGCCCCTGATACCTTTGGCCGGATGAAGGGTCCGGGAACGGGCATAGGGAATCGCATCCGATGGATCACAAGACCCCGGACAGGGAGCGTATAGGCGCAAGGGGGGGAGCGGTCAAGAGTGGCGGCCCCGAGCAGCCTTGCACAAAACCTGAATCTGCAATTCACGACAGCGGCTGTCGGTATTTCGCGCATCAAGGTCGCGCTTGCGATATGCCAAACGGTCGCACCGCGTATCTTGGTTTTCGCAAGGTGCCGCTGGCGACAGCGGAGAATTGGGAAGCCGGTGAAGCGCCGGCGCTGCCCCCGCAACGGTAACGGGAGAGCGGCGTGACATGTGCCACTGGGGTCTGCAGGCCCTGGGAAGGCGTCACGCCCGGACCGCAAGGTCCCCCCCTGAAGCCCGGAAACCAGCCTTGCGGAATCGTCACCCGCGGCGGGCGGTTGGGCGGCCTTGGCCCTATGCCTGTCGGTTGCCTGTTTGCTCCCGTTCCCATCTGAAACACTCCCGGCGGGATGGCCGGGAAAGCGAGGTCATATGCTGAACCAAGCCGAAATCTCTGCGCAATTCGCCCAGCGCCGCCCCGATCATTCGCTGCCGCAAGCGCTGTACTGCGATGAAGGCGTGCTGCAGGCCGATCTGAACGCGATCTTTTACAAAGACTGGATCTTTGCCGCCTCTGCCGCAGAGCTGCCAAAGGCTGGGGCCTATGTGACGCTGCAACTGGGCGCCTATCCCGTCGTGATCGTCAAAGGTTCGGATGGCGAGATTCGCGCCTTCCACAACGTCTGCCGCCACCGCGGCCAGCGCCTGTGCTCCAAGACCTCCGGCTCCACCGTGAAACTGGTCTGCCCCTACCACCAGTGGACCTATGACCTTGATGGCAAGCTGATGTGGGCCCGCGAAATGGGCCCCGATTTCAAGCCAGCAGCCCATGGCCTGAAGACCGTGCATTGCGCGGTTGCCGCCGGAATGGTCTTTATCTGCCTCGCCGAAACCGCCCCCGATTTTGCGCCCGTGCAAACAGCGGCCAATCGGTATTCCGCGCCGCATGGCATGGCTGACCTCAAGGTCGCGTTCCAGTCGCGCATCGTGGAAAACGGCAACTGGAAACTGGTGCTGGAAAACAACCGCGAATGCTATCACTGCGCCGGATCTCACCCGTCGCTGTGCCGCACCTTCAACGATGACCCGAACCTTGTCGGCGGCGATGACAGCCTGTCTTCGCCCGTTGGTGCCGCCCACGTCGAACGCTGCGAGGCCGCCGGCCTGCCGTCGCGCTATCTGATCTCGGAAAGCGAGCAATGGCGTCTGGTCCGCATCCCCTTTGTCGGCGAAGCGGTCAGCTACACGATGGACGGCAAGGCAGCCGCGCCCAAACTGCCCGGCATGCCCTTTGCCAATGCCGGTTCGCTCTTGTTCTTCCACTACCCGAACACTTGGAACCACTTCCTGTCGGATCACGTGCTGAATTTCCGCGTCTTGCCGATCAGCGCCACCGAGACCGAAGTGGTCACCACCTGGCTGGTGCACAAAGACGCCGTAGAAGGCCGCGACTATGACATCAAACGCCTGACCGAGGTTTGGGAAGCCACCAATGACGAAGACCGTCTGGTGGTCGAAGAAAACCAAAAGGGCATCCTGTCGCCCGCCTACGAGCCCGGCCCCTATTCGCCGCAGCAAGAAAGCGGCGTGGCGCAGTTCATCGACTGGTATTGCGCCACGATGACACGTCATCTGACGCCCGCCCAACCGATGGCGGCCGAATAAGATGGGCGCGCAAATCAACTGGTCCGGCAAGCCTTGGTCGGACGACGAATGGCTTGAACTTGCCATGGTGGTGCCGGACGTGGCCGATACCGCCAGCTTCACCTTCCGCGCGCCTTCGGGCGCGTGGTTTGACTACCAGCCCGGCCAGTTCATCACGCTGGATCTGCCGGTGCCGGGCGGCAACGTGCAGCGCACCTACACGATTTCCTCCTCGCCCTCGCGCCCCTTGTCGATCTCGATCACGGTCAAGGCGCAGGCAGGCTCCATCGGCACGCGCTGGATGCTGGATCACCTGAAACCGGGGATGAAGATCAAGGCCTATGGCCCGGCGGGGATCTTTTCGTTCCACCGCCACCCGGCGAAGAAATATCTGTTCATCTCGGCTGGCTCGGGCATCACACCGATGATGTCGATGACGACCTGGGCGTGGGATTCGGGCGAAATGCCCGACATCACCTTTGTCCATGCCGCGCGTCACCCGTCGGACATCATCTTCCGCGAGCGGCTGGAAAACTTTGCCAACCGCGTTCCGGGTCTGAAACTGCGCTTCACCGTCGAAGAGCCCGACTCCTTCCGCACCTGGCATGGCTATCAAGGCCGCCTTTCCCAGATCATGCTGGGCCTGATGGCCCCGGATTATCTGGAGCGGGAAGTCTTCTGCTGCGGACCTGAGCCGTTCATGCAGGCTGTGCGGGAAATGCTTGCCTCGCTTGGCTTTGACATGGCCCACTACCATCAGGAAAGCTTTGGCGCGCCGGTGCATGACGAGGGCGAATCTCCTGCCCTGAACGACATCACCCCCGAAGCCGGGGCCGCCGCCGAGATCGCCTTTACCACCTCGGGCATCACGGCCACCTGTGATGAAACCGACACCGTTCTGGCCGTGGCCAAGCGGTCGGGTCTGAACATCCCGTCGGGCTGCACCTTTGGCCTGTGCGGCACCTGCAAGGTGAAAAAGACCGCCGGAGAGGTTCACATGGTCCATAACGGCGGGATCAGCGACGAAGATGTGGCCGACGGCTTCATCCTTGCCTGCTGCTCGCGCCCGTTGGGCAAGGTGGAAGTCGCCGTGTAACCGCTACATTCCTCGGGCACATCGTGCCCGAGGCCTTTGCCCGAGTTACGCCTTACGCTTGTCCCACATATCCGGGCGGCGCTCTTGCGTCAGCTTTTCCGCCTCCGCCCGGCGCCATTTGGCGATCTTGCCATGGTCGCCGCTGGTCAACACGGGTGGAATTTCCGCCCCCTCCCACTCTTGCGGCCGCGTATATTGCGGATGCTCCAATAGCCCGTGGGAATGGCTTTCTTCCTCGATGCTTTCGGCATTGCCCAAAACACCCGGGATCAGCCGCACGGTGGCATCCAACATCGCCTGCGCTGCAATTTCACCGCCCGTCAGGACAAAATCGCCAAGGCTGACCTCTTCGATCTGCCAATGGTCCAGTACCCGCTGATCAACGCCCTCAAAACGGCCGCACAACAGGGTGATGCCGTCAGCGCCCGCCCAGTCCCGCGCCATCGCTTGGGTGAACGGTTTGCCGCGCGGTGACAGATAGACCACCGGCCAACGCGCCCGGTCGCGCGGCGTGCCGTCGGAGGCAACCCGCAACGCCGCATCCACCACATCTGCCCGCAGCACCATGCCCGCCCCGCCACCCGCTGGCGTATCGTCGACATTGCGGTGCTTGCCGATGCCAAAGCTGCGCAGATCCAGCGCCTCTAGCCGCCAACGCCCCATCTCCAGGGCCTTTCCGGTCAAGGAAAGCCCAAGCGTGCCGGGAAAGGCGTCGGGGAAAAGGGTGATGATCTTAGCCACCCAAGCCCCTTTCAGAAGCATGGGTTCTTCCATCAAGACCCGTGGCTTCAGACTGGCCGAAATTTGCAAACGGCCGTGCGACTTGCGGGCAGGCGGGGTTGGCTCGACGGGATCGGACATGCGCGGACCTTTCGGCGGGGTTCGCCTGAGGTCATAACGACGCTTGATCCCCACGGAAAGGGGCAGTCGATACCGCGCCTGCGACAGCGACATCGGCCCCCTGCAAGACCGCTGCGCGCCGCTGTATCGCCCCGGCGCTGCCATCATGGATCGGGGTCATCAACGCCTCCCGCAGCGCCGCAGGGCTGACATGCTGCCCCATCGCCGCCAGATGGTCGAGCAGAACAGAATCCGGCGTTGTTTCAGGCAGGTGGCGCAGCGCGGCCACCATGCGCGTGGCCTGTGCGATCTGCGTGGGAAGGTCAGCTTCAGGATCATTCACAGCCGACAGCACCGCGTCCAGACCGACAGCGCCCTCATCAGCCCCAAAGGGATCCCACAACATGCGGGCCAGCGGGATCGACAGAAAGGAAATGCCAACCGGCAACATCAGCGGAAACGGCGGCAGCGCCCCCAATGCGCCACCAATCCCGCGCCCGATACCGAAACTGACAGCCACCAGCAGTACCTGCACCACCGCTTGGGTCAACAGCGCAATCAGCGCCTCGGGCCGGGCCCAATCGGCCAGATGGCGCGGCCATTGCTGGGGCCGCAGGATGAACAGCCACAGCAGAAAAAGCGCGGCAAAGATCGGAATGACAGACCAGCCAAAACCGCCAAGCCCTGCCAGAAGCGGCCCAAAATACAAAAGCGCCGTCGCACCCTGCAATAACCTGAGCCGAAACGTCATACCCGCACCACCACAATTTCGCGCATCAAAGCGCGGGCGCGCAGGTTAGTCCAGACCTTCTGGCAGATCGACGATGACACGCCCTGCACCAAGATCCACCGTCGGCACCGCCGCCAGCGTAAAGGGCAGCATCAACGCGGTTTTGCGCCCTGCCCCATTGATTTCGAGAATATCGCCCGCGCCATGGTTATGCACGGCAATCACCCGGCCCAAGGACACACCGCCCGTGTCCAGCACCTCCAACCCAATCAGATCGGAGTGATAGAATTCATCATCCGGCAGTTTGGGCAATTTGGTGCGATCGACAAACAATTCAGTGCCGCGCAGCGCGTCGGCCTCTTCCTTGGTCTTGACGCCAGACAAGCGCGCGCCAAGCCCGCCGGACACCGGGCGCGTCAGTTTGATTGTAAAGCTGTGGCTGCCGTCGGCCGTGAACAAGGGGCCATAATCGGCAATTGCCGAAGGCTCGGCACAGAAGGACTTCAAGCGCACTTCGCCGGTCACGCCAAAGGCGCCGCCGATTACGCCGACACAGATGCGATCTGTGGTCATGGTGCAGCCCCCTCACTCATGCAGACCCCGCGCGGGTCAATCTGCCCGCCGACGCCCAGACAGGCCGCAGCCTGCCCGGACTCGGCGAACTTTACACCAGCCCAAAACGACGCCCCGCAAAGGGCGATCGTGATGGACCGGCGCACCAGTCCCAATCCTGGGATCAGCGACAGCAAGCTTATTCAGCAGCCGGAGCTTCGTTGCGTGCGGCCTTCTTGGCAGCGCGCTCAGCCATGGCTTTGCCCGGGGTGCCGGTCTTCGGGTTCGAACGAACCTTCTTGGCCAGAACGCCAGCAGCTTCCAGGAAGCGTGCAACGCGGTCGGTCGGCTGGGCGCCGGTGGCCAGAAGCTCTTTGGCGCGATCGACGTTCATCACAACGCGGTTGGCGTCGTCCTTGGCCAGCATCGGGTTATAGGTGCCCAGCTTTTCCAGGAAGCGGCCGTCACGCGGCATGCGGCTGTCGGTCACGACGATCGAGTAGAACGGACGCTTTTTGGAACCGCCGCGTGCAAGACGAATTTTGGTAGCCATGGGTAGTCTCCTTCAGGGTTTTCGTGGGTGGATTTCGGTCCACCTTTTGGGGTTATTTCTGCAGTTTCTCGTGGTGCCTGATGACTTCAGAGATGATGAAGGTCAGGAATTTCTTGGCGAATTCCGGATCAAGGTTTGCCTCGTCCGCCAGTTTCTCCAGCCGTTCGATCTGGCGCGCTTCGCGGGTGGGATCGGACGGGGGAAGATCGTGCTCGGCCTTGAGTTTCCCCACGGCCTGGGTGTGTTTGAACCGCTCTGCCAGCGTGTAAACCAAGATGGCATCCAGCCGGTCGATGGACTGGCGATGCTCTTTCAAGATTGCGGCGGCGCGGCCGGCGGTGTCAAAACTGGCGTCGGTCATGCGGGCCTCGCAGGGTGGCGGAAGATGCGGCTTTTGCCAAAGGTTTCGTGGGTGAACTCGCCTTCGAACTGGCAGCCCATGCGACGGGCCAACGCTTCGGAACGGGCGTTGCCATCGACGATCAGCGAAATCGCCGTGGTCCAGCCCAAGGCGTCATAGGCCCAAGCCCGTGCGGCGGTTGCCGCCTCATGCGCCACGCCCTTGCCTTCGGCAGCGGCATCCCAGATCGACCAGCCGATTTCAGGCTCGGGCCAACCTTCGGGGAACCACGGCCCCGCCATGCCCAGCGCGGCATCGGTTGTCTTGTCAGCGATGATGAACATCGAAAAACCGCGCAGCACCCAATGGCCGGTCAGATGGCCAAAGGCACGCCAAGCCTGCACGCGGGGCTGCTTGCCCCCGACAAACGCGGCGCGGTCCGATTGCAGAAAGGCCGCAAAGGTTTCAAAATCCACCAGCTTAGGCCCGCGCAGCCGCAACCGTTCCGTTTCCAGAACGGGAACCCCGATCAACGTGGGGGCCAGTGCGGGCGCAGCGGCTTGCATCATTTCTTCTTCATCAGCCCCGACAGGCTCGAGGGCAGGCTCATGCCGCGCGGCAGACCGGGGAAGCCCCCGCCCATGCCCATGCCTTCTTTCATGCCTTTGGCAGCAGCTTCCAACTCGGCCGGGCTCATTTTGGACATATCCGGCATGCCGCCCTTGCCCATCATCTGCTTGATGGCCTGCTTCATCATGCCACCCTTGCCCATCTTCTTCATCATCTCGGCCATCTGCTTGTGCTGCTTCAACAGCTTGTTCAGATCAGCCACATCCAGCCCCGCCCCGGCCGCGACACGCTTTTTGCGGCTGGCGGCCATCAGATCGGGGTTGGCCCGCTCTTTCTTGGTCATCGAATTGATAAGCGCGATTTGATGCTTCAGCATCTTGTCGTTGAAGCCGGCTTCCTCGGCCTTCTTCGCCATACCGCCCATGCCCGGCAGCATGCCCATCAACCCCTGCATGCCGCCCATCTTGAGCATCTGCTCCAGCTGGCTGCGCATGTCGTTCATGTTGAACAGGCCCTTGGCAAAGCGCTTGGCCATGCGTTCGGCTTGTTCCGCCTCAAAGGTTTCGCGCGCCTTTTCAACCAGCGCCACGATGTCGCCCATGCCAAGGATGCGGCCCGCGACACGTTCCGCCTCAAAGGTCTCGATGGCGTCCATCTTTTCGCCAAGACCGACGAAACGAATGGGCTTGCCCGTCACCGCCCGCATCGACAGCGCAGCACCGCCACGGCCGTCGCCATCCATCCGGGTCAAGACCACGCCGGAAATGCCAACCTTGCCGTCAAACTCGGTCGCAACGTTCACCGCGTCTTGGCCTGTCAGACCGTCAACCACCAACAGCGTCTCGCGCGGCTGGGCGATATCGCGCACGGCCTGAACTTCGTCCATCAACACTTCGTCGATGTGCAGACGGCCCGCGGTATCAAGGAACAGCACATCATAGCCGCCAAGCGTGGCTTGGGTCTTGGCGCGCTTGGCGATCTGCACCGCAGTTTCGCCCTTGACGATCGGCAGGCTGTCAACGCCCACCTGCCCCGCCAGAATGGCCAACTGCTCCATCGCGGCCGGACGGTTGGTGTCGAGCGACGCCAACAGCACCTTCTTGCCGTTCTTTTCCTTCAACCGCTTGGCCAGCTTGGCCGTGGTCGTGGTTTTCCCCGAGCCTTGCAAACCCACCATCAGAATGGCGGAGGGCGGGTTGTCGATCTTCAGGGCGTCCGGCTCGCCTTCGCCCGCCAGCACGCGAACCAGTTCATCATGAACAATCTTGACGACCTGCTGGCCCGGCGTGACCGATTTGGTCACCGCTTGGCCTGTGGCCTTGGTCTTCACCGCCTTGATGAAATCCCGCGCAACGGCGAGCGAAACGTCAGCCTCCAACAGCGCCGTACGCACTTCGCGCAGGGCGGCTTCGACATCCGCCTCGGACAGCGCGCCAGCCTTGGTCAGCCGATCAAAGACGGACCCAAGGCGTTCGGAAAGGCTCTCAAACATCAGCGCACCCTTTTTTCGCGGTTTTGCCCCATATGGGGCGGCGGACAGTCATTCCCAAGCCCAAAGCGAAACGGCACCTGCGGGCGCAACGCGCTGGCAGGTGGCGATCCTTCGCAAAGGGCAAAGGACCGGAAGCATAGGCCTCCGGGGAATTCAGATGCGCGGATACGCGTGATAGTCTGCAGAGTCAAGCGGAGCAGGAAAATCAGTCACCCGTGACACCGTCGCACGTGGTTTCCTGTCCCGCGCAGGTGCCACGCACCCAGACCGGGGCCGCGATGGCTATATCGGCCATTTGCAACGCAACCCATTCGCCTTTGCAATCAAGAATCGTGGTGAACATGTCCGAACTGATCCAATCCACACCGGTCCAGATCACGTTGGAGGCCGGATCGGGGGCGGCAAACCCTTTGGAGGTCTGCACGACAAACCCCAGATCCCGGGCCGACACCCAGCCCGACTGCTCCAGCATCTGCCCCTGATACGGGCGAATGTCGGTGACAGCGGCATAGCCGTTCTTCACCTCGGTGATGGTGGCGCTGGCCCCCATCCTGCCGCGATCGGCATCATTGACCATGGGCATCACACCCAGATCGGTCGCCCCATCGGCGGGGGCATCCACCACCACCGGATTGCCCGGCACGTCCGGGCGCACATAGGCGCCGATGCGGCACGGCGTATCAGCCAGCGCGGACTGAGCAAAAACCAGACAAAGACCAATAAGACGCAACAGAGGCATGATGAAAATCCGGGGGTCACGGGGAATATCGCCCCTTTCGCAAATGCCCTGCCGCGCCGCAAGCCCGCATTTCCCGCTTGCATCGCCGCCCGCAAGCGGCTTCCCTCTGTGCAACCACGCACAACAAGGCCGTTACACATGGAAAACTGGGACGAGATCCGCACCGCCTTTCAGGTGGCCCGACTGGGCACGGTTTCAGGGGCGGCCGATGTTTTGGGCGTGCATCACGCCACGGTCATTCGCCATATCGACGCCTTGGAAAAGCGGTTGGGAGCCAAACTCTTTCAGCGCCACGCGCGCGGCTATACCCCAACAGAGGCGGGGCGCGATCTTCTGTCGGTCGCCCAGACCACCGAAGAGCAATTCGGTCAATTGGCCAGCCGCATCAAAGGTCAGGGCGAAACGGTCACCGGCGAGTTGGTGGTGACCGCCATCACCGGCATCGCCGATCTGATGACCCCCGTCTTTGCTGCCTATATGGCCGATTTCCCCACAGTGAAGATCCGTTTTCTGACCGATATGCGGGTGTTCCGGCTGGACTATGGCGAGGCCCATGTGGCCATCCGCGCCGGGGCCGCCCCGCAGGAGCCCGACAATGTCGTGCAGCCCCTGATGACAATGCAGAACGGCCTTTACGCCGCGCGCAGCTATGTTGAAAAGCACGGCCTTCCCACCTCAGAAGCCGATCTGCCCAAGCACCGTTTCATTGGCCCCGAAAGCCCCGAAAACCGCGCCCCGTTTTACCGTTGGCTGCGCGACAAGGTCCCGACCGAGGCGATTGCCTTTCGCATCACCGAACCCGCCGCCAACCAAGAGGCCTTGAAGGCAGGCCTTGGGCTTGGCTTTTGCAACACGCATTTCGCCAAGGAAAATCCCGATCTGGTAGAGGTCATGCCGGCAAGGCCGGAATGGGCCGCGCCCTTGTGGATTGTCACCCATGTCGATCTGCATCGCACGCTCAAGGTGCAAAGCTTCCTTGCCCATCTGAAACGCGCGGCCGCCGACTGGGTTTTGACGTGCAACTAAACCCGTCGCGCGCCAAAGAGATCAAAGCGGGTCATCTGGCCATGCTGGCCTTTTCGGCGCTGGTCGCGGGGTCGTTCAGCCTTGGCGCCATGGCGGCGCCCTATGTGTCGCCCGCAGCGCTGACAGTTCTACGGTTTGCGTTGGCCGGATCGCTGGTTGGGGCAGCAGCATTGGCCACGACGGGCATTCCCCGCAGCACATGGGTCGCCCCTTGGCGCTATTTGGTGCTGGGCGGATTGCTGGCCGCCTATTTCGTGCTGATGTTCAAAGGCTTGCAAACCGCCGAGGCGATTTCGACCGCTGCCGTCTTCACCTTGACGCCGATCATGGCGGCGGGGTTCGGATGGCTTCTCTTGCGCCAAGTCACCACCCCACGCATGGCCTTTGCGTTGACGGTCGGGGCCATGGGCGCGCTATGGGTGATCTTCCGCGCCGACCTTGCCGCGCTGTTGAAATTCCAGATCGGCAAGGGCGAGATCCTGTATTTCTGGGGCTGTGTGGCCCATGCCATCTATGCCCCGATGGTGCGCAAGCTGAACCGGGGCGAGCCTGCCGTGGTCTTCACCTTCGGCATGATGGTTGCCGGATTTTTGCTTTTGCTTTTGTGGGGCTGGCGCGATGTGCTGGCTACCGACTGGGCAGCCCTGCCCGCCATCGTCTGGATCTGTCTGATCTATGTGTCAGTCGCGGCCAGTTCGATGACCTTTGTCTTGCTGCAATACGCCACCTTGCGTCTGCCTTCGGCCAAGGTCATGGCCTACACCTACCTTGTACCCTCTTGGGTGATCTTGTGGGAAATCGCCTTGGGGCGCACCCCGCCGCCCGCATTGGTGCTGGGCGGCGTGGCGCTGACGATTTTGGCGCTTTTGATGCTTTTGCGCGACGAGGGATAGGCCTTAGGCCAGCTCTTTCAGATGTGCATAGCTGGCCTTGAAACGACCGAACTTATGCGCCCCACACGTCACCGGCTGATAGCGCTGCGGGTTTGCATCTGACACACAAGACGGCAGCGGCGCGATGACCGCATCGAAATCTGCGTCGATAAAGAAGGGAATCGAATAGCGTTCCCGGCCCGAGGTGTTCACCACGCGGTGCATATTGGCGAGATAGACATCGTTGGTCAGCTTCTGGATCAGGTCGCCGATGTTGATGACGAAACAGCCGCGAATCGGCGTGCCTTCGATCCAGTCGCCATCGCGGTTCATCACCTGCAGACCGCCCACATCATCCTGCGCCAGAATGGTCAGATTGCCATAGTCGGTATGCGCGCCGATGCCGATGATGTCTTCGGACACATGGCCGTTCTGCGGCGGATAATGCAGCAGGCGCTGGATGCTGATCGGGTCTTTCATCAGCACCTCGAAATGGGTCTCTGGCAGGTCCAGCGACAGGGCGATGCCACGCAAAAGCTGCTTGGACAGCGTTACCATCTTCTGGTGATAGCCATAGACCAGCGTCTGAAACTCTGGCAGCCCGGCGGGCCATTGGTTCGGGCCAAAGAACGGGCCTTCCAGCCGCGCGCGTTCTGGCCCGATGTCGAAACATTCTTTCAGATCACGGGTTTTGCCGGGATCGGTGTTCTCGCCAAAGGGTTCGATATAGCCACGCAGCGCCACGTCGGATTTCGACACATGCAGTGCCATTTTCTGCTCCATCGGCAGATCGAAAAAGGCCCGCGTGACATCAAAGGTCTGATCCACAAAACCCTGATCAATGCCGTGGTTCTTCACATACATGAACCCCGCATTGGACAGCGCCCAACGGATCTGCCGGGCCACGCCGTGCTTGTCGCTGCCATCCAAAAGCGGCGCAACATCCACAACCGGAATTCGGTCAAAACTTTCCCGTTTTGCACGCAATTTGTCATCGAGACGTGCCACCAGATCGGTGCTCATCGCATTTCCTCCCAAATTTTCAGAAATCAGGCCGCAGATCCCCGCCGCCTTGCCGGCATCCCGGCAAGGCGTCCCTCTGCGATTTTTCAAGCGGGATTAGGGGTTAGTTAGTACCACATGTCCTGCACGGCACCTTTGCGCCGCGCCATGAAGTCTTGCAGCGCCTCGTCGATACCCGCATCAATCGGCGGGGCTTCAAACTCGGCCAAGGTCTTTTTCCAACGGGCATTGGCGCGTTTTGCGCTGTCGATGCCGCCCTGTTCGTCCCAGGTTTCCCACGGCTGGTTGTCATCCAACTGCGAGTCCCAATAGGCGGTCTCATAGTGGCGCAGCGTGTGCTGGGTGGAAAACAGATGCTGGCCCGGCCCAAGTTCGTTCAGTGCGTCAAAGGCCAGCGCATCATCATCCACCGCCATACCGTCCATATAGGCATGCAGCGCGCCGCACATGTCGGTGTCCATCACATGCTTTTCGTAAGACATCGACAAAAGGCCATCGAGGAACCCTGCCGAGTGCAGCACATAGTTGGCCCCGCCCTGCACCGCCGACATCATCGACATCATGGATTGTTGCATCGCTTGCCCATCGGGCAGCTTTGAGGTGCTGAAGTTACCCGCGCAGCGCAAGGGCATGTTCAGGCGGCGGGCCAGCTGGCCCATGACCAAAGACCCGATTGCCGGCTCTGGCGTGCCAAAGGTGGGAGAGCCGGTCTTCAGGCTCATCGACGAGAAGAAGCTGGCCAAAATCGTCGGCGCACCGGGGCGCACCAATTGCGCCAGCGCGCAGGACGACATCGATTCCGCCAACCCCTGCGCCACCATCCCGGCAATCGTCAGCGGGGCCACGGCACCGCCCAGCAGGAACGGCAGGTGGATGGAGCCCTGATTTGCCCCGGCATAGGCCCTAATCCCTGCCGCCGTAACCCCATCCAAAACCAAGGGCGAGGTGGTGTTGAAATTGCCCATCACCACGCAGTTTTGGTCAACAAAATCCGCGCCAAACAGGATGCGCGACATCTCGACACTATCCTCGGCCCGTTCCGGCGCGGTGATCGAGCCCAGATAGGCCCGGTCGGAATAGCGGATGTGGGCATAAACCATGTCCATATGGCGCTTGTTCACCGGCACGTCGGTGGGTTCGCACACCGTACCGCCCGAGTGGTGCAGCCAAGGCGAGGCCTGCGACAGTTTCACAAAGTTCTGGAAATCCTCGATCGTGCCGTAGCGGCGGCCGCGATCCAAATCCATCACGAAGGGGCTGCCATAGGACGGGGCGAAAACCACGTTCTTGCCACCGATCTGCACATTATTGGCCGGATTGCGGGCGTGCTGGGTGAACTCTGCCGGGGCGGTTTTCAAAATCTCGCGCACCATGCCGGGCTCAAACCGCACGCGCCAGATGCCCGCCGTCTGTTCGGTGACATCCGCGCCCGCAGCCTTGTAAAGCCGCATCGCCTCGTGATCTTCGCGCAGTTCAATGCCGATCTCGGCCAGAATGCGGTCTGCGGTCTGTTCGATGCGGATCAGGCTTTCTTCTGACAGAATGTCATAGGTCGGGATACCGCGCACGATATAAGGGCGATGCACCGCCGAACCCTTGGAGCGTTCTTCGCGCCGGGCGTTGCGCCCACCGCGCACGCGCTTTTCCGGATTCATTGCGTCGCCGTCTGCCATGGTGATCCCCTTTTCAACTTGTCGCAAAAATATGCCGTCTGGGCGGCCCTGTAACGCTGGAAAAATTTCATTGATTTGATAAGTTGAGATTATGGATACTCTACGTCATCTTTTGCCCTCGCTTGGCAGCCTTGTCGTCTTTGAGGCGGCGGGGCGGCTTTCCAGTTTTTCCGGTGCCGGGCGCGAGTTGCGGATGTCACAGGCCGCCGTCAGCTATGCCATCGCAAAGCTTGAGGATCAGATCGGCAGCGCGCTTTTCCTGCGCGAATACCGCCGGGTCCGGTTGACCGAGGCCGGGCAACGCTTTCATGCCGACGTGACGATTGGCCTCTCGCATATCCAACGTTCGGCTCAAAGCCTGCGCGCGGTTGCAACGGGCAGCCATGTGACGCTGGCCTGCTCAACCGCCTTTGCCGCCTATTGGATGGTGCCGCGGATGGAAGAATTCCGCGCCGCGCTGCCCGATATAGATCTGCGCATCCAAACCTCAGACCGTGATCTGGATCTGGTGGGCGAAGGTATCCCCTTGGGCGTGCGGGGTGGCTTTCCCGGCGACTGGCCACATTATGACAGCGCGGTTCTGGCGGCCGAAGAAATCTATCCGGTCTGCAGCGCAGGCTATCTTGGAAAGCAGCCGAAACCCGCCAAACCTGCCGACCTTCTCGGGCTGAAACTGATCCATCTGGAAGAACCCTTCCGGTCTGCCACCACTTGGGCCGATTGGTTCGCCGCCGCAGGCATCGCGCGCAGGCAGGTGCCAAAGGGCCTATCGATCAACGATTATGTGCTGGTGGTGCAGGCGATGATCGAAGGCCAAGGCGTGGCGCTGGGCTGGCATCACCTGATTGGCGGGCTGGTGGAAAAGGGCATCCTTGTGCGTCTGACCGACCAGCGCCTGACCACGGGCAAGGATTTCCATGTCATCTGGCCGCGAGAGGCGCGGCTGTCGAGCGAGGCCGCGCGGGTGCGGGATTGGCTTTTGGCGCAGCGTTAGCGCGGCCCCAAAAGCAGGATCTGCACATCCGCCACATTGGTGCCGGTGGCCCCCGTTACCAAGAGGTCGTCCGCCAGCGCCAACGCCCGGTTGCTGTCATTATTGGCCAAAAGCGCGTCGGCATCGCCACCGGCGGCCCGGATGCGCCCCGTGGTTCCGGCATCGACAAGGCCACCCGCCGCCTCGGTCGGGCCATCGCGGCCATCGGTGCCGCCCGACAGGAACACCCAGTCCCGGCCCAGATCCGGCATCCCCATCGCCACGCGCAGCGCAAGCTCCTGATTGCGTCCACCAAGACCCTTGCCGCGCAATTTGACTGTGGTTTCGCCGCCAAAAACCAACGCATGGCCGCTGACCTGTTGCGCGGCAGCGATGATCTGCGCGGCGGCATCCGCCACGTCCCCTGTCAGGGCATCCGACAGGATATGCGCCCCGGTTCCCGCCGCCGCGACCACCGCCTCAAGGCTTTTCCGATTCGACCCGATCAACACATTCGTCGCCTGAACCGGCGGCAGCGTTGGCTCTGGACGCTTCAAGGCTGCGCGAACAGTTTCAGGCAGGCGCGACCAAAGATTCAAGGTTTCCAATATGGTGCAGGCATCTTGGCGGCTACCGACCGGCGCCACTGTCAGACCGGAGGCAATGACCCGCAGATCATCGCCGATCACGTCGGACAGGATATAGGCGGTCACGGGCGCGGGCCGGGCGGCCTGCAATAGCCCCCCACCCTTCAGCCGCGACAGCCCCTGCCGCACCAGATTCAGCTGAGAGATATCCACGCCCGCGCCCAAAAGGAGGCGGCTAACTTCGGCCTTTTCGGCCAAAGTCACCCCGGCGACCGGCGCGGGCAACAGCGCCGATCCACCGCCCGAAATCAACGCGATCACCCGGTCAGCAGGGCGGGCACTCAAAAGCAAGGCCTCAACCGCGATCGCGGCCATCTCGCCATTTTCATCGGGCACCGGGTGGCCCGCCGCATTGACGATCGCCCCCGCCACGGGCCGGGCATTTTCGTAATTCGTGACCACCAACGCCTCAAACGGCGCAGCGAGTTGCGGCAAAAGGGCCTCGGCCATCGGCACAGCGGCCTTGCCAATCGCAACGATTCGCAACCGCCCCCCCGGGTCAGGCTGCGGCAGCGGATGGCTTTGCAAGGCACGCGACAGGGCAATACCCGGATCAGCCGCCTCGCAGGCGACCTGAAACAGTTCCTTTGCCCTGCCGCGCAAGCTCATTCATGCCCCCGAAATCTGCCGGGCCTTTTGGACCAGCACTTCGGCCTGACGGATCGAGGCATAGTCGATCAGACGACCATCCAAGGAAACCGCGCCCTTACCTTCGGCTGCAGCCTGTTCCATCGCCGCCAAGATCCGCTGGGCGCGGGTCACTTCGGCCTCGGACGGGCTCATCACCTCGTTCGCCAGCGCGATTTGGCTGGGGTGGATCGCCCATTTGCCCTCGCAGCCCAAGACCGCAGCACGTTTGGCGGCTGCGCGATAGCCGTCGGGGTCAGAAAAATCGCCGAACGGCCCGTCGACCGGGCGCAAACCATTCGCCCGCGCCGCGACCACCATCCGCGCCAGCGCATAGTGCCACATATCGCCCCAATGCACCTGACGGCTGCCATCGTCCAGCTTGTCGGTCAGTACCGCGTAATCCGGGTTCACACCCCCGATGATCGTGGTGCGGGCTCGGGTCGAGGCGGCATAGTCGGCCACGCCGAAATGCAAGCTTTCGTTCCGCTTCGACGCGGCGGCGATTTCCGACACATTCTGCATGCCCAAGGCGGTCTCGATGATGTGTTCAAAACCGATTCGTTTTTTGTAGCCCTTGGCGTCTTCGATCTGCGTCACCATCATGTCGACGGCATAGACATCCGCCGCCGTGCCAACCTTCGGCACCATGATCAGATCCAGCCGCTCGCCCGCCTGTTCGACGACATCGACAACGTCTCGGTACATGTAATGCGTGTCGAGACCATTGATTCGGACCGACATGGTTTTCTTGCCCCAATCCATCTCGTTCAGGGCCTTGATGATGTTCTTTCGCGCCTGCGCCTTGTCATCGGGTGCGACGGCATCTTCCAGATCAAGGAAGATCACATCGGCATCAGATTGCGCTGCTTTTTCAAACATTTGCGGTGCGCTGCCCGGCACCGCAAGTTCGCTGCGATTCAGGCGTGCCGGGGCTTGGGTGATGACGTGAAAGCTCATGCGCAGGGCCTTTCCTATTGGCGGGATTTGGGCCAGAAGGGGGCGGAAAAATATCCACTGTCAAGAAAATATTTTTCTCAACAGTATACACTTGCATGCAATCTGCCTAGCGCGACTTGAAGTAATAGGCAATCGCCTGTGTGCGACTGGAGACGCCAAGTTTGTCGAAAAGGTTCGACAGGTGGTACTTGACCGTGTTGGTCGAGATGTCGAATTCGCGGGCCAGATCCTTGTTCGCCAGCCCATTCGCAAGCGCCTCCAACAGCGCCTTTTCGCGCCGGGTCAGCTGGTGAATCGGGTCGGCTTGCAGACCCCGCACATCGACAAACGGGAAGACCATTTTGCCCGCGGCAACCTCGACACAGGTTTCCAAAAGCCGATCCACAGACGATTTGCGGTCCACGAATCCCGCCGCCCCTGCCGCCATCGCCTTGAGCGCCACGGCCCCTGTCGGGTCTTCGGCATAAACCACCAAACGCGGGGCGGTTTCCTGATCGCGCAGCACCTCGGCCAGCTTTTGCCCGCCCAACTGCGGGATCTGCCAGTCGATCACCCCGACCTTCACCGGAACCCGCATCACCGCCCCCAAGAACCCCTCGGCGGTCGACGACGTGGCGACAACCGAAAATCTTCTATCCTTTTCAAAGACTTCTGACAGGGCTTGCAACACCAGCGGATTGCCTTCGGCCAGCGCAAGGTCGATGCGTTCAGGGGATATGGACTGCACGGGATTGCCACCCTTTCAGAGAAGAAACGTCATAAACCCACCCATTCAGGTAGGTGATCAAACGGTATACACCCGCATACTCATCCAAATGGGTAGGTTTTATCCCACCAAAAAGAACTTCCAAAAGCAGGAGTAAGGCAGGTTGCGGCTTCTGTCAAAGCCGCCTTTTCTGAAAGGACGAGCCGAGGGAGGAAAGCCCGTGACCCAGACCGCGATTCCGCATCCGCTGACGATTCCCGAAACCCTTGCTGCCGGGCCGGGGCCGGGCAACACCGATGCCCGGGTCTTGGCGGCCTTTGCCAATGCGGGCCTTGCCGACCACATGCAGGCCGACGTTCTGCGTGGCATGATCGAATGCAAGCTGATGCTGCGCGAAATCTTCGGCACAAAGAACATTTACACCTTTGGCGTCGCCGGCACCGGGTGGAGCGGGCTGGATTGCCTGTTTTCTGCCATTGGGCCGGGCGACACGGTGGTGGCCTTCGTCAATGGCACCTTCAGTGGCATTGATGCGCTGACGGTGCGGATGAAAGCATCCAGCCGCGCGGATCTGGCGGCGAACCCCATGGACCCGCAGCCCGCCAATGTCACCGTCATCACCGTGCCGCATGGCCAGTCGGTGAGCGGTGAAGTGGTGGAGGCCGCACTGGCCACCCACAAACCGACCTGGGCTGTCATGGCGCATTGGGAAACCGGATCGGGCCGCATCAACGACCTGCGCGGCTTTTCAGATGCTTGCGAGCGCCATGGCGTGATGGGTCTGGTGGATGCCGTGTCGTCCTTGGGCATTGAAGATTTCGCCATTGATGATTTTCCGGGTGTCGCCGGTTGGGCATCCTGCCCGCAAAAAGGCGTCCTGTGCCTGCCCTTGACCTATGCGCCGGTGAGTTTCACCGACCGCTACATTGCCCACCTCAAGGCGCATGGCGCCGCGACCTATGTGCACCACCCGATCCTTGAAGCCCGGCATTGGGCCATCATCGACGGAAAGGATGCAGCGGCGGGCAGCTATCACCGCACCCATTCCGGCTATGCGGTTGCGGCCTTCCACGAGGCTTTGCGGATCAACCTGCAGCATGGTCGTGCCCAAAAGGCCCGGGACTATGCCTTCCATGAAGCGGCACTGCGCGATGCGGTCGCCGCACTGGGCTGCACCGTTACCTCGAACATGACAAGCCTTGTGGTGCTGAACCTGCCCCCCGCCCTTGCGGGCCGGGAAAAGGAGTTGGTGCAGGCGTGCCGGGCCACCGGATTTGGCATCTGGCCCACGCTGTCAGAGCCGGTGCAGGTCCGCATCGGCATCCTGAACCAACTCTCCGAGGCCGCGATCACTGGCATCGTCACCCGCTTTGCGGCGGCGATGATTGCCATGGGCGGCAAGGTGGAAACCGGGGCGGCGCTGGCAGTGCTGGCGCGTCACTATGGCCGCGACATGGCTGCGGAATAACGGGAGGCAACGATGGACATTCACGAATATCAGGCCAAGGAAATCCTCTCGCGCTTTGGCGTGACCGTGCCGCCGGGCGGGCTGGCCTATAGCCCCGAGCAAGCGGCCTATCGGGCGCGCGAACTGGGCGGCAACCGCTGGATCGTCAAGGCGCAGGTGCATGCCGGCGGACGAGGCAAGGCAGGGGGGGTAAAGCTCTGCGCCTCGGAAAACGAGATTCATGAAGCGACGAACGCCATGTTTGGCCGCAAACTGGTCACGCATCAGACCGGCCCCGAGGGCAAGGGCATCTACCGCGTCTATGTCGAAGGCGCGGTAGAGTTCAATCGCGAGATTTACCTTGGGTTCGTGCTGGACCGGTCGTCACAGCGGGTGATGATTGTCGCCTCTTCGGAAGGCGGGATGGAGATCGAGGAAATCTCGGCCAAAAAGCCGGAGTCGATCGTGCGCTCCACCGTCGAACCTGCGGTTGGCCTGCAAGAGTTTCAAGCGCGCGAGATTGCCTATGCGCTGAAGATTCCGGCCGCGCTGACCCAGCAGATGGTTCGCACGCTGCAAGGCTGCTACCGCGCCTTCAACGAGCTGGACGCGACCATGGTCGAGATCAACCCCTTGGTCATCACCGCCGACAACCGGATTCTGGCGCTGGATGCCAAGATGACCTTTGACGGCAACGCACTGTTCCGCCATCCGCAGATTTCCGAACTGCGCGACAAATCGCAGGAAGATCCGCGCGAAGCCAATGCGGCGGACCGGGGGCTGGCCTATATCGGCCTGTCGGGCAATATCGGCTGCATCGTGAATGGTGCGGGTTTGGCCATGGCCACCATGGACACGATCAAACTGGCTGGCGGTGAACCTGCAAACTTTCTTGATATCGGCGGTGGGGCCACGCCCGAGCGGGTGGCCAAGGCGTTCCGGCTGGTGATGTCGGACACCAATGTGCAGGCGATTTTGGTCAACATCTTTGCCGGCATCAACCGCTGCGATTGGGTGGCCGAAGGCGTGGTACAGGCGCTAACCGCAAACCCGGTGGATGTGCCGGTCATCGTGCGCCTTTCCGGCACCAACGTGGAAGAGGGGCAAAAGATCCTCGCCAAGTCCGGCTTGCCGATCATCCGCGCCAACACATTGATGGAAGCCGCCGAGCGGGCTGTCATGGCCTGGAAAAACGACCGCAAACAGAACACCAAGGTGAGGGCCGTCTGATGAGCATTTTCCTCGATCGTTCCAGCCGTATTGTCGTGCAAGGCATCACGGGCCGCATGGCGCAATTTCACACCAAGGAAATGCTGGATTACGGCAGCAATGTCGTGGCGGGTGTGGTGCCCGGCAAGGGCGGCGAAACCATCTTTGGCATCCCGGTCTTTGATACGGTGAAACAGGCCGTGGCGGCCACGGGCGCCGATACCAGCCTTGTGTTTGTCCCGCCGCCCTTTGCCGCCGACAGCATCATGGAAGCCGCCGACGGTGGTATCCGCTATTGCGTCTGCATCACGGACGGCATCCCGGCGCAGGACATGATCCGTGTCAAACGCTATATGATGCGCTACCCGCGCGAACGCCGCATGGTGCTGACCGGGCCAAATTGCGCCGGCACCATCAGCCCCGGCAAGGCTTTGCTGGGGATCATGCCGGGCCACATCTACCTGCCCGGTCCTGTCGGGATCGTCAGCCGCTCGGGCACCTTGGGCTATGAGGCGGCGCAGCAGTTGAAAGACCGCGGCATCGGCATTTCCACCAGCGTGGGGATTGGCGGGGATCCGATCAACGGGTCATCGTTCCGCGATATCCTTGAACGGTTCGAGGCAGACCCCGAGACCCATATCATCTGCATGATCGGCGAAATCGGCGGTCCGCAAGAGGCCGAAGCTGCGGCCTATATTCAGGACCATATGACGAAACCCGTCATCGCCTATATCGCAGGTCTGACCGCCCCCAAGGGCCGCACCATGGGCCATGCCGGTGCGATCATTTCGGCCTTTGGCGAAAGTGCCTCGGAAAAGGTGGAAATCCTGACCGCTGCGGGCGTGACCGTGGCCGAGAACCCCTCGGTCATTGGCGAAACCGTGGCGCGGGTGATGAACAAGCGCGCAGCCTGAAAGGGGGATGCGATGGCAAAGCCAAAGGTTCTTGTGACGCGGCGTTGGCCGCAGGCGGTAGAGGCGAAAATGGCCGAGGTCTTTGACCTTGACCTGAACCGCGCCGACAAGCCGCTGAGCGTGACCGAGCTGAAGGCGGCGTTGGGCCAATATGACGCCGTTCTGCCAACTGTGACGGATCGCCTTCCTGCGGCGGTCTTCGAACAGGCCCGGTCACGGACAAGAATTCTTGCCAATTATGGCGTGGGGTTTGCCCATATCGATACTGCGGCGGCGAAAGCCGCAGAAATCGCCGTCACCAACACCCCCGATGTGCTGTCGGAATGCACCGCAGACATCGCCATGACTCTGATGCTGATGGTCGCCCGACGTGCCAGCGAAGGCGAACGCGAATTGCGCGAAGGCCGCTGGACCGGCTGGCGGCCCACCCATCTGATCGGCACCAAGGTGTCGGGCGCGACGCTGGGGATCATCGGTTTTGGCCGCATTGGGCAGGCGATGGCGCAGCGGGCGCATTTCGGATTTGGCATGAAGATTCTGGTGCAAAACCGTTCGCCCATCGCGCCAGAGGTGCTGGCGCGTTACAACGCCGTGCAGGTGCCGACCATCGAAGACCTGCTGCCGGAATGCGATTTTGTCTCGTTGCATTGCCCCGGCGGGGCCGCGAACCGCCACCTTATCAACAGCCGTCGGCTGGACCTGATGCGGCCCGGCGCCTTCCTTATCAACACCGCCCGTGGCGAGGTGGTGGACGAACATGCGCTGGCCCAAGCGCTGTGGTTCGGCACCATCGGCGGCGCAGGGCTGGACGTGTTCGAACGCGAACCGCAGGTGCCAGAGGCGCTTTTGGGGGCAGACAATCTGGTTCTCTTGCCGCACCTCGGATCTGCCACCCGCGAAACGCGCGAGGCGATGGGGTTCCGCGTGCTGGAAAATCTGACCGACTTTTTCGACGGACGCCAACCCCGCGACCGCGTGGTGTGAGAAGGTTCGATTGACAAAAGGCCCCGGAACAACCGGGGCCTTTTGCAGTGCGGATGCAGAACTTACTTCATCAGGTCGGCAACCGGGATCGGCTCAGAGATGGTCCATTCATCGACCACGCCCGGCTTGCCGGCATTGGTTTCCACAACCAGATAGCGCGCTTGGTTCTGGTGGTGGATTTCACTGCTAAAGGTGCGCGGCCCAAAGAGCGTGGGTTCCCCGTTCATCTTTTCCAACTCTGCCACCACAGCGCTGGTTTCCGTGGTGCCTGCGCGTTCAACCGCCTTGGCCCAGACGTCGATCATCACATAGCCCGGATAGACGTATTGGGTCGAAGGATCGCCACCGGTCGCTTCTTTGTATTTGGCGTTGAAGGCGGTCACTTCGGGGTTCGGGTCATCACCATAGATCGAGCCCTGCACCGGAACGTAGAAGTTCGACAGATCCGGCACGGCGGAAAGCCAGTAGCTGCCATCGACGCCCGACCCGTTCAGGATCATCGAATTGATCCCTGCGGCACGGATCTGTTTGATGGCCGACACCGCCCCCGGCATCATGGTGCAGAGCATGATCGCATCGGGTTCTTCCGGCAGGGCCTTGATGCGGGTGATCTGGGCTGCAATCGAGGCGTCTTCGTTCAGGAAGGTATCTTCGCCCACCAGCTTGGCATCGGCCAGTTTCGGAAGCATCCAGTCAAAGCCGTCACAAATGCCCTTGTTATATTCGGTCCATGTGTCGAGGAGGCGATAGAAGGTGCGGGCTTCTTTCTTGTTATAGGACCATTCCGCCATCGTCGCCCCTTGAACGGCCGCCAGAACCGAGGCCGAGAAGGAGTTCGGGCCAACACCCTGAATGCCCGCCTTGATGGACTCGGCGCAAAGGAAGAACGACGGCAGACCCGCGCTTTCGGCGGCAAGGGCTGCGGGCGAACCAAAGTCATAGTCACAGCTGACGACAACCATATCTGCGCCAGCGTCGATCACGGAAAGGCCAGCCTTGGCCCCTTCGGCGCGGTCCGTCTTGGTGTCAGCATTGACGACCTCGATCTGCTTGCCCAAAAGCCCGCCTGCCTCGTTGATCTCTTTGATGCGGATCATCGCAGCGTCTTGCGCGGGTTTGTCATAGGCCTGCATGAAGCCCGTTTCGGCGGTGGCAAAGCCGACCATGATCGTTTCATCATCCGCCATCGCAGGGGCGGTCAGGCAGGTGGTGGCCGCAAGGGCTGCAATCAGTCTTTTCATTATGGTCTCTCCTTGTTGGTTGGTATTTTTAGGTTTTGGGGCCTTTTAGGCCTTCTGGTTCCGAAGCCGCCTTTCGGGGCAGGCTCAGGTCGCGGTTGCCCATGATCCCGGCAGGCCGGAACATGAGGATGAGGATCATCACAGCGCCAAGGGCGATTTCCTGCACGCCCCCCGGCAGGGCGAAGGTGGTGGTGCCAATGTCGACCCCGGCTTCCAGCCAGCGCAGGATCTGGATGAGCGAGGACAGGATCAGCACCCCCAGAACCGCGCCCGAAAGGCTGCCCATGCCACCGACGACCAGCATCGACAGGGTGATAAAGGCGAGGCCAAGGTAGAAGGTGTCGGGCGTGACGATGCCGATGGAATGGGCATAAAGCGCGCCCCCCATACCCATGATCGCGCCCGAGATGACAAAGGCGATCAGCCGGGCTGCGGGAATATCAATGCCGCTGGCCGCCGCCGCTGTCGGTTCATCACGGGCGGCGCGCAGCGCAAGACCATGGCGCGAGATGCCATAAGCCCAGGCTGCAAAGACCGCGATCAGGGCCGCAATCAGATAGGGCCAGATCGACCGGACAATCGGGATGCCGACGACCGACGATGTCGCCGCCGTGACGCTGTCCCAGTTGGAATAGATCGAGTTCACCATCGCCAGCATGGCGAAGGTCGCGATCGAGGCGGCAATCCCGGACAGCCGCATCAAGACCGATCCAAAGATCAGCGCCCAAAGTGCCGCCCAGCCGGCGGCGACGACGGCCGAGGCCCAAAAGGGGATTTCGGTCTGCATCAGCCAATCGGGCAGTCCGGGCATCGACATGCCCTTCATCATCGGTTTGATCGTGGTCCATGCCGCGACATAGCCACCAAGGCAGGCAAAGGCGGTATGACCGAAAGAGATCACGCCGGAATTGCCGATGAAGACCCACAGGCCCACGACAAAGATGACCTTGAGGAAGATGTCGATGATGGTTTGGTTGAAGGGTTTCGATCCGACCGCCAAGGCGACGAGCGCGAAAGCGACGAGGAGCAGCCCCAGAAAAACAGGCGTGGCGATGGTGCGGCGGGCAACAGAAAGGGACATCACACGCGCTCCTTCGTGCCACGGGCCGACAAGAGGCCCTGCGGCCGGAAGATCAGCACAAGGATGACCGCCCCATAGACAAAGGCGTCGCGGAACGCGCGGGCATCGGGGGGCAGGATCACCTGCATCACGGTGGCAACGGCCCCCAAGAGGAACCCCGCCAACACCGCCCCCGCCAAACTGCCCATGCCGCCGATCACCGTGGCGATGAAAGCCATCAGCATCACATTCGCCCCCATCATGATGTTTGCCGTGCCGGTCTGGCTGCCAAGGATCAGCGCGATCGCGGCCGCCAAGGCACCAGACAGGGCAAAGGCCCCCATGATGACCCGATTGGCGCGTACCCCCAGCATGCGGGCCATGGTGAAGTTTTCCGCTGCGGCGCGCATTTCCAACCCGAACCTTGTGCGGCGTAGAAAGGCGATCAGGCCGAACAGCACCGCGATGGTGACAACGATGGTGATCAACTGCAAAAGCGGGATCCGCGCACCAAAGATTTCAACGGGTTGGGATAGGGCCGGCAGCAAAGAAATGCTTTTCGGCCGGCTGGAAAACAGCATCAGCAGGAAGTAGCGAATGACAAAGCCCAGCGCGAAAGAGGCGATCATCATGGTCGCCGGATTAGCGCGGCGGAAGCGGCGGAACACCACGATCTCCGACAGCACCGAAAGCCCGGCACCGATGGCCAACGCAAAGGGGATCAGCAGGAACCATGGCAGATTGCCGGCAAAGACAATTGCAACGGCATCAACCGAAGGCCAAAGAAGCGCAAAGACCGAAAAGGCGATCACATCGCCATGGGCGAAGTTGACCAGTCGCATGACCCCGAAGATCAATGCGATCCCCAAGGCAGCCAGCGCATACAGCGACCCAAGCGCCAAGGCGTCGAAGACGATCTGCAACAGCGATCCCATCAATGTTCTCCATATCCGAAATAGGCGGCCTGCATCGCTTCGCTTTGCCCCAGCGCACGGGCATCTCCGTCCAGAAGAATTTCACCCCCCCGCATCAGCATCATCCGCCCCCCGGCCATCATGGCGCGGGTCGAAGATTGCTCGACGATCAGAAGCGTCAGCTTGCGCTCCACTTGCAGGGCGATCAGGCGTTCGTAGACTTGATCCGTGATGTTCGGCGCGAGGCCCAGCGACGGTTCGTCAATCGCCACGAGGCGCGGGTGGGTCATCAGCGCACGGCCGATCACCAGCATCTGCTGTTGGCCGCCCGACAACAGGCCGGCTTGGGTGTGGCGACGCTCTTTCAAAATCGGGAAGGTGGCGTAGACAGCCTCCAACTCGGTCGCAGCGCGGGCTTTCCAGCCGCGTTCGTGGGCATGCATGCCAGTGCCGACCATCAGGTTTTCTTCAATGGTCAGCCCGCCAAACACGTCGCGTCCCTCGGGCACCATGGAAATCCCCAGACGCGCAATGTCTTCGGGCGATTGTCCGGTGATGTCATGACCTTCAAAATCGATCCGTCCGCCCGCCGGTGGTGTCACCCCGGCGATGGCGCGCAGAAGCGAGGATTTCCCGGCGCCATTCGGTCCGGTGATGAACAGAATCTCGCCCTCGGCCATCGAGAAGCTGACGTTGCGTACAGCGGTCAGGCGGCCATAGCGGACCGAGACGTTGGAGAGTGACAACAGGCTCATGCGCTGACCTCCAAAACGGGAAGGTGGGTGTCGGCGGCGGTGCCCATATAGGCGTGGCGCACCCGCTCGCTGGCGCGAATGGCGGTGGGGTCGCCGGTTTCGATCACCGCACCCGAATCCAGCACGACGATGTGGTGACAAAGGTCCAGAACCAGCCCAACATTGTGTTCGATGAGAAGAACGCCGCAGCCCATCTCGCCCGCGATGCGGCGGATCAGGGCTGACAGGTCTTGCGCCTCGGCGGCACTCATCCCAGCGGCGGGTTCGTCGAGAAGCACAAAAGCAGGTTTGCCCATCAGCGCCCGGCCAATCGCCACCCGCCGTTCATCGGTATAGGGCAGCGTTCCGGCAATGCGGTTGGCCAAGGGCGCGATGCCGACCCAATCCAGCATGGCCGTCGCCTCGGCAATGGCGGCGGCGCGGGACAGGCCAAGGCCGACGCCCGTCACCTCCAGATTGTCGATCACCGGCAGGTCACGGAACAGCCGCCCGCCCTGAAAGGTGCGGGCGATGCCCCGGCGGCGCAACTCGTGCGGTTTAAGGTTTGAAAGGGGCTGGCCGTCCAACCGGACAGCCCCTTCGGTGGGGGTTTGAAAACCCGTCAACACGTTGACAAGGGTGGTCTTCCCTGCCCCGTTCGGGCCGATCAGCCCGACAATCTGACCGGGAGAGACCGTCAGATCGACCTCTGACAGGGCGCGCAGCCCCGCAAAGGCGACCGATACCTTGTCGGCGTGCAGATGGCTCATTTTGTCCCCTTTTTGTCGCGGGTCATCAGATACGAACCGCTCTCGTCCAACCGCGCCGTCCAGCCCGGTTCGACGACGATGGTGGTGGTGACTTCCTCGATCACGGCCGGGCCTTTGATGGTGGCCCCTGCGCCCAAGGGCGTGCCGTCATAGATCGGGGTTTTCACGCGCGTGCCGTCCGCCGAGAACACCGCGTCGCGGTAGCCTTTGATGGCCTTGTCCGCGCTTGCACCTGCGCCGATCTTCATGCGGGCAGGCTTTTCCACCACGCCATAGACCGTGCTTTCGATGTTCACGACCTCGACCACCGAATGCGGCTCTGAATAGGTGTAAAGCTGCTCGTGCCGCTTGTGGAAGGCGTCGATGATCTTGCCAATCGACTTGGCATCGACCTTGAAGTTGTCGATCTCCACCGTGCATTCATGGACCTGACCGACATAGCGCATATCAAGGCTACGCTTGACGACGATGTCCTTGCCCTTGAACCCATCGGTCTTCAGATGCTCGATGCCCTGCGCCTCGATCTGGGAATACAGCTCGTCAATCCGGGCATAGGCGGCGTCGGTTTCCAAACGTAAAGGCGCGGTGGCCATGTAGTTGTATTTGACGTCACTGATGATCTGACCAAAGGCGCAAAGGCCCGAGGCAAGCTTTGGCAGCACGATGGTGTCGATGCCGATGGCATCGGCCAGCGCGGTGATATGGGCCGCCGTGGCCCCGCCCGCGCCGACCAGCACGAAATCGCGCGGGTCATAGCCGCGTTCCACGGTGACCCGGCGGATGCCGTTCACCATGTTGGCGTTGACGATGGTGAACATGCCATAAGCGGCGCGTTCGACCGACAGGCCAAGCGGGTCGGCCAGATTGGTTTTCACCGCGTCATGGGCCTTTTGATAGCTCAGCGGCAGGCGGCCACCAACCAGACCATCGGGATTCAGATAGCCCATCACCAGATTGGCGTCCGACACGGTGGGCAGTTTGCCGCCCTGACCATAGCAGGCCGGACCGGGGTCAGAGCCCGCCGATTGCGGCCCCATCTGCATCAGGCCCATCTCGTCGATCCACCCGATGGAGCCACCGCCCGCGCCCAAGGTTTCCACCTGAATCATCGGCACGCCAATGCGGTAACGCAGGAAGTCGATGTTCTTGTTGATATTGGTGGAGCCGTCCTTGGTCAGCGTGATGTCAAACGAGGTGCCGCCCATGTCGACGGTGATGACATCCTTTTTGCCAAAGGGTTCGCAGACATATTGGCCCGCCGCCGGGGCAGAAGCCGGACCGGAGTTGATGGCATAGACCGACCGATCCGTCATGGCCTGCCCGATGGCAAGCCCGCCGTTCGACTGGTAATAGCGGACGGGTTGCTTGGCGCCCAAGGATTGGAAATAGGCGTCCACCGCCGTCACATAGCGCTTCATGATCGGCGCGAGATAGGCGTTCACCACAGCCGTAGAGGTGCGGGTATATTCGCGGACCTGCGGGTAAAGCTCTGACCCCAAGGTCAGGACAACACCCGGCAGCATTTCCCGCACAATCTCGCCTGCGCGGCGTTCGTGTTCGGGATGCAGCACCGACCAGACAAAGCTGATCGCCACGGTTTCCACGCCCTCGGCCTTGAAAATCTCACAGGCCGCGCGGACATCGGCCTCGTTCAAAGGCGTCCGCACCTCGCCGGTCGACAGGATCCGTTCCTGTACCCCGCGCCGTAGATAGCGCGGCACCAGCATGGTGGCAGGCGGATATTCCGGGTCATAGCGGTAGCCGTCTTCCTTGTGGCCAAGGCGGATTTCAAGGCTGTCCTCGTGGCCTGCGGTGCAGATGAGGCCAGCCTTCGCGCCTTTATGGGTGATCAGCGCGTTCAGCCCAACCGTCGTGCCGTTGATGCACAGATCGCAGTTCGGGATGATCTGATTGGCCGGAACGCCCAGCTCCTCAGAGATCAAGGCCAGCCCGTTCTTGATGGCAAGCGTCGGATCTTGCGGGGTGGAAAGCGCCTTGAACAGCCGCACCTTCCCCGATTTGTCAGCCAGAACGAAGTCGGTAAAGGTGCCGCCGGCGTCAATGCCCAGACGATATTCGGATTTCATGTCAATTCCCCCTTATTTCGCGGCCACGGCGCGTTTGGCGCGCAGGGCATTTGTTGCTGCGATGTCCACATCGAGCGTGGTGGGGTCTTTGATGATGACGCCGTAATCCTCCTTTGCCCCTTCAAGCGAGACGAGCCCGTTCTTCACGTCCCAGACGACCTTTTCGACCGGACGTTCCATCGGGTTGCCATAGCCGCCGCCACCGGGGTTCATGTTGGTGATGCGGTCGCCGGGTTTGATGACTTTGATGACGTTTTCGCGGATGGTTTCCTGCCGGTCGCCTTCAACCAGTTCCAGACGGCCAACCTTGGTGTCGATCATCGTGCTGGCAGCCCCTGCTGCGCCCACAGCCGGGATGCGACGGCCTTCTCCAAAGGTGATGAAGGTCATGTCGTCGTTCAGCGGCTCCACTTCCCAAGCCGTGCCGGAACCGCCCCGGAATTTGCCCGCGCCGCCACTATCGGTCATCAGCGAATAACGATGGATGATGATCGGGTAAGAGTATTCCAAGAGCTCGACATCGCCCGAGGTCAGCGCGCCAAAGCAGCACTCCGGCCCACAGGCGTGCCAGCCATCTTGGCTGGGCGTGGCCCCGGCGCCCGAGATGATGGTGGCCAGCACCATCGTCACATATTCCTCGTCATGCCGTTTGTCCCAACCGGCAATGTTCAAGCCGTTGGCATGGCCCCAAGAGGCCGAAACCTTCGACGGAACCGCCTTTTCAAAGGCCAACCGCACGGCGTCGGTCAGGGTTTCCATCGGCGTCGTGGTGCAATTCATGTGCGGCGCGGGTTCGGCCGCGTTGCAGATCGTGCCTTTCGGCCCCATGTTCACCGACACGCAACGGTAAAGCCCTTCGTTATAGGGCGGCGGCAGTTGGGCGAACATCATCAGCCCAAGGTAGACGCCGGAATAGCTGTTCCCCTCATAGCTGTTGATGAAATAGGGGATCTGCGGCGGGGACGAGATTTCGATGTGGCAGGTGTCGGCCTTGATCGTGACCTTGGCCTTGATCTCAAAATCACCAAAGCCGTGGCCGGCATCTTCCAGAATGGCACTGCCTTCATAGGTGCCATCCGGCACGTCGGAGATCAGCGCGCGCATCTGGCGTTCGGCCATGTTGAGCAGGGTGTCGATGCAGGCATCGACGGTTTCCTCGCCGTACTTCTCCAGCATCGCCAGCAGCGCGCGTTCGCCAACCTGACAGGCCCCGATCAGCGCGTTGAAATCGCCTTCCTGATCGCGGCGGGCGCGCATGTTGGTCAGGATGAAGTTCAGCACGTCCTTGCGCGGCTGGCCGCGATCCCACACCTTCACCGGCGGAATACGCAGACATTCGGCGTAGATTTCCTTGGCGTTGGGATTATAGCCCGCAGGCACCGGGCCGCCGACATCGGTGAGGTGGCCTTTGCAGACGGTCCAGTATTTCAGACGCCCCTTCCAGAACACCGGCTTGTAAAAGCAGGTATCAATCGCATGGCTGCCACCCCAGGCCGGGTCATTGTGGATGAGCAGATCGCCTTCGTGGATGTCATCCCCGAAATAGCCCGCCACAACCTTCATGGCCGGGATCAACGACCCGAGGTGGATCGGAATATCCTGCCCTTGCAGGATCATTTCGGGCGTCGCGTTGAACAGCGCCGTCGAATAGTCATGTGCAAGGTTGAAGACCGACGAGCGTGCCGTCTTTTCAAGTGACAGCGTCATTTCGCGCTGCGTGGTCTCAAGGATGCCGCGCACCACCGATAGGGTGATGGGGTCAACCTCGACCTTTGGTTTGGCAGTATTCGCCACTACGAAGCCCTCCGGTTAGGGCCGCGCAAAAGGGGGACGTTCGGACAAAAAGCCCGCTCGAATCGCCAAAACTCCCTGTCACGCGGCATCTGTTGTGCCTTTGTGACAGCGACCGTAAGGGCGTCGAACGCATGACGTCTTTGCGCCTGGCGCATGGCGTTTTGTCTTTCCGTGCAGTCGGGCACCGCAGCCAAACGTGGCGCTTTACACGAATCCTGTGCCGTGGCCTTCTGAACGAAACAGGGAAACATATAATGAAAAACACGATCACCACGCGCGGGGTCGATATGTCGGGGCGCAGCCGCCACTGGCATGACACCATCGCGCGCACCTATTTTCCGCTGGACCTGACCTTTGCCCGCCCCGAGGCCTTTGACGGCGAGTTGACCAGTTGGAACCTTGGCGATGTGTCGCTGTCGCGCCTGACCTCGGATGCGCTGATGTATCGCCGTTTGCCCAAGCATTTCCGCGAACCGGGGCCGGAGGAGTTTCTGGTCACGCTGCCCGCCAAGTCCGAGTTGCGGTTTGCCCAAGGGGGCAAGGAAGTGCGCGCCAATCCCGGCGCGTTTTTTATTTAGCGCAGCCACGAACCCTATGAGTTCAGTCACTCCGACCCGGCGGATCTGTGGGTGATGAAGCTGTCGAAGGAAATGCTGGGGGGCCGTATCCGCGCGCCGGACCGGTTCTGCAGCCTGCAGTTTGACGCAACGAACGGCGCGAATGGCCTGTTCGTCGACATGGTTCACCTGATCCCCGCGCGCTATGACAGCATGACCGAAGAAACCCGCAGCATCGTAGGGCGGCAGTTGGTGGATTTGCTGGCCTTGGCCATCCAGTCGGATGAACGGGTGCTGACCAGCGGCAATTCCACCGTGCGCACGGCGCATCTGGCGCGGATCGAAAGCTTTGTGCGCCGCCATATCGACGATCCCGATCTTGGGCCGGAGGAAGTGGCAGCGGGTTGCGGGATTTCGGTGCGCTATCTGCATGAGCTGTTGCGCGACACCAACACCACGCTGGGCCAGTGGATCCGCGACACACGCCTGCAAGCGGCGATGGAAGACCTGAAGAACCCCGCCGAACGCCGCGCCATTGGCGAGATTGCCTATGCCCGTGGCTTTACCGATCAGGCACAGTTTTCCCGTGCCTTCCGGGCGCGGTTCGGCGTTGCCCCGAAAGAGGCGCGGGGGCGGGGCTGATCGCAACACGGTCATCTGCCCTGCCCCCCTTTGCCCCTTACCGCCCCAGATGCGCGCGAAGCCGGGCCAGTGCGGCCTGTCGGTCGGCGCGGGCGGCCAAGGCTTGATCCATGGTCACCTCGACAAACCGCGCCGGCGAATGGGGCTGCAACTGCCCGATCAGATCCATATCGGCGCTGATGACACAGCCCAGCATCATATAGCCGCCGCCCGACACCGCATCGCGGTGCAAGACGATGGGTTCCGTCCCGCCCGGCACCTGAATGGAGCCATAGGGATAGCAAGCGTCTACGATGTTCGACGGGTTCGACCCCGCACCAAAGGGCTGTTCGCGTGGCACGAAATCCAGCGCGGTGCCGCCTTTGAAGCGGTATCCGATGCGGTCAGCTTCGGGGGCCACTTTCCAAGTGTCGGCAAAGAACTGACGCCCGGCCTCGGCGGTGATGCGGTGCCAGTACAGGCCCGGCAGCATACGCAACTCTGCCGGGTTGCCCGGCTGACGGCGCAGATTGGCCGGAATGATGCCCTTGCCGCCCGCACCCTTGCCCAACGGCAGGCTGTCCCCGGCCTTCAACGCCCGTCCCTCATGACCACCCAGCGCGCCAAGGGTGTAGGTTGACCGAGAGCCAAGCTTTACCGGCACATCCACCCCGCCCGAAATCGCGATATAGGCCCGCGCCCCGGACTTGAGGTAACCAAAGGACAGACGATCACCAGCTTTGACCGGAAACGCCTCCCATGTGGGGCGTTCATCGCCGTTCACTTTCGGCGGCAAGTCGCCGCCGGTGATGGCGACGGTGGCCGCCGAGGTAAACTCCAGCTCCGGCCCCATGAAGACCGCCTCAAGCACCGCCGCGCCTTCGTCATTGCCCACGAGCATATTCGCGGCGCGCAGGGCAAAACGGTCCATCCCGCCCGAAAGCGGGATACCAAGGTGGTAATATCCGGGGCGACCAAGATCTTGCACGGTGGTCGACAGGCCGGGGGTGATGACATTAACGGCCATGCAAAGCCTCCATCAGCTTGGCGTTGGTGCCCGCCATATCCTTGTTGAATTCCGTCAGACTGAAGGATGCGGCGCGGATCACCGGCTCAAAGCGGTTTTCCTCCACCGCCTCGATCGCGGCGTCATATTCATCGCGGGTGACGGGCTTCCATTTCACGATGTCGCCGGGTTTGAAGAGGCACATCTCGTCTTGCAGGTAGTTCACCTTCTGCGACGGGTCATAGATCGGCATCGGCGTGACGCCGAACATCTGATAGCCACCCGCCCCGCGGACCGAATAGATGCAGCTAAAGCAGCCGCCGTGGCCGATGGTCAGTTTCGGCGTGTCGGTGCGGGGACGCAGGTATTTCGGCACCTGCAATTGGCGTTTGCGTTCCACCATCTGGTAAAGGAACGGCAGGCCCGCGACGAAGCCCACCATCGAGACAAACCATGGCTGCGACGAGTGGGCCTTGATGAAGTCATCCACCCCGCCAAGGCCATTGACCTCGGCCGCATATTCGAGATCGGTCGCGTTGGGGTTCTGGTGGCGTTCGCGAAACCGCATCAGGGTTTCGTGGGTCCAGGGGTCTTGGTACAGAACCGGGATTTCCATGATCCGGGTTTTCAGCGTGGCATCAGATTTCGACGCCGCCCCTTCCATGGATTGCAGTTCCTTCAAAAGATCCCCCGGCTTGATACGGTCGGGGTCGAACTTGATCTGAAAGCTGGCGTTGGCCGGGCAAATCTCGGTCACGCCCTTGATGCCTGCCGCGCGAACGGCGTTGGTCATGGAAAGCGAGGTAAAGAAGGCCTCAAGCGACATATCTTCGCTGACTTCCGCGAAGATGTGCTCGTCGCCCCCGAAGGAAAAGCGGATCGACATGGTCCCTCCTATGGCTCCAGATCCGGCACCAGCCGGGCGGAATGGGTTTCCAGCCAGCCTTCCAGCCAGCGGGTATGAACGGCGTTGGCCTTGACCGCATCGTCATCGGCCAGCGCCAAAAACAGCGGTTTGGTGGTACGAAGGCCCTCGATTCGGGTTTCCGAAAGCGCCCGGACAAGACGGGTGATCGCCGCCTCGCGCGTCTCGGCATGGACCACCAGTTTGGCCAAGAGCGAGTCGTAGAACGGTGGCACGGTGTAGCCCGCGTAAAGCATCGACTCGAACCGCACCCCCGGCCCGCCCGGCACCCGGAGGGCGGAAACGGTACCGGGGAAAGGCGCGAAATCACGCGATGGGTCTTCGGCGTTCAGGCGCACTTCGATGGCATGGCCGCGCGGGGCGATGTCGGACTGGCGCAGGCGCAGGGGCTCGCCGCCCGCAATCCGCAGCATCTCGGCCACAAGGTCGATGCCGGTGATCATTTCGGTGACCGGATGTTCCACCTGAATCCGGGTATTCATCTCGATGAAGTAGAAGCGGTCGGCTGCGTCGTCATAAAGGTATTCGATGGTGCCCGCGCCGGAATAGCCCACCGCGCGGGTCAGCCGCACGGCACTGGCGCAAAGCTCATCCCGGATGCGGGGGGAAAGGGCACGAGAGGGTGCCTCCTCCCAGACCTTCTGACGACGGCGTTGCAGGGAACACTCACGCTCAAAGCAATGCACGGCGTCTGTGCCATCGCCCAGAACCTGCACCTCGATATGGCGGGCGCGGGCGATGACCTTTTCCATGTAAAGCCCACCGTCGCCAAAGGCGGCCAGCGCCTCGGTCGCGGCTTGCGGGAAGGCCGCTTCGAATTCGGCCAGGTCATTGGCGATCCGGATCCCCCGCCCCCCCCCGCCAGCGGCGGCCTTGATCATCACGGGAAATCCGGTGTCGATCAGGATTTGGCGGGCTGCGTCGATATCAGCCACCCGGCCCATGGAACCGGGAACCACCGGCACGCCGGCAGCATGGGCGGCCGACCGCGCCGCCACCTTGTCGCCCATGGTACGGATGGCATCGCCCGAGGGGCCGACAAAGGCCAGCCCGGCGGCGGCACAGGCATCGGCGAAATCGGCGTTTTCGGCGAGAAAGCCATAACCCGGATGCACGGAGTCGCAGCCGGTATCCGCCGCAGCCTTCAGGATGTTGGCCACGCTCAGATAGCTTTTCTTGGCGGCAGGTGGGCCGATGTTCACGGCCTCGTCGGCGATCTGCACATGCAGGCTATCGGCGTCGGCATCGGAATAGACGGCGACGGTCGCAATCCCAAGGTCCCGCGCCGCGCGGATCACCCGCACGGCAATTTCCCCCCGATTGGCGACCAGAAGTTTCTTCAGCATCAGTCCACCTGCGCCAGAGCGGCCCCGGCCATGACGGGCTCTTCATTGTCGCAGTCAAAGCGGATGTTTGCCCCAGCAACCTCGGACTTCACCTCGTGGAACGACTTCATCACCTCGATCAGGCCGATCACGTCGCCCACGGCGACCGCGTCGCCATCGGCCTTGAAGGGCGGCTTATCGGGCGCGGAGGAGCGGTAGAAAGTGCCGGGAAGCGGCGAGTGGATCAGGGCCATGGGAACCTCTCAGGTATAGGGTTGAACGGCGGCGCGCACCGCGCGGGCGATGTCGATGGCGTTCGGTGTGTCAGAGTGAATACAGATACTGTCGCAACGCACCGGAATGTCTGCGCCATTCGTGGCCGTGCCTTTGCCTTCCGTGATCGCCCGCACACAACGCTCGGCCATCAGGGCCGGATCTTTGGCGTCATGCTCACGGGTGACGATCAGGCTTCCGTCGGGACGATACTCGAGATCGGCATAAAACTCCGCCACGAAACCGTGGCCCCGCGCGGGATAGACTGTTTCGTGCAGCGTACCAGTCATGCCCAGAAGCGGCACCTTGAAGACATCAGCCGCGTCGCAAACCGCCTGCGCGATGTCTTCCTGCCGGGCGGCCATGCCGTAAAGGCTGCCGTGCGGCTTGATGTGATTCAACTCCATCCCCTCGGCCCGCAGGAACCCGCAGAGCGCACCGATCTGGTAGATCAGGCAATTGGCCATTTCCTCGCGGCCCATCTTCATTTCGCGCCGGCCAAAACCCTGCAGGTCGGGCAGGCTGGGATGGGCGCCAACCTTGACCCCATGCGTCTTGGCCAACCGCACCGTGGCGCGCATATGGTCAAAATCGCTGGCATGAAAGCCGCACGCCACGTTGGCGATATGGATGAAGGGCATCAGCCCCGCATCGTCTCCCATGCGCCAAAGCCCATAGCTTTCGCCCATGTCACAGTTCACCGTGACAGGCATCAGAGCCCCCCTGAGTTGTTCAGATTTGAAGCGATGCTGCGATGAGTCGCTTTCATTTGCAAATACGGATTTCTGCAATACGATATCGAAAATTTCGATAATGGTTGTGCAATGTCCCTGACCCTGAAACACCTGCGCTATTTCATTGCCGCCGCCGAAACCGGGCAAATCAGCCATGCCGCGATGGAGATGAATATCTCGCAATCCGCGGTAACAGCGGGCATTCAGGGGTTGGAGGCAACGCTGGGCGCGCGGCTTTTGGCGCGCGGGGCCCATGGGGTTTCGGTCACGCCCCAAGGGGCGCGGTTCCTGTCGCGGGCCAGAGCGATCATTGCGGCCGTCGAAGAGGCAACCCGCAGCCCCTTGGGCGAAGAGGGCGAGGTAACCGGCCATTTGCGGCTGGGCCTGACCTATACGGTCGCGGGCTATTTCATGGCCCGTCACTATGCCGCTTTTCGACGGATTTATCCCGGCATCACGGTTGAACTCTCTGAACAGCCGCGCTCGGCTATCGAAAACGCGCTGGTTTCGGGGTCGCTGGATATGGCGGTTATGTTGACCTCAAACCTTGCCAATTCCGGCGATCTTGCATCAGAGACGCTGTTTCGTTCGCGGCGCAGGCTGTGGCTGCCGTCAGAGCATCGATTGCTTTCGGCCAGCGAGATCACATTGGCCGATGTGGTCGAGGAACCCTATGTCATGCTGACCGTCGATGAAGCGGGCCGCACAGCAGGTCGGTATTGGGATCACTATGGCCTGACGCCCAAGGTGGTGTTTGCCACCTCCTCGGTCGAAGCGGTGCGGTCCATGGTGGCGGCTGGGGTGGGGGTGACCATCCTTTCTGACATGGTCTACCGCCCGTGGTCACTCGAGGGTCAGAAGATCGAATTGCGGCAGCCAGTTGAGGCGGTGCCGTCGATGGATGTCGGTCTGACCTGGCCCAATACCCGCCCGCTGTCGGCGCCAGCCCAAGTCTTCCGCGCCTTTATCAGCGGGGCCCTCGGGTCGGGAAAATGACGCCGGATCGGGGTTATTGCCGCAAGCGGTGTCCTTCGGCGTCAAAAGCCGGGCCAGCAAGCACAACTGCGCGATGCGGACGGCCAAGGATCATCACCTCAAGCGCGGTTCCGGCTGCAATGTCGGGGCGCAGATAGGCGAGCGCCAGCGATTGGCCCACGTGATAACCATAGGCCCCCGATGATACCCGGCCCGCCGGACGACCCTGAAGATCAAAGATCGGTTCTGATCCTGTCGCATCCGCGTCTGTCGCCTCAATCGACAGGCTGCGCAGCAGCTCCCGCGGGGGGCGCTGCATCACCTCGGCGCAGGCGTCACGATTGAGAAACCGCTTGTCCAGCTTGACCAGCCCGCCCAACCCGGTTTCCTGCGGCCAATATTCCGGCGAATAATCGCGACCCCAGCTGCCATAGCCCTTTTCCACCCGCAAACTCATCAAGGCCCGGCTGCCCACCGGGCCAATGCCCAAGGCCTCTCCGGCCTGCAACAAGGCATCATAAAGCCGGGCCTGATCGGCCTCGGCGCAATGCAACTCCCACCCCAGATCGCCGGTAAAGCTGACCCGCAGCGCGACGCAGGCGACCCCGGCAACCTCTATCCGCGCCGATCGCAGGAAAGGGAAAGCCGCCGTTGAAAGATCGGCATTTGTCAGGCGCGACAGCAGATCGCGCGCCAGCGGCCCCGCCACGTTGAAGCCTGCCATCGCCTCCGTCACACTTTGCCAGCGGGTGCCTTCGGGCAGCGGGACCGCATCGAAAAAGCGCTTGTGATAGCGCTCTGCCATGCCCGATCCGACCATGAAATAATCGTCTTCCGCCAGACAGGTCACGGTGAAATCGCCCGCAATCCCGCCGCGTTTGCCGATCAGCGGCGCGAGACAGGATCGGCCGGGCAGGTGTGGCATATGATTGGCCAGAAGCGCATCCAGCCAAGCCCGCGCGCCGGGACCAGTGACGCGATAGCGCGCGAAGTTCGAGATGTCGATGATCCCGCCCCGGTCGCGCAGCGCCTTCGCCTCGCGCCCGACAGGCGCCCACCAGTTCTGCCGCTCAAAACCGATGGTTTCTTCGCGCGGCTCCCCTTCGGCGGCAAACCAAAGCGGATGTTCCCAGCCATAATTCAGGCCAAACACCCCGCCCAAGGCCTTTTGCGCGGCGTAGATGGGACGGGTTCGTACCGGGCGGCCCGCGCTGCGTTCCTCGTTCGGAAAGTGGATCTTGAAGCGGTTGGCATATTGGTCGCGCACCCGCGCCTTGGTGAAGGCCGCACCCGCCCAAGCGCCATACCGCGCCAGATCCCAGCCGAACATGTCAAGTTTCGGCTCGCCTTCCACGATCCACTCTGCACTGAGCAATCCCAACCCGCCCGATTGCGAAAAGCCCGGAATGATCCCATTGCAGCAGAAATAATTGCGCAATTCGGGCACCGGGCCGAACAGCGCGCTGGAATCCGGCGACCAGATCATCGGCCCGTTGATGACGCGTTTGATGCCCGCCCGCCCTACAACCGGAACCCGGTCAATGGCGCGCAGCATGTTCGGCTCGATCCGCTCCAGATCATCGGCAAAAAGCTCGTGGCCAAAGCACTGCGGGGTGCCGGCCTCGGCCCAGAACTTCATGTCCCGCTCATAGGCGCCCACCAGCAGGCCCTTGCCCTCTTGGCGCAGGTAATATTCGCCATCCCGATCCGCGACCGAGGGCAAACGGCGGTCCAGCGCGGCAATCTCGGCAATGGTTTCGGTGACGAAATACTGATGCTCGGTCGGCATCAAGGGCAAGCTGATCCCGGCCAGTGCGGCCACCTCACGCGCCCAAAGCCCCGCCGCATTCACCACCCATTGGGTGTGAATATTGCCGCGCGGCGTCTCGACGATCCAAGAGCCATCGGGCTGTGGCCGCGTCGCCGTCACCGGACACATGCGATGGATCTGTGCCCCCCGAGCCCGTGCCCCTGCGGCATAGGCCATGGTCACCCCCGAGGGATCGACATTGCCACCTTGCGGTTCATACATGATGCAGCGGATACCGTCGAAATTGACCAAGGGATGCAGGCGCTCGGCCTCATCGCGGGTCACTTCGTGAAAGTTCATGCCATAGTAGCGGGCCTTGGCGGCCTGAAGGCGCAACTGATGTTCCCGGGCCTCGGTCTGCGCCAGATACAAGGAGCCGGGTTGAAAGATGCCGCAGCCCTGCCCCGTCTCGGCCTCCAACTCTTTGTAAAGGCCCATGGTGTAATGCTGTAAACGGCTGATATTGGTGCTGTCATGCAGCCCGTGGATATTGGCCGCCGCATGCCATGTGCTGCCCGACGTCAGTTCGGAGCGTTCCAAAAGCACGACATCCGTCCAGCCAAGTTTGGTCAGATGATAGAGGATCGAACACCCGATCAGCCCCCCGCCGATCACCACCGCCTGCGCATGGGATTTCAGGGTCGGCTCTGCGCCGCCATCGGTTGTGATCATGCTTGCCCTCGTGCTTTTGTCATCACCCCAGCACGTCGCCCGTGCCAGATCTCCCCGCGACTGTGCGGCAAAAGAAATGCCCAAGCACGCGGATTTGCGACAAAGGAACCGCCGCTAGTGTCAGGACTCGAACCTGCGTCAAAGCCAGAACATGACGGTCGCGGCGAGTGCGATAGCTGAGAGGCCGGCCTTTGGGCATCGGTCGTAACGGGTGGCGACCCTGCGCCAATCCTTCAGTCGCCGCAACATGATCTCGATCCTGTTGCGGCATTTGTCGCGGCTTATCGTGGCTCTTCGGAAAGGAGGTTTTCAAACGCGCCAATTGTGCATCGGACGGCCAGAAAACGTTGCTCACAGGTCCGTCTGTTCGTGGCGGTGGCCTCACGCCACCGAGCCAAGATCAATAGGTCCTGCCCCTAGTAACGCGCGAGTGTAGCGACACAAACAAACACCCAAAGCGAAAACGCAAGTGCTGGTCCGAAGGGGATATGGCCACGATTTGCAACGGATCTGAAAACTGCTGATTGGAGCAGCGCAGATACAGCCGCAACCAGCAAATAATCAGGGAACTTGAGCGGGCCAAGCCATGCCGCGGCAGCCGCAATCATTTTGACGTCGCCCAGTCCCAGACCAACCCGTTGACGCAGGCGAAAATACATGGCCCGCAGCATCAACAACAGGGCTGCAATCGCCGCTGCGGTCGCCAAATGCGTTACAAATGCCTCTTTCCTCTGCACCCCAGCAAAACAGATCCCCGCCGCGACAAGTGGCAATGAGATCAAATCGGGGATGATCCGGTAGCGCAGATCGCACACCGCGACTATGACTGCAGATGCCGCAAGCAAAGCAAGAAACAGTGCCTCTATCGGTTGAGCAGCGACCAGTCCTAACGTGACAGATATGGTCACTGCTATCATGACCATGGCGAGATCTTTAGGCGTAAGCATACGCCAAACTTCGCCTAATGACGTTGAGGATCGAAACAATTTCATGGCGCTGTTTGCACAGGTTGCTGCAACTGCGGAAAGGAAAGATGAAGCGGGCCGGTATCGCCGGTCAACTCTGCCCAATCATCTCCAATTTCTAAAAGTCGCCATCCTTTGAAGCTTTGGCCAATGACGACATAGCTGATTTCGCCACTGTTCCCATCCGCAAGAAAGGCGCCGCCGGGGCGTGGACGGCTAACGGTCCCCAGCAATCTTGGCGGCATTATCAGCTCAACTTTTTCAGGCTCCAGGGAAACTTCGGACTCTTGTGCAGCAGTTTCTTCGCTGGCGGGACCGGTTCGTGATCGGTCTGGGCGAAACAATGGGCGCTCGAAAATCGGCGCAAAGACTTCGGGCGGAAGTGTTGCCACGGGGTTGAGGGCATTTTGCCCTGTTTCGACCGGAGCGGCGGCGGCTTCCGTGTTTCGCGGGGATGTGTCCTCTAGCGTCGTGGGCGGTGTCATCCTGTCAAAAAAAAGAAGGGCGCCCAAAGCGACGACAAGTCCAAGCAGAAGTCCCATTTTGCGTGTCATGGGGTCGTTCCCGAAGCCGCATAGGCCGAAAGCTCCATCTCGATCCGCAACCTGTCTCCCCTATCGTCGAGTGGGGTCACGTCCACCCGATCAGCGAAGATCAGCGGTTCGGCGGCTTCGAGGTTGAGAACAAGATTCATGATATCGGTATCCGCCCCACTCAATGTCGTGCGACTGTGCATTTGCGTCAGCACGCCCGCCGCCTCGGCCACGATCGGATCTACCTGTTCCAGCGTCGCGCCCGACAAATCTGCAATATCCGTCAGCAATGATTGGAAGGTCGCGCCGGATACGCCAATCGTATCGCCTTGCATCAAAAGCCGCGCAGGGGCAGCGCCATCGGCACCGACAGCGTCCTGCGGTCCCACCTGCGTGCGTGCAGACAACAACCTGTCATGCGCCCTGTCTGCCTCGGCCATCGCTCGATCGGCGGTATTCCAACTTGCCCAAGCAAGTGCAAAGGACAGAAGTGGCGGAATTGCGATGATGGCGCAGGCTTTCAGAATTGGCCTGTTCGATGCATGCCATCGTGATGTTATGGTCACGGCCACTCTCCCGTCTGGGCTGCGCGTCCGCTGATGGTGAAGCTGAACAAATCGCTCTCTGCCTCGCGGGCCGATGTGGCAGACAGTTGGACTTGTTCAAGACCTGGATCGGCCTCCAAAAGCGGAACCAAAGCTTCCGGCTGCGCGGATATTCCTGAAAGTTGGAAGCCATCAGAGTCTATCCGCAGCCCTACCGACCATGCGGTGTCAGGCAAACGCTGGGCAAGTCGTGCAAGGGTCAGCGCACGGGCGGCTTGCGGCGGGCGCTTGGACAGGAGCGCCATCGCAGCTTCTGTCAGCCCTGCGGGTTGGTCGGCAGTTGCAAGCAGGCGGTCGGCTTCGGCCAGATCCTGTCGTGCTTCCAGTCTGGAGTGATCTGCCCGCAGCATATTCCATCCCGTCACGGCCAGCCCGATCAGGCTGGCACCCAGAACGAGGGCGATGAGGCCGTTTTCTACCCGGCTTTGAAGCCAGTGGTCTTTACGCAAGAATAGGCTCGGACGCCCCTGCGTTGCAGCCAGACGGATCACGGCAAGGCTTCGGCCGAGGCGGGTCTCCAAAGCCTGAATATCGGCAAGCGAGGTCAACGCCACCTCGACAGTAAGACCTCCGGCCTTTTCGCGGCGAATGATGGCGGCGTCCCACAGATAGCCCCCGGCTTTCCAGGGTGATAGCTGCTGCAATCGCTCCGCCACATGCCCGCGCCAGTTGGCTTCTTGATTGGCGGACAAGGATAGGCTTCGGATCAGCACCCGCTCCGGCGGAAGATTTGCCCACAGCCGCCCCTTGGCAAACTTCGTCGTCTCGGCCGAGGCGAGATCGAACTGCCGCGCTCCGAGCAAGGCGGGCGGCAAAGCGGTCATCAAGCGATCTGCAATCAACGAGAAAGGGGCCACAAAGCGTGACCAGTAGGCAGATGTCATCGCGTGAAACCCTCTTCTTCATTCGGCCAATCCAGACCGATCAGGTGAAACCGCCGGTCTGTGTCAAGAATACCGGTGCCGGTGTTTGTCAGCCTGTCGGAACCGATCCGCAGACTAAAGGCGTAGATGCCGCTATCCTCACCGCCCAGAAACGGACGATAAAGCAGTTCCGCCTGTTGCCGCCCGGTTGTTGGCCAATCCGGCGTCGTACGATTGGCAATAAGACTATCGGCGGCTTCAGCTGTCATGCCCGGCACAGCCAGTAAGGCAAGTCGCGGCGCGGTATCTGGATCAAGAGTGTCGGCCTTTCCCAAAACGGTGAGTGCTGGACGTACACGGCGCCAAAGACTGACATCGTCAGAAAAGAAGCTGAACAGATCGGTAAGTGAGACGAAGGGGGCCTGCTGGCGCACAGCAACAATCGCCATGGCTTTGTCCTGTGCTGTCTGCAGATCCGCCCCAGCTGCGCGAAACAGGCCTTCAAGCAGCGAGGCCGACGCCACATTTGCATTGACCAGACCTGAGACGGCCTGAACTTTGACTGTCACCATCGCTCCGTTGGGATCAGGTACGGAAAAACTGTGACCATCACGCCGATCGGCTGCAGCAGGTGACGAAAGTGTTGCACCCAAATTCGCAATCACCGAACGCAGCGCGTTTTCACGACGCAAGAGGGCGTCTTCGGCCTCCAGCATTTGCCGGGCGTTGTGCCCGCTGTGTACCAAGGCGGCTACGATTCCTGCCAAAAGCGTCAATATCAACAGGACTGCGATTAGGATCGCACCGCTTTCGTTATGCTCCTGCGTCATCGGAGCACCTCTGGGGGAAGCGAACAGCGGTCTGGTCGGTTCAGCGCGCAGTCGCGCTCAATCAGGTTTGGAAACTCTGCCACAAGCGCAGGGATTGGCCCTTCTGGCGCCAGTGCTATGGCCAGTGCGCGGGGCAAACCGGCTCCAGACCAATTGGAATGCCAGCGGCCTTGGGCGTCAAGATAGCGTAGCCCTACGACATCCGATGCATGGCGCAACAAGACAGGCGCAAGCCACTGGCCCGGCCCGTTGTCGTCAAGCGGTGCCTCACGGCGATAAAGCGATATGTCGTCTTTGCCTGCACGCTCAATTGACAGCTGCACCAGTGAGGCCCCTTGCCATTGGGCGGTCGGACGTGCGGATTGGACAAACGTCGCTTGATCCGCCGTGCCTTGAAATAGCTCTTTTCCTGATGCATCGCGCCAGCGCAGCGCATGCAGAGTGTCTTGGGCAAGGATTGCCCCAGTGCGAGCCAAGGCCTCCGCCCCTGCCATGCGGTCGTTCATCGCTTTCAGTGCGGATCCCGCCATCTGCACCGAGGTAAGCGTCAGCGTGATCACAAGCGCACCCAAGGCAAGCGACACCAGAGCCTCGATCAAGGTGAAACCGTCCTCGCCGCCAGTTTGCTCGTTTGCCGGTCTGGTGGTCATGGCGTGCTTTCGACGATAGCGGTCAGGCTATCCAGCCGTGACAAGACAAGGCCAGGAGCATCTGGCCAGTCAATCTCAAGCCGCCGAACGCCGGTCTGGCTGCGCGCCAAGGCCCAGCTGAATGGCCCTGCCTCTCCGGCGGTGTCGGCGTTGCCCGCCATCAGTCCACGAGCCAGCATCCGGGCCTCCGTTTCCATCTCCAGCCTATGACCAAGCCGTGCCGCGCCGGAAAAGACGTCAAGCACCATCACAACGGTCAGGGCCGCGATTGCTAGGGCGGCAAGAACTTCTACAAGGCTGAAACCGGCCTCAGGGCAATGCGGTGATTGCACCGGTGAGGGGAGCGACAACGAGCCCGTTGTCAGGCATGGCCCCCGGCGTGCCGCGCCGCAGGATGTGGAAGATGCCGCCCCCAGACGAACCATCTGGCTGAAACGCAAGTCCCTTGTCCAAAGACGCCCCCAGATCAAGTGAAAGTCTGGCCTTGATCGCCAATGTGCCAAGTGGCGAAGGGCCGGAAAGCTGTCCGGTGGCGGGGTTAAATTCCAGGACGACAACGCGGCCATGAAGAATGGCAATCGCGCGGGCTTGATGGAGATAGTCGCGCAACTGTGCAGAGAGGGCAGAAGCGGTTCGGTCCGGGTTGGCGCGTGCCATGACAAGACCAGCCATGATGGCAAGCAAAGCCACGACCAGCAGCATTTCCACCAGGGTGAACCCGTCTTCAGCGCCATCCCTGTCCATATGCCTCGCACCTTGCCCGCCATCATCTGTACGTCATCAGTTGCCGATGTCGGCATTGTCGCCTTCGCCGCCTTCACGACCATCCGCCCCCAGAGAGAGCAGCAAGAAGCCTTCGCCGTTTCCTTGCGCAGCATAGGCATATGGCGTTCCCCAAGGATCGGCGGCGATATCCTTGTCCAGATAGGGCCCGGCCCACCCTATGGCTGCGGCAGGGACAGACGTCAGCGCCGCAAGACCTTCACTCTGAAGCGGATAGCGCCCCACATCCAAACGGAAGAGATCCAGCGCGGTCTGAAAACCTGCAATCTGGATCCTTGCGGCTTTAATCTTCGATTGCCCCATGTAGCCGACCACTCGTGGTCCGACCAAGGCAGCCAGCAGCGACAGGATAACCAGAACCACCAAGAGTTCAACCAGCGTGAAACCGGCTTCGGTTGGTGTCCGGCCAGCCTTGTCTGCGTTACCGTCGCCCTGTGGCGCATTTTTTGACATCGGGTTCCTCATCTTCAAATCAGTAGATCGTTGACCGCCATAAGTGCATCGACGATCACGTAGATAATCCCCCCGATCACGCCAGAGATCAGCAAGATGATCGCAGGTTCCAACAACGCTAGTGCGCGTTCGGTGGCGTGGCGCGTTTTGTCGTCGAAAATCTGAGCGGCCTGCCGCAGCGACGGGGCAATGCTGCCGGTTTCCATGCCAACCCGGATCAGACTGACCAGGAGGGGAGGAAACTGGCCCGAGGCGTTCAGTGGGGCGGTTACATCCCCCCCCGCGCGCAAGGCCGCTTCCATTTGCGCCAAAGCGTCGGCAAGCTTGGCGGCGAAGGTTGTCCTCCGCGCCAGCCGCAGCGCATCAGCAAATGGAAGCCCAGCATCGGTGAGCATCGCGAGCGTCTGCATAAGTTCGGCCAGACGCATGGTGCGAATAACCGGGCCGATGACCGGCATCGCAGAGAAAAACTCGGCCAGCGCCTGCCGTGCCGCCGCTCGACGCAGCACCGCAGCGCCAAGCAGCACCGACAATGCAACAATCACGGCCAGAATTTGCCAATGCAATGTCAACCAGTCCGACACAACAATCAAACGCGTCAGCGCTGAGGGATCTCCCTGTGTCGTGCTTGGGGCAATGGCCTTGAGTTGTGGTATGACCGCAAGCAAGATCACGGCCACCGCGGCAATCGCAACCACGAGGAGGAAGGCCGGATACGTCATGGCCGAGCGGATCTTGCGCCGCAACGTCTGGGCGTTGGCTCTTGCAAAATGGATACGCTCAAGAACCTGCGGCAATGTGCCTGCAGCTTCGGCCAATCCGACGAGCCGCGTATAAGAGGGCGGGAAAAGCGCTGACTGGTTGGCAAGGGCGTGGGCCAAGCTGCTCCCTGCCCGCAATTCGGCGCGCATCGCGCGCAATGCCGGCGCCATCGCACCGTCGCTTGCATCCAGCAAAAGAAGATCTATCGCCCGCCCCAAAGGGACCCCAGCGCCGACCATCCAACCCAGTTCTTGGGTAAAGAGGGTTACATCCTCACCCGTAGGGGTCTGGCGGCCGGGAAGCTGGAGGATTTTTGACAATTCAGCCATCTTGCGCCACCCGCAAGACTTCTTCGAACGAGGTCTGGCCCGCAACGGCCCGCAGGACACCGTCCGCGATCAATGGCAGCATGCCATCTCGCACAGCCTCCGCCTGCAATTGTGACACCGCGGCACCACGTAGTAGATGCCCACGCAAATTCTCGGTCAGGGGCATCACTTCGAACAAGGCCATACGCCCATAATAGCCCGTTTGGCCGCAATGGTCGCAGCCTGCGCCAACCCAACACTCGATCTCGACGCCCGGCTTTAAGCCCGCCGCATTCAAGACCGTGTCTGAAAACGGGGGGATGACCCGTGCCGGAACCCGGCATGTGCGACAAAGCATCCGGACGAGCCGCTGTCCGACGGAGCAACGCAGGGTCGCAGCAATCAAAAACGGTTCGACCCCCATATCGATCAAGCGCGTGACGGCACTTGCCGCCGAATTGGTGTGGAGTGTCGTCAAGACAAGGTGACCGGTCAGGGCCGCCTGAACGGTAATGCGCGCTGTTTCCGTGTCGCGCACCTCGCCCACCAGAATGACGTCTGGATCGGCGCGCAAGAAACTGCGAAGCGCCCCGGCAAAGGTCAACCCGATCTGTGGATTGACCTGCATCTGACTGACACCGGGAATCCGGTATTCAACCGGGTCTTCCACCGACAGTATTTTGCGATGCGGTGCGTTCATCTCGGATGTTGCGGCGGCGAGTGTCGTTGTCTTGCCGCTGCCGGTCGGGCCCGTCACCAGAATAAGACCATTGCTCTGCGCCATTCCCTCGCGCAGGTTACGCTCTGCGTCTTGCCGCAGGCCAAGGGATGACAGACGTGGCAGGCTTGCTCTGCTTGCAAGGATGCGGATAACGGCCCCCTCACCGTCCACAAAGGGCAGCGTGGCACAACGCAGGTCGCGTGTCTGGCCGCCAATCTGCACACGGATGTGCCCATCCTGTGCCAGTCTGCGCTCTGCAATGTTCAACCCGGCCAGAATTTTCAGGCGTGACACCACGGCCCGTCCGGTGGCCACGGGCAAGGTTGTCATCCCCCGCAGCATCCCGTCGACCCTGTGGCGTACCGTCAACTGCTGCGGCCCCGGCTCCAGATGAAGATCTGTGGCGCGGTTTCGTATCGCTTCGGACAAAAGCTGATCCAGAACAGCGATGGCAGGCGCATCCAACGCGCTATCGTCCAGATCGTCGCCTTCACTGGCATCGCTGATGCCATTTGGCATAGAGCCACCCAAGGATAATGTGGGATCATCCTTGCCCAGTTCCTGCAGCCGGCCAAGGATCGCAGGCGCAGACGCAACCCACAGTTCCAAAGGGCCCCCAAGCGCAAGGGTGAGTGCTTCGATCGCCGTATCGTTGGCCGGGTCGGCAATGGCGACCCGATAGGTTCCGATCGTTGTTGGCCCCAACGGCACAGCCTGCGTCTCGCGCAGAAAGCGCGGCGACAGGACGCCCGGCAAGGACACGCTTTCGGGCCAGTCTTCCGTTCGCATCAACGGCAAGCCGTATTCGGCAGCGCGTCTTTTCGCCACCGCAAACGGATCGTCGTCCTGATCTATGGGCCCGTCCAAAGTCTGTTCTGACGCCGAGGATGCTGTCATTGGTCGGACATCGCCGTCATCTTGCTGCGCAGTTCCTCCGATACGGCAGCGGCGTCGCGCTGGTTCCGTACCACATGCGGGGTGATGAAGATCAAAAGCTCTGTGCGGCTGTCACTGCCAGCCTTACGCCCGCCGCCCAATATTCCTATCAGCGGCGCGCCCTTGCGGTCTTTGGAGGATTGGGTCGAGATCAGCCCTCCAAGGGTGACCGTCTGCTGGTCATAAACCGAAACCTGTGTGCTGATGCTGCGCTGGCGCAACCTTGGGGTCAGGGTGGTTTCCCCGGCGGGCTCTGCCAAGACGGCTGACAGCTCTTGCTTTACCATCAGGTTTACAAGATCCGTTTCACTGACCTGCGGTGTCACGCGGAGGATCACGCCGGCATCACGGTATTCGATGGTGTTGATCACCGGGGCATCCGCAGACTGCGTGCCGACCATTTTCTGGGTGGTGATTGGAACCTGATCGACAATCTTGATTTCAGCTTCTTCATTTTCAAAGGCGATAACCGAAGGTGCCGACACCACACGGGTGCTTGTGACTTGTTCCAAGGCGTCGATGATCAACCGTGGGCTGCTTGTCGCACTCAGGATCATGTTGAACCCCGGTGATTGTGTCGCAATCCCTGATCCGTCTGCGGCCCCGCTCAACAAGCCACCATCGGCTCCGTTCAGATAAGCTTGGACGCCAAAACGTGTTGCATCATTGAGGCTCACCTCGACCAACATCACCTCGATCAGCACTTGCACAGGTGTCCGGTCAAGTTCGGCCAGAAGGGCCAACGCATCACGACGGACCGCTTCGGGCGCGCGGATCACAATGGTGTTGTCGGCGTCATTGGCGATGAAGCGCACGTCGCCTTCGCCCGCTGCTGTCGAGAGCGAGAGCATTGTGGGGCGGCCGTTTGCCATATCTGCAGGGAAAGCCAAGCCGTCGCCTTGAGGTGCCGCGTCTGCGCTGGGCTGCGACGACAGCATGTCAGCCGTGTCCGCAGGCACGTCGACGGACGAGGCCTGACCGCCGCCCAATGTGTTTTCCAAAATGGCCGCCAGCTTTGAGGCGCGGGCGAATTGAACGTTGTAGACATGGACCTGTGCGCTAGCCGCCCCGCCCGCCCGATCAAACTGTTCGATCCACTCCAGTGCCGCGCGCAAATCATCACGCCCGCGCGCAACCACAAGGATCGCGTTCGCTTGTTCCAGAACTTGAAACTTCCAGCCCTTTGCCGCGCCATCTTTTGCCTGCAACTCTTCAAGGCTCAGGCTGACAGCCGTGGCGGAACTGTTCTTCAGAAATGCAATACCTGCATCCCGGCGCGCCATTAATTCGACATCCAGCGACCGGATAATATCGGCCAGAGACGCCCGCTCTCGCGCAGTTCCCCGCACCAAAATAACATCGTCGCGTGCCGAGGCGCGCAGATTGCCGCTATCCGCGACGAAACCATCCAGCAGCGTCAGCATTTTTTCGGCATCGACGTTTTGCAGCGGCACGGCTGTCAGGCCATAGCCCGCAACGCCAATCCCGCCGGGCCGCTGGTTGCCGTCGTCGCTGCGGATCACAAACTGGCCGCCACCTTCCAACAGCACCAGCCCGTTTGCGGCCAGCGCCTCTTCAAAGATCATGAGCAACTGTTCGCGCGGCACAGGCCGACCAGTGGCCATGGTGATGGTGCCCGTCGCCTTGGGATCCAGACTGTAAGGATGCTTCAGGACATCGCCTAGAATTGAGCGCGCCGCATCGGCCACCGGAACGGCTTGAAGATTGACGGCATAACCTTCGTCGGTCGGCGTCACGCCCGGTGTCGCTGCGATTTCGTCTTCATTTGCGTCCAGATAGACAAATGTCGTTTTGTCACCGCCCGTGATCTGATGACCGCTTTGCCCCGAACGCCCGCTGCGCGGCGTCAGATCTAGCCCAGTAAGAAGGTTCGCCCCGCCGCTGCCACTTTCGGTGCATCCAGTCAGTATAAGTGCGCAAACCAACGCAGCTGCAGCCCTGCTTTGCCTCCGCAAAATCGTCCGCACTGCGCCAGTCTGGCTGCGTTGCAAGTATGAAGAGGGTATTTTAGGCGTTGGCACGTTTGTATTCCTGTCATCCTCAGACCAAAAGGCCGCTTTTACAAACTGCACTGGAAAGGAAAATCACATGATCGGGCCCGGTTTCCCGTGCCCGATCTAATGCTACGCTGATATAAAATAGTCAGGCAGTTGATGATCTATGCGAATGTATCTGCCATCAGTTCCCCAAACCACTCGCCCATTTCGGAATAGGCTTGCGTTGTTGGTCCTTCGGGCGCCTCAATTACACCGGGTGGGGCAACCTGCATTTCACCAGCAACCGTATTGTAGGCGAAAATCGCGGTCAACCAAGTTGCCGTGCTTGAAGTGATCGGTGTGTAGCACGCCGAATTGGTGACCGGTGCCGGATACGGTTGCAGCCCGGTTTCCAGCCGCAAGATTGCATCTGCGCAGACTTTGGCCTGCTGGTTGCCGATATGGCCCGCTTTGGGTTGCTTCGAGGCGATACTGTCGCCGATCACATGGATCGCAGGTACGAGGGTTTCGTAGCTCAACTCATTGATCTTGGCCCAGCGGCCGCTAACGATCGCGCCGGTCACAGCGGCAAGGGTGTCCAGCATGATCTGGCCGCCCTTCATTTGCGGCAGAAGGTTGACCACGGCGGCGGTGAACACGCTTTCGGCGGTTGCTGCAACTTCGTTGGTCACGGGATTGGTGCGGGCCGCCGGAGCAGCTAGCGTTACCGTTTTGACAGACGGGCTGGCCGCGTCAAAGTTGACGGCGGCAACGGTTGCGTTGGGATAATAATCGATATTGGCGTGCACTGTTGTGAACGCTTTGCCGAAATTGACCTTTTCGGCCTGAATCCCGCTATTGGCATCCAGCACGATCACCCGCGAGCCGGCTTTATTTTTCTTGAGCCAATCGGCGATCACGCAAACCCGTTCATAGGGGCCGGGCGGGCAGCGGTAGGGCGACTTTGGCACTGTAACAACGACATGCTGGCCCGCGCTCAGGGCAACGAGTTGGTTCCGCAAGGCGTCGGTTTGCGGGCCGGCTTTCCATGCGTGAGGCACCTCGGCGCGTGCCTGTTCATCTGTCATGCCCACTGCTGTAATCGAGACCGCGCTGTAGTCAAATTGGATGCCGGGGGCGAGGATCAGTCGGTCGTAAGTCAGGGTCTCTGCCGTGGAAAGCGTAACCAGCTTGTTTCCCGCGTCTACCGAAGTCACGCCCGCATTGACAAAGCGCACACCGAACTTTGCGGCAAGTGTGTCATAGCCATAAGACAACGATGCAAGTGTCCGTTCGCCGGTGACGACCTTGTTGCTCATGATGCACGAGACATAACGAGCGTTTTCGTCAATCAACGTGACTTCGACAGTCAGCCCACTGCGTTTTGCCCACATTGCGAGGTATTTGGCGCAGGTCGCTCCCGCCATGCCGCCGCCGACGACCACGAATTTCTTCGGGCTAATCGTCTGTGCATCCAGCGCGGGGGCCGTTGCCGAGAGTCCTGCAGTTCCTGCGGCCATCATGCCGAAGAATGTTCTGCGATCCATGGAGTGTCTCCTTCTCAAAACTTCTGTCAATCCGCTTGCGCCCCAGAAGGGCATGCACACAGCGGGCTACTTGAAGGTCGCTTTGACCTCGCGCGGCGATGAAAGCATCAAAGTGCATGCTGGCACGGTGCCGCGGCATGCTCCTGACCACCCGACAAATCGGCGGCCTGCTGCCGGTGAAGCGGTCAGAGTAACAACCGTGTTTTTGGGTAGAGTTGCTGACACTTTCTCACATCCCAAGGGACAATCTGCACCGGTCGGATTGGATGTGATGCTGCCGTAAGCTTTGCCAGATTTTTCGAGTTTGATCCCGACGTTGACATCTTTCGGAACACTGACTGTTGTAGGCGTAAAGTTGGCACCAACAGTGGTCGCCGATGCGACGGAAATGGTACAAGTGCCTGCGGTTCCGCTGCACGCCCCGGTCCAACCGGCAAACACGCTCCCACTGGTCGCAGTTGCCTTCAACGTTACCGATGTCGATGACTTATAGGTCTTTTGGCACGTGCTACCGCAGTTGATGCCCGAAGGCGTGGATGTGACGGTGCCTTTGCCAGTGCCAGTTTTCACCACGGTCAGCTTGAACGAACCGGTAGGCACACTGCCGACGGTCGCCAAATATCGAGAGATGAGATCGATTTCGGCCAAGCTATAGGCCTGCGCGTGAACTGTCATGATCGGATGCTCTGATCCGGCAATCGCTTCAGCCCGCATTTCCGACAGTTCGGACACGATTTTAGTCGTCCCCAACCCAGCGATCTTGTCGAACCCCCCAGCAGCAGGCGTTCCGTTGGTCCCATGGCACTGAAAACAGTTCGATGCCAGAAGGCGCCCCGGGTTGTCCAATGGCTCTGTCGTCTGCGCCGTGGCAACGGCGGATGTAAACAAAATGAGTACTAGTGAAGGCAGGATCGATCGTGGAAAGGATGGAATCCGCATTTCGTTTCCTTAAGGTTGGAAAGCAGCTCAAGGTTCGGCCGCGTCTGATGAGCCGACCTAGACGGCCAGTTTTGCCGCGTTGCCATTAGCCGTGGGTTTTAGGGCCGCGGATTTGGGGGCTATATAACAGCAGTTTATGCAAGTTTCTGCGCCCAAGCCCCGTCGCAGCCTCCACCCGGACCAGCAGGCACGCCTCGCGGCACCGCCAGCCATGGCAGGGTGTATTTGATCCGCCAGAGGTTTCTCAGCTTTACCGACCAACGGCATCAGAGGCCCGCCGCCATCGCGACGGATGCCTAGTGGTGCCGGCGGCTACAGGCCATCGACGCGATGCATGTCATGGAGATTGCAGGAGAGGATCACACGCGGCCGCAACCCTCTTAATGCATACGGCCGCTCACCAGACTGTCGATTACATTGCTAAGCATGCCGGCACGATTGGAACATCCTGACTTGCGATACACGGCATTGAGGTGGGCCTTCACAGTCGCCTCGGAACTGCCACGCAACTCGGCTATTTCTGCCGTGGTCATACCTTTCACGACAAAGCCGGCGACATCGCGCTCTGCGGGGGTAAGGCCCCAGGTGTCAAAATGGGCTTCGACCATCTGGAAGACCGCCTTACTGGTATTGTCTAGGTTATCTTGCAACACAACCGTCCGGCGCAGCAGTTTCTTGCCAGCCTGCCACTCGAAGGCAATCGAGACCGCCAAGAAGATGATGAGAACCGCCTCAAGCATGATGTGATAGGCATCCGCTCGGCCCTCTTTCACAAAGAGAGTTTCAGACAACAGGTCGATCAAGAACAGTATGGCACAAACGATCTGTGTAATAACCAACACGACCGCCCTGAACGGCAAGCTCATTTTTGTGAGAGCACTATACATCCGATTGCCTTCTTCCATTTTTGCATGCCAAGGTCTTGCGAGAATTTGACAATGGAAAAAGTAGCTTAGGCCCAAAAATTTCTTGCGCGCACCTATGCGTTCAAGCCTGCTCAATTATATTGATTTATTGAGATCGCGTTTAATTTAGATTTAAATCAAAAACTTTCGATCTAGCGCCACAGATATCGCCTCTCCACTTAAGGGTCAATCCGCCATCGCGGCGCCATATCCAAAGATAAATCACGAATTGCGTCCGAGAAACTCGAGGCCACCGACGCTGGAAACCGCGCTGGTTTGCGTCAGCCGATAGCCATTCGTCGCACGGCCATGAATTTGTATTCATACCCAAGAAGCCAGCAAGGTCGCCCAAAACGACTACCGTGATTTCCGTTCGATGCGGCGCAGCACTGCATCGGAAATGCATCTTTCCATCAGGTCTTACTGCACTGTTCAGAAATGTTGGCGTCGGACCAAAATTCCGCGGGATTATCGCCCCCCCCCAAAGGCACTTGCCAGCCTGCCCGGCACAGCGTTAGCGTTTGACTATCGGAACAAAGGGCAGCTATCGCCATGCTCACACCATCCATCAGACGAGGACGGGGCTGACCTCAGCTTCCGTAGCTCAATTGGATAGAGCATCCGACTTCTAACCGGATTGTTGCAGGTTCAAGTCCTGCCGGAAGCGCCACTCGCGGCGGTAGCTCAGTTGGCAGAGCAACGGGTTTCCAGTCCGACGGTCGCCGGTTCGATTCCGGTCCGCCGCTCCAAAAACAAACATCTCGAGAGCCGCCATTCGCCCACCCGCGGGCACGGCGACGGGTGTCACAATGCACGACATCGAAACCACCGCAGTGGAGGCAGACCTGGACGGGCTGGGAGCTGCGACGCCCTCTTGATGCCAGCAGCGACCTTCAACCCATAGCCCATAGTTCGCTCACAGCCACGACGCCAGAGACGGGCCACCCGGCGCTGAGTGATTTCTTTGCCCATACGAGACAGAACGCTAGGCCATGCTATTTGACGAGATTCTGGCACGCATCACGAAGACGCGGACAGGCGTCCAAATGCGCAAATATGCTTAATATTCTAGGGGAGAGTGGCGGACCCGGAGCGATTCGAACGCCCGACCCTCAGATTCGTAGTCTGATGCTCTATCCAGCTGAGCTACGGGTCCGTCTTGAGGCAGCGTTTAGCTGTGGCTGCGGGGCATTGCAAGGGCAATTCGGCATTAGAATTTCAAATCCTTATGCCAAAGTGCCAATCACTCGGCCTCGGCCTCCGCATAGACCTTGGCCAGAAGGCCCACGGCGGCATCGGCGTTGCCTGCGGCCAGATCCGTCAGGGTTTGGTCGGCGGTTACACCGGGGTGATCGACGGCAAGCATGGCCATAAGACTGGCTTCCTCTTGGCCCGACAGCGCGGCCAGCGTGGAAATCGGCGCAGTGGTCAGTGAGCCAATCACCTGCCGCACCGCAAGCCCGCCGCCCTCGCCCGCCGGAACCGAAACAGAGGCCAGCAAAACCGCAACGCCAGCCGCCATGATCGCCATCGCGGCAGGGCGTTTGAAATACGTGGTGAAGGCGCGCCAGTTCAGCCAAAGGTGCGCGGCAACGCCAAAGACCAAAAACCAACCCAGCCATTCATGGGCGACCTTGCTCAGGCCGGTTTCAAGGTGGAAAAACATCAAGATCCCGGTGACTGAGATCAAAAGAAAAGCGCCAACCGTCAAAGGGGTGGCCCAACTGCGTAGCGTCATGTGAAACTCCGAACATCTTCCTGCGCGTCAGGAGTGAAACGTCGCAGCCAGAAAGTTCCGTCGCAAAAATCAGGCGGCAACGGCCGATTTTGGCAGGTGGATCAAGAACTCCGTGCCCTCGGCATCGGATCGGGCCAGTTCCAGCCGCCCACCATGGCCGCGCAAAAGCTCTGCCGCAATGGCAAGGCCCAAGCCCGTACCGCCCTTGCGCGCGCCGCCCTGAAACGCCTCGAACAGGTGTTCGCGTGCTTTTTCCGGCAGGCCGGGGCCCGTATCGCCCACCCGGATGCGCCATTCATCCGCCGTCTCAGAGGCGGAAATCTCGATGGTGCCGCCCTCGCCCGTCGCCTCAATCGCCTGCCGGGCGTTTCGCACCAGATTCGACAGCACCCGGTAAAGCTGCTCGGCATCTGCCATGATGTGGAACCCATCCGGCACTTCGATCAGACAGGCCACGGTGCCGTCTTCGTCCAGCCCTTCCGCCTCGGCCACATCTGAGACCAGAGCGGCCAGATCAATGGCGCGAATCGCCGGGGTGACCTCTTCGGCTTTGCCGAATTTCAGCGTCGATTCACACAGGGCAACCGCCCGGCTGATCGACCCGACCAGCTTTGGTGCGGACCGCGCCACCATGGGATCGGCACTGCCCTCCAGCCGGTCGGCGAACAGCTGGGCCGACGTCAGGATATTGCGCAGATCGTGGCTGATTTTGGCCACCGCGCCGCCCAACTGCGCCAACCGCTCTTTCTGCTTCAAGCTGCCGGTCAACTGCCGCTGCATCGCCTGCATCGCTTCTTCAGCCTCGCGCAGTTCTTCGACCTGCGCCATCGGGGCGATCACCCGGCGGGCATCTTCGGGGGCTTCGGCATAGGCGGCCATATGCTGTGCCACCCGGCGGATCGGCAGAACGATCAACCGCTGCACGGCAAGGAACAACAAAAACGCGGTGACGACCGAGATCAGGGCCGACAAGAGCAAGATCCGAAAACCGTAATCCAACATCGCATCCCGCATCGGCGCGGAATCCATCGTGATTTCGATCAGCAATCCCGCTTCCTGCACCGGATTGCCGATAACACGAATGATGTCGTCGGCCGGATCCATCAGACAGACCATCGCATCACGGATCAATTCCCACGGGCCGGCGGCACGCAGATCATAGGTCGCACTGACGGGCGCGGGCAATTGCGACGACAACACAAGCTGGCGCACCTCGTCACGGCGCAAAACCACGTTGTAAACCTCGGCATTGGCCAGAAGTTCGGCCTCCAGCTCGGGCGACACCATGTCACTGGCGGCCAACTGGGCCAACGACGCAATTTGCGCCTTTTCCAGCCGCACTGCCATGAAATCCGCCCGGAACCGGGCGATAGAGGGCACAAAGATCAAGACTTCGGCCAACATGACAAAGGCCACGGTCAAGATCAGGAACCGCCCCGAAAGGGTGTTCAGAAACCTGCCCCTTCTGCCTTGCACTCCTGCGCCCATCCTCTGTGCTCAAAAATCCTCGGGGGGCCGAGGCCAGACAGCCCCGCGTCGGACCAGAGCGCCGACATCAGGGGATCAGGCGCTGCACCCACCGCACAACCCGTTTCAAAGCAGGGTTATCAAAGAGTTTATCCGAGAAATAGGCCCCAGCCGCACGTTTGGCGGTTTCCCCCAAGGTTGGATACGGCAAGATCAGTCCGGCAACAGTTCCGATCCGGATCTTCGCGGCAATGGCCAGCGCCCAAAAGCCGATCAGCTCGCCCGCCTGTGGTCCCGCGATACTGGCACCGACCGGACGCCCCCGCACGACCATGACCTTTAAAAGCCCCTTGGCTTTCAATTCGGTCCGCGCGCGGTCATTGGCGGCGAAATCGGCCCGCAACACCCTAACGCGGCCGCCAAATTCGGCCCGCGCCTCGGCCTCGGTCAGGCCAACCTGTGCCAATTCCGGTTCGGTGTAGGTCACCCATGGCACGCGCGCGGCGGCCTTGGCGGGCAACCCCAAAAGCACCTGACGGATGACCACCCCCGCATGGGCCCCCGCAGCGTGGGTGAACTGCGCCCCCCCTGCAGCATCGCCGATGGCATAGACCCGGCGGTTCGAGACCGAGCGCAGGTTGGCCCGCACGGTCACGCCTTTTTTGTCATGCACAACGCCCCCTGCCTGAAGCGACAACCGCTCTAGCGCGGGCGCGCGACCTGTGGCCAGCAGCAGATGCGAACCGGTCAGCACAGTGCCGTCGGCTAAAACGGCCTCAACCCCCGCTGACACTTGCCGCAACCGCACCACCCCCTGCCCTTCGCGAATCGCAATTCCCTCGGCACGCAGGGCCGCCAGCACAACCGCCACACAGTCAGGATCGTCGCGGCCCAGCGCGCGGGCGGCTTCGATCACCGTGACATGCGACCCCAGCCGCCGATGCGCCTGCGCCATCTCGATGCCAATCGGTCCTCCGCCGAGAATCAGCAGATGTTCAGGCCGTTCGCGCAGTGCAAAGATCGTCTCGTTGGTCAGATAAGGCACCGCCTCAATGCCCGGCACCGGCGGCACGGCGGCCTGCGATCCGGTGGCGATGACAAAGCGCCGGGCGCGAATGGTGTGGCCTGCCGCCTCCACCTCGCGCGGGGAGGTGAACCGTGCCCACCCTCGCAGAACTGTCACACCCAAACCCTCGAACCGCGCTTGGCTGTCATGCGGGGCGATGCCCGCGATCACCCCCGCAACATGGGCTTTCACGGCAGCAAAATCGATTTCCGGCTGCAGCGGACCGATCCCGAATGGCCCCGCCTGCCGCATCGCCTCGGCGGCCTTTCCAGCCGCCAGCAGCGCCTTGGACGGCACGCATCCGGCGTTCAGACAATCGCCTCCCATCTCCGCCCCTTCGACCAAGACAACGCTGGCCCCCATCTGCACGGCCCCCGCTGCCAACGACAAACCGCCAGAGCCGGCACCAATGATGCAAAGATCGGGTTTCAACAGGCTCATGCCGGACCTCCGCTGCGTCGAAACAGTTTCACCACCAGCGGCAAGGCGGCCAGCGCAGCCAAACCCAGCAAGGGACCAAGGACGGGCGCGGTAAAGATCACCCCCAGATCAGGGGTCTCACCACGGGCAAACACCTCACCCAGCCCCGCGCCAATCGAGGTGAACACCAGCGCGCCGGGAACGATGCCCAATGCCGTCGTGGCAACAAAAGGCCAAAGCCGGACACCGGCCAAAGCCGGAAGCAGATTGGCCAGAAAGAACGGCACCACCGGCACCAATCGCATGACCAGCAGAACCGACCATTGATTGCCGCGCAACCCCGCCTGCAACCGTGCGGCGGCACCATCCCCTTTCGCGATGCGGGCAGAAATGTCAGCCCCAAGCCCCGCACGGGCGGCCAGAAAAACCAGAGCGGCCCCAAGCGTCGCTGCGCCGACATTATAGGCTGTGCCCGGAAACATCCCGAACAAGAAGCCCCCGGTCAGCGTCGCAACCGTCGCACCCGGCACTGATAGGGCAACAAGCGCAGCATAGATCGCGACAAAGCCAACCGAGGCCAAAGGGTAATGCCCATCGCGAAAGGCAATCAGGCTGTCGCGATGCCGCGCAAGCGTGTCAAAGGTCAGGACATCACGAAAGGCAAAGGCCGCAATCCCCGCGACCGAAAGAATCACGGCCAAAGGCAAATGACGCAGAACGCTGCGCGAGGGGGCGGCACAAGGATGTTTCATGCCCTAAACATGGTCCAGAATGGCCACGCCGCGCCATAGGTTTCACGCGGGCTTGATCCGCAGCCCTGTTTTTCTTTTGAAACCCGCTGTTTTCACCTTGGGAACTGGTCCCTCTCCGCGAAATGTTGCAGAAATCGCGCGAAACCTGCGTTGACAGCCTCGGCCCGCCTGCTTAAAGACCGGGCTTCAAGTTACCGCCCTCGAATCCTCTAAGGTTCGGGCAACCGTCTTATGGAGAGCCGCGATGAAGCGCACTTACCAACCGTCGAACCTGGTCCGCAAGCGCCGCCACGGTTTCCGCGCCCGCATGGCCACCAAAGGCGGCCGTCTGGTGCTGGCAGCCCGCCGCGCCAAGGGCCGTCATAAGCTGTCGGCTTAATCCCTGCGGCCTTTCGGGGCCACGCCATGGATAAAGACATGACACCGCCGGAGACGCAGGGCCAAGGCAGCGATGCCGATCAACCCCAAGCCTCTCCGGCGGTTTCGCTTTGCATTTCTACCCTGCAAAACCGTCCCGATTTTTTGCGCGCGGCCTCAAGCCTGCGGCAAGCAACGGGTGGTTTCTTGGTGCAAGCCCGCGACCGCCGCGACGAAACCGCAGGCGTCCGTGTTGGATTCACCGCGTCAAAAAAGATCGGCAATGCCGTTGCCCGCAATCGTGCAAAACGCCGCCTGCGCGAAATCGCCCGCGCTGTGCTGCCGCGGATGGCCCGGCCCGGCTGGGATTATGTGCTGGTGGCCAAACCCGGCGTGACGACAGAGCGTGACTTCGCGCTGCTGCTGGCAGACCTGCAAGGCGCACTGGCCCGCATCCACAAGCCATGACGCCGCTCGCCCACCTCGCGGCCCTGCCCGTCCGCGCTTACCGCTTGCTCCTCAGCCCATGGGTCGGACATGGCTGTCGCTTCCAACCGACCTGCTCTGCCTATGCGCTAGAGGCGCTGGAGCGTCACGGCGGCTTGAAAGGCAGTTACCTTGCCGCCCATCGGATCTGCCGCTGCCATCCTTGGGGTGGCCATGGCTACGATCCGGTCCCGGGCTCTGATCCTGACTTCGACAAAACGCGCTAGGCCCTGCCCGGTTCATCTTGGCCCAAATACTCCCGCCGGAGGCCCTGACGGTTGGTTTAGGACACTCCGCGGGGAGTATTTTGCCAAGATGAAAGCACTTTGCCGTGCGCCCGGTTTTATGCGAAGGGGGGCTAACTGCGAGGGCATCATGCTGGACGACGATATTTCCGACGACATCCACCCGCTGTTTTACGGCGCGCCAAAGTCGACCGAGTTCCGCAAACTGCGCAAGCGGCTGGTGCAGAACGTGCGCGAGGCGATCGAGACTTATGGCATGATCGAGCCCGGCGCGCGCTGGCTGATCTGTCTGTCGGGTGGCAAGGACAGCTATACGCTGCTGGCCGTGCTGACCGAATTGAAATGGCGCGGGCTTTTGCCCGTCGATCTTTTGGCCTGCAACCTTGATCAGGGCCAGCCGGGATTTCCGGCCACAGTCTTGCCCGAGTTCCTGTCGCGTATGGGTGTGCCGCACCGGATCGAATATCAGGACACTTATTCGGTAGTGACCTCGAAAATCGCGCCGGGGGGCACGATGTGTTCGCTGTGTTCGCGACTGCGGCGTGGCAACCTTTACCGAATCGCCCGGGAAGAGGGCTGTTCGGCGGTGGTCTTGGGTCATCACCGCGACGATATTTTGGAAACCTTTTTCATGAACCTGTTTCACGGCGGGCGGCTTGCCACCATGCCCCCCAAACTGGTGAACGAGGAGGGCGATCTTTTCGTCTATCGCCCCTTGGCTTTCGTACCCGAAGCGGATTGCGAACGCTTTGCCAAGGCGATGAATTATCCCATCATTCCTTGCGATCTGTGCGGCAGCCAAGAAGGGTTGCAACGGGCGCAGGTGAAAAAACTTTTGGACGAATGGGAAACCCGCAGCCCCGGTCGCCGTCAGGTGATGTTCCGCGCTTTGATGAATGTGCGCCCGTCGCATCTTGCAGATCCGGGTCTTTTCGACTTTGGCGGACTGCTCCGAGATATCTCTAAAGATACAGACTTTCCTCCGCAATTACGTCTTCGCGATTAATAAAGCAGTCAGGCTTTTTGCCTAGCTTCGGCCAGCCGGTGTCATTTTCCGGCTCCGACCCGGAGACGCATTCATGCAGCTGATTGCCAAACTTGCCCGTCCTGCTCGTGCAATTCCCGCATTTTTGCGGCGCCCCGAGATGATTCTGTTTTTACCCGCCATCACCCTTGCCGCCTTTTGGTTTGGCGGAGAGCGGGTGTTGGTGTTGGTGGCGCTTGCGGCCCCCTTGGCCTTCGCCCTGAGCGGCGCCCTGCGCCAATCCGAGCCACCCGCCGCCCTTCCCGATGTGCTGGGGGGGGTGGGCCTGCGCGGCCATGTCGTGGCGGTGCTGGATGCCGTGCTGGCCGATGAGCCGGTTTCTGGCAAGACCACGGCCTGCCTCGTGGCGCAATTCGATGACATCGACCAAGTGCTGGAGCGCGATGGCCGCGCCGCCCAGACCGAGGTTTTGGCCCGCAGCGCGGAACGGATTTGTTCCGCCCTGCGCAGTGGTGACATCGTGGCGCGGTTGGAAGGCGGCGGTTTTGCCATCGCCCTCGCCCCGGTGCGCAGGCTGGATCTGGAAACCGTGGTGCAACTTTCTGCCCGGCTGCAAGCCGCCATCAATGTGCCGATCTCACTGAACGCGCAACGCATTTATGTCACCGCCTCGGTTGGTTTCTGCCTTGGCCAGCGTGCGCCGGAACCGCATGGCAAGGCGCTGTTGGATGCCGCCCAGATCGCCGCGGATGAGGCGCGCCGCCATGGGCCTGGGGCCATTCGCGCCTATGCCCCGGAAATGGCGCGCCACCGCGCCGATCGCGAGGCCCTGCGGGAAGAGCTTGAGGCCGCCTTGGACGAAGGCCAGATCCGCGCCCATTTCCAACCGCAAATCTCGACCGACACCGGTGCTGTCACCGGGTTTGAGGCCTTGGCCCGGTGGTATCACCCCGAGCGCGGCCTGATCCCGCCCGGTGACTTCCTGCCGATGATAGAAGATGCCGGCCTTTCCGAACGCCTTGGCGAGGTGATGCTTTTCAACGCGCTGACAGCCATCACCCGTTGGGACAAAGCCGGGTTCGATGTTCCAACCGTTGCGGTCAACTTCTCGGCAGCCGAGTTGCGCAACCCCAAGCTGGCAGAGAAGCTGAAATGGGAGCTGGATCGCTTTGGTCTGGAGCCCGCCCGGCTGTGTGTCGAAATTCTGGAACATGTGGTTGCCGAAACGGACAATGACGTGATCGTATCGAACATCGCAGCTTTGGCCCGACTGGGCTGTGGCATTGATCTGGATGACTTCGGCACCGGGCATGCCTCTATCACCTCAATCCGTCGTTTTGCCGTGCGCCGCATCAAGATCGACCGCAGCTTTGTCACCAAAGTGGACGAGGATAGCGAACAGCAAAAGATGGTCGCGGCCATCCTGTCGATGGCCGAACGGCTGGGCCTGGCCTCACTGGCCGAAGGCGTGGAAACCCCCGGCGAACATGCCATGCTGGCACAACTTGGGTGCGGCGATGTGCAAGGGTTTGGAATTGCGCGGCCCATGCCTGTGGACGAAACGATGGACTGGATCGAGCGGCACCGCGCCCGGCCGGTCGCTGCGCCGCGCATCGGTTCCCGCGCGCGTTGACCTTCTGGCCAGCCGGGGGCTGCGAAACCCGGCCGAAGTCACGCTTTCCTTGGCCCTACCACGGGAAAGCGCTTGACCTTTCGCCGCCTCTGGCGTTGAACCAGCCGGACCTTTGAACAGGAATGGTGGTGGTCCAGATGGACGATCAGAACAAAAATCTCATCCTTGCGACCGCGCTTAGCTTTCTGGTGATCCTTGGTTGGTTCGTCGGCGGGCCGATGCTGTTCCCGCAGTGGTTCCCCGAAGAAACTGCTGCCCAGCAGGCCACCGTGCCCGAGGCCAGCGTCCCGGCAGCCGCCGAAAGCCAGCCCACGGCAACCGCCCCGGCGGCTGAGCCGACGCCAGAGGCGCCGCGTCTGACCATCGACACGCCCAAACTGTCGGGCACCTTGTCGCTTGCAGGTGGGCGGATTGACGATCTGTCTCTGAAAACCTACCGCGAAACCATCGACCAGACCTCGCCCGAGGTCCGGCTTTTGTCGCCCGTGGGTAAGGACCACCCCTATTACGCTGTTTTTGGCTGGCTGGCAGGCAATGGTCTTGAACCGTCGGATGTCCCGGACACCAAAACGCTGTGGACGGTCACTTCGGGCAGCACGCTGGCCCCCGGCCAACCCGTCACCCTTGAATGGCAAAACACCAAAGGCCTGACCTTCATCCGCACCCTGTCTGTGGACGAGGACTTTATGTTCACCGTCACCGACAAGGTCGAGAACAAAGGCACCGTCGAGGCGCGCCTTGCGCCCTATGGCATCGTGGCCCGCCATGGCCTGCCCAAGCTGCAAGGCACCTATGTCGTGCATGAAGGCCTGATCCGCCGTACCGATGGCACCTTTGGCGAAGTGAAATACTCCAAATTCGCCGATTTCGACTTGGCCGAGGGTGAGACGCTGCCGGCCGAAAAGGTTGCCGCCACCACCGATGGCTGGATCGGCTTTTCCGACCATTACTGGATGACCACCCTTGTTCCCGAGCAGGGAAAACCGTGGAAGTCTGTCGCCCGTTATGTGCCGCAGAGCGATATCTATCAGGCTGAGGTCAATCATGACGTCATGTCCATCGCCCCCGGCGCATCGGGCGAGGTGACGACGCGGCTTTATGCCGGGGCCAAGGAGTGGGAAACCATCCGCGCCTATCAGAACGACCAAGGCATCGCGGGCTTCATCGACGCCATCGACTGGGGTTGGTTCTACTTCTTCACCAAGCCGATTTTCTGGCTGTTGCACCACCTGCACGGGCTGATCGGCAACATGGGTCTGGCGATCATCGCGCTGACCTTTGTGCTGAAGCTGATCGTTCTGCCGCTGGCCTACAAATCCTATGTCTCCATGGCGCGGATGAAAGAGTTGCAGCCCGAGATGGAAGCGCTGAAAGAACGCGCCGGCGAGGATAAGCAAAAGCTGCAAAAGGAAATGATGCAGCTTTACAAGGAAAAGAAGGTTAACCCCGCCGCGGGCTGCCTGCCGATCCTGATCCAGATCCCGATCTTCTATGCGCTGTTCAAGGTGATTTCGAACACGCTGGAACTGCGGCACGCCTCGTTCTTCGGCTGGTTGAATGACCTTTCGGGGCCCGACAGCTCGTCGCTTTACAACCTCTTTGGCCTGATGCCTTGGGATGCACCCGCCGCAGGCACGCTGACGCACATGATCTTTATCGGCATCCTGCCGATCATTCTGGGCATCACCATGTGGCTGCAACAGAAACTGAACCCGGCCCCCACCGACCCGGTTCAGCAGCAGATCTTCGCGTGGATGCCGTGGGTCTTCATGTTCATGATGTCGACCTTTGCCTCTGGCCTCATCATCTACTGGATCACCAACAACACGATCACGTTCGCCCAGCAGTACCTGATCATGGCAAGCCACGGAAAAAGGCCTGACATCTTTGGCAACATCAAGGCCAGCGCGAAAAAGCCGATCGCCGTGACGGACAAGAGCCGCAAGAAATGACCGGACGGCTGGCACAGATCTGCCGCCACCCGATCAAGGGACACGGACGCGAAACCCTCGCGTCCGTTCGTCTTTTGGCGGGCGCCTGCCTGCCGTGGGATCGGCACTGGGCCGTGGCCCACGAGGCCGCGCGACTGGAGCCGGGTTGGAACCCTTGTGTCAATTTTGCACGCGGCGCCAAAGCACCGGGGTTGATGGCGATCAGCAGCACCCTTGACGAGGCGACTGCCACCGTCACGCTGCACCACCCTGATCGCGAAGACCTGCGTTTTCGCCCCGACGATCCTGCCGACTTGGCGGTTTTTCTGGATTGGGTCCGCCCCCTGAACCCGGAAAATCGTGCACAGCCCAAAGCCATCGTGACGGCCGGGCGCGGCATGACCGACAGCGAGTTTCAGTCCGTTTCGATCCTGCACACCGCGTCTTTGGCCGATCTGTCGGCGCGGATGGGGCAAGACCTGTCGCCACACCGCTGGCGCGGCAACCTGTGGCTTGAGGGTGCCGCCCCTTGGGCAGAATTCGATTGGATCGGCCGAACCATCCGCATCGGCGGCGCAAGTTTGCGCATCGATGAACGCATTACCCGTTGCAACGCAACCAAGGTAAACCCTGAAACTGGCATCCTTGATGCCGACACCCTTTCCGCCCTTGAGACCGCCTTTGGCCACCAAGATTTTGGCGTCTACGCCACAGTGATCGAAAGCGGCCCCATCGCAACCGGCGATGACTGGAGCCTGACATGAGCCAAATGCAATTCACCCTCGCCGAGGAGCCCGAATTCGAAGCCCGCGAAAAAGGCCGTCTGCTCTTTGCGGGCCCGGTCGATTTCGTCAAAGGCGTGGTCGCCATGTCTGGCCTGCCGCCCGCCGACCGGCTGGAGGTCTGCTTTGCTGGGCGGTCCAACGTCGGGAAGTCTAGCCTTATCAATGCGCTGACCGGGCGCAAGACCTTGGCACGGGCCTCGAACACGCCGGGTCGGACGCAAGAGATCAACTATTTCGCCTTGGGCGAGGAGCGCTATCTCGTTGACTTGCCCGGCTACGGCTATGCCGAGGCCCCGCTGGCCATTGTTGCCAAGTGGCAGGCCCTTTTGAAGCAATACCTTGCAGGGCGACAAACCCTGCGCCGGGCCTTCGTGCTGATCGACGCGCGGCATGGGGTCAAGGCGGTCGACGAGGAGATCCTGAAGCTTCTCGACCGCTCCGCCGTGACCTATCAGGCCGTTCTGACCAAGGTTGACAAGATCAACCGGGTAGAGCGCGCGGCAGTGATCGAACAGGTGAAGGGGGCGCTGGCCAAGCACCCTGCAGCTTACCCCGAAATTATCGTGACGAGTTCGGAAAAGGGCGAAGGGATTGAAACCCTTCGCGCCGTCATTGCCACGATGATTTAAGCGATCTTAGACGACAATCTCGCGCGGCACGATGAAATCCACCGTAACCCCCTGACCAAAGCTGACATCGGCCCAGCTTTCGACAGCGAAATCAACGACCAGCGTCGCGCCGGTCGGGTATTTGCGGAAGTCTGGGCTGATCGGGGTCTTTGACACCAGACGATGCGCAAATTCGGCAATGCCCGGATTATGACCGATCATCATAACCGTATCAGCCTTGGCATGGCGCAACACCGCCAGCATGACATCTGGGCCAGCGTGGTAAAGCGCAGGCTTCAACTCCAACTCGGGCGCGCCGGGCAGCGCGGGCGCGATGCCGGAAAATGTGGCGCGGGTACGCACCGCATCTGAGCATAGCACCTCGCCCGGAACATGCCCGCGCGATGCCAGCCATTGGCCCAGATCTGCCGCGGCCGTCTTGCCGCGCTCATTCAGGGGGCGGTCGTGGTCGCTCATCAGCGGGTCATCCCAGCTGGATTTGGCGTGCCGCGTCAGGATCAAGCGCTTCATCTGTGGAATTGTCCCATGTGATAGGCCGACTGTTCTGGCATCCTTGCATAGGTTGCCGACACCGGGCAAGCGCGGCGCGACATGCAGCCCGCTTTCATGCAATCGCGGTCTCCTGCGGCAAGGTAGGCATGGCAGGCGGGCACATCATAGCCGCCCTCGCCCAACGCGGCCGCGGGACAAGCCATAAGGCAAGGCTTTGTGACGCAGGTATCGCAAGGCTTGGTCGCCGCAGGCGGAACAGCGACCACCTCCCTGATTGCCAAGGCCCCACGAAAACTGACCATCAACCCTTGTGTCGCCTGCACCAACAACCGAATCGGGCTGTCCCAAACTCGCCCAGTGCGTAAGGCCCACTGGTAGAAAGGGTGATAGGGTGGCCCGCCAAAGGGAAACAGCGCCTTCGCGCCGATGTCACAGGCCACCCCCCCGATCACCCGGCGGGACCAGCGGTCCATCGGGTCAGGCGTGCCATCCCATTCGGGTTGCGCGGTAACATGCGGCCAAAAGCCCGGCTCTTTCAGGCCGATCAGCAGCAGGGTTCGGGTACCCGCAGGCAGCGCGGGATCGCCCTCGAGGTGAAAGCCACCAAGGACGTCCAGCTGATGCGCCGCCAGCCTGCTTTCTATTTCCGAAAGGGCAGCGTCAGCGTCCAGCCCAGCTGCGAGGGTTTGTCGTCCTGCCATTTCAGCCCCACCACCATCTTATCGTGCCCTGCCTCTGGCATAGACCGATAGGTTCGAAATATCCGATCCCAAACCGACAAAGCAAAACCGTAATTGCTGTCATGTTCGAGCCGATGGATCGAGTGATGCACCCGGTGCATGTCAGGCGTCACCAAGATCAATCGCAGCAAACGGTCCAACCACAAGGGCACCCACAGATTAGAATGGTTGAACATGGCCATGCCGTTCAAGATCACCTCGAACAGCACCACCACAATTGCCTGCGGGCCAAGCAGGTAAACCACCCCGACCTTGGCCAGCATCGAAGCCAGAATTTCCACCGGGTGAAAGCGCAGCGCCGTTGTGACATCGAACTCACGGTCAGCATGATGAACGCGGTGGAACCGCCAAAGCACCGGCACTTTGTGGGTGATCAGGTGCTGTGCCCAAATCGTGAAGTCAAGAAACAGGATCGCAAGCAGCCCTTCGATCCAAAGCGGCCAAGTCAGATGATTAAACAGCCCCCACCCCAGCCGCCCGGCATCAATGGCCGCCCCAACTGCAAGCAAAGGCAAAGCAAACGCCAAGACGCGCAAGGAGATCGCCCCAAGAATCAGCAGCGAAATATTGGTCAGCCAGCGGCGTTCTTGTGGCTGGTCTTGCCTGCGGCGCGGGAGAAACGCCTCCAGCCCCGCAAACAGAGCGAAGAGTGCCAAAAAAATGGCCAACCGCGGAAGGGTGTCGTTTTGCATCGGGCCTCACATTTCACCTTATGAATGTAAGTACCCGACACGATTAAATCTAGCGCTTAACATGCGGTTTGACGCGCGGCGCGGTTGAGCGGATCTGGCTGCCCGCGCCGTGGTCGGTGAACAGCTCCAACAGGCAGGCGTTTGGCACCTTGCCATCCAGGATCGTCACCGCGCGCGTGCCCTTGTCCAAGGCCATCAGCGCGGTTTCCGTCTTTGGAATCATCCCGCCCGAAATCACGCCATCGGCGGTCATCTGGCGAATCTCTTCAGGTGTGATCTGGGTCATCACCTGCCCGCTGGCATCCTTGACCCCCGGCACATCGGTAAGAAGCAGCAGGCGATCGGCCTGCAAAGCCCCGGCAATTGCACCTGCGGCGGTGTCGCCGTTGACGTTAAACGTCTCGTTGTCGGCCATACCGGTGCCGACCGGTGCGATAACCGGGATGATCCCGGCCTTATACAGGTCACGCAGCACCTGCACGTTCATCTCGATGGGGCGGCCAACATAGCCCAGCTCCGGATCGTCGGCCTCGCACACCATCAGATCATCGTCCTTGCCGGAAATCCCCACGGCACGGCCGCCGGCATCCATGATCGCCTGCACGATACGCTTGTTCACAAGCCCGGACAGGATCATTTCCACCACCTGCACGGTGGCTTTGTCGGTCACCCGCTTGCCGCGCACGAATTCCGACTTGATCCCCAGCTTGTTCAGCATGTCATTGATCATCGGCCCGCCGCCATGCACCACAACCGGGTTCACGCCGACCTGACGCATCAGCACGATGTCACGGGCGAACTCTGCCATTGCAGCGTCGTCGCCCATGGCATTGCCGCCGAATTTCACAACGACGACAGAGCCTTCAAATCGCTGCAAATAGGGCAGCGCCTCGGACAGCATTTTCGCGGTCGTCTTGGCGTCTTCGACGGTCAGGGTTTGCTTTTCCATGGCGGGACTCCTGTCTTTCTCGCCCCATAGGACTTTTCCAAGCCCGTGCCAAGCATTGCTTGCGCATGGCGTGGATTGGCCTAAGTTGCGGGCCAAGAGGTGCCCCATGACCGACCAGAAAACTCTTCTTTTGACAGGTGCCTCGCGCGGCATCGGCCATGCGACCGTGAAACGGTTTGAACGCGAAGGGTGGCGCGTGCTGACCTGTTCGCGCCAGCCCTTTGACCCGCGCTGCCCATGGCCGAATGGCGAGGCGAACCATATTCAGATTGATCTGGCCAGCCCCGACAAGACCATCGCGGCGATGGAGGTCATCAAGGAAACGCTGGGCGGCAAGCTGCATGCGCTGGTCAACAATGCCGGCATCAGCCCCAAGGGGCCGGGGGGCAGCCGGTTGAACAGCTTGGAAACCGACCTGCGCACGTGGGGTCAGGTGTTCCATGTCAACTTTTTCGCCTCCATCGTGCTGGCGCGCGGGTTGAAGGATGAACTGTCTGCAGCCAAAGGCTCGGTCGTCAATGTCACCTCGATTGCGGGCAGCCGGGTGCATCCTTTCGCGGGGGCAGCCTATTCGACGTCAAAGGCGGCACTGGCGGCGCTGACGCGTGAAATGGCGCATGATTTCGGCCCGTTGGGCGTGCGGGTCAACGCGATTGCTCCGGGCGAGATCGAAACGGCCATCCTCTCGCCGGGAACTGACAAAATCGTGGAAAAACTGCCGATGCAGCGCTTGGGTCAACCATCGGAAGTGGCCGATGCGATCTGGTTCCTGTGTTCGGACCAATCGAGCTATATCTCGGGTGCCGAGATTGAAGTGAACGGCGCGCAGCACGTTTGACCGCCGCGCGCCGCGAGGTCTTAGTGGCCAAGAATTTGGCTAAGGAACAGCTTCGTGCGGTCTGATTGCGGGTTCGAGAAGAACTCTTTCGGCGCGTTCTGTTCGACGATTTGGCCCTGATCCATAAAGACCACCCGGTTTGCCACAGCTTGGGCAAAGCCCATTTCATGGGTGACGCAGATCATCGTCATGCCTTCTTCGGCAAGCTGAATCATGGTGTCCAAGACTTCCTTGATCATCTCGGGGTCAAGGGCGCTGGTGGGTTCGTCAAACAGCATGATCCGCGGCTTCATGCACAAGCTGCGCGCGATGGCGACACGCTGTTGTTGGCCGCCCGAAAGCTGGCCCGGATATTTGTGAGCCTGCTCAGGGATTTTGACCTTGTGCAGGTAGTGCATCGCCGTCTCTTCCGCCTCGCGCTTCGGTACCTTTCGGACCCAGATCGGCGCCAGCGTGCAGTTTTCAAGAATGGTTAGATGCGGGAACAGGTTGAAGTGCTGGAACACCATCCCAACCTCGGACCGCACCTTGTCGATGTTTTTCAGATCGTTGGTCAATTCGGTGCCATCAACAATGATCCGGCCCGACTGGTGTTCTTCCAGACGGTTGACGCAGCGGATCAGCGTTGATTTACCCGACCCTGACGGGCCGCAAATGACGATCCGCTCGCCGCGATGCACGGTCATGTTGATGTCACGCAACACGTGGAACTGACCATACCACTTGTTCATGCCGGAGATCTGGATCGCGACCTCGTCCGAGACCTGCATCTTTTTGGTTGCTTCAGCCATGTTCGGGCTCCTTAACGGTGGTCAGTCTTCAGCTTCCGCTCCAGATACATTGAGTATCGGGACATGCCGAAGCAGACGGCAAAGAAGATCACGCCAACGAAGATGTAGGGCTCCCAGTAGATGCCCTTCCATGCAACGTCCGCGCGGACGATGGTGGTGACGCCTTTCAGCGGGTCCATCAGGCCGACAAAGGCAACCAGCGTGGTATCCTTGAACAGCCCGATGAAGGACGAGACGATGCCCGGGATCGACACCTTCAACGCCTGCGGCATGATGATCAGCCGCTGCGCCTGCCAATAGTCTAAACCCAGCGCATCCGCAGCCTCTGACTGCCCTTTGGGCAAGGCGGCAAGACCGCCGCGGATCACCTCGGCCAGATAGGCAGCGGAAAAGAAGGTCACCAGAATGATAACGCGCAGCACCACGTCAAAGTTCGATTGCGGCGGCAGGAAATACCCCAACAGCAAGGTCGCGGTGAACAGCACGGTGATCAGCGGCACCCCGCGGACGAATTCGATGAAGCCGACACAGAGCGTCTTGATCAGCATCATGTCCGACCGCCGGCCGAGCGCCAGCAAGATCCCGATGGGCAGCGAGGCGCCAATGGCGGTCACGCCGATGACAAAGGCCAAGAGGAAGCCGCCGAACTGGTCAGAGCTGACCGGCGGAATACCGACGGGCATCAGCGCATGCAGCGCGGTCGTGACGCTGGTTTGCAGCATCAGCCACCAGACGGCGGCTGCCACCACACCCACACCGGTCGCCACCACAACGCCCAACGCGATCTTGGTCAGGCGGT
>Ga0255097_1000034_pt1 | contig 115636 bp, 99 predicted proteins | sample Colum_Atlam_RepB_2_FD_188436 | JGI IMG/M metagenome (GOLD analysis project Ga0255097, IMG submission 188436) | Freshwater microbial communities from Columbia River, Oregon, United States - Colum_Atlam_RepB_8d | ecosystem: Environmental > Aquatic > Freshwater > River | place: USA: Oregon...
ACAATCAGATCGCCTGACGCCATGCATGTTCCCCAACACTAATCCGTTGGTTTAAGGAATTATTTTCTGGGGAGCCGACAGGGTCAGAGTAAAAATTTTCAGCTTACGACCCCAAATCGTTGGCGATTAGTTTTTACTCTGACCCTAAATTTTGGCGGTTCATCGGGTGGTGATGCCTGCCTCTCGATTCCGCACTGCGGTGACGTCTATCCTGCCGGGTGACCGGGGGATGTCCCCGGCACACCACGAGGCTACATCCGGCATGCCGTCGATCGATTTCAATCCCACCCTCGCGGCCGTACAGCGCGACCCTTATCCCTACTACCGCCGGTTGCGTGACGACGCGCCGGTGTACCGGATCGAGGCCCTGAACGCCTGGGGCCTGTTTCGTTACGACGACTGTCGCGAGACCTTTCTGCATCCCGAGACGTTTTCCGCCCGCGACTTCATCACGCAGGCTTTCGGGGACCTCGACCCCGTCCCGGAAACGCCGTCTCTTATCGCCATGGATCCGCCCGCGCATACGCCCTTGCGAAAACTCGCCGGGCAGGCCTTCACGCCATCGGTCACCCGCTCGCTCGAGCCGCGCATCCGCGCGATCGTCGACGGCCTGCTGGACGAAATCATGGCGCGCGGTCGCGAGTTCGACTTCGTGGCCGACTTCGCGGCCTACGTGCCGGTCAGCGTCACCGCTGAACTGATGGGCGTTGATCGCAGCCAGCGCGAGAACTTCAAAATCTGGACGGCGGATCTGCTGAACGCCGCCAACCGCGCCAGCCTGAAGCCGGACGAAGTCGATCGAATCCGCGCGAGCGTGGCAGAACTTCGTGCTTACCTCGAAACCGTGATCGAGCAGCGGCGGCAGGCGCCAACGGATGATTTCATCTCGCTTCTGGTCAAGGCCGAAGCTGACGGCGACACGCTTTCGGCCATACAGGTGTTGTCGATCGCCGTACTCACCCACTTCGGCGGATCGGAGACGCCCTCGCATCTCATCAGCAGCGCGCTGCTGGCGCTGTTCGAAAACCCGGACGCGATGGCCGCCCTTCGCGCCGACCCCGGCTTGAGCGCCAATCTGATCGAGGAAACCCTGCGCTACTGGTCGCCGGTCAATCTGGTCTTCCAGACCGCGACCCGCGAAGTCGAACTGCACGGTGCGCGCATCCCGGCCGGTGCCTATGTGCTGTCCTATATCGCTTCCGGCAACCGGGATGAGCGGCGCTTCAGCAATCCGGATCGTTTCGATATTCACCGCGACGCCCACGGCCATCTGTCGTTTGCGCACGGCCCGCACTACTGCCCGGGCGCCGCACTGGGCAAGCGGATGGGCGCGATTGCAATTGATGCGGTGCTGGCGCGGATGGCCGCCATCCGCCGCCTTGAAGCCCACACCGAGTGGTTGCCTTCGCTGTGGGTGCGGGGCGCGCGCCGCCTGCCGGTCGCCTATTGAACGCCCTGTCTGGAGTCGCTGCGATGTCCGCTGAACCTACTCTGCTCATCCACGGCGGCACCGTGATTGACGGGTTGGCTAACCCGCCGCTGCGTGCCGACGTGGTGCTGGCCGGCGAGCGGATTCTTCGCGTTGGGCCAGATGCCGGCGCAGGTCTTGCGCCGGATCTGCCGCGCCTCGACGCCACCGGACTGACCGTCATGCCCGGCCTTATCGACGCCCACTGTCACATCAGCTTCGATGAGCCCAATTCCAACGACGAACTCTTCTTCCATCGCCGCGAGGGGCTGGCTGCGATCATCGCCGCCGCCAACGTCGGCAAGCTGCTTGCGGCGGGCGTGACCGGTTTCTTCGACGCCGATTCGCTGTGGGAAATTGGCGTCGACCTGCGGGATGCGATCGAGGCCGGCATCGTGCGCGGCCCGCGCATGAGCACCGGCGGCAACGCGCTTCTGACCTCGGTCGGCGGCACCGCGGGTCGCCTGATCCCCGACGAGGGCCGCCGCGGCTATGGCGTGGTCGTGCACAGCCGCGACGACATCGTTCGCGAGGTGCGCCGGCAGATCAAACTGGGCGTCGACTGGATAAAGGTGCACGTCACCGGCCTGACGCCGCGCCAGCGGGTAAAAGGCGAAGTGCAGGTGTGGAGCTTTGACGAACTGAAGCTGGTCTGCGACACCGCGCATGAGCTGGGTACGCCGGTGGTCGGCCACTGTCGCGGCGCGTCCAGCACGCGTGACGCCGCGCGCGCCGGCTTCGACATGATCCTCCACGCCACCTATATGGACGAAGAAGCGCTGGCGGCGGTGGTCGAGCGCAAGGTGCCGATCGTGCCCACCTTCACCTTTCAGGCGAACCTTGCCGACTACGGCGCGGCGGTGGGCGCCAGCGAAAACATTCGCCAGCTGTTCCAGAAAGAAATTACCGACAGCGCGGTGATGCTGAAGCGCGCCTTCGACGCGGGCGTGCCGCTCCTATGCGGCACCGAATCCGGCTTCTCGCTGACGCCCTACGGCGACTGGCACTACCGCGAACTGGAAGTCTTTGTGCGCGACATCGGGCTGACGCCGCTTGAGGCTATTGCGGCGGCGACCAGTGCGAACGCGTTCGCGTTGGGGCTGGAAGGCCAGACCGGCGCGGTCGTGGCGGGGCGGCTGGCGGACCTGCTGCTGGTGGACGGCGACCCCGCGCAGGACGTGACCTTGCTGGGCGACCGAACCCGCCTCAAACAAGTAATTTTGGGTGGAGAAATGCTGCAATTCCCGCCGCCCACCCCGCGCCGCGATCCGCCCGGATGGCGCGCACCGCACTACGGCACCCAGATCCTGCGCCAGCAGGTCGTGCGCCGACTCCAGCAGGGGGAAGGACCGCAACAATGAATCTCGCCAGCGCTGAAACCATCGACGTCCACGCCCACGCGGTGCTTGAAGCGACCATGGGCGCAGCCGGCAGCTACGGCCCGGAGCTTGGCTACGAGGAGAAACCGCGCTTTCGCGTGGGCAGCTATGAACTGCACGGCGTGCGCTATCGCGGCAGCCCGTTCATGGACGTTGATCTGCGCCTCGCGGCCATGGACCGCGCGGGGCTTGATCACCAGCTGCTCTCGCCCAACCCGCTGACCTATTTCCATTTCATTGAATCTGCCGCCGCGCAGGCCTTCTGCCGTACGCACAATGACGCGCTGGCGGCCGCCATCAAAAACCATCGCGGCCGACTGACCGCCGCCGCCGCAGTGCCGATGCAGGACATCGGCTTCGCAATTGAGGAAACCGTCCGCGCGGTGCAAGAACTCGGCATGGCCGGCCCCTACATCGGCAGCGACTTCGGCCGGCCGCTGGACGACCCGGCGCTCGATTCTTTCTACGAAGCGCTGGTGAAGCTCGACGTGCCCTTGTTCATCCACCCCGCGCCGGCCGGCATCGATGGCCCGCCGGGCGATCCCAATCTCAAGCGCTTCGATCTCGACATCATCATTGGCTTCTGCGCGCAGGAAACCATCGCGGTTTGCACACTGATCTACGGCGGGGTGCTGGAACGGCACCCGCAGCTTGATGTGTGCCTGAGTCACGGCGGAGGAGCCACAGGCTATCTTTATGGCCGCATGGCGAGCGCGGCGCACAAGCGTCCCTGGGCCAGCGCGGCGCTGAAAGAAGATGGCGCCTTCGACGCCCTGCTGCACCGGCTGTGGTTTGACATTCACGTGCACTCGGACGAATCCGTCGCCCTGCTGAAGCAGCGGGTCAATCCGGCGCGGCTCCTCTTCGGCACCAACTTCGCTGGCTGGGATCAACAGCCGGGCAATATCCGCGACGAAGCAAAACCCTATGCAGAAAACGCCAAGCGCCTGCTGCGCGCGGGTTGAGGAAAGGACCCGCACATGAATGAGATCGCCGCTTTGAAAGCCCAGATCGATCGGCTGGAATCGCGCTTCGCTATCGGCGATCTGGTGACTGCCTACGCAATTGCCTGTGACGAGCACGACATGCCGCGACTGACGGGGCTCTTCACCGCAGACGCCATCTTCGACTCGCCCAGCGGGCTGATGGTCGCCCACGGGCGCGCCGCGATTGAGGCGATGTTCATCGGACTCTTCAAGGTGCGCGGGCCGGCGTTTCACTGGACGCACGACCATAGCGTGAGCTTCGACCCGCAGGATCCGGACCGCGCGACGGGGCTGGTGCTGAGCCACGCCGAGACCTGTCCCTCCGAAGTGGTGAGCCTCGCCGCCATGCGCTATCACGACGAATACCGGCGGGTCGACGGCCGCTGGCATTTTGCGCGCCGAGAGATCAATTTCCTGTACTACGTTCCCGTGACCGAATTTCCGACCGCGCTGAAAACCAAACGCCGCCTGTGGGCGCGCGGCGAACAGTTGCCGGCGGACTATCCGGAATCGCTGGCGCCCTGGCGCGAGTTTCATGCCCGCCACGTGGCACCGCCGAAGCCGGGTGAGGCGCAGTCATGAGCCGCACCGATGAAATGCGCGATCTGACCCGCCGGGCGCTGGCGCACTACCGCGCCGGCACGACCGATCAGGCGCCGTCGACGATGGCGATCGAAATCGACGCCTATCTCGACCCCGCACGCTATCAACGCGAAATCGACCGCGTGTTTCGCCAGCTGCCGCTGGCGCTGGCGCTGAGTCTTGAGCTGCCGCAGGCCGGCAGCTATCGCGCTCTGAACGTGCTGGAGGTGCCCGTGCTGATCGTGCGCGGCAAGGACGGTGTGGCGCGCGCGTTTCTGAACGCCTGTCGCCATCGCGGCGCGCGCCTCTGCGCGCCGGGCAGCGGCACGGCGCGGGCCTTCACCTGCCCCTATCACGCCTGGAACTATGGCGATCGCGGCGAACTCATCAGCCGCTATGCGGCGGACACGTTTGGCGAGGTTGACCACGCGACGCTGGGGCTGACGCCGCTGCCCTGCGCCGAACGTGCGGGGCTGGTGTTCGTGACGCTGACGCCGGGTCTGGAGATGGACATCGACGTCTGGCTGGGGGAGTTCGCGCCGGAGCTCGGCACCCTGAAGCTCGACGCCTGGCATATCTTCGAGCAACGCGAGCTTGAAGGGCCGGGCTGGAAAGTGGCGCTCGACGGTTATCTCGAGGCCTATCACCACAACTCGCTGCACGGCAGGACCGTGGGCAAGATGACGGTCGGCAATCTGCTGGTGCTGGATACCTTTGGCCCGCACCAGCGCCTGACCTTCGGGCGCAAGACGCTGGGTGAGCTGCTTGAGCAGCCGGAAGCGGCGTGGGATGTGAGCACGCACATCCGCCTCATTCACAACTGTTTTCCCAATCTCTCGGTGTCCGGCATCCTGGGTGACCACTGTCTGGTGAGCCAGATTTTTCCGGGCCGGACGCCCGACACCACCTTGACGCGTCAGACCGTGCTGGTCGCGCAGCCGCCGCTCGGCGACGAGGCGCAGGCCGCCTCGCGACTTTTCAGCGACATGGTGCTGCAGGCGGTGCGCGACGAAGACTACGTGGTCGGCTTCACCATTCAGGAAGGTTTGCGCAGCGGCGCGAACCGCGAGTTCCTGTTCGGGCGGAACGAGCCGGCCGTACAGAACTATCACCGCACGATTGCCCGCCTGATGGCCGGTGCGTCGCGCTAATTTTCACCAGCCCTTGGATAGCTGTCATGAGTGAGTCCCGGCCCGAAGACTTCACCCGCTTGCACGAGGCTTTCGATATCGACGACCCGGTGTTCGCCGAGCGCTTTGAAGAGGTGCTGGATCATCTGGTGGCGAAATGCCCCGTTGCCCACAGTTCGGTGGGACCGGGCTATCACGCGTTCAATCGCTACCGCGACGTGAGGCGCGCCGCGCAGGACTGGCGTACGTTCAGCAGCGCCGACGGCTGGATGCTGAATCCGCCCGAAGGCAACATCCACATCCTGCCCGAGGATCTCGATCCGCCGTATCACACCGAATGGCGGCGCGTGCTGAACCCGTTTTTCACCGCTGGCGCGGTGGTGGCGCTTGAGTCCGCGGCGCGCAGCTACGCCGGCGAACTCATCGACCGCTTCGTCGGCCGCGGTCATTGCGAGTACGTGGCAGATTTCGCGGCGCAACTGCCGGGCATCATTCTGTTCCGGCACATCCTGCCGGTGCCGGTGGCCGATCTGCCGGTGCTGTTCAAGGACATCGATACTTATTCCTTCGGGCCGATGGACGAGCGCACGCCGGCGTTTGGTCGGGTTTACGCTTATCTGCAGCGCTTCCTCGAAGCCCGCGCCGCTGAGCCGCCGCGCGGCGATCTGGTGGATGTGATTTTGGCGGGTGTGGACTGCAACGGCGCGCCCTGCAGCTGGACCGACAAAGTCCACGTCACGCTCGATGTGGTCTTCGGCGGCCTTGCCACCACCACGCACGCGATGTCCGGCGCCATCTTCGCGCTGGCCAGCGATCCGGCGCTACGCGCCGCCCTGCGCGCCGATCCGTCGCGCATGGACACGGCCGTCGAAGAAACGGTGCGACTTTATGCGCCGGTCGTGGCGGTGGGCCGCACGGTCCGCGAAGCGGTGGAAGTGGGCGGCGTATCCTTCAAACCCGGCGACCGGGTGGCGCTGAACTACGCCGCCGCATCGCGCGACCCGGAGGTGTGCGCCAACCCGGCCCGCTTCGATGTGACGCGCTCGGAGGTCGTTCACACCGCATTCGGCGTTGGCCCGCATCGCTGCATTGGCGAACATCTGGCACGGCTCGAAATTCGCGTGGCGATGGAGGAATTCCTGCGCCGCATTCCATCCTTCGACGTCGCGCCCGGCACCCGCCCGCAATACGAAAGCGGTCAGCTGCGGACCATGAAGACCCTGCATCTGCGTTGGCCAACCTGATATTTGTGATATTTGGGGTCAGAGTAAAAATTGATATTTGGGGTCAGAGTAAAAATTAGATCCCTGCTGTTGCGCTTTCCGGGCGGCGAATTTTTACTCTGACCCCAAATTCCGCGGGTTCGCGATCATCAGGGGGAGCATCTACGTCGTGAATCTGGTGATCGCCCTGCTCGCGCAACTGATTGCCGCGTGGCTGCTGGTCACGCCCGCCATCGCCGTCTGGCGGGCTTGCCTGCGGCACCCCCAGCGGCGGGCGAGTTGGGCGACGGTCGGGCTTTCATTGATCGGGCCCTTCATGGTGGCTTTCACCCTCCTCATGTTGCTGTGGTTACCCGCGTATGCAGGACGTTGCGGGGGCTGGCTTGGAGAGACCGAAGCCTGCGGCTTCGGTCAGTACGCAACGGAAGCCATTTACTGGGCCGCCGTCAGTACGGCCATGCCGGGACTGCTGGGATTCCTCCTTGGGGTCGCCGTACTGGCCTTGAGTTGGACGCGACGCGGCCCGGCCGGGCCGAACGCCTGACCGACGCGCCACATCGAAATCTTCGGGGCAGGACATCGTGGGCTCAGGGTCTGTCGGCTCCCCGGAAAATAATCCTTGAAATCCGGGGATTAGTGTTGGGGAACGTGCATGGCGTCAGGCGATCTGATTGTTCGCCAAAACGATAAGGCCGTCAGGGCGGCGCCAGGTACGCACTCAGGATGCTGCCGAAGAACGCTGCCGATGCCTTGTTCGGGATTCACAAGGTCAGGCCAAAAGGGGATTCGCGACCGTCCGGCGCCCGATTGCCGGTCGAGCACTGCGGCTCACAGCGCTCGGCCGCAAGCTGCCCGGGGCTGTTCGGAGAGAAGCACCAGAGCAAGCGGGTCGCCCGTCTGCTCGACCATCCCCATCTGCGGGGGGAGCGGTTGGCTGTGTACCGCAGGCTGGCCCGGATGGTCATCGGCGCCTGCCTGCGCCCGCTTATCGTCGTGGATGACGCCGAAATTCGTGGGGATCCCGCCGCTGACCCTAAAGTCGCCAGCTTCGCCCGCCGAACGCAGCGGGCAAGCGTCAGCGATAGACGCCGTCCCACGGTCCGGGCTGCACGGTTGCGCTCTGTTTGTCTGCGCTCGCGATTGGGCGGTTCAGCGTGATCACCGTGTCGGGTCGAACCACCGAATAATCCATATAGCCCATGCGGGCGAGCGGGTGCATGGCGCCCGTATTGACGATGCCGTCCTGAACAAAAGCGTCGTCGATATAAATGGCGACGACCTGACCAAACACCATCACGATTTCCGGCTTGCTTTCATCCACGCGAGGTAAGGAGATCATCTTCCACAGCCGGCATTCGAGCGCGGACGGGCTTTGCGCCACTCTTGGCGGCTTCACCACCAGCGAGGCCGCCGTGGCGAGTTTCGCCAGCTGATGTTCATCGACGTTGGCCGCAACCGGCGCCGAGCTGAGATTCATGCCATCGACCAGGCCCTCCGTCGCCATCGAGCAGGTGAACTCACCCGTCTCCTCGATGTTGTTCACGCTGTCCTTACGTCCCACCGAGGAGAACATCACCATCGGCGGCGCGTCGCTCACCGCGTTAAAAAAACTGTAAGGCGCGAGATTGAGCACGCCTGCTTTGCTCATAGAGCCTATCCAGCCGATCGGGCGCGGTGCGACCAGCGCTTTGAAGGGATCGTGCCGCATCCCGTGCTTGCGGTGTTCAAACGGGTCGTCAAGTGAATAGTGCATACAAACTCCCATGTCGGTCAGCGTAAAAATTCGCAGAATCATGTTGGGTCAGCGGAAGTTCGACAAGTTTTGCGCTGACCCGGAATGTCGTGGCCGGACGCCTGCAAGCCGAATCAGGCGCTGCCGCGATATTGCTGTTCTGACCACTTGACGATGTTGTCGACACCTCTATCGGTGCTGAGGAAGCGGCTCCAGGCCTGCTGTTCATGCCAGATGGGAACCAGCTCCCAGACGCAGTAGGTGGGAAGATGCGCGTGATCCCGCGGAAACACCATGAAGTCGTCCATCGCATCGCCGTTCTTGTACCAGATGGTTTCCCAGAGCTCGTTCTCGTTGCGCCAGTTGCACGCAATGAGGAAATAGAAATCGCCAGCGCAGCGATGCAGCACGACGAACCCGAGGCCGTGCATCGGCAGCCTCCCGGACTCGACGGCTGCGCGCGCGAGCGCGCCGATCGCGGGCGGAATGGGCAGCCCGAGCGGATGGATGTCATACCACTTCAGCAACGCCGCAGGCGTCTGCACGATGTCGCCGGGAGCGACCTCCTTCGGCTCATGCCGATACTCGGGTGCGACGCCGATACCGTGCGTTAGTAGTTGCGAGAGCCGTGCAGTGTCGAGTGCTTGAGGCATGTGGTTTCGCGCTCGCGTCCCATTTGAGTCAGAGAAAGTCCGCGTCCAGGAAAAGCTCGCTTGGACTGCTACTGGCATTGCTGCTGGCGTTTCTCACAAGGCCATTGCGGGAGTTTGCGGGTTCGTGAAAACCAGATAACTGTCGTCGGGTTTGCAGGCCGCAAATTTTGACGCTGCTCCCAAATTTATTTGAACGCGGGCAGCGCAAACATCGCGACCACATACAGCGCCGAGGCCAGCAGCTGGCCGATTGTGATCGGCAGGCCGTAGCGCAGGAAGCGGCCGAAGCTGAGCGTCTGGCCGTTATTGCGACAAATGCCGGCGGCGACGATGTTGGCGGAGGCGCCGACCAGCGTCGCGTTACCGCCGAGGGTGCCGGCAAACATCATGGCGACGAAGACCGGAATGGTGTGCCCGGGCCAGCCGGTGAAGAGGCTGCCCAGCGCGTCTTCCGGCACGATTTCGGCGGTGACCAGAAAGCCTTTCACCAGAATCAGCATGCCGGCGACCACCGGGATGTTGGCGAGTACGCTGGACAGCACGCCGACCGCCACCAGCATGGTCATGGCGACCGGTAGCAGATCGGCGCCGAACCAGCGGTAGACGGTGGCGGACAGCAGGTCCAGCAGATGCGTCTCCGCGAAGGCGTCGACCAGACAGAACATGCAGACCAGAAACACCAGCGTCTTCCAGTCAACGTCGCGCAGCACGGCATCGACGGGTTCGACTTTCCAGCTGTGGATGACCAGTAGCGCGAATGAGGCCGCGATGATCGCGGTGGCCTGCGGCGCAACCGGGAAGGGCAGCAGATCGCCGAGGATAAAGAGGCTGACCATCATCACCAGCACGCCCAGCGCAAAGACGCAAAACCACGGGCGCTCAAGCGGGGGTAGGGGCACCTCGGCCGGCAGTTCGCGGCGGGTGCGCCAAACGTCCTTCAGCAGGAACGGCGCCATCAGCACCGCCACGCAGACCGCCAGCACGCCGCCCAGACTGACTTCGCGCAGATAGGTCGTGAAGTCCATGCCGATCGAACTGCCGACCAGAAACGTCGCCGGATCGCCGACCAGCGTCAGCAGGCCGGCGGAGTTGCTGAGGATGGCCATCAGCACCAGCGGACCGATGAAGTCGACGTCGAGCGCGCGCGCCGTGCGCACCACGATCGGCGCAAGCAGGATCACGGTGGTGGCGTTCGGCAGCACCGCGCAGAGCGGCACCACCATCGCCACGATGCCCAGCACAAAGCGTTTGCCGCTGCCGCGCGTCAGGCGCAAAAAGCGCGCGCCCAGCTGGTCAAACAGACCGGTCGGCACCAGCACGCGTGCGACCACCATGCCGCCGAAGAGCAGCGCGATCGCGCCGTTGGCGGTACCGAAGACTTCCAGCACGTCGTTGCCATCCAGCACCCCACCCAGCACCAGCAGGCTGACGCCGACGAGGCCCGCGACCACCATGTCGATTAGGTCAAAGGCGATGGCCAGAATCACGCCGAAGAACACGGCCAGGATGAGGATGTTCTGAAAGTCCCAGGGCATGGTGAGGGTCTCCGCGCGAAAGCTGTGGTGAGGCGACTAATGCAAGGGCGGGGCGTAGAGCATGCCGCCCTGATTCCACGGCCGGTTAGGGCCACGCATAAGCCCAATCGGGCTGCCGCTGCCCAGATTGCGTTCGAAGATTTCGCCGTAGTGGCCGACGGCCGCGACCGCGTGTTCGGCCCACAGCGGATCGAGCCCTAGCGGTTTGCCGTAGCGACGCGCCTGCGCGGCGATAGCGTCGGCCCGCGTGCCGCCAACCAGCGTGGCGGCGGCGTGCTGGTCAATGCCGTTGGTCTCGGCAGCAATCAGCATGAACAAGACCCAGCGCACCACCCGTTCGAAGCCGGGCTGGTTGCCCGGCACTACCGCGCTTAAGGGTTCGCTGGAGATGGTCTCCGGCAACAGGCGATAGCCGGGCGCGCCGTCACCCGCGGGCTTGAGGCCGGCCAGCGCCACTTCGTCGGCGGTCAGCGCGTCGCACGCGCCGCGGTCAAAGGCCGCGCGCGCCTCGGCGAACGAGTCGCTGGCCTTGTCGTTCAGCAGCCAGCCTTCCAGTTCAAAATACGCCCGCAAGTGTTGCAGATGGGTGGTCGCGCGGGCCAGACAGATGGGCCGATCGTTCAGCTGCGCGAGCGACTTGATGTCACTGTCGGCGCGCACCAGCAGGCGTTGGCTCGAGAACATCACCGGGCCGACGAAGGCGACCTTAAGCCCCAGTTCGCGGGCCAAGGTCCAGGTCGCGCCGCCGGCGATGAGGTCGACGCGGCCGGCCAACAGGGCCGGGAAGCGCTCCACGGCCGACAGCGGCACGACGCGGATTTTGCCCGCCGGACCAAACAGGGCGGCGGCCAGCGCGCGACAGAAGTCGACGTCCATGCCGGCCCACTCGCCGTCGTCCCGCTGCTGCGCGAGGCCGGCGATCGAGTTGCTGACGCCGCAACTCAGTACTCCGCGCTCACGGATTTTGGTCAGCGCATCGTTGCCCAGCGCCTGCGTGGCGCCACTGGCCAGCGCAAGGCAGAGCAGCAGCGCGGCCCGCCAGCCGCAAGCGCCGGCGTGATTGGTGTTCATCCGTCCTCCAATGGCGGCGGGAAGCTGTCCTCCCGCGCTGCCTGGTTGTTATGCGGCGCAAGCGATGCGTCCAGCGTCCGCTGATTGGCCTCGCGCAGCCGCTTCGCCAAAAGGCGCGCGATGTTGGTGACGACCTTGAGCAGCAGCGTCGGCTGCAGGCCGAGGCTTTCCCGGTTAAAGCGCAACAGGGTGGCGTCGGTCCGCGCGCTCACCGTGGCCGAACGCGGGCCGTCGTCAATGATCGAGAGTTCGCCAAAGGCGTCACCCGGCGCCAGCGCTGCCAACTCAACGGCCACGCCGGCGTGGCGCTTGCTCACCCGCAGGTGCCCGCGCACAACGATGTAGGCATCGTCGCCGCGTTCGCCTTCGCGAACCACCACGTCGTCGGCGCGGACCTCCTGCCGGCGGGTAAGCCGCAGAAAAGCGGCCCCTTCGGCCTCGGTCAGGCCTTCAAAGATGCTGACCAGTTTCAGCGTTTTCCGCAGCAGCTGCGAGGGTCCGTCCTGCATGGCGTGAGGGTAAGGTTTCCGATTGCCCTGACCCTACGCCTCGCGCTGCGCCGTGGCCAGTGCCCGCGCGGCGGTGAAGTCGGTCTTGCCGCTGCCCAGTTTGGGGATGGCCTCGACCAGCCGGTACTCGGCCGGCAGGCTCAAGGGGTTAACGCCGCTCGCCAGCATGGTTTTGCGCAGCTCGTCGACGACAAGGCCTTCGCCCGCCACCAGCAGCAGGATCGCTTCGCCTTTTTTCTCGTCCGGCAGATTGACCGCGCAGACATCGAGTTCGGGGTTGTTGACCGCGCGGCGCACCTGCTCTTCAACCGCCGTCAGGCTGACCATCTCCCCGCCAATTTTGGCAAAGCGCGAATAGCGGTCGACGATGGTCAGAAAGCCGTCCGCGTCCAGATGACCCTTGTCGCCGGTCTTGTACCAGCGCGTGCCGTCCAGTTCGACGATGGCCTGCGCGGTGCGCTCGGGGTCGTCCAGATAGCCGAGCATGACCTGCGTGCCGCCGATGAGGATGAGTCCGTCTTCGCCGGTCGGCAGTTCGGCCAGCGTCTGCGGGTCGACAATGCGGAAACTCGCACCCGGCACCGGCATGCCGGTGGTGCCGTGGCGGCTGCCAACCTGCACTTTCCAATAGGTGGTATCCAGACGGTCGGGCAGGTTGACGCCCGCCACCGGGGTGGTTTCGGTGGTGCCGTAGCCTTCGTAGATCTCTTTGCCGAACTTGTTCTTGAAGCCTTCGCGGACGTCGTCGGACACCTTCTCCGCGCCCGCCACCACCAGCCGCAGCGATTCAAACATCAGCGGATGTACCCGCGAATTGCGCACGTAGAGCCGCAGGAACGTGGAGGTGCCGAGCAGCATGGTGCCGCGGTACTCAGCCACCGCCTTGCCGATGTTCACCGCATCCGTCGGATCGGGGTGACAGACCACGGGGATGCCTTCCACCAGCGGCATCAGCGTCGCGCCGGTCAGGCCAAAGGCGTGGAATAGCGGCAGCGTGGACATCACCACGTCGTTCGCTTCGGCATTCATCATGTCGGAGATCTGCTGGATGTTGCCCACGATATTGCGATGGGAAAGCATCACGCCCTTGGGGCTGCCTTCGCTGCCGCTGGAAAAGAGAATCGCCGCCACGCTGTCGCGGGCGACGGGCGTGAGGTAGAGCAGTTTCAGCAGCGCGGTCGGGAATAGCACCACCTGCAGCAGGGTCAGCACGCGGCGCAGTGGCGTGATCTGACCGCCGAAATCTTCCAGCGGGTAGACGGTCGCGCCCGCCAGTAGCGCGTCGGGGTCGATGCCGCGCTGGCGCAGGCGGTCCAGAAAGCGTTTGGACGTGAACACGGTGCGCACCTGCGCCTTGGCCAGCGCGGCCTGCACCGCGATGGCGCTCGCGGTGTAGTTGAGATTCACCACGGTTTTGCCGCAGAACAGCGCGGCAAGGTTCGCGATTGCCCCGCCGTTGGTGGTCGGCAGCAGCAGCCCCACGTTTTGTTCCTTGCACAGGCGGCGAATAAAGCCCGCGATCAGGATGACGCCGGTCAGCATCCGCCAGCCCGACAGGCCGCCGGTCAGGGTGTCGGCAATCGCCATGTCGCCGCGCAGGCGCTTGGCGGTTGCGAGCCAGGCTTCGGGGATCGTGGGCAGCCGGCGGGTGTGCTGCTGCCAGGCTTCAATCGACAACTCGAAGACGCGACGCTTCAACTGCTCCACCGGCAGCGACATCGGCTGCGGTTCGCCGAAGGCGCAGATGATCCGGCGCCGGAGCGCGCCGCCGCGAATGGTCCGCAGCTTCGGGCTGGCCCGCGAAAAACTGCTGCCCCACAGGCCGCGCAGATAAAACGGCACGATCACCCCGTCGGCGCCGGCGGCAGCGGTTTCATAACCGCGTTTGAATTCGCCGAGGTGCCCGGTGCGGCTGATCCCGCCCTCCGGAAAGAGGCCAACCACTTCGCCACGGTTGAGGCATTCGCGCACTTCGCTCAGCGCATCGCGCGCGCCAACGCTGCCAATCGGAATGACGCCGAAGGAGTCTAGAAACCAGCGCAAATACCAGCGTTCATACAGCCCTCGGTCCATCACGAAGCGAATGGGGCGGGGCGAGGCAATCTGCAGGATGGCCCAGTCGACCCAGGAAATGTGATTGCCAAGCAGCAGCACGCCGCCCTGCGCCGGCACCCGGTCCAGCCCGCTGACCTCAATCCGGTAGCGCTGCGAAATCACCATGCTGGCGATGAAGCGCACCAGCACCTGCGGCAGTTTCCACACCGTGTAGACCGTGCCGGCCAGCGACAGCAGGGTGAGCACCACAAAAATGCTGCGGCTTTGCAGGCCGCCGCTGGCGAGCAGGGCGGTCACGCCGAGCAGCGCCAGCATCAGCGCGTTCTGGATGAAGTTGCTGCCGGCCAGCACCATGCCGCGCTCGTGTTCGGCCGCGTTGAACTGGATCAGCGCGTTCAGCGGAATCACAAAGAGGCCGCCGAAGGTGCCGAAGGCGATGAAGGTGGCCGCGTGCAGCAGCGGGCTGTCGATCAGCGGAATCGTCAACAGCGCGGCGGTGACGCCGGCCGCGCCAATCGGCACCAGACCGAGTTCAATGTGGTCGCGTGAGAAGACGCCGGCGAGCAGCGCGCCCAGCACCACGCCGAGGCCCGAGCAGGCCAATAAGCCCTGCACCATCACCGTGTTGGTCAGGCCCAGCGCGTGCTCGGCATATTCCGGATAGGCCGCCACCACCACCTGGGCAATGGCCCAGAACAGCGCCAGCCCCAGCATGGCCAGCAGGCTGGCCGGCTGGGTCGCTAGGCGTTGCAGATTGTCGCGAAGATAACCGGCACGCCAGAAATGCGCCGGATCAAGCCTCAGTTCGGGGTCGGCCGCCGGGCTGTCCGGCAGGCGGAAGGCCAGCGCAAATTCAAGCAGCGAGCAGGCGACCAGCGCATAGCCGAGCGGCGTGAGATGGGTCAGGACTTCATCGCTGGTGGTGGCGACAACGCCTGCCAGATGGCGCTCGAAGAAAATCGAAAAGACAAAGATGCCGGCCAGAATGGCGATGGTCGATACCGCCTGCACCAGCCCGTTGGCGCTGGTCAGGCGCGTGATGCCCACCAGTTCCTTGATGTAGCCAAGCTTGGCCGGCGAGTAGATGGCGGCCTGCACGCCCAGCAGCAGCGTCATGCCGAAGGCGAGCCAGAACCAGCCGTAGGCGTAGCACACGGTAATCAGCGCGGTGAGCAGAACGGCCGCCGCGGCAGACAGTTTCATCACCTGCGGTTTGGCGTAACGGTCCGACAGATAGCCCGAACCGGTGAAGAGAAACACGAAGGGCAGCAGGATCAGCCCGTTCAGGATGGCGGTGAGGGTGACCTGGGTGGTGCCGTCGAACACCCGGAACACGGTGTTCTGGATGACGATCTTGTGGCCGAGGTCGACGAAGGCGTTGAGGAACACCATCGAGATAAACGCAGCGAAGCCGCGCAACTGGAACAGACGTAGCATCCGGCACTCCCCTTGCGCTGGCGCATCTGGCGGCGCCGGTCGTTAGTCTCCGCATCATAAGTGAAGCCTTGCGCGCGCTCACCCGGCGCGAGCGGTCGCGATTGAGTTGGCGAAAAGCGCCGGGCAGGCAGTGCCCTTCGAGGGAGCGGCACCGCCGCGACGCCAGCGCCAAGTCATCGACAGCCCCAGTCGGGGCGATGCCCCTCCCACGACGCCGACAACAAGTCGTCGACAGCCTCAGTCGGGGCGATGCCCCTCCCACGACGCCGGCAACAAGTTATCGACAGCCTCAGTCGGGGCGATGCCCCTCCCACGACGCCGGCAACAAGTAATCGACAGCCCCAGTCGGGGCGATGCCCTTCCCACAGAACCCGTGGGAGCGGCAACGCCGCGACGCCACCCGCCAAGCCTTGCAGGCAGACCGGCCTTGCGTGTCCGTCCGTCGTCACGGCCACCGGCCGCACCGAAACTTTGCTGCCTGCCCGGCTTCATGCACCATGAGCGGGCGCCATTAACGGCGCGCCGAGACCAAACCCCCCGAGTGAATGCGGGCCGCGTTTGGCACGGTCTCTGCTCCCCGGACTCCACTAACCGCTCAACGAGGACGTCATGACCGCCAAACCTGCCGCTGCCACCCTGATACCCAATCCCGTCACGGAAGACACGCTGAGCGCACTGGGGGTGAAATATCTCCTGCCAAGCTATGTCGACCTGCACGGGGTGTCGAAATCGAAGATGGTGCCGGTCGACCACTACGACCGCATGCTGACCGGCAGCGAACTGTGCACCGGCGCTGCGCTGGACGGCGTGCCGCAGGAAGTCAGCGAAGAAGAAGTCGCCTCACATCCGGATCCAAAATCCTGCCGGGTGCTGCCGTGGAATCGCGAAGTGGCCTGGTTTGCCTCCGACCTGTGGTGCAAGGGCCAGCCCTTCGACGCCTGCAGCCGCAACATCCTGCAGCGGGCGACCGCCAAGGCGGCGGCCATGGGCTACACCATGAACCTTGGCATGGAAGCGGAGTTCTTCGTCCTGCAAGACACCGAGAACGGCGGCTACAAGCCGCTGTCCGACCGCAAGCATCTGGAGAAGCCCGCCTACGACACCGCCCGCCTGCTCGACAACTACGGCTGGATCTCGGAACTGGTCGGCGCCATGAACGAACTGGGCTGGGGCGTGTATTCCTTTGACCACGAAGACGGCATTGGCCAGTTCGAGATCGATTTCAAATACTTCGACGTGCTGACCATGGCGGACAACTTTGTCTTTTTCCGCTGGATGGCGCATGAAATCGCCCGTCGTCACGGCGGCTTCGCGACCTTCATGCCGAAGCCCTACGCCGATCGCGCGGGCAGCGGCGCGCACTTCAATATTTCGCTCGCTGACCCCGCCACCGGCGCCAACCTGTTTGCGACCAAGGACGATCCGCGCGGCTGCGGGCTGACCACGCTGGGCTATCAGTTTATTGCCGGTGTGCTGCGCCACCTGCCGGCGATCTGCGCGGTCATCGCGCCGACCGTCAACAGCTATAAGCGACTCATCCTGCGCGGCAGCATGTCGGGCTTCACCTGGGCGCCGATTTTCTGCTGCTACGGCGACAACAACCGGACCAACACCATCCGCATCCCGCTGGGCGGTGGACGCATGGAGCTGCGTGCGGCGGACAGCGCCTGCAACCCCTATCTGGGCGCGGCGATGGTGCTGGCGGCGGGTCTTGAAGGTATCGAGGAAGGTCTCGACCCGGGCAGCCCGCATCAAGACAACATGTATCTGAAATCGCCGGCCGAACTCGACGCGCTGGGCATTCGCATGCTGCCGCGCAGCCTGGGCGAGGCGCTGGACGCCTTCAAGGCCGACCCGCTGTCCGAGAAAGTGTTCGGTAGCAGCATGTTCAAGGCCTGGAGCGACTACAAGGCCGACGAATGGGCGAGCTACTGCAACCACGTCTCGGACTGGGAGAAGTCGCGCTACCTGAAGCTGTTCTGATGGCCGGCACCGCCGTGCAGGGGGAGGCGACCGCCTTCCCCACCCTCAGCGCCTACCAGACCCTCGCGCTCGGCGACCTGCCGCTGGCGCGGGGCGGCGTGCTGCGCGATGCGCAGCTGGCCTACAAGACGTTTGGGGAACTGAACGCCGCGCGGGACAACTGCGTGGTGTTCCCGACCTACTACACCGGCAGCCACGATTCCAACGCGCGTCTTATTGGCCCCGGCCGCGCGCTCGACCCGGCGCGTTGGTTCATCGTCATTCCCAACCTGTTTGGCAACGGCATTTCCACCTCGCCCAGCAAGGCGCATCCGACTCAGGCTGGCGCGGCCTTCCCGGCGGTGACCATTGCCGACAACGTCGCCGCCCAGTTCCGGCTGATTCACGACCATTTCAAGGTGAACCGGGTGGCGCTGGCCACCGGCTGGTCGATGGGCGCGGTGCAGGCCTATCAGTGGGCGGTGGACTACGGCGACTACGTGGCGCGCCTGCTGCCGTTTTGTGGCGCCGCGCGATGCTCGCCGCACAATCGCGTGTTCATTGAAGGCGTGCGCGCTGCGCTGCGCGCCGACCCCGTGTTTGCCGACGGTCATTACCGCGAGGTGCCGGTGGCCGGGCTTAAAGCCTTTGGCCGGGTCTATGCCGGCTGGGCCTATTCGCAGACGTTTTTTCGCGATGGGCTGTATCGCGATCTCGGCTACGCCGACATCGACCAGTTCCTTATCGCCTGGGAAGACGAGCACCTGTGCTGGGACGCCAACGACCTGATGGCCAAGTTCGTCACCTGGGAACTGGCGGACGCCAGCGCCGGGGAGCGCTTTGGCGGGGATCTGGCGGCGGCGCTCGGCAGCATCACCGCCGACACCATCGTCATGCCCGGCGCGCAGGATCTCTACTTCACGCTGGACGATAACCGCGCCGAAGCGGCGCTCATCCCGCGTGCTGAACTGCGGCCCTTCTTCTCGCCCTACGGCCATTGCGCCGGGGCGCCGGGCCGTTTTCACGAGGAGACCGCCTTGCTGGAAGCAAGCCTCCTCGAACTGCTCAATCGCGATTAAAGAGGGCCACCATGCATTACACCGGCGCCTGTTTGTGCGGGGCTGTCAGCTATGCGGCGACGGGCGAGCCGACCATGCAGTACAACTGCCACTGTCGCGACTGTCAGCGCATGTCGGGCGCCGGCTATCTGCCCATCATGGGCTTTCCGCAGGCAGCGGTCGCGATTACGGGCGAGGTGCACTGGTACCTGCGTACCGCCGATTCCGGGCGTCCCGCCAGCGAAGGCTTTTGTCCCACCTGCGGCGCCCGGCTGTTCGGGCAGGGTGAAGGCGTGCCCGGCTTGATGCTGGTGATGGTCGGCACGCTGGATGATCCAGCGCTGTTCCGCCCGGACGCCAATATCTACACGCGTTCAGCACCGGTCTGGGATGCGATGGACGGGGCGGTGCCCGCGTATGAGGGCGACCCGCCCGCAGATTTCTGACGGCGGTGGCATTCATGCTAGCGTAGCCCCGAACGCTAGCGCGGATTCCCACGCTCGCCACCAACATCGGAAGTTACGCCCCGCATGACGCAGGATCTCGACGCGCTTCCCGGCCCCGCGCCAGCCGGCCACAGCGGCCCCGCTCTGCTGAGGCGCCTGATCTGGATTTACGTCGTGGGCTCGGTCGCCGCCACGGCAATGACCCTCTTCCTGATGCTGCTCGGACTGCAATTCACGATGCGCCAATGGGGCATCGTGGTGCTGTTGACGCCGTTTGCGGTGCCGGTATTCGTACTCGCCGACGTCATCGTGATCCGGCGGCATTTCCGACCGCTCGGCGCTGCCCTTACGTTGCTCGATCGTGGGCAGAGTTTGCCCATGGACGTGCTGGCGCCGGCCATTGTCCGCGCCCTGAACCTGCCGTTTTATTCGATGGCGCGCGTCACGCTGCTGCACGGCCCGCTGGCCGCGCTGACCGTCGTGCTGGGCATGATTTCGCTGAATTTCTCGCTGGATGCGGGTTTCCAGCCCTGGCAGGTCGTTGGCTTCGGCGCCACCGCGCTGTTCTTCGCTTCGCCCACGCACGCGATCATCGAGTACTTCACGATCTCGCGCGACATCGCGCCGGTGCTGGAGCGGCTGTGGCAGTTCTGTCCGCGCCTGCCGGACGAATACCGCCACCAGCTGATCTCGGTCCGCCTCAAGGGCAAGCTGTTTTACCTGTCGATTTTCGTGACCGCCTTGCCGCTGTTGTTCTTCGCTGTTTCGGTGATGTTCAAGGTCGACCGCCTGCTGCACGAACTGGGCGTCGAGGCCAGCTTCGAGCAGCTCAAACCGCTGTGGATCTGGGTGGTGGGCGTGGTCATCGTCTGCATGTTGGGCGCGCTGATCATGTCGATCCTCACCGCCTCTGAGGTCTCTCGCTCGGCGGCCAAGCTGATTGCCGCGATGAACGAAGTGGAGTCCGGGGTGTTGAATCGCCGGCTGTTTGTGACCGGCACCGACGAGTACGCCGATCTCTACCGCGGCTTCAACCTGATGACGGCTAGCCTGCGCGAAGAAGTGCGGATTCTGGAGGTCACGAACGATCTGGCCGGCGAGCTCAATCTCGACGTGCTGCTGGAGCGCATCATGCGCGCGGCGATCGAACTGCTGGGGGCCGAGCGCGGCACGCTGTTCATGCACGATGCCCGCAGCCACACGCTGTGGTCACGCTATGCCGAGGGCCTCGCCCACCGCGAAATTCGCATCCCGGACGATTCCGGCATTGCCGGCCAGGTGTTCCAGTCGGCGCAGTTGCTGAACGTCACCGACCCTTACGCCCATCCGCTGTTCAACCCCGAGATCGACCGCCGCACGGGCTTCGAGACCAAGTGCATTCTGTGTATGCCAATCGTGAACAAGAGCGGCGTGTGCATCGGCGTGACCCAGGTGCTGAACAAACGCGGCGGCCAGTTTGGCAGCAAGGACGAAGCCCGCCTGCGCGCCTTTACCGCGCAGATTGCGGTATCGCTGGAAAACGCCCGTCTCTTCGAAGACGTGCTGAACATGAAGAACTACAACGAAAGCATCCTGCGCTCGACCAGCGAAGGCATGATCACTCTCAACCGCCAGCAAGAGGTGGTGACGGTCAACGATGCCGCCGGCAAAATCCTGCGCGCCGACGGCAAGGCGCTGGTCGGTCAGCCGGCGGCGACCTTCTTTGGCGAGACCAACCGCTGGGTCATGGAGGCGGTAGAGCGGGTAGAGCAGACCGGGGACTCTGATCTTTCCGTCGATGCCGGCGTCACCCTGGGCGACGGCGAAACCCTGTCGGTCAACATGACCGCCGTGCCGCTAATCGACGGTAATCGGGACGCCATCGGCACCATGCTGATTCTGGAAGACATCAGCGCCGAGAAGCGGGTGAAAAGCACCATGGCGCGCTATATGAGCAAGGAAGTGGTAGACCAGTTGCTGGAAGCTGGCGAGGACCAGCTGGGCGGCAAGGATCAGAAAATTTCCGTGCTGTTCTCGGACGTGCGCAGCTTCACGACGATTTCCGAAGCCCTGGGCGCGCGGGCCACGGTGTCGATGCTGAACGAGTACTTCGCCACCATGGTCGACGTCATTTTCAACAACGGCGGCATCCTCGATAAATACATTGGCGACGCGATCATGGCGCTCTTTGGCGCGCCCTTCAGCGGCGCGCACGACGCCGACAACGCGGTCACCGTCGCCAACCAGATGCTGCTCGCGCTGCAGGAACTGAACGCCCGCCGGGCGCGCGACGGTCGCCCGGCGCTCGATATTGGCGTTGGCCTGAGTACCGGCAACGTCATCGTCGGCAATATCGGTTCGCCCAAGCGCATGGAATACACCGTCATTGGCGACAGCGTGAATCTCGCCTCACGGCTCGAAGGGGCAACCAAGTACTACGGCACGCGCATCCTGTTGAGTGAAAGCACGGTGCAGGACCTCACCCGGCCGTTTGTGCTGCGCGAAATTGACCTCATGCGGGTCAAGGGCAAGGAACGCCCGGTGGCGGTGTTTGAAGCGCTCGACTATCACAACGCGCAGAGTTTCCCGCGCATGGACGAAGTGCTGGACGCCTTCAAGGCCGGCCTCGCCGCCTATCGCGCGCGGGACTTCGTCGCCGCGCAGCGTTTTTTCAGCGTCGGCGCGGCGGCCAACGAAGACGAAAAACCGTCCCGCCTGTATTTCGACCGCTGCCGTCATTATCTGGCCAGCCCGCCGCCGGCGGACTGGGACGGCGTGTGGGTGCTGACCGAGAAATAGCCCGCCCTAGCGCGACCGGTAATCGTCCGGGGCGCTGATCACGAACGGTCCGTCCAGCGCCTTGAGGCGCTCGGCGTCGCGCGCGTACACGTCGCGACGGAACTGGATCTGCCCCTGCGGGTCGGGGAAGGCCGTGAGATACATCAGCATCACCGGCACCTTGCGCGGCAGGTTGACGCGCTGGGTGCGGTTGCTGCCGACCGCTGCATCTATCGTCTGCTTGTTCCATTTGCCCGGGTCGTTCAACAGCGCTTCGGCCAGCTCCAGCGGCCGCTCGATGCGGATGCAGCCGGAACTGAAGGCGCGTTCGGACTGCGCGAAGAGCTCGCGCGAGGGCGTGTCGTGCAGATAGACCGAATGCGCGTTGGGGAACATGAACTTCACCCGCCCCAGCGCGTTGTCCGGGCCGGCCTGCTGGCGCAGCGTGTAGTGAAAGCGCTGCCAGTCGACGTTGGACGGGTCGATCACCTTGCCCTGGCCGTCCAGCACCTCGAGTTTCTTCTGCTTCAGCGTGCTGCGGTCGGTGCGGATTTTGGGCAGCAGATCCTGTCGCAGGATGGTCGGCGGCACGGTCCAGGTCGGGTTGAACTCGAGATAGGCAATTTCCGCCTTGAACAGCGGCGTTTGCCGGAACGGTTTGCCGACGATCACGCGGCCCACCCAGCGGCGCTTGCCGTGATCGAGGAAAGCCGCCTGAAAAGCGGCGATATTGACCACCACGAACTGCGGGCCCAGATCGTGAAACACCCAGCGCACGCGCTCCAGATTAAGTCGCAGCGTGTTGATTCGCGCCGCGACCGGCACGTTCAGTTGCGCCAATGTGCCGGCGCCAACGACGCCGTCCGCGCTGAGGCCGTGGCGTTGCTGAAACAGCTTCACTGCCGCCACCGTGGCCTCGTCGCAAATCGTGCCGCCGGCGGTCGGCGCGGGCAGGCCTTCGGCGCGCAGGCGTTTGCGCAAGGCGGGCAGTCGCGCGTCGTCCATGCCGGGCTTCAGCACCTCGCCCTGCGGCAGGGCCGCCCAGCCGCCGCGCGCGGCGTAATCCCGATATTGCGCGAGCGCCGTGCGCAGGCCCTTGTAATACGCCCCGGTCGGCCGCAGTTCATGGAGGGCGCCGGCAATGTCGCCGCTTTGGATGCTGGCCCGCAGCCATTGAATCGGGTCGGTATCGTCGAGGCGTCGCGAGTAGTTCCAGTTGGGATCGAAGAGGCGCGGATTAATCTTGCCGAAGCGAAGGCTGTAGGCGAGGCGGATGAGCGCCTCGCTGGCCAGCACGTCGCGGGCGGCGGGGTCCAGATCGCGGCGCGCCAGCGTGCTGGCAAAGTAATCTTCTGGCTGCAGGCCGTCGGTCGCGACCTCGGCGATGGCCTGTTCCAGCGAAGCCAGCGCCCGCGCGTTCCACAGCGGCTGCGGGCGTGCGCCGGCGTAGAGTTTGCCCAGCAGCAGCGGCGCATCAATTTTGTGGCCGGCGATTGCGCGCCCTGTTTTGACTTCCGACAACACGCTCGCCAGGTCGGCACGGACGAGACAGGGCAGGAGGAGCAGCAGCGTGGCCAGCAGGCGGGCAGGCGCAAGGCGAAAAGACATAAAGCTTGTTCCGGGTTACAAGGGTCTGCTAATAGTACGGCCTTGCAGCGCGCGCCGCGGCCTTCGCCACGCGTGCCAGCCCTGCCCGCCCCTCTGTGGAGACCCATGAATGACGGATAGTCCGCGCCCCGCGCGCCTGTTTAACCGCCGCGGCTGGCTCTGCGGTGTCGCGCTCGGCCTGACCGGGCTGGCGCTGCCGGCAAGCGCCCGGCCGCAGCCGTCGCGCAGCCTCGCGTTCAAGCATCTGCATACCGGCGAAACCCTCTCCGTGAAGTATTTCCGCAACGGGCGTTACGACCAGCAGGCGCTGGCGGCCATCGATCACCTGCTGCGCGACTTTCGCACCGGCGAGGTTTACCCCATCGCGCCGGCGCTGCTCGACCAGCTCTGCGTGGTGCATCGGCTAATTGGCAGCGATGCGCCGTTCGAGATCATTTCCGCCTACCGTTCGCCGGTGACCAACGCGAACTTGCATCGCAACTCCAGCGGCGTCGCTTCCGGCAGTCTGCACATGCAGGGCAAGGCCATTGATGTGCGCCTGGCCGACACCCGCACGCGCCATCTGCGCGATGTGGCACTGGAACTGGGGGCGGGCGGCGTGGGCTATTACGCGAGTTCCAACTTCGTTCACCTCGATATTGGCCGGCGCCGTCACTGGTAGCCGGCGTCTGCCATGTGCGGTCGCTACGCGCTATATACCGAGCCGGCCAGGCTCACCGCCGAATTTCTTACCAGTAACGAATTTCCCGATTTCGCGCGTTACAACCTGACGCCCGGCGCGTTTCATCCCGTGGTGCGTCAGTTACCGGACGGGGTGCGGCGGGTGCAGCCGGCGCGCTGGGGGCTCTTGCCGTCGTGGGTGAAAGAGCCGGGCAAGCTCGCCCAGCCCATCAACGCCAAAAGCGAAACCGTCGCCGAAAAACCGATGTTCCGGCACGCGTTTGCGCGGCGCCGGATCATCGTGCCGGCCAGCGGCTGGTACGAGTGGAAGCTCGAGGCGGGCAAGAAGCAGCCCTATTTTTTCTCCCGCGCCGACGGTCATCCGCTGGCCTTCGCCGGCTTGCTGGAACACTGGAGCGGCTTCGAGGGCGAGGTCGAGACCTACGCCATCCTCACCACTGCCGCCAATGCGCTGGCCGCCACCGTGCACGACCGCATGCCGGTGATTCTGGAGCCGGCGGACTATGCCCGGTGGCTGGATCCCGAATTCACCCAGACCCGCGCGCTGACGCCGCTGCTCGCGCCGGCCGCCGATGGCGTGTTGCAGGTCTGGCCGGTCGACCGGCGGGTGAATCGGCCGAGCGAAGACGACGCGGATCTGGTGCAAGCGTTGCGGAGCGCCACAGCGCGCTAGCCGCTGCCCATCGCCGTCGACACGGCCACCGCCGAAGGCGCAGCGAGTATCGAGCGCGGTCGGTGACCTCCGTGGGAGCGGCAACGCCGCGACGCCAGCCTGAGTCGGGGCAAGAAGCCCCTCCCACGACTACCGCCGCTGTGGGAGCGGCAACGCCGCGACGCCAGCCGCTGACCGCCTGTGTCGGGGCAAGCAGCCCCTCCCACGAATACCGCCGCTGTGTCGGGGCAAGAAGCCCCCCCCACGACTACCGTCGCTGTGGGAGCGGCAACGCCGCGACGCCAGCCGCTGACCGCCTGAGTCGGGGCAAGCAGCCCCTCCCACGAATACCGCCGCTGTGTCGGGGCAAGAAGCCCCGCCCACGACTACCGTCGCTGTGGGAGCGGCAACGCCGCGACGCCAGCCGCTGACGGCCTACGTCCCGCCTACGAATGCTGTTCGAGGACGCTCGGCGCTTCTGTTCTCACGATACCTAAACCAGCCGCGTGGCCCGCCCTTCCCAATACCGGTCGCGCAGCAGCCGCTTGTAGAGTTTGCCGGTGGGCAGGCGCGGCAATTCGTCGATGAAGTCGAGCGATCGCGGGACTTTTTGCCGTGCGAGATGCGCCGCGCAGTAGTCGATCAATGCCGCCGCCAGCGCGGCGTCGGCGCGCACGCCGGGCACGACCTGCACCACCGCCTTCACTTCCTCGCCCAAGTCCTCATGGGGCACGCCGAACACCGCCGCATCCAGCACCTGGGGATGGCTGACCAGCAGGTTTTCGCACTCCTGCGGATAGATGTTCACGCCGCCGGAAATAATCATGAAACTCGCGCGATCGGTGAGATAAAGAAACCCGTCCTCATCCAGATAGCCGATGTCGCCCACCGTGCAGAGGCTGCCGTCGGGCGAGCGCGATTCGCGGTTTTTCTCCGGCGCGTTGAAGTACTCAAACTGCACCGGGCTCTTGAACCACAGCGTGCCCGGCGTGCCGATCGGGACCGGTCGCATGGCCTCATCCAGCACCTGCAATTCGCCCATCAGCACGCGCCCCACGGTGCCGCGATGCATCAGCCATTCCGCGCTGTCGCAGGCGGCGAAACCAAGGCCCTCGGTGGCGCCGTAGTACTCGAGAATGATCGGCCCCCACCAGTCGATCATCTGCGCCTTGACCTGCGGCGGGCAGGGTGCGGCGCCATGGACCGCCCATTCGAGCGATGACAGGTCGTAGCGCGCGCGCACTGCCGCCGGCAGCTTCAGCAGGCGACTGAACATGGTCGGCACCAGCTGCGAATGCGTCACGCGATGGCGTTCGACCAGTGCCAGAAACTGCTCGGCGTCGAACTGCGCCATCACCACCACCGTGCCGCCCTGGCGGATCGCCATGCCCACGGCCGTCAAGGGCGCGGCGTGATAAAGCGGCGCGGGCGAGAGATAGACCATCCCCGCGCGATAGCGCCACAGCTCGCTCACAAAGCGCATGACCGCGGTGGGTTCTGTCGGCGGCTGTTCGGCCAGCGCGCGCAGCACGCCTTTCGGGCGGCCGGTCGTGCCGGAGGAATAGAGCATCGGGATGCCGAGCCGCTGGTCGGCGACAGGCGTTGCGGGAAACCGCGCCAGCGCCTGGTCGTAGTCTTCAATCAGCGCGTGTCCCACCCGGCGCGGCGGCTGGCCGTAGCCGACCACCAGACAGTGCGTGACCTTGGGGCAGGCCGGCAGCGCGGCCAGAGCTACCGGCAATTTCTCTGTCGAGGTGATCAGCAGCCGCGCCTCGCAGTTGTCGAGGATATAGGCCAGCTCTTCATTCTTCAGGAAGGCGTTGATGCAGGTGTAGTACAGCCCGCTGCGGTCACCGCCGCCGCAGGCTTCGATGAAACGCAGCTGGTTTTCCATGAAAATCGCGTAGTGGTCGCGCAAGCCGAGCCCTGCCGCGCGCAGCAGCTGCGCCAGCTGATTGCTGCGGGCGTCGAGCTCGCCGTAGGTCTGCGTCTCGCCGCTGTGCGCCATGATGACGGCGGGGCGATTCGGATCGAGGGCCGCGGTCGGTGCTGCGTACATGCCGGATCTCCGTAGACGTTGCGCGGAGTGTAGCCGGCGGTGGCGCGGCGGCCAGTGCGCTACAGCGCGCAGTGCACGGCGCGCGCGCCCAGCGTCTCCTGCAGCAGCTGCGGGGCAATGGAGACCAGAAAGCCGCGCCGCCCGCCGTTGATGTAAATGACCGGCAGGGCCAGCACGCTTTCCTCGACGTGAATCGGCAACGGTTTGCGCAGCCCGAACGGCGAGGTGCCGCCCACCTGATAGCCGCTGTGGCGCTGGGCGACCTCGGGTTTGCAGGGTTCGACCGATTTCACGCCGACCGCGCGTGCGAGATTCTTCGTGCTGACCTGTTTGTCGCCGTGCATCAGCACGATGAGCGGCTGCGCGCGTTCGTCCTGCATCACCAGCGTTTTGATGACGGCGTGTTCGTCGACGCCGAGCTGCCGGGCCGATTCGCCGGTGCCGCCGTGGTCCACGTAGTCGTAGACGTGCTCGCCGAAGGCGAGGCCGCGCTGGCGCAGCCACTGGGTGGCCGGGGTTTCGCTGACGTGTCGGTCTTTCTTCGCCATGAGGATCGGGCTGGTGGCAGGGGACCGCAGTGTAGCCAGCGGAGCAGGCGCGGCGCGAGGCCGTTACACTGGCGCCCGGCTTTCACCACGTACCCCGGAGCGCGCGCATGAACTTCGACCTGCCCCCCGAACTCGCGGCCTATTTGCTGGAACTGGACGACTTCATCGAGCGCGAAATCAAACCGCTCGAACAGCAGGACGACAACATCCGCTTCTTCGACCACCGCCGCGAACATGCCCGCACCGACTGGGACAACGGCGGCCTGCCGCGTGCCGACTGGGAGGCGCTGCTGGCCGAGGCCAAGCGCCGCGCCGACGCCGCCGGGCATTTCCGCTATCCCTTCCCGCGTGAGTTTGGCGGTCGCGACGGCACCAATCTCGGCATGGCGGTGATTCGCGAACACCTGACCAGCAAGGGACTGGGCCTGCACTGCGATTTGCAGAACGAACACGCCATCGTCGGCAACAATATTTCGCTGCTGCTGATGCTCCACTACGGCAGCGAGGCGCAGAAAGCCGAGTGGGTGGAACCGCTGGCCAGCGGCACGCAGATGTTCGCCTTCGGCATCACCGAGCCGGCCCACGGCTCCGACGCCACGCATATGGAATCGACCGCCGTACCCGACGGCGACGGCTGGCGCCTGAACGGCGAGAAGACCTGGAACACCGGCATCCACACCGCCACCCACGACCTCATCTTTGCCCGCACCTCGGGCAAGGCGGGTGACGGCGAAGGCATCACGGCGTTCCTCGTGCCCACCGACTCGCCGGGCTTCGCGGTGAAGGAAATGCTGTGGACCTTCAACATGCCGACCGACCACGGCCATGTGACCTTCGAGAACGTCTACGTGCCGGGCAGCGCGGTGTTCGGGCAGGTGGGGCGCGGTCTGCAGGTGGTGCAGCACTTCTTTAACGAAAACCGCATCCGGCAGGCCGCGTCCAGCCTCGGCGCGGCCCAGTTCTGCGTGAACGAAGCCGTGGCCTACGCGAAAGTACGCAAGCCCTTCGGCAAGCCGCTGGCGGCCAATCAGGGCATCCAGTTTCCGCTGGTCGAACTGCAGACCCAGTGCGAGATGCTGCGCGCGCTGATCCACAAGACCGCCTGGCTGATGGACCGCGACGGCGCGTTCTCGGTGTCCGACAAGGTCTCGATGTGCAACTACTGGGGCAACCGCCTGTGCTGCGAGGCGGCCGACCGGGCGATGCAGGTGTTCGGCGGCATGGGTTATTCGCGGCACCAGCCCTTCGAGCACATCTACCGGCACCACCGCCGCTACCGCATCACCGAAGGGGCGGAGGAAATCCAGATGCGGCGGGTGGCGGGGTATCTGTTCGGCTTCATGTCGCAGCGCGCGCCAAAAGGCGTGCACGAGGACTAGCCGCGCGTGACGCCAGAAGCCTTTAGCGCCGCGCTGGCCGGCGCCCTTGCTCGCGAGCTGCCGGGTTTCGTCGCGCTCCGCGAATGCGCGCGCCTGTCCGGTGGCGCCAGTCAGGAAACCTACCGGCTGGAAGTCGATACCACCGCCGGGCCACAGCGCTTTGCGCTACGACGCACCCCGGGCGGCGCGCCGCCGGCCGACGGGGTGGAGCAAATCGGGCCGCGGGTCGAGGCGAAAGTGATCCGCGCGGTCGAAGCCGCCGGCGTGCCGGTGGCGGGCATCGTGCTGGAACTCAAACCCGAAGACGGTCTGGGCGAAGCCTGCGTCATGCGCTGGCTGGAGGGCGAGACGCTGGGCAGCCGCATTGTGAAGAGCCCGGACCTCGCCGAAGCGCGCCGACAGCTTGCCCGCCAGTGCGGGGAGATGCTGGCCCGAATCCACGCGGTGGATCCGGTGGCGACCGGTCTCGACCGCGAACTGAACGTGGTGGCGCCGGCGGATCTCGTCCGCCAGACCTGGGCGCACTACCAGTCCTTCCATAGCCCGCAACCCATGATCGACTACACCGCGCAGTGGCTGCTGGCGAACCTGCCGCCCGGCGTGCCGCCGGCGCTGACGCACGCGGATTTTCGCAACGGCAATTTGATGGTCGGGCCGGATGGACTGCGCGGCGTGCTGGACTGGGAAATCTCGCATCTGGGCGACCCGATGCGCGACCTCGGCTGGCTATGTACCGCCTCCTGGCGGTTCGGGGTGGCGGAGCTGCCGGTCGGCGGCTTCGGCCATTACGCCGACCTGCTCGCCGGCTATCAGCATGTCTCTGGCCGCCGGGTCGACCCCGCGCATCTGCGCTTCTGGGAAGTCTTCGGCTCCTTCTGGTGGGCGGTGGGCTGCCTTGCCATGGCCGAGCACTGGCGCACCGGGCCGGACCGCACGGTGGAGCGGCCGGCGATCGGCCGACGCTCTTCCGAGTGTCAGGTCGACTGCGTGAACCTCCTGATTCCCGGCCCCGTGAGCCCGCAGCAAGCGCCCGCCCCGGTGGCCGACGAACTGCCCGACACGGTCGAACTGCTGCAGAGCGTGGCGGAGTTCCTGCGCGGCCCGGTGGCCGAAACAGGCGGCGAGCGACACCGCTTTCTGGCGCGGGTGGCGGCCAATTCGCTGGCCATCGTCGAGCGCGAAACCCTGCGCGGGGCGACTGCCCGGGCGCAGGAAACGGCGCGGCTGCGTGCGCTGCTCGGGCAGGACGGCGAACTGACGGCGCTGCGCTGGGCGCTGGTCGAGGCGCTGCGGGCCGGGCGCTGTGCGCTGGACGACCCGGCGCTGAGCCGGCATTTGCGGGAGACCGTGGTCCAGCAGGCGCTGATCGATCAGCCCGGCTATCCGGGGGTGAAGACGGCGCTGGCCGGGGCTCGCGGCTGAGACCGCCGGCAGGCAAGCCCGCACGCGTCTGGTAGTCTGGCCAGCCAGATTGACCGACCCGCAGGACTTGAAGGAGCAGCAGGCATGAGACTGAAAGACAAAGTGGCCGTGATCACCGGCGGCGCTGGCGGCATGGGGCTCGCCACCGTGGAGCGTTTTCTCGCCGAGGGCGCGAAAGTCGTAATCGCCGATTTCAACGAGGCCACCGGGGCGGCCGCGCTGGCCGGCGCGTCTGCTGCTGGCTTCGGCGCCAATGCGCGCTTCATCCGCTGCGATGTGGCGCAAGAAGACGACGTGGCGGCGGCCGTGGGGCTGGCGGTCAGCGCCTTCGGGGGGCTGGACATCATTTTCAACAACGCCGGCGTGGGCGGTGCCATTGGGCCGGTGTGGGAACTTGAAGAAGCGGAGTGGGACTACACCTTCGACGTGCTGGTGAAGGGCGTGTTCTTTGGCATCAAGCACGCCACGCGGGTGTTCCGCGACCAAGGTAGGGGCGGGGCGATCGTCAACACCGCGTCGGTCGCGGGCCTGAGCGGCGGCTGTGGCCCGCTGGCCTATTCGGCGGCCAAGGCGGCGGTGGTCAACCTGACCAAGGCGGCCTCGGTGCAGCTGTCGCCCGACCGGATTCGCGTCAACGCCATTTGCCCGGGGTTCATCCTGACCGGGCTGACCCACCCGGCGCAGAAAAGTCTGGCAGAGGCCGGCGCTTTTCTGGACGGCATGCAGCCCTGGCCGCGGCACGGGCAGGGCGCAGACATCGCCGGCACGGCGCTTTTTCTGGCCAGCGACGACGCCGGCTTTATCACCGGGGAAGCGATTGTGGTGGACGGTGGCCTGACCGCCATCGGGCCTGATTTGTGGACCCGCTACGGCACGCCGCGCGAAGCCACCATGAGCAAGACGCGCCTCAATCGCGGCACCACGGGTGAAGCCAACACCACCCGCGAGCTGAAAAAATAACCCTGCGGCGGGGTGTGGGCAGCACGGCCCGCCCCGCCACCCGGGCGCGCCAGACGCGTAGCCCCGAGACCATGATCACACGATGAGCGACGCGCTGGAATTTTTTGCCACTGCCCCCCGGGGCACCACCGACCTGCTGCTCGCCGAACTCCGCGCGCTGGGCGTCACCGACTGCAAGGAAACGATCGGCGGGGTGGCCTTTCGCGGCGAACTCGCGCTGGGCTATCGCGCCTGCCTGTGGTCGCGGGTCGCGAACCGCGTGCTGCTGGTGCTGGCGCGGTTTCCGGCGGCCGACGGCGAGCAGCTCTACGCCGGCGTGAAGGCGATTGACTGGTCGGCGCATCTGGCGGTCGACGGCCTGCTGGCGGTGGACGCTGTCAGCACGCGCTCCGCGCTGACCCACACGCATTACATCGCCCAGCGCAGCAAGGACGCGGTGGTCGATGCGCTGCGCACCCCCGCCGGCATCCGGCCCGAGGTCGACACCCACAGCCCGGACGTGCGGCTCAACCTGCACATCGACCGGGACGAGGCGCAGCTTGCGATCGATTTGGGCGGCGGCAGCCTGCATCGTCGCGGCTATCGCACCGCCCAGGGCGCGGCGCCGCTGAAAGAAAACCTGGCCGCCGCGCTGCTACTGCGCGCCGGCTGGCCCGCGCTGGCCGCGACCGGCGCGCCGCTGGTCGACCCGATGTGCGGCTCCGGCACCTTGCTGATCGAAGGCGCGCTGATCGCCGGCGACATCGCGCCCGGCCTGCTGCGTGAAGTCTGCGGCTGTGCGCGCTGGCGCGGCCACGACGCCGCGCTGTGGGCGAGTCTGATCGAGGAAGCCGAGGCGCGCCGCGCGGCGCGCGCCGACGCCATTGGACGCATCGTGGGCTACGACCGCGACCCGGACGCGGTGCGGGTGAGTCTGGAGAACATCGAGCGCGCCGGGCTGCGCGGCGTGGTGCATGTGGAGCGCCGGGAACTGGCCCTGCTCGAAGCGCCCACCGGGGCGCCGGGGCTTTTCATCTGCAACCCGCCCTACGGCGAGCGACTGGGCGAACATGCCGAACTTGTCGAACTTTACCGCGCGTTGGGCGAGCGCCTGCGCGCGCAGTTCGCCGACTGGGAAGCCGCGATTTTCACCGGCAACGCAGGCCTTGGGCTGGAGCTAGGCCTGAAGGCGTTTCGCACGCATGCGCTCTTTAACGGCGCGCTGGAATGCAAACTCTTGCGTATCCACGTGCAGCCGGCGGCCTTCGCGCCCCAGGCGCCGCCGGGCAGTGCGCGGGTGGCGCGGGCGCAGGCGCGCGTCGCGCGGCAGGAGGTCCGCTCGCCCGGCGCCGAGATGTTTGCCAACCGCCTGCGCAAGAACATCAAGCAGCTCGGCCGCTGGGCGCGCCGCGAGCAGATTGGCTGCTACCGGCTGTACGACGCCGACATGCCGGAATACGCCGTCGCGGTTGACGTCTACGACAGCACCGAACGCTGGCTGCACGTGCAGGAATACGCCGCGCCGGTGACCATCGACGAGGCCCGCGCACGCGAGCGGCTGGACGAAGCGCTGGCGGTGCTGCCGGAGATTCTGGACGTCCCGGTGGAGCGCATTGTCTTCAAGCGGCGCGAGCGCCAGCGCGGCAGCGCGCAGTACGAAAAACAGGCCGAGGCCGGCAATTTCATAGAAGTGCAGGAAGACGGCCTGCGGCTGCTGGTGAACCTGCGTGACTATCTGGATACCGGGCTTTTTCTTGACCATCGCATCACCCGCGGCCTGTTGCGGGAATACGCGCAGGGTCAGGATTTTCTCAATCTCTTTGCCTACACCGGCACCGCCACCGTCCATGCGGCGGCGGGCGGTGCGCGCACCACAACCTCGGTGGATTTGTCCGCCACTTATACCAACTGGGCGCGGCGCAATCTGTCGCTGAACGGCTTCCCGGTTTATTCGCATCAGGTGGTGACGGCCGACTGCCTGCGCTGGCTGGTCGAAGCGCCGCTCGCACCCTGCGGGCTCATTTTCCTCGACCCGCCGACCTTCTCCAATTCCAAGCGCATGACCGACACGCTGGACATCCAGCGCGACCATCGCTTTCTCATCGAACAGTGTCTGCGCCGGCTGCGCCCCGGCGGTCTGCTGGTGTTCTCGACCAATCTGCGGCGCTTCAAGCCCGACTTTGCGGATCTGCCGGGCGTAACGGTTGAGGACTGGAGCGCGCGCACGCTGCCGCCGGATTTTGCGCGGAATCCGCGCATTCACCAGTGCTTCGGGCTGCGGCGCACGGCATGAGCGAGGCGCGGGCCCAGCTCGAAGGCGACGCGCGCGAACGACGGCTGGTGCTGGGCGGCGACTGGTCCCTGCAGCGGCCGCAGCCGCGCGCGGCCGCGATGTTGCCGGGGCTGGCCAATGCCGAGCGTCTGGTGCTGGTGGCGCACGAGCTGGGCAGCTGGGATTCGAGCGTCGCCACCTACCTGGCGGCCGTGCTCCGCCACTGCGGCGCGCGCGGCATTGAAGTTGACCAGCGCGATCTGCCGGACGGCCTGCGCCGCCTGCTGGCGCTGGCGTTCGCGGTGCCGGCGCGGCCGGACGCCCGCGGGCTCGCGCCGCGCAAGGACTATGTCACCGCCGTTGGCGAAGCCAGCGTGCGGCTGTGGCGGGACCTACCCGCGATGGTCGAGTTTGTGGGCGAGATCATCCTGTCGTTTCAGCGGCTGCTGCGCGGCAAGGCGCGCTTCCGGCGAGCGGATCTCTGGTACTTCATCGAAGATGCCGGCGTGCGCGCGCTGCCAATCGTCTCGCTGATAAGCTTTCTGGTCGGCACTATCCTCGCCTACATGGGCGCGGTGCAGCTGGCGCTGTTTGGCGCGGAAATCTACATCGCAGATCTGGTGGGCTTAGGCATGGTGCGCGAAATCGGCGCGCTGATGACCGGCATCATCCTCGCCGGCCGCACCGGCGCGTCCTACGCCGCGCAGCTCGGCACCATGCAGGTGAACGAGGAAATCGACGCTTTCCGCACGCTCGGCGTCTCACCGATCGACTATCTGGTGCTGCCGCGCATGCTGGCGCTGATCTCGATGGTGCCGCTGCTGACGCTGTATGCCGGCATTGTGGGTTGCCTCGCCGGCGCGCTGGTCGCGACCACCGTGTTCAACGTGGGCCTGTACGAATACTTCAACGAAACCATTGCCGCGCTCAGCCTGAAGCACGTGGTGGTGGGCGTGTTGAAGGGGACGGTTTACGGCGCGCTGGTGGCCTATGCGGGCTGTCTGCGCGGCATGCAGTGCGGACGCAGCGCGCAGGCCGTGGGCGAAACCACGACGGCAGCCGTGGTGCTGGGCATTTTGCTCATCACCGTCTCGGCCTCCTTGCTGACGATTGTGTTCCAGAAGCTCGGGATTTGACCGTGAGCACGCCGCATATCGAGGTGCGCGGGCTGACCATGGCCTATGGCGATTACGTCATCCAGCGCGACCTCAACTTCACCATCAATCGCGGCGACATCTTCGTCATCATGGGCGGCAGCGGCTGCGGCAAAAGCACGCTGTTGCGACAGATGATCGGCCTGCACCAGCCGGCCAAAGGCGCGATTCTCTACAACGGCGTGGACTACTGGGCGGCCTCGGAGGAAACGCAGGCCAGCCTGCGGCGCGGCTTCGGCGTGCTGTTCCAGGCCGGCGCGCTGTGGAGCTCGCTGACGCTGGCCGAAAACGTGACGCTGCCGCTGCGCGAATTCACCCGCCTGCCGAAGGATGTGGTGCAGGAAATCGTCGCGCTCAAGCTGGCGCTGGTCGGGCTTGCCGGCTTCGAGAATTTTTATCCCTCGGAAATCAGCGGCGGCATGAAAAAGCGCGCCGGGCTCGCGCGGGCGATGGCGCTGGATCCGGAGATCCTCTTTTTCGATGAGCCCTCGGCCGGGCTCGATCCGCTGAGTTCGCAGCGTCTGGATGAATTAATCCTTGAACTGCGCAACGGGCTCGGCGCCACTATCGTGCTGGTGACGCACGAATTGCCCAGCATTTTTGCAATCGCCAACAATTCGGTGTTTCTGGACGCCGATACCCGCACCATGATCGCCAGCGGCGACCCCAAGCTGCTGGTCGAGCAGGGGCCGGACAAGGTGCGCCATTTCCTGAAGCGAGGTCTTAGTGAGTCGTAAAGCAGATCCCAAACTCATCGGCGGCTTTGTGCTGGGCGGCGCCGCGCTGCTGGTGATGCTGATCATCCTGCTCGCCGGCGGCAGTTTCTGGCGCGACAGTCCGTCCTACACGCTCTATTTCGAAGGCTCGACCACCGGGCTGCAGGTCGGCTCGCCGGTGGTATTTCGCGGTGTGAAAGTCGGCGTAGTCGAAAACATCAGCCTGTCGGTGGATGAAAAAACATTTCTGGTGCTGGTGCCGGTGAAGATCCGGATGGATGTCTCCGCCGTCGAGTCGATGGAAGGCACCACGGCTTCCTTGAGTGCGATGGGCGGCGACTCCGCGCTGCTCAAGCAGGGGCTGCGCGCGCGGCTGAAAACCTGGAGCTTCCTGACCGGTCAGCTGTATATCGATCTCGATTTCTATCCCGACAAACCGGCCGTGTTGCACGGGCGCAAGGGCACGCCGGAAATCCCGACCTTGCCGACCGAAGTGCAGGAGTTTGCGAACAAGCTGGATAAGCTCAATATCGAAAAGCTGCTGGACGACGTGGCGGTGATTTCCAACTCCATCCGCACGCTGGTGTCATCGCCGGCGGCGGTGAGCGCGCTGAAAAATCTGGACGCAACGCTGGGCAATTTGCAGGCGCTGACCGACAGCCTGAATCACCGCAGTTCGAGTCTGGCGGATGACACCCGCGCGGTGCTGCAGGAATCGACCGCGACGCTCAAAGTCAGCCGCGACGCGCTGACCGAAGCCGCGAACACGCTGCGCGCCGGGCGCGAAACCCTGACCCGGGTGGATGAAGGCGCGAGCAATGTGGCCAAGCTGACCCGCGCCGACTCGCCGCCCATTCTGGCGCTGACCCGCGCCAGCGAAGAGTTGGCGGCAACCGCGAAAGCGCTGCGCGATACGGCCGGCGAAGATTCCGCCGCCACGGTCAATCTGAACACCATGATGCAGGAGACCACCGCCGCCGCGCGCGCGCTGCGGGCGCTGGCCGAAGCCATCGAAACCCAACCGGAGTCGCTGCTCAAGGGCCGTAGCAGCGCGGAGGATGCCCCGTGAAGTTGCGCGCTGTTGTGAGTTTGGGTGTGTTGCTGGCGCTGGCGGGCTGCACCCGCACGCCACCCGCGCAGTACTACGTGCTGGCCGCGCCCGCCGGCGACACCGCGCTGGCCCCGCGCACCGGGGCGCTGGTAGGCCTCGGGCCGATCAGTCTGCCGGGCTATCTGGACCGCCCGCAGATCGTCACCCGCAGCAGCGAGAACCGGCTGGATCTGGCCGCTTCCCGGCGCTGGGCCGAGCCCTTTGAGGAATCTTTCAAGCGTGCGCTGTACGAGCAGCTCGCCGCGCTGCGGCCCGAACTTCGCTTCCTCCACTATCCGTGGAAAGCCTCGCCGCCGGTCGCCGCGCGCATCGTGCTCGACGTGCAGCGCTTTGATCGCGGCAGCGACGGCGCGGTCACGCTGCTCGCCCGCTGGAGTGTGGCCAGCGGCACCGAGGCCGCCCCCGCCCAGCGCGCCAGCCGCATCAGCGTGCCGGTCGCCGGCAAGGCGGACGACTACGACGCGCTGGTCGCCGCCCACGGCCAGGCGATTGCGCTGCTGGCGAAGGACATCGCGGGGGCCGTGGCGCCGTAGGGGCTGATTGCTCTACCCTGCCTGCGCCGCGATGGCCTCGGGCGCGGCGGCGAAATCCATTCGCGGCCGACCGGCCGCTCCTACAGGCGTTGCTATCGCCGAAGTGCCCCTGTAGGAGCGGCGCGTGCGCCGCGATAGCTGCGGGTGCGGATAGCGCTTTCTTCGCAGTCCGCGCGGTACATGAACGGTCGGACATCAAGCGCTCGCTGCGCCGCCTCAATACCGGTTCATCACGGTCTCGGCGAAATACCGCATCTGCCCCACCGGGTCGTCGGTCACCTGAAACGCGAAGTGCTTGAGGCCCGCCGCTTCCAGCGCGCGGATTTTCTCGATCACCGCGTCCGGCTCGCCGATCATCGCGGCGGCTTCGGCCACTTCGGGCGTCAGGAATGCCTGTTCGTCTTCCCGCGTGTACACCAGATGTCCCTCGTGCAGCAGCAGGTGGCGGCGTTCCAAGGGCATGGCCGCGACATGCGCCTGGTAGCGGGCGACCACTTCGGCAATCCGCGAGCCGCCGGGCAGCAGGTTTTCGCCCCATTCGCACATCACGTGCAGCAGGTTGGTGATGAACGGCCCGAGGCTTCTCAACACGCGCGGGCTGGCGGAGGTCTCGCCCGGCCGCAGCACGGCCAGCGGGCTGATGTTCTTGGACGGAATCTGCGCCGGGTCGCGGCCGGCCTTGTGCGCGGCGGCGGCAATGCGCTCACGCGCGGCGGTCAGCCCCTCCGGGCTCGCGTTCCAGGTGAGATGCGCATCGCACTCGGCGCCGCAGTAGTCGAGGGTCTTGGGGCCGAAGGCCGACAGCGTGACCGGAATGTGATGCTCAAGATTGATGAAGCCGTGGTGTCGGTGCAGCAGCTGCACCAGCTGCGTTTCGCCTTCGCACTCGTGCAGCGCCGCTTCACCGCGCAACAAGGCCTGAATCAGCCGCACATCGCGCTTCATCTGCGCCAGCGGCACCGGCCGCAGGCCCATGGTGAGGCGCGCGGTATTGCCGTTGCCGACGCCAAGCTCTACCCGCCCCGGCGCGAGCTGCGCGACGGTGGCGATGGAATGCGCGATGGTCGGCGCGAGCCGGGTGCTGGGCACGGCAACGCCCGTCGCCAGCCGGATGCGGCGGGTGGCGCGGGCGGCGAGTGCCATGGTCGCGTAGACGTCGGAGTAGATCATCTGCGAATCAAAGAACCAGGCCTGGTTGAACCCAAGGCTCTCGGCCAGCGCGACCAGATCGTCGTCGCCGATGCGGGAAGTAAAGGCCACGCCAAATTCCATTGAAGTCTCCCCTCGCGTTTGAATTATGCGGCGAGCCTAGCCGCTCGCCCGGCGGGCGGCTACTTCTCGCGTTGTGCCGGAAGGACAGGCTCCCGGATAATCCGCATACGCTTTGCGAGGAACCTCACTTGAACATCCGACTGCTGCGCGCGCTGGGCGCACTTCTCCTGCTGTGCTGCGTCCGGCTGGCCCCTGCTGCTGAACTGGAACAGCCCAGCCTCACGCTCGCCGTCGGCGGCAAAGGGCTGTTCTATTACCTGCCGCTGGCGCTCGCCGATCGTCTGGGCTACTTCAAGGACGAAGGCCTGACGGTGGAAATTGTCGACTTTCCGGGCGGCGCCAAGGCGCTGCAGGCGGTGATGGGCGACAGCGCGCAGTTCGCCGCCGGCTCCTTCGAGCACGTGCTGCACATGCAGGCCAAGGGACAGCCGGTGCAGGCGGTGACGCTGCTGGCGCGCTACCCGGCCATGGTGTTGGCGCTGGCGACGCCGGTGGCGGCGCGCTTCAAGACCTTTGAAGACCTGCGCGGGAAAAAAATTGGCGTGACAGCGCCGGGTTCTTCCACGCATCTCTTCCTCAACACCCTGCTCAACCAGCACGCCATCCCGGCGAGCGAGGTGGCGGTGATTGGCGTGGGTGCGGGCGCGGGCGCGGTGGCGGCCATCCGCCACGGGGGGCTGGACGGCATCGTGCATCTCGACCCCGTGATCTATCAGCTGGAGGCCGCCGGTGAGGTCAAAGCCATCGTCGACACCCGCACCGCAGAAGGGGCGACGGCCGTTTACGGCGGCACCTATCATGCGTCCTGCCTGTATGCGAAAGCGGCGTTTCTGAAGGCCAATCCGCAGACCGCGCAGGCGGTGGTGAACGCGCAGGTCCGCGCGCTGCGCTGGCTGGCCGAGGCCAGCCTCGCGCAAATCGTGGACACCGTGCCCGAAGCCTACTGGGGCGGTGACCGCGCGGCCTACAGCGCCGCGTTAAAGCAGAATCTGGCCATCATGTCGCCCGACGGATTGCTGGACCGCGCCGGTGCCGAGCACGTGCAGGCGGCGCTGATGGCAATGGAGCCGGCCTATCGCGCCGCGCCGGCGGATCTGGCGGCGGCGATCGACAACCAGTTTGTGGAACGCGTTCCCCTTGCTAAGCCCTGAACCCTCGCCGGCGCTGCGCTGGCGCGACGTTGAAATCAGCTTTGGCGCCGCGCATTGCGCGGTGCGTGGGGTGAACCTCGCGGTCGCGGCCGACGAATTCCTCTGCGTCGTCGGCCCCACCGGCTGCGGCAAGTCCACCTTGCTGAACGCGGCCGCCGGCCTGCTCGCGCCCAGCGCCGGGCAGGTGGAAGCCTTCGGCGCGCCGCTGACCGGGCTCAACCGCCGCGCGGGCTATCTCTTTCAGGCCGACGCGCTGCTGCCCTGGCGCACGGCGCTCGATAACGTCGCGGCAGGCTTGCAGTTTCGCGGCCTGCCGCTGACCGAGGCGCGCGGCGCCGCCCGCGACTGGCTGGCGCGCGTCGGTCTGGCCGCGGCGGCCACGCGCTACCCGCATCAACTTTCCGGCGGCATGAAAAAGCGCGTGGCCCTGGCGCAGACGCTGGTGCTGGATCCTGATCTGCTGCTGATGGACGAACCCTTCTCCGCGCTCGACATCCAGACCCGCAGCCTGATGGAAAACGAGCTGCTGGGGCTGTGGGCCAGCCGGCCGCGCGCGGTGGTGTTCATTACCCACGATCTGGAAGAAGCGATTGCGCTGGGCGACCGGGTGGTGGTGATGTCCGCCGGGCCGGCGAGCCGGCCGGTGGGGGAGTTCGCCATCGACCTGCCGCGCCCGCGCGACGTGGCGGAGATTCGGCTCTCGCCGCGCTTCGTCGAACTGCACCACCAGATCTGGCAGCTGTTGCGCGGGGAAGTGCAGAAAAGCCAGACCGCCCTGCAGGCGAGTCCGGCATGAAGCTGCTGCTGGCGCGCCTCGCCCTGCTGAGCGGCCTGCTGCTGGCCTGGCAGGTGCTGAGCGCGCGCGGGCTGATTTCATCGTTTTTCTTCGGCGAGCCGCTGAAGGTGGCGGCGGTGCTGGTGGAGTGGTTTGGCAGCGGCATGATTTTTCGCCACCTCGGGGTCACGCTGCTCGAAACCGCGCTGGCTTTTGTCAGCGGCACGCTGCTGGGCGTCGGCTCAGGGCTGGCGCTGGGGTTAAGCCCGCGGCTGGCGGCGCTGCTAGACCCCTTCATCAAGGCGGTCAACGCAATGCCGCGGGTGGTGCTGGCGCCCATTTTTGCGACCTGGTTCGGGCTGGGCATAGCGTCGAAGGTGGCGCTGGGCGTGACGCTGGTGTTTTTCGTGGTGTTCTTCAACGTCTATCAGGGCGTGAAGGACGTGAACCCGCTCTTGATCGCCAACGCCCGCATGCTGGGGGCGAGCCCGCGCCAGCTCATTCGCCACGTCTACTGGCCGTCGGCCACCAGCTGGGTGTTTTCCAGCCTCCACACGGCGGTGGGTATGGCCTTCGTCGGCGCGGTGGTGGGCGAATATCTCGGTTCGGCGCAGGGCGTGGGCTACCTTATCCTGCAGGCCGAAGGCAGTTTCGATATCAACAGCGTGTTCGCCGGCATCGCTATCCTCACCGTCTGCGCCCTGGCGCTGGACGCGCTGGTCAGTCAGGCCGAACGACGACTGCTTACATGGCGCCCGGGGCCGGCCCGGGACGCAAGCTGAAGGAGAAGACGATGAGTCCTGTGCTGCGGCCGCTGGTCGGCCTGCCCGCCGACACCCACGAAAACGGCGGCTTTCTGTATCACTCCATTGGCGACAAGTACGTACGCGCGGTGGCCGAAGTCGCCCAGTGCGTGCCGGTGATGATCCCGGCGTTGGCGGACGCCGTCGACCTTGACCACCTGCTGGACCACGTCGACGGCATTGTGATGACTGGCGCGGTGTCGAACGTCCACCCGCCGCGCTACGGCGAGGCGGCGACGGCTGACCATGAGCCCTACGACTTCCACCGTGATGACCTGACGCTGAACCTCATCCGCCGCTGTCTGGCCCGCGCCATCCCGCTGTTCTGCATCTGTCGCGGCTTTCAGGAACTGAACGTCGCCTTGGGCGGCACGCTGGAAACCGAGCTGCAGCGCGGCCCGGGGCGGCTCGACCATCGCGCCCCCAAAGGCCAGCCGGTGGAGGTGCGCTACGGGCCGGCACACCCGGTGCGTCTCGCGCCGGGCGGCTGGCTGCACCGGCTGCTCGAAACCGACGAGGTCATGGTCAATTCCATCCACCGGCAGGGGATCCGCGAACTCGCCCCCGCGCTGGTGGTAGAAGCGACCGCGCCCGACGGCATCATCGAAGCGGTGACGGTGCGCGACGCGCGCGGCTTTGTGTGCGCCACCCAATGGCACCCGGAGTATCGGGCCAGCGAAAACCCGGTCTCGCTGAAGCTCTTCGACGCCTTCGGCGAGGCGGTCCGTGCGCACCTCATGCGGCGCGCCGGCGGGGGGCGTTAAGCCGGGCCTCGGCCGGCCATCAAGAATCCCGATTGCCGGCCGCTCTAGCGATGTCCCTCCATCGTTGTTGACCGCCACCACGCTCCCGCATGACCCGTTCGTCCGATTACACCGCATTCCTCCGCCATCAGACCGGGCTTCTGATGGGTATGGGCGCCCGCCTTGTCGCGGGCACGCTGGTAATGGCCACGGGCGTGGGGTGGTTGCTGAGTGACGACGCGGGCCTGGGCTGGGCCTTGTGGTGGTGGCTGGGGGCAATCGGCGGGCTGAGCGTCGTGCGTCTGCTGGCGGTGAGTCGCTATCTGGCGCTGGGGCACGACGCGGCGCGTGAATGGGCGGCGGTCTTCTGCCTCGGCACGCTGCTGACGGGCCTGATGTGGGGGATAAGCACCTGGTGGCTGGGGCGCGCGGCGTCCTACGAACACAATCTGATGCTGGTGCTGGTCGCCGTCGGCATTGCCACGGCGGCGGTGGTGGTGATGTCGCCCCTGCTATGGTTGTTGCGGGGCTTTCTGCTCCTGCTGATTCTGCCGATGGTGGCCGACTTCGTGCTGCGCGCCGACAGCGCCTACGGGTCGCTGGCGCCCATGGCGGCCCTCGGTGCCTTCCTGCTGCAGTCCATCGCCCAAAATTACCGCAGGGCCCTGTTTGAAGGCTGGACGCTGGCCCGCACCAACACAAAGTTGAACGAAGAGCTGCAGGAATCCAACGAGGCCCTGCGCGCCAGCAACGACCTGATGCAGGAAGAAATGGAAGGCCGGCAGCGGATGGAGGCCCGTTTCCGCCACGCCTTTGCGCAGTCCTCGATCGGCATGAGCTTTACCGATGGCACGGTGCTGAGCGAGGTGAACCTCGCGCTGGCAAACGTGCTGGGTTTCGCGCGCGAGGATCTCAACGGACGCACGCTCAGCGGTTTGCTGAGCGTCGACCTCGACCCCTTGGAGCGGATGGCGGCGATGCGCGATCTGGCCGTCGGGATGATGCGCGAATATCCCTTCGATGCCGCCGACGGGCAGCGCCGCTGGCTCAACGTGTCTTTCGCCAGACTGGACGAAGATGGCGATCCGCAGGCCCAGATTGCCCAGTTCGTGGACGTCACGGGCGCCCGCGAAATGTCTTCCCGGCTGCTCTATCAGGCGCGGCACGACGAATTGACCGGGCTCTACAACCGGCGAGAGTTCGAGGAACGGCTGGAAGCTGCCCTGCAACGGGCGCGCGATCAGGGCGTGCCGCATGCCGTGTGCTATTTCGATCTCGACCAGTTCAAAGTGGTCAACGACACCTGCGGGCATGCGGCCGGCGACCAGCTGCTCCGCCAGATCGCCACCACGCTCGGCACCGTGGCGCGCAAGACCGACACCATCGCCCGCATGGGCGGCGACGAATTCGTGCTTTTGATGGAGTACTGCACCGTTGAGCAGGCACAGCGCACCGCGCAGGCGGTGCGCAAGGCGCTGGAGGACATCACCTTCAGCTGGGGCGAGAAGCGGTTCAGGGTCAGCGCCAGCATTGGCCTGGTGCCCGTCAGCAGCGGGCTGGAGAAAGTGGCCGACCTGCTGTCGGCGGCTGATGCCGCCTGCTTCGTGGCCAAGGAGCAGGGGCGCAACCGGGTCCATACCTACGGGCCCAGCGATCAGGAACTGGCGACCCGGCAGAGCGAAATGGCCTGGGTCGAACGCATCAACCGGGCGATCGACGACGACCGGCTGGAGCTTTTCTACCAGCCGATCGAAGCCACCGTGCCCGGTGGGCACAAGTCGCGCCACATCGAACTGCTGCTGCGACTGCGCGAGGAAGACGGCCGGCTGGTGCCGCCCGGCGCGTTCCTGCCGCCGGCCGAGCGCTATCACATCATTACGCGCATCGACCGCTGGGTGGTCGAGCGGATCCTGCGCAGCTTCGAGGAAGAGCCGGCGCTGGCGGCGCATATTGATGTTTGTGGCATCAACCTCTCTGGCCAGTCGCTGACCAACGAGGAATTTTTTGAATTCCTGCGCGACGCAATGCGCCGACTGGGGCCACGCGCGTCGCGCATTTGTTTTGAAATCACCGAAACGGCGGCGATCGCCAACATTGGCGCGGCCGAAAACTTCATCCGCGAGCTGCGCGCCCTGGGCTGCAAGTTCTCGCTGGACGATTTTGGCAGCGGCCTGTCATCCTTCGGCTATCTGAAGCAACTCCCGGTCGACCACTTGAAGATAGACGGCGTCTTTATTCGCGACCTGCTGAGCGATCCGGTGGACTACGCGCTGGTGCGCGCGATCAACGAAGTCGGCAAGACGCTGGGTAAAACCACCATCGCCGAGTTCGTGGAGAACGACCAGATCCGCGCGAAACTGGCCGAACTGGGCGTCGACTGCGTGCAGGGTTACGGCGTGGGCCGGCCGCGCCCCTTGCGGGAAATTCTTTCCACAGCAGCGGACTGAGTCCGCAGCCCAGCCCGTGAAAACGCCTCATATTGCGGTGATTGGCGCCGGACTGGCCGGACTGGCCTGCGCGCAACGCCTGCGCGCGGCCGGGCTCGCGGTCACCCTGTTCGACAAAGGCCGCCGCCCCGGCGGGCGGCTCGCCACTCGCCGGCTTGTCTGGCCGACGGGCGAGGCGCTGCTTGATCACGGCGCGCAGTATTTCACCGCGCGCACCCCGGCCTTTCTGGAGCTCTGCGGGCGCCTGCTTGAGGCCGGCGCGCTGCGGCCGTGGTCTGGCCGGGTGATCGACCAGCGTGCGCCTGACCCCGGCCGTGCTGAGACCCGCTATCTCGGTCATCCCGGCATGAACGACCTGGCCCGCTACCTGGCGCAGGATCTGACGGTCCACTGCGAGGCCGAAGTCAGTGCGCTCGAGCGCAGGCCCACCGGCTGGGTGCTGCATTTCAAGGCGCAGGCCAGCCAAGAGGGCTTTGCCGCGGTCGCGGTCGCCCTGCCTGCCGAGCAGACCGCTGGCCTGCTGGCCGACGTCGCGCCGGCCCTCGCCGCCAGCGCCGCCGCCGCGCGGACCGCGCCGTGCTGGGCCGGCTTGTTTGCATTCGCGCCGGAGGCCGGGTGGCCCGACTGGCAGGGGCTGCGGCCCGCGGCGAGCGCGGCGCTCGGCTGGCTGGCCCGCGCGCGCGATGGCGCAGCGCTGGTGGTGCACGCCTCGCCCGAGTGGTCTCGGGCCCATCTGGAAGACCCGCCGGCGGTGGTTGAAGCGGCACTACTGGCAGAACTCTCGCACTACTGTCCTGGGCTCGGCCCGCCGCTGGCGGCAAGCCTGAATCGCTGGCGCTACGCGCTGGTCGAGCAGGCCGCCGGCACCCCCTGTGAATTTGACCCCGCGCTGGGGCTAGGCGTGTGCGGCGACTGGCGGCTGGGGCCCCGCGTCGAATGGGCCTGGACCGCAGGCGACGCCCTTGGCCAGGAGTTGGGCACCGCGTTTAGTCATCCGCGTTAGCCCCGGGTCGGCCGCGATGCGGGCGAAGATGCCGGGGCGCATGGCGGCGCACGCGCCGCTCCTACAGGGGCGATCGTCTGTTTCGAACGGTATTTGTGGGAGGAGCTTCCTGCCCCGACTGAGGCTGTCGTGGACTAGCCGCTGGTGTCGCGGCGTTGCCGCTCCCACAGAAACGCGAACCTGTCTCCAACCGCATTCGTGGGAGGGGCTTCCTGCCCCGACTGAAGCTGTCGTTGACTCGCCGCTGGAGTCGCGGCGTTGCCGCTCCCACAGGAGCGCGAACCTGTCGCCAACCGCATTCGTGGGAGGGGCTTCCTGCCCCGACTGAAGCTGTCGTTGACTCGCCGCTGGAGTCGCGGCGTTGCCGCTCCCACGGGCACGCGAATCTGTCTCCAACCGCATTCGTGGGAGGGGCTGCCTGCCCCGACTGAAGCTGTCGTGGACTTGCCGCTGGTGTCGCGGCGTTGCCGCTCCCACGGGCGATGCACGGCGGACCGCCAACTGGGGCGGTGGCAATCCTTGTAGGCGCGGCGCCCGCGGCCCGTCTACAGCCGAGACGGCTGGTCATCCTCGTCAGCCCCCACGCTCGAATACCCGCTAGGCCCGACCCGGTGTCGGACCCATCGGTTCGGCCTCGGCCATGGCGTCTAGTGCGCGGTCCAGCAGCTTGCGCGTTTCGCCGGCGGTCAGGCTCAGGGGCGCGTGGATGATGCCGGTCCGCACCGCCAGCGCCATCGCCAGCGCCTGCAGAATGTCGCCGTTCGCCACATTGGGCAGCACGCTGATTTCCCGGCTGAGCGTGCGCAGCAGGCTGTCCAGCAGTTGCCCCACGGTGACCGCCGAGGCGGTGTCCGCGTGCAGCGGGAAGTTAATGTCCAGCACCGCGCCGGTGGCGGTAGTGGCGCGATAGGGCAGATGTTTCATGGCGGTCTCCAGCAAGTGGCGTGTGGCTATCGATACGCACAGGCGCCCCGGTCGGGCTTTGTGCTACGGTCGGCGCTCCATCCCTAGCGAGTCGCGCCCGACCATGCAGGATTCTGCAGTTTTCTCGTCTCTTAATGCCGTGCTGAGCGCCAAAAGCCGCTGGCAGGCCCCCGAAATCGAAACGTTTCTGGACGCCTCCCGCCTGCCGCTGCGGGTCTCCTCGATCGACGCCGAGGGCTTCCCGCACATTACCTCGCTGTGGTTCCTCTATCGCGAGGGCCGATTTTACTGCGCGACCCAGCGCCAGGCGCAGGTCTGTCAGCATCTGCGGCACAACCCGCGGGTGGGGATAGAACTGGCGGTCAACGCGCCGCCCTATCAGGGCGTCAGCGGGACTGGGACGGCGCAGGTGCTGGCAGCCGGTGCCGCCGAACTGCTCGATACCCTGATTGACCGCTACCTGGAAGGCCGCGACCCACGGTTAGGGCAGTGGCTGCGCTCGCGCGTGGCCAGCGAAGTGGTGCTCGAAATCACCCCGCAGCGCCTGACCAGCTGGGACTTCAGCCGACGCATGAGCGCGCCGTCCCGCGCCTAGGCCCGCCCCTGCACCCGCACCCAGCGGGGCGTGATGCAGATCCCATATTCGGTCGGGATCTGGGCTCGCATTTTTTCGGCCACCGGCCCCTGCGGGTCGTCCAGATAGCGATCAATCATCAGGTTGGTCACCCGCGCACCGTCGGCCAGATCGAGCCGCGCATTGCCCTGCCCGCGCAGGATGCGCCACGGCTTGCCGCGCAGCGTCACCTCGAACGCGCAGCGCGGATTGGCGGCGAGGTTACGCCGCATCAGCGTGCTGGCCTGGGTGATGCACCAGAATTTCTCTTCGGCGTAGAGGAACCACAGGGTAGAAATCAGCGGATAGCCGTGAGGCGAAATCGAGGCCAGCCGTACCGGCTGCGACAGCCCGTGCAGCAAGTCGTCGATTTGAGTGGCATTCAGCGAGCGGACGCGAGGGCGGGCGGCGTGAGTCATGGGGCAGTGTGATTCCTGGGTGCGCGGCGGGTCCGGTCTGCGCGCTGCCGCCGGAAGGGCAGCAGCGTGCAGGCGGCATCGACCTAAAAGACGATGGGCATCTCAAGGTGCGTGTCGTAGATGAAGTCGCGATGCGCGCGCAGCGCCGGCGTCAGCGCGGCGGCGATCCGCGGGTCGCGGTTGCCGTAGGCGCCGCGGAAAGCGTCCGCCATCGGGCAGCGTTCGGGCGGCATGGGGTCGAGCAGGCCGCAGGACGCCGCCCAGTAGATGTCTAGCGCCGAGAGCCGGTCGCCAATCAGATAGCGCCGACCCGCCGCCTGCTGGCTCGCCAGCTGGTCGCTGAAGCGCGCCAGGATTTCGGTGATCAGCACCGCAGAGCGCTCCGCACCCGCCGGCGTATAGCCGTATTTCTGCCCCAGAAACTCGAAGAACCCGCGCTGCGGGTCGTCCGCCGCCAGCACCTGCAGCGGCTCGTGCACCATCAGCAGCCGCTTCAGCCACACCAGCCCCTGCTCGCCCAGCAGTTCGTTGGCCATGCCGAACATCGTGATGCGGCCTGCGCTGCTGGCCGGAATCAGCGGCGGTTCAGGGTTCAGGCGCTCGGCGAGATGCAGTTGTTCCAGCCAGTTCGAGCGCGGACGCTCGTCGTTCCAGGCCACCACCGGCGCGCTGGACTGGCCGGTCCAGGCGATGAGTTCACTTTGCGTGTCGTGCATGCCGATGGCGAGATCCGAGGCATCGGCATTGGCGCTTTTGACCGGCGTGTAGCTGAGGCCTTTGACGTGAAAAACGCCTTTGCAGGACTCCCGCCAGGGCCCCGGAATCGGGTAGGCGCCGAGCACGATGCGCAGCCCGCTCATCCGGCGCGCCGCTTCGATCGTGATGTAGTTCAGTGTGATGTCGGTCATCTCGATGGCCATCTCGTGCTCCCCTCCAGCCTTGTTCTGATGGTCACAGAATCGCCTATCGCCACGTCGGATGCGAGCGCCGGCCGCTGGTCGCGTCGGTGGCTGATCGGCGTCAGTTGTCCGCCAGTCAGTCCTGCTACACAGACAGCTCTGCTGACGACCCGAATAGGACTTCTTGCCCATGCGCTGCGTGTTGCCTCTGCCCAGTCGCGAAGCCGCGGGGCGCGCTCTGGCCACCGCGCTGGTACCGCAGTGCGCGGGGCCGGACGTGCTGGTGCTGGCGCTACCGCGCGGCGGGGTACCGGTCGGCTTCGAGATCGCGCAGGCCATGGGCGCCGAGCTCGACCTTTTGCTGGTGCGCAAACTCGGCATGCCCGGCGATCCGGAACTCGCGCTGGGCGCCATCGCGGCCGGCGGCTTTCGCGTGCTCAATCCGGATCTGCTGGCCCTGGCCGGGCTGGACGACGCCGCGCTGGCGCGGCTGGAGGCGCTGGAAGTGGCCGAACTCGAACGGCGCGCGCTGCGCTATCGCGGCCACCGGGCGCCGCCGGTGTGGCGCGGGCGCCGGGTGCTGCTGGTCGACGATGGCATTGCCACCGGCGCCACCATGCAGGCGGCCGTCGCGGCGGCGCGGGCCGGCGGGCCGGCGCAACTGTGGGTGGCGGCGCCCGTCGCCTCGCGCCATGCCTGCGCCGCGCTGGCGCCCGAGGTCGACGGGCTGGTCTGTCTCGCCACCCCCGAGCCCTTCGGCGCCGTCGCGCAGTTCTACGCGGATTTTCCCCAGATTCAGGACGAGGCCGTCGTCGCGCTGCTGGCCCGCGCGTGGCGGGTCGAGCCGGCCAGCAACCTACCAGAACGGGGGCAAACAGACCCCACAGGAGCGTGATGGATGTTCGAAGCGCGTAGCTTGTCTGAGGCGGTCGCCCCGGGGCCCGCCCACGAAATGTTGGTCAGTGCCGGCCGGGTGACGCTGGCCGCGGCCTTGACCCTGCCGGCGCTGCCGCAGGGGCTGGTGATTTGCGCCCATGCCAGCGCTAGTGAGCGTTTTAGTCCGCGCAATCGCCGGTTGGCGGCGGCGCTGTACCGGGCGCAGCTGGCGACCTTGTTGCTGGACCTGTTGACCCCGGCCGAGCAGAACGTGGACCGGGACACCGCCCAGCACCGCTTTAACGTGCCCCGGCTGGCGGCGCGCCTGATCGATGCCGTCGACTGGAGTCGGCGCGAGGCGCCGCTGGGCGAACTCCCGCTGGGACTGTTCGGCGTGCATACGGGTGCGGCCGCCGCTCTGGTGGCTGCCGCCGAGCGCCCGCAGGGCGTGGCCGCGCTAGTGGTGTGCGACGGCCGTGCCGATTTGGCCGGCGGCAGCCTGTGGCGGGTGCAGGCGCCGACGCTGATGCTGGTGGGCGAAGAGGACAGCTCGGCGCTGGCGATCAATCGGCAGGCGGCGGCCGAACTGGCTGCGATCAATGCGGTGACCACGGTGGCCGGCGCTGGCACGGCGTTCGGCTTGCCGGCGGCGATCGATCAGGTCGCGATGTTGGCCGAAGCCTGGTACCGAATGCACCTGCGGCGTGCCGTTGTGGCGAAATCGCATTGAACGGCGCGCCAGACAGCGGCCTGCGCGTGTTTGCGCCGGGTACCGGCAAGGTATTCGGGGCGGCGGTTGCCGGCGTATTGGGGCAGCCGCTGGCGGCGCTTGAAGAGCGCGACTTTGAAGACGGCGAGCACAAGCTGCGCCCGCTGGAGTGCGTGCGCGAGCGCGACGTCTATCTGGTGCAGGCCATTTACCGCGACTGGCGACACAGCCCCAACGACAAGCTGGTGCGCCTGCTGTGGCTGGCCGGCGCGCTGCGTGATGCCGGCGCGGCCCGCATCACGCTGGTCGCGCCGTATCTCTGCTATGCGCGGAAAGATCGGCGCAGCCAGTCGCGCGACCCGGTGTCGTTGCGCTATCTCGCACAGGTGGTGGAGGCCATGGGCATTGCGCGCGTGGTCACCAGCGACGTGCACAACCTCGCGGCCTTCCAGAACGCTTTCCGGATTCCGGCCGAGGATCTTTCGGCCGTCAGTCTATTCGCGCCTGCGCTGGCCGAATGGCTGGGGCCGCGTCAGGTCGCGGTGGTGGCGCCGGACAGCGGCGGCATGCTGCGCGCCGAAGCCTTGCGCGGGCGGCTGGAGCGGGTGCTGGGTCGGCCGGTGGCGCGCGCCATCATGGAAAAACGACGCAGCGGTGGGGTCGTCAGCGGCGACCATCTGGCGGGTGACGTGGCCGACCGGGTGGCTATCCTGATCGATGACCTCATCAGCACCGGCACCACGCTGGACCGCGCGGTGCGGGCCTGCCGGGCGCACGGCGCGAGCGCGGTGTATGCCTGCGCCACCCACGGTATTTTTGCGGCACAGGCGGCCAGCCTGTTCGCCGCCATGCCGATCGACGGCTTGCTGATCACCGACACGGTCAGCGGGGTGCCGCTGCCGGCGGCGCTGGGCACCCGCCTGCAGCAGCTCTCCGCTGCACCGCTGGTGGCGGCCGCGATCCGACGGCTGCATGAAGGTCGCTCGCTGACCGATCTATTGGGCTGAGAGCGCATCCGCGCAGTGCGCGGCGTGGGCACCGGCCAGCGCCAGATAGCGCGCCGCGCGCGCCAGCCAGTGCGCGTGCACCGCGGGCGGCAAGTCATGCACATGCCAGGCGCAGAGTTTGGCGCGCAGCAGCCCGCGCATCCCGCCGTAGAAGGCGCTCAGAGAAGCCGGCGCCGGGTCCTGGCATTCCAGCGCGTACACGCCGTGCACGAAGCGGCCCACCCAGGCCGCGCCGACGAACTCGCATTCAAGGCCCAGACAGGCCAGCTCCTCCAGCGGGTCGAGCAGGCGCAGCGCGTGACTGAACTCCAGACAGTCGATGAACAGCGGCGGCGGACCCAGATAGACGTGCTCCGGTCGCAGGTCGCCGTGGCCTTCGACGATCTGACCCTGACGGGCACGCGCGTCGAAAATCTCGGCACGCGCCAGCAGGTAGGCTTCGAGCTGGCCTGCGGTGGTGTGCAGCGCGATGCGGTCCAGCCCGTAGCTGCCGGCGTCGAGCGCCGCCAGATTGGCCGCGAGCGCTGCACGCTGCGTGGCGCGCAGCGTCGCGCCGTCCTGCGCGACCCGCCGGGCCTGGCGATGAAAGCGGCATAGACGCGCCGCCACCGCCCGCAGGCGCGCCAAATCGGCCGTGCCGCGCCGAATCGCCACATCCAGCATGTGGGCCGCGGGCAGGCGGCGCATCTTGACCGTCCATTCCACCGCCGCGCCTGGCCCGCCCAGCCGCAGCCCGCCCTCGGCGGTGCGCACCACCGGCACCACCGCCAGATAGACCTCCTCGGCCAGCCGGCGATTGAGCCGCAGTTCGGCGCGACAGTTGCGCTCGCGCGCGGCCAGCGTGGAAAGGTCGAGAAACGGCCGTTTAAGCGGCTTTTTAAGCTTGTAGGCGCAGTCGTCGGTCAGGAAAACCCGGGACAGATGGGTGTCGACCTGAGTCACGCGAGAGGTCGCTTCGGGGTAGCTGCCGGGCTGGCTCAGGAAGGCCAGCACGGCGGACTCGGTCGTGGTGCCTGCCTCAGTCGACGCCATGGCGTGTGCCGGTGGGGTGTACCGCGCTCGCCTGGGGACCCTCATCGCCGCTGGTTTCCACGAACCGCACTTCGTCGCCGGTGGTCAGCGCGTCGAAGCCGCCGTGCGCCACGCTGTTGCGGTGGAAATAGATCAGGCGCCCGCCGTCGGTGGCGAGCCGGCCGAAGTCCTGCGCCGGGAATAGTTCTGCCACATAGGCGATGGGTGCTGCCGGATGCGACCTGAGCTTGCCCCGCCGACGCTGGCCGTAGCCCTGCAACTGGCGTCGCATGGCCGCGAAGGCATCGCGCAGCGCGATGTATACATTGGCATGGGCGTGATGTTGGGTCGGGTCGCGCGCGGCGACCAGTTCCAGCGTGGGCACGGTAACGTCGATGCGCACGCGGTAGTGGTTGCCGTGCTTATGGTGCTTGTGGGTTTGCTCGATCGCGATCCGACAGCGGGTGATCTGGCCGCAGTAGCGCTCCAGGCGCGCGGCCAGCGTTCTGGCCCGCGCTTCGACGGCATCGGAGTGTTCGACGTTGTGAAACGTAATTTCCAGCGGAATTTGCACGGTGTTTACTCCAGCACTGCGGGCGGGGAATCAGGCGGCATGCGCGTTGACGGGTTCATCGAAGGCAGCGGCCACGGCCTGACCGACGTGGTCCAGCCATACGAAGTGCAGCTGCTCGCGCAGCGCCGCCGGCACTTCATCCAGATCCCGCCGGTTGCGCGCCGGCAGCAGCACCGTGCTGATCCCGGCGCGTCTGGCGGCCAGCACTTTCTCCTTGACCCCGCCGACCGGCAGCACCAGACCCCGCAGGCTGATTTCGCCGGTCATGGCCACATCGGGCCGCAGCGCGCGGCCCGTGAAGAGCGAAATCAGCGCGACATAAATGGCAACGCCGGCGCTGGGCCCGTCTTTCGGGGTGGCCCCGGCCGGGACGTGGATATGCAGGTCGCTGTGTTCCAGCAGGTCGACCGGCAAGCCGAGCGGCTCTAGCTGGGCCTTGGCCGCCGACAGCGCGGCCTGCGCGCTTTCTTTCATCACCTCCCCGAGCTGGCCGGTGAGCAGCAGCTTGCCGCTGCCCGGCACGCGGGTCGCTTCAATGAACAGGATGTCGCCGCCGGCCGGCGTCCACGCGAGCCCGGTGGCAACGCCGGGCACCGAGGTCCGCATCGCGACTTCGTTTTCATACAGCGGCGGGCCTAGGATGCTGTCGAGATCCGGCACCGCCAGCGTGGGGCCCAGCGCCTCGCCTTCGGCCAGCCGCACCGCCTGATGCCGCAGCACCGCGCCAATTTCACGCTCCAGCTGGCGCACGCCGGCCTCGCGCGTGTACCCGCCGATCAGCGCGCTGATCAGCGCGTCGGAGAGTTCCCCGTTGCTGCGGTCGACGCCGTTGGCCAGCCGTTGGCGCGGCACCAGATAGCGCCGCGCGATCTCGAGCTTTTCCTCCTGGCTGTAGCCCGGCAGCGGGATGATCTCCATCCGGTCGCGCAGCGCCGGCGGAATGCCGTCCAGCAGGTTGGCCGTACCCAGAAACATGACTTTCGACAGGTCGAAGGACACCCCCAGATAGTTGTCGAGGAAGCTCGCGTTCTGCTCGGGATCCAGCACTTCAAGCAGGGCCGAGGCGGGGTCGCCGTGAAAACCGCCGGCGCCCAGCTTGTCGATTTCGTCGAGCATCAACACCGGGTTGCGGGTGCCGGCCTTGCGCAGCGCCTGAATGATGTTGCCGGGCAGGGCACCGATATAGGTGCGGCGATGGCCGCGGATTTCGGCTTCGTCGTGCACGCCGCCCAGACTGACCCGGCCAAACACCCGACCCAGCGCCCGCGCGATGCTGCTGCCGAGTGAGGTCTTGCCCACGCCCGGCGGCCCCACAAAACACAGGATGGGGCTTTTGCCACCAGGGTTCAGCTTGCGCACGGCGAGGTATTCGAGGATGCGACGTTTGACCTTGTCGAGTCCGTAATGGTCTTCCTCCAGCACCGCGCGGGCTTCGGGAATATCGATTCGGTCTTTGCTTTCATGCTGCCAGGGCAGTTCGGACAGCCATTCCAGCCAGGTACGCAACTGCGCGCTTTCGGCCGAGCTCTCGCCCATGCGCTCGAGGCGACGCAATTCCTTCAGCGCCTGCCGCTGGGTGTCTTCCGGCAAATGGGCCTCGTCGATGGCGCGCGCGAGTTCGGAGAGTTCTTCGGCCCGCTCTTCGCCTTCGCCCAGTTCCTTGCGGATGGCGCGCATCTGTTCGCGCAACACGGCTTCGCGCTGGCGCTCGTCGAAGGCCTCGCGCGTCTGTTTGCCGATTTCGTCCGAAATCTTGAGCACCTCCAGCTGGTGCGCGAGCAGGGCGAGCAGGCGGTCGAGGCGGGCGGAGACGTCCAGCGTCTCCAGCAGTTCCTGCATTTGCTGCGGCGGGAGGTCGAGAATGCTGGCGACCAGATCGGCCAGCGCTGCCGCCGAATCCAGCGCGTTAATCGCTTCCGCCACCCCGCCGGGCGTATCCGGCAGGTAGGCCAGCACCGCGTTGGCCTGCTGGCGTAATTGCAGCAGCCGGGCCTCGATTGCCGAGCCGTCTTCATCCACTTCCAGCAGACGCTCGATGCGGGCGGCCATGAAGGGCAGGCCGGTCAAAAACTCGATCACCCGGAAGCGCTGTTCGCCCTGACACACCACCTGCAGGCTGCCGTCGGGCATGGTCCGCCGGCGGGCGATGTTAGCCAGCGTGCCGATGTCGTAGAGCTGCTCCGGGCCGGGGCTGTTCTGGGTCGGGTCTTTCTGCAGCAAGAGGCCAATCTGGCGCCGTGAGCGCACCGCATCTTCGACGGCGGCCACCGACTGGGGGCGCCCCATGGTCAGCGGGCTGAGCACGCCGGGAAACAGCACCAGATTGCGTACCGGCACGATCGCCACCGCATCGGCCGGCAGGGCGAGAATCGGATCCCCGGCGATGAGGTCGACGGGCTCTTGGGATGTGGGCATGGAACGGCCTCCGTTCGGATGGACGCGCCGGCGCCGCTGACGCAGCGCCGGACCGCGACGCCTGCTTGGCATCGGCCGGTCTATCCTCCGGGAGTTGCGCCGGTACCGGCTTGCGCCAGATCCAGTTTTGGACGCGCCGGCGGCCGGTCTGGCGGCGGTGTCGGGAGCAGCCCCCCGGTTGCTATCATCCCGGCTCCTCAAAACGCTGCGGAGTACCTGCGATGCTGGATTTTCTCGACCATGTGCTGCCGCAGCGCTACTGGGCCTGGACAATTTGCGCGGGCGCCGCGGTGGCGAGTCTGCTGCTGATGCCGCAGTCGCCGCTGTGGCTGTGGCCGGCGCTGGCCTTCGGGGCGCTGGCGGTGGTCGGGCTGATGGACTACCTGCAGCCGCGCCAGTCGATCCGGCGCAACTATCCGGTGCTCGCCCATTTCCGGTTTTTCTTCGAGATGATCCGGCCGGAAATCCGCCAGTACTTCATCGAATCCGATACCGACGAACTGCCGTTTTCGCGGGCCCAGCGCTCCATCATCTACCAGCGCGCCAAGGGCGTGGCTGACAAGCGCCCGTTCGGCACCCAGCTTGACGTCTACGAGCCGCAGTACGAGTGGATTAACCACTCGCTGATGCCGGCGACCATCGCCAGCCACGATTTCCGCGTGACCATCGGCGGCGCCGAGTGCAGCCAGCCCTACTCGGCGAGCGTGATGAATATCTCGGCGATGAGCTTTGGCGCGCTGTCGGCCAACGCCGTGCTGGCGCTGAACGAAGGCGCGCGGCGCGGGCACTTCTACCACGACACCGGCGAAGGCTCGGTGTCGCGCTATCACCGCGAACCCGGTGGCGATCTGGTGTGGGAAATCGGCTCGGGCTATTTCGGTTGCCGCAGCCCGCAGGGCGGTTTCGATGCCGAACGCTTCCGCGAGAATGCGGCGTCGGCGCAGGTCAAGATGATCGAAATCAAGCTCTCGCAGGGCGCGAAGCCGGGCCACGGCGGGGTGCTGCCGGGCGCCAAGGTGACCCCGGAAATCGCCGAGGCCCGCGGCGTGCCGCTGGGCGAAGACTGCGTCTCGCCGGCCACCCACTCGGCGTTTTCCACGCCCATTGAAATGATGGAATTTGTGGCGCGCCTGCGCGAACTTGCCGGCGGCAAGCCAGTGGGCATCAAGCTGGCGATTGGCCATCCCTGGGAAATCTTCGGGGTGGTCAAAGCCATGCTGCAGACCGGGATCACGCCGGACTTCATCGTGGTCGATGGCGGCGAAGGTGGCACCGGCGCCGCGCCGCTCGAGTTCACCAATCACGTCGGCGCGCCGCTGCGCGAAGGCCTGATGCTGGTGCACAACACGCTGGTCGGCGCCAATCTGCGCGCGCGGGTCAAAATTGGCGCCTCGGCGAAAATCGTCACCGCTTTCGATATCGCCCGTTCGATGGCGATGGGCGCCGACTGGTGCAACTCCGCGCGCGGTTTCATGTTTGCGCTGGGCTGTCTGCAGGCGCAGGTCTGCCATACCGGCCACTGCCCGACCGGGGTGACCACGCAGGATCCGAAGCGCATGCGCGCGCTGGTGGTGCCGGACAAGGCCGAGCGGGTGTATCAGTTCCATCGCAACACCCTGCACGCGCTGCAGGAGCTGATGGCCGCCGCCGGCCTGACGCACCCCAATCAGCTGGGGCCGGAACACATCATCCGCCGGGTGTCCTCCACCGAGGTGCGCTCGCTGGCCGCGCTGCACCTGTGGCTGAAGCCGGGTGAGCTGCTGGACGGCGGCGTGCCGGACCATCCGGTGTTCAAGGTGTTCTGGAATATTGCGCGGGCCGACACCTTCGCGCCGCCCGAGTATGTGATTCGCTCGCACCAGACAATCGCCGCCTAGCCTGATGCGCCTGTTCATCGACTCCGCGCTGGCGGACGACTGGCAGGCCTGGCTGCCCTCGGGGCTGCTCTACGGCGTGACCACCAACCCGACGCTCCTTAAGCGCGCGGGACTGGCCTGCGAGCTGTCGGTGTTAAGCCGCCTGACCGCGCAGGCGCTGGCGCTCGGCGCGCAGGAAGTTCATGTGCAGGCATGGGGCGGGAACGCGACGGCTTTCTACGACTGCGGCAGCCGGCTGGCCGCCCTCGCCCCCGGGCGGGTGCTGGTGAAATTACCCATCACCCGCGCGGGCTGCACGGCTGCTGCAAGGCTGATTGCCGCCGGTCAGCGCGTGACCTTTACCGCCTGCTACGACGCCAGCCAGATGCTGATCGCCAGCGCGCTCGGCGCCGACTACGCCGCGCCCTATCTGGGCCGGATCGGCGACGGCGGCCGCGATGGCCACGCAGAACTCATGCTGATGCAGCGCGCGCTGGACGGCGTAGCGTCATCGACCCGCCTGCTGGCGGCCAGCCTGCGGCAGGTTGCGGATGTGAGCCGCCTGGCCGCCGCCGGGATCAGCCACTTCACGCTGTCGGCGGGCGTGCTGAGCGCGCTGTTCGAGCAGCCGGAAACGCTGGCCGCCGCCGCGCAGTTCGAGGCCGACGCGGCGGGCTAATCCGGCGCGATCACGGCCTGCCCGGCGGCGTCCAGCCGGTGGGCGTATTCGCAGATCCCATAGCCTTCAAGGCCCGCATGCCGCCAGCGGGTCAGGCCTTCCACAATCGCCAGATGCTCGTGACCGCGGGCATACAGGCGCGCCGTGCGCAGCATCTCGCCGGTGAAGCGATGCTGCTCGCCCTGTTTGTCGCGGGCCAGCAGCACGACGCGCGACTGGGCAAGGCCGTCGCTGGCGTAAGCAGTTTGCACGATGAGCTCGCGCAGGCTGATGAAATCGCCCGCCCGATACAGCCAGCCGCGCTGGGTGGTGGTCTCGCCCGCGCCGACGCGGATGCCGCCCAGATGCAGCGCATCGCCAAAGTTGAGCGAAAACCAGCGCCAATAGTGCAGTCCCGCGCCGTGGTCGCTGCGGCGCGGGCCCCAGGATTTGTCGCGATTGCCGCGACCCTCAACGCGGAACCGCTGGCCGTCGATCACGCACTCGCCCTGCCAGTGCCCGGCCTGCTCGAAATGCCCGCTGCCGAGCGCGCCGGTAACGGCGGCGCCGGGCTTCATGCCGGCATCGACCCCAATCGGCGGGGTGAGGGCATTGAACGTCAGCGCGAGTGCCAGCGGCACGCCACAGTCGCTGCTACCGGATGCGCTCAGGCGCCAGCAGCGCATGGCCGTGACCCGCGTAGCCGCCAGCCGCGACAGCGCCGGCGTGCCGGCATCCGGCAGCCCGCTGGCGCGGGCTTCGGTCACCCGCAGCGTGCGCCCGTCGGGCAGCCACAGCGTGATGAAGCCGTCGACAAACGGCTCGTTAGGACGCATCGCGATGCGGGCGAAAAAGCCAAGTCCGTTGCCGGGCGAGTAGCCGTTGAAGTAATAGCTCTCGCTCCAGGCCGGGTCGCCGTTGTCGGCGTGGCCCAAGTCGTGATGCGCGTCGAGGATCGGCATGACCTTGTTGTGCTCAGCGCTTTTGTGGCTGACGATGCCCTTGGTGCACCGCCTCGTCAATGTCGCACGGCGCTGTGGTGGAAAGCGCACTGGACGCCATCGGCATTCTGCGTAATCCGGTGGTGGCGGCCTGAAATCAGCCTCGACCCGCGCCTGGCCTGCGCTCGATCATCACGCGCCGCGGCGCGCTTCCTAGTCTTGATGCATCACAGACATCAACCGGGGAGCGCGTGAGATGAGAAAGCCATTGTGCCTGCGAGTCGCGCTTGGACTTTGCGCGCTGTACGCGGCGAGCGCCGGCGCCGAGGGTTACTACACCACTTTTGAAGGCGGCGGGCGGTTCATGGAGCGCGCTACTGCGCGTGAAATCGGCAGCGGCGCGCTGGCGCCGAACGCGCGCTATGAAGCCGCGCCGGACGACAACGCCATGGTGGGCCTGACCTTCGGCAAGCACCTGCCGCAAAACATGCGCGCCGAAGTCGAAATCCAGTGGAGCAGCACCGGGCTCGGGGATCTGAAAGTGACCGACGACGGCGGGTTGGGCGCGCGCTTCAATACCGGCAGTCTCGCCTGTCAGTCGTTTACCACCCGCGGGGATGTGGAAAGTCTGGCGGTGCTGTTCAACGCGTTTTACGAAGTCGACTACGGCCTGTTCCGGCCTTATTTCGGCGGCGGCGCCGGCTTTGCCGATGTGAATATGGACCACACGCGCATCACCGGCTTTGCCGGCCAGTCGCTGCCCACGCCGGTCGCGCTGGCCGACGACCACAGCACGGTGCTCGCCTGGCAGGCCGGCGCCGGGGTCGCGCTCCCCTTGACCGCGCGCTGGACGGTGACGGTGGACTACCGCTACTTCGCGACCGAAGACCCGGAGATTGATCTGGCCGGCCGCGCCGGGCGGTTCAAATCGTCCTACGCCAGTCACAACGTGGTGGGCGGGCTTCGCTTTGAGTTTTAAGCCGGTCGGCGTTCGCGATACTTCCGCGGCGAGGTGCCGGTCCAGCTTTTGAAAGCACGTGAAAACGCGCTGGCATCGTCAAAGCCCAGCGCGCGCGCAATCTCGCCGTTCTGCCAGCCGCTCCGCCGCATCAGATCCCGCGCGCGTTCCAGCCGGACTTCGTTGAGCAGCGCCGAGAAACTGGTGCCTTCTTCATCCAGCCGCCGCTGCAGGGTGCGGCGGGTCAGGTGCAGGGCGCTGACCACGTCGGGCAGGGCCGGGATGGGGGTGCTGGCGCGCAGGCGGCTGCGCACCACGTCGGCATAGGACAGCGGCTCCTGCATGACCGCGCTCAGGCGCTGGCACTGGTTGGCATAGAAGCGATAGGACATGGCGTTGGCCTGCGGCGGCGGGCTGTCCCAGGCGCTGCGCGGGAAATGAATCTGGTTGGCCTCGGCGTCGAAGCGCACCGGTGCGCGGTAATAGCGCTCGTAAGGCCCGGTATCCGGCGGGGCCGGGTGGCGAAAGCTGACGCGCGAGGGGTTGACCGACGCGCCGAGATTTTGCCGAAACAGCGCCAGCGTTGCCGCCGTATCGCGCTCCACAAAGAACGGACCCAGATCCCCCACGTCGGCGTTTTCGTGGAAGGCGACGTACTCCTCGTCACCGGTGCGCCACACCGTCAGTTCGATCGCGCCCCAGCTGAGTTCGGGCCAGGTCGGCACCACATGAAACAGCTCCCGCATGCTTGGGGCGCAGGCCGCTGCCAGCCCCAGCACGCCGAAGATGGCGAGGTTGTAGCGCATGCCCACTTCAAGGCCGGCGGTCGGCCGCGCCAGCGTCGCCAGCGCGCGGCGGATGAAGTTCAGCTCCTGATCAAAGCGGATGCGATAGCTCGGCTCCTCCAGCGCAAAGCGCGGAATGTCGGTCGCCGCCAGCAGCGGGCTGATGTCGTGGCCGTGCGCCTCCAGCACTTCAATCACCGGAGCCAGCCCATAGGCCAGCCGCAGCGGACGCAGCATGGAACTGCCAAACAGATAGCGCGGCGGCGGCGGGCGACGGCGGCTGACGGGCGGCTTGCTGATCACGCGGGGATTCCTGAAGTGCTTGGCACCAAATGCAAAGAAATTTACATATTTCGTCATTCCCGGTCGACCGACGCGTGCCGAGACTTAGCCGCGAGAAAACGACCGTTGCGCCACCGGCGCGCGGCACCGAGGTCAAACCGGCGGAGGCCCACCATGAAGTTCATGTTCTTTTTCTATCCCGCGATCCCGGCCACGATGGACGAGCGCGAAAAGCTGCGGCCGATCGCCGCCCGCACCGACAGGTTCCAGCAGATGCTGGATGAAATCGTTGAACTCTCGCAGATGGCCGAAGATCTTGGCTTCGAGGCGGTCTGCTATCCCGAGCACCACTTCCACACCGAAGGCGGTGAAATGGGCAGCCTGCCGCTGCTGACCCAGCACGTTATCAATCACACCAAGACCATCAAGGCGGGTCCGATTGGCTACGTGCTGGCGGGCTGGGATCCGCTGCGTCTGGCGCTGGAAATTGCCTGGCTGGACCAGATCTGCAAAGGCCGCACGATTGCCGGCTTCGCCCGCGGTTACCAGACCCGCTGGCTGAACCAGATGGCGCAAAAACTCCATGTCGGCGCGTCCAATATGCACGACAAGGACGGCGCGCCGGACACCGACGCCATCAACCGCGAGGCCTTCCAGGAAATCTTCGAGATTCTGAAGCTGGCGTGGAAAGAGGAAGGCTTCCGCTACAAGGGCAAGCACTACCAGTACCCCTTCCCCTACGAGACCGGCACGCCGTGGGCGGCCGCCGACTGGACGCGCAAGTACGGCGCGCCGGGCGAAATCGACGACAACGGCTTCATCCAGCAGCTCAACGTGGTGCCGAAGCCCTACCAGAAGCCGCATCCGCAGCTGTTCCAGGCCTTCTCGCAGAGCGAAAGCACCATTCGCTGGGCCGCGCGCGAAGGGCTGGTGCCGACCATGCTGACGGCCGATCCGCCGGCGTTGCGCGCCTTCGCCGAAGCGCATGTGGACGAGGCACAGAAAGTGGGCCGCAACCTCAAGCTGGGCGAGAACATCGGTGTGTTCCGCGGCGTGTACGTGGCCGACGACAAGCAGTCGGCGCGCGATCTGGCCATGAAGGGCCTGATGGGCACGGGCTGGCCGGGCTGGGCGCACGCCTTTGGTTTCACCGACGCCTTCCGCCTGCCGGAGGACGACATCAAGTACCCCGGCCAGCGCCTGCCGCTGTCGGAAGTCCGCATGGAGCGCTTTGAGCAGGCGCACTTCTGCCTCGTCGGCAGTCCGTCGGATGTGCGCAAGGAAATGGATTTGCTGGTGGAAACCTGCAATCCCGAGTACTTCATCTGGCAGGGCGATCAGGGCTATCTGCCGATCGACGACTGCAAGCGCGTGCTGGAGCGCTTCGGCAAGGAAGTGATGCCGCACTATCGCTAGGCAGCACCCTCAGGAAGACCGTCGTGCGGCCGCTCGCCGCACGACGGACAGGTCAGATTAGTTGTCCTTGAACGCCGCCTCCGCCGCCGCAATCTGCTGCTGGCGTCGGGCGATTTCGTCCCCAATCGGCGGGCCCTTGAAGCGACGCTGCTCAAAGGCAAACCAGACCACCGCCGTCAGCACCAGAAAACCCACCGTTACGCGAAACGCCAGTTCGTTCGGCGCTTGCACGCCGAGAAAAAAGATCAGCGTCATCGCGACGATCGACAGCACGGCGAACAGCGAGTAGCCGCCGCGCCCGATGTCCCATTCGCCCATCTTCGGCCACTTCGGTCCGCCGAAGGCAAACAGACCCAGCACAATCGGGATGATGAACGAGAAGAAGATGAAGATGACGGTGCAGGACACCACCACCGTGTAGACCGGCGTGCCGCCGGCTTCCAGCCATTTCGCGCCCCACACGAACAGCACCGCCAGCGTCGCGCCGGTCCAGATCGCCGCACTCGGCGTGCGATGCGCGCGCGAGACCTTGGCCAGCGCGCCGGAAAACGGCAGGCCGCCGTCGCGTGAGAAGGCAAAAATCATCCGCGAGGTCGAGGTGACCGTGGCCAGACCGCACAGCACCTGGGAGAGGAAAATCGCTACGAACAAGGCCATTTTGACGGGCCCTGGCAGGCGCTGATCGAGCGCCCAGAAGAAGACGTTCCAGCCCTGTTTGGCGGCTTCGTCCATGCTGGGGATCATCAGCACCAAGGCGCACAGGAAGAGATAACCAAACACGCCCGACCAGATGATCGAGCGCACGATGCCGCGCGGCACCGAGCGCGCGGCGTTCAGCGTTTCTTCCGAGGTATGCGCCGAGGCGTCGTAGCCGGTGATGGTGTAGATAGGCATCAGCAGGCCCAGCATGAACACCCAGCCACCGGTGGTCGCAGGCCAGACGTTGCCGCCGGTCTCGCCGGAGTAGTTGGCGAAGGTCCACAGGCGCGAGAAGTCGTAGGACTCCGCGTAGGCGAGACAGGCCAGCGTCAGCGCAACCGCGGTGCCGAAAATGAGATAGCCCGAGAAGTCCGTGAGCCGTGCGGTCAGCGCGATGCCGTAATGGTTGACCAGCGCCTGCGCGCCGGTCAGCAGCACCAGGAACGTCATCAGCGTCGTCATGGAATCGCTGATCCCCAGGCTGCCGCCGAAGGCGCCGAGGAAGAAGTAGTAGGTGCCGACATTGATTGCCGCCAGCACCGTCACCAGCCCCAGCAGATTGAACCAGGCGGTCAGCCAGCCGGTGAAGCGATTGCCGAGGATCGAGCCCCAGTGGTAAAGCCCGCCGGCGGTCGGATAGGCCGAGGCGATCTGCGCCATCGCCACGCCAAACACGCCGGAAATGAACACACCGAGCGGCCAGCCGAGGCCGATCGCCGCGCCGCCCGCGCCGGACGTGGCCTGCGCGAGTGAATTAATCGCACCCGACAGAATGCAGATGATGGAAAAGGAAATGGCGAAGTTGGAGAAGTGGCTTAAGTTCCGCGCCAGTTCCTGCGCGTAGCCCATGCCGTGGAGGATGCGGGTATCGTCGTCGTGTGCGCCGGGGGCGCCAGAGTCAGGACTTGGGGTCATCGCGGTCACTCCTTTGGGGGTTAGGGGCAAGGTCAGGCTGGTGGAACGCTCCGTTGCTGTGATTCAGGACTGCGCAAGATTAAGGCCGCTGTTCGCCGCGCCCGGCAGGGCCGGCACGTCGCTGTCGTCTTTCAGTTCCACGCCGGTCAGCTGGCGGCTCAAGGCTTCGCCCATCAGCCAGCTGATCTTACGGGCGGCTTCGGCGTAACTGAGGCCTGCCGGGCGAATGTTCGACACGCAGTTGCGCTCGGCATCGTTGCGACCGCGGCGCGGATTAAACGTTAAATAAGCGCCCAGACTGTCCGGCGAACTCAAACCCGGGCGCTCGCCAATCAGGACCAGCACCAGCCGCGCGTGCAGCGCCTCGCCGATATCGTCGCCCAGCGCCACCCGCGCCTGTCGGGCAATGAGCAGCGGCGCCAGCGTCCACGCCGGATGACACAGCGGCAACAGGGCCGATAGCAGGGGCGCTGCGTGTGCCTGCGTCGCGACCGCCGACAGACCGTCGGCCAGCACGATTGCGATATCGCAGCTTGAATTGCGTGCACGCAGCCCCGTTGCTGCGTCGGGATGGAGCATGCGGCCGAGGTCAGGACGCAGCAGATAGCTCGGCCTATCGGGCGCCTGGCTGTGCACCTCGAGACAGGGCAGGCCGAGCGGCGCCAGCGCGCTGGTGAGCGCCGCCGGGTCCAGCGCCGCGTGCACTGCGTCGCGCGCCATGGCGTGCGCCAGCCCAAACTTCAGCACTTCCTCGGTCGGCAGGCTCGCGCCCACGCGGCCCAGCGCAATGCGCGCATCGGTGAAGCGCCGCAGGTCGGCCCAGGGGTTGGCTTCGATTTTGACCGGGACGCGCGTGCTCATGCGGCCTGCGTCATATCGGTCAGCGCGCGCAGCAGCGGGTCGCTGGCGTCCGGCGAGCGTAGACGTCCCGCCGGGTTGATGAGGCGCATACGCGTCAGCCAGTCCTCGAACTCCGGCGCGTGGCGCAGGGCGAAAGCCTCGCGCAAATACAGCGCATCGTGAAACGAGGTGCTCTGGTAGTTCAGCATGATGTCGTCGGCGCCCGGGATGCCCATGATGTAGGTGACGCCGGCGGCGGCGAGCAACGTCAGCAGATTGTCCATGTCGTCCTGATCGGCTTCGGCATGGTTGGTGTAGCAAACGTCGACGCCCAGCGGCGCGCCCATCAGCTTGCCGCAGAAGTGGTCTTCCAGACCCGCACGGATGATCTGCTTGCCGTCGTAGAGATATTCCGGGCCGATGAAGCCCACCACCGTATTGACCAGCAGCGGCTTGAACTCGCGCGCCACCGCATAGGCGCGGGCCTCGCAGGTTTGCTGGTCCAGGCCGTGATGCGCGTTGGCCGACAGCGCGCTGCCCTGACCGGTCTCGAAATACATCACGTTGTCGCCCAGCGTGCCGCGTTTCAGCGAGAGCGCCGCGTCGCGCGCCTCGCGCAGCATGGCGAGGTTGATCCCAAAACTGTGATTCGCCGCTTCGGTGCCGGCGACCGACTGAAAGACCAGATCGACCGGCGCGCCGAGCTCGATGGCCTTGATCTGGCTGCTGACGTGGGTCAGCACGCAGGACTGGGTCGGCACTTCGAAGCGGGAGATGACGTCATCCACCATGCGCCACAGCCGGTCGAGCACCGGCAGGCTGTCGCTGGCCGGGTTGATGCCGATGACCGCATCACCACAGCCGTAGAGCAGGCCGTCGAGGATGGAGGCCGCAATGCCCTGCACGTCGTCCGTCGGGTGATTGGGCTGTAGGCGCACCGCGAGACGCCCGGGCAGCCCAATGGTGTTGCGAAACCGCGTAATGACCCGGCATTTCCGCGCCACCAGCACCAGATCCTGATTGCGCATGAGCTTGGAGACGGCGGCGGCGATTTCGGGCGTGACCGCCGGCGCGATGCGCGAAAGTGTCTCTTCGGTGGTCGATTCGAGCAGCAGCCAGTTGCGGAAATCGCCGACCGAAAGCCCGGCGATTTCAGCAAACGCCGCGGCCGGATGCCGGTCGCAAATCAGCCGCGTGACTTCATCGGTTTCATACGGGATGAGCGGATTGGCGAAGATTTCGGCCAGCGTCACCTCGGCCAGCGCGAGTCGCGCCGCCATGCGCTCGACCGCGCTGCCCGCGCCAACGCCGGCGAGATAGTCGCCCGAGCGGGCGGGAGACGCTTTGGCGAGCAGGGATTTGAGATCGGGAAAGCGCCAGGTGTTGCCGTTGATCGTGTGCTGATAGGCCACGGGACACCCCCATTGAGTTGCGGTTGGGAACTGCGGGAACTCACTAGCGCGCTGTGCCGACGACTATGCGCCCGGCCCACCGTCATCGACAAGTAGGTGCAAGTTGAACCTTGAGGTCTGCGCGCCTAGCAGTCGATCGCCTCGGGGTGGCGCGCAATCCAGTCGAGCAGGCGCTCGGCCAGCGGCAGCGCCAGGGCCGCAAAGCGTTCGTCGGAGCGGTCGAGCAAGCCGAGCAGCGCCGGCTCGGCTTGCGCCATGCGCGCGTTCAGCGCGGCCGGCGTGGCGTCGACCCGCAGCACGCCCAGCGCGCCACGCGTTAGCCGCGCGGCGTCGGCGCAGTCGAGTTCATATAACAGGTCGACCATCAGCCCGGCGTAGCGGGCGGAGGCATTGCCGAAGAACAGCGCGTACCCGCCGTCGGCCATTTCACGCGCGAAGGCCGCGACCGCCAGCACCTTGTGTTCTGCCGGCGTCAGCGCGCGGCTGAGCGAGTGGGTTTGGAGCGCAAGCTCGAACGCCAGCATCAGGGACTCGGCCTCGTAGCGCCCCCGTAGCGCGAGCAGGGCCGCGGTGCTCTGGCCCTGCCAGCCGTCGAGAAATTCCATTCGACCCCGCGCTATACCGGGCCCTGGGTCGCGACCGCGAATCCCGCGACCCATTCGGGAATAGTGTGATAGAGCGCGACCCTGGGCGCCGGTGCCGACAGCGCCTGCATGGCGGCGGCGGTCGCGATCCAGCAGCGGATTTCGTGCCCGCCGCGTCCGCCATCGCGGGAGATTTCCTCGTCCGAGTAACGCGTCAGCGCGGCAAAATCCTGCGCCTCAAGCGCCGCCAGAAACGCCCGATCCCATGCGGGATTGAGCGGCACGCCCGTGCTGGTGCCGGCGACCTGGCGGTTGGCTTCCTCCACCACGCGCGCCTGCCGTGCCGCACGCGCCTCGGGTGATACGGTGCCGCCGGCTATCAGCCGTTCGCGCACTTCCGGCGGCGCGCCATTCAGCGCCGGCACCGGCGGGTCGTGCGAGATGCCGCCCGAACCCAGAATCAGCACGCGCTCGCCAAGCCCGCCTACAAACTCGCCCAGCGCGCGGCCCAGCGCGGCGACGCGCGCCAGCGGCGGACGGGGCGCGCCCACGCAGTTCACGAACACCGGCAGCACCGGCGGCAGACGCGCCCAGTCGAACAGGAGTTGCAGCAACTGGGTGTGGCCGTGGTCGACTTCCATCCGGTAGGACAGCGCCAAATCAACCCCGCGTGATTGCGCGAACGCAACGGCCGCTTCGGCCAGCGCCGGATTGCCGGGCAGCGGGCCGGCGGGCGTCGCCCAGTCGCCGATCGACTCGGCCACGGCGCCAATGCAGAACGCGGGCATCAGGCGGTAGAAAAAGCTGTTGAAGTGATCCGGCCCGAAGGCCAGCACCAGCGTTGGCGCAAAGGCGGTGACCTCTGCGCGCAGGCCTGCGAAACAGGCGTCAACCGCTTCGCGTACTCCCGGTGCCGGTTCCTTGAAATCTTTCAGCGGCGTGTGGGAGGCGGAGATCGCCAACGCCCTCATGGCTGCACGCCCAGAAACTCAAGGTGCATGCGGTTGAACGTGGCGGCGTCCTCAAACTGCGGCCAGTGGCCGCAATGGCGCATGAGCGCGAAGCGCGCGCCCGGAATGAGACCCGCGATCTTCTCGCCCACCGCCACGCCGGCGGTCGGGTCGTGGTCGGTCCACAGCACCAGCGTGGGCGCGCTGATAGCGGCCCACTCGGCGTCGCTCAGGTTGTTGCGCGCGCGGATTTCCGGCTCTTGCAGGCAGAGGATGTTCGGCATGGCCTCGCGCATGCCGGGCACCTGATACACCGCCTGACGGCAGGCGACGAGCTCGTCGGTGACGCTGGCCGGGTCCGCCATCAGCCATTCCAGCCGCGTGCGCACGGTCTGCCAGGTCGGCTGTTCAACCGCCGCCATGGTCAGCGTTTTGATCTTGTGCATGACCTCGGGATTCATGGTCGCGCCGCCGGTAGTGTTAAGCACCAGCCGGTCGATGCGTTCTGGATATTTCAGCGCAAAGCGCGCCGCGACCCAGCCGCCCAGCGACTCGCCCGACACATGCGCCCGCGCGCAGCCCAGCGTATCCAGCACCGCGCGCAGGTGCTCGACGTAGACGTCGATTTCGTACAGCTTGTCCGGCTTGTCGGAGTAGCCGTGCCCCACCATGTCGATGGCGTAGGTATCGAAATGCGCGGCATGCGCGAGGAGATTGCGGGTATAGGCTTCGGCGTGTCCGCTGGTGCCGTGGAGCAGAATCAGCACCGGCCGGCCGCGCGTGCCGGCGTGCAGATAGCGGGTGCGAATGCCGTCGGCCAGCAGATAGCCCTGCTCAAAACTGCCGCCGCGCAGGTCGCCCCAGAAACTGTGGTGCCGGTGCTCGCTCATAAGCTCCCCATAAAGCGCTCGAGATGATCGACGTAGTACTGCTTGCGACCATATTCCCGCTGCACGCCGGCCAGCAAGGCGCCGCGTTCGCCGGCGTAGTTCATCTCGTAGAGCTCATGACGCGCGCCGAACTCGGTGCCGCATAAATCCCAGGCCAGCTTGAAGAGCTGTGCCTTGTCTTGCCCGTTGATGTCCGCGCCGCGCAGCGAGCGCTCAAGGTCGGCGCTGATCGGCGTGTCGAACTCGTCGAGGCTGGCGGGCAGCTGGATCAGTCCGCCGCCGCCCAGCTTGCGAATCATGCCGACCAGCTTGGGATAGAACACCGGCCCCAGCGCGCGGCCCGCCTGCAGGGCGAAGAGGTCGGGATAGCACAGGCCGTTTTCCGGATCGACCGTCGCCTGTTCTTCCGCCGAGCGCGTGGTGCTGCGGATCACTTCCAGACAGGCCACCGCTTCGCCCAGCAGTTCCATGATGTCGGCGCGTGCCGCGATGCCGGCGGCTTCGGCCATTTTGACCAGCACTGCGTAGACGAAGCCAAGTTTGACTTCCAGCCGCGCGTTGGTCTGGTGGGCGGTGAGTTCGCGCATCCGGGTTTCGCGGTACATGCGATTGAGCAGGCCGATGTTCTCGTGCAGGAAGACCCGATCCCAGGGCACCAGCACCTGATCGAAGACCACCGTCGCGTCCATTTCGTCGAACTGCGAAGACAGCGGGTAGTCGTGGCGCGCGCCGGGGTGGGAGAACGAGGGACGACAGAAAGTTTTCAGTCCCTTGGTGTTCATGGGAATGGCGAACACGTTGGCGTGCGGCTCTTCGCCCGGCTGGAAGGTGGGCGGGAAGGGCCAGACCAGGATTTCGTCGGCGTAGGGCGCGGCGGTCGCGATGCGCTTGATGCCGTGCAGGACAAGGCCGTCGCTGTTGCGGTCGACTACCCGCAGGCAAATGGCCGGATCGCTTTGCTGGTGGCGCAGCTTGCCCTTGTCGAGCTGCGGGTCGAGCAGCGCGTGGGTGAGAAACAAATCGTGCCGGGCGCAGTGCTGGTAGTAGTTCACCATCGCGTCGGCGCGTTCGGGCGAAAGTTCAGCGAAGAAACCGCGTTTCGCCGCCAGCGCCGCCAGCATCACGTTCAGAAAGTCCGGGCTGCGGCCCATCATGCCGCAGGTGGATTCGGCCCACAGGCGATAGGCCTCGCGTTTCAGGCGCAGATCCTGCTGGCTGCGCGGCATCTCGAAGGCGCGGCCGATGCGTTCGCCGAGCGTCGGGCACTCAACCGTCAGCGTCTCGCGGTAGCGCGCGTCGTGCTGCAGGTCGTAGAGCCTGGCGAGCGAGGCGACCGAGGCTTTGAAGGGCTCGAACGTGGTGACGTCCGCCACGCGCTGGCCGTTGTAGTAGACCTCGCGATCGTCGCGCAGGCCTTCGATGAATTGTTGTCCGGTTCGAACCGCCATGGGGATCTCCTCGCTAGGGCGACGATCAGGTCGCCAGGGTCAAATGTATTCAGGGATTGCGCCAATGCTCGCCGCCGAATTCGGCGCGCAGGCTTGGCTGAAAACGGGTGAGCTCGAGGCCGACCAGCGGCAACACTTTCTCTACCAGCAATTCGTTGCTGCGAAGCAGGGCGTCGATCGGCGCCGGGCCGGCTGACATCCAGGGCACGATGAGGTCGGTCTGCAGGGTGTTCACCATGTGTTCGAGCTGGCGTGCAATCTGGTCCACCGTGCCGCACAGCGAGTAGCCGCGTTCGCGCACGCAGGCCGGCGTGTTGGGGATTTCGCCCGTTTCACCCGGATAGCGCAGCGCCTCGTTGAAGCCGAACCAGTCGTGCCAGCGGGTCCAGATATAGCCCAGCCCGCGTTCCATACAGGCCACCGCTTCGGCCTCGGTATCGGCCACCACGATTTCGCGGAAATGCCCCACACCTTTGCCCCAGGCCAGATCGCGCCCGGCCGCTTGCGCCGCCTGGTGATAGAGGTCGAGACAGCCTTTGGCCAGCGCCTCGATGGGCGTGAAGATGACCGGGATGACGCCCTGCTGCGCCGACCACTCGATGGTCGCCGGGCTCATGGTGAAAGGGATGTAGACCTCGATGGTCGACGGATCCTGCAGGGTGTTCGGCGCGATCCCGATGCGTTCCAGCGTGCCGTCATCGCCCACCATGCCAGGCGCCAGCGCGCGGGTCGCTGGATGGTCCCAGGCAATGCCCGGCGGCGGTAGCTGCCAGTGTTTGCCGTCGTGGCGGAACAGTGAATTGCCCCAGGCTTTGCGGATGATGTCGTAGTGCTCGACAAAGAGTTCGCGGTTGACCTTGTCGTGCTCGGCGTATTGCGGGTCGTTGGCGGTCGTCGGGTGCGCGTTCATTTTCTGGCCGATGGTCGCGACATGCCGCGCCTGATAGCCGCGCGCGAAGCCCGCCATCATGCGGCCGCCCGAGAAGTGATCGAGCATCGCCAAATCTTCGGCCAGCAGCACGGGGTTGCGTGCCGGCAAGACGTTGCCCATCTGGCCGATGCGCAGTTTTTCGGTTTGCATCGCCGCCCAGGTGCCGAGCAGCACCGGATTGTTGGAGATTTCCAGCCCTTCAAGGTGAAAGTGATGTTCGGAGAACGCCACGAAGTCGAAGCCCAGGTCGTCCAGCTGGCGCAGCAGGCGCGCGCAGTCTTTTAGCCCACGCTGGTAGTAGTTGGGATTCTGGCCCGCGTAGCCGCATTCAAACTCGGCCGGCGTGGCGCCGGCGCTGGGCAAGAGAAAAGACCCCAGTCGGATTTTCATAGGCTGCTCCCCGTGGTGCTCGCGCTTCTTTGGCGCTGATATATTAGTATGGCAATTAAATCACCCGCTCATGCAAGCACGCAAGGCAGGAGGGCAGATGGCTGGCAGCAGCGCTAATCGTTTTCCGGTACGACCGACGCGACGGGTGGCCGGCGCCAGCCAGCCGCTGGCGCAACTGGCCTACGCGCATCTGATGCAGCAGCTGCTCGAAGGCGCGCTGGCGCCGGGCGATCGGCTGTCGGTAGTGGAACTTGCCGAGCAACTCGGCTGCAGTCGAGTGCCGGTGATGGAAGCGATGAAGCGGTTGGACGCCGAAGGCTTTGTCGAAATCGTGCCGCAGGTGGGCTGCCGGGTGGCCCGGCCAGACGCCGACGAAGTGCGCGACTTTTTCGAGCTGTTTGCCGCGGTGGAAGGCTGCGTGACGCGTCTCGCTGCCGCGCGCCGCGAGGACGCCGAACTGCCGGAGTTCAAAGCACTGTGCGCGCGCCTCGACCGCGAGTTGAAGACCGCCGGCGGGCCCGAGGCCCGCGACCCGCGCTATCGCCGCTTAAACCTCGATTTCCATTCCGCCATCCACCGCCTTGCGCGCGCGCCGCTTGCGTGCTCGGTGGCCGCGGGCATGTGGGACCGCAGCGATTTTTTCATCAAGGTCGCATTTGGATCGCTGTACTTCAGTCGCCGCGTGCGGCAGGCGCATCTGGCAATCCGCCGCGCGATCATCGAGGGCAAGCCGGACGCCGCCGAGGCGGCGATCGCGGGTCAGTTGCGCGAAGTCGGCGAGGCGGTGGCAGCGCGGCTGGCCGCCGCCGGCCAGTCCTTGAGCTGAAAATCCAGGAAGGCGCGCGCCGAGCCGCGTGGGTCCTCGCGCATCGGCACGTGGCCTGTGTGATTCATCAGGCAGAGCTGGCTGTTGGGCAGCAGCCGATGCAGCACCTGCGCGCCGGAGACATGCAGCAGGCGATCCTCGTCACCCCACTGAATCAGGGTTGGCACGCTGAGGCCTTCCAGCACGCCTTCGAGCGGTGAGGCGGAGGTAAACAATTCGTCAAACAGCTTGCTGTGGAAGGTCTTGTCGCTGATCGCGCGCGCCGCCAGCGCCTTGATTACCGCGCCCGGCACGTACTGCGACTTTGCCACGCACATCGACAGCAGGCGGCGAAAATCGGCCTCGCTCTCGACCAGTAGCGGATTCTCGCCGCGCGCGAGCATCTGCTGCAGTTCGCTTTCCTCGGCCGTGCTGACCCCGGCGGGCGCCAGCAGCCATAGACTCATGACCTGCTCGGGATGACGCGCCGCGTAGTGCGCGGCGAGATAGCCGCCCATCGAATTGCCGGCCAGATGAAAGCGGTCAAGCCCGAGCGCGGCCGCGAAGGCTTCCAGCCGCGCCAGCTGGTCGTCGAGCGAGTAGCTGGCCTCGGGCCGGCGGCTGCTGTCGCCAAATCCTGGCAGATCCGGCGCGACGATCCGAAAGCGCTGGTTGAGGTGCATGGCGAGCAGCGGCCAGGCGTCGCAGTCCGCGCCAAAGCCGTGAATCAGCAGCAGCGGGTCGCCGCGCCCGCCGTCCAGATACACCAGCTCGTGGCCATCAATCGTGACTTGCCGGGTCTTGAGCCCGGCCAGCTTGCGCTGCAGGCCAATGAGCCCCCGATACACCACCTTGGGCAGGGCAAAATTGACCCCGACCAGCCCTGCCAATACCCCCGCCGCGATCGTCAGCACCATGCGCTCCGCCCCCTTGTGATGGTGGGCGAAGCCTACACGGCGTCGGTAATTTCCGGCAGTAGGAGGTGGGACGCGCAGTCTTCGCCGTGAAAGACCTGCTGCAGCGCCGGCACCAGCCGGGTCGCCACATGCGCAAGTTCGCCGGTATTCGGATTGCGGTCGTAGCGCGGAAAATCGCTGGACGTCACCAGCACCCGCAGGCGATGGCCGGCCTTGAACAGCATTGCTGTCGACCATAGGTCGATTTCGACCCGCAGCATCGCGCCGGGCTCCACCAGTTGCCGTGTTTGGCCATCGCGCAAGGACAGTCGCAGCACGCCGTCGCAGACGTTGAGCGTGCGGCCGTCGGGATGGACATCGCAGAGCTTCAGCATGAAGTCGGTGTCCCGCCCGCTGGTCGCGACGTACAGCACCGCGCGCAGCGCGCCGGTGATTTCCAGATCCGCCGCCAGCGGCGCGGAGGTGTAGGAGAGCACGTCGCGACGCGCGATCACGCTCGCCTGATTGACCGGGCCCGGGGTGTACTGGGTCGGCAGCAGCAGGGTGCCGCCGCAGGTCGGGCAGGGGTCGTTGGGGTCGTACACATAGCTGCGGGTCGGGTGGTCGACGCGCGTGCGTTCGCGCGCGAAGCTGCCCTCGCCGTTCAGATACCAGGGGGTGAGCTGCGCCCGCGCCGGCGGCCATTCCTGTTCGTCGCGCCAGCGGTTTTTGCCCTGAACGAAGATTTTGACCGGCGCCTCCGGATCGCCCGCGCCGTCCTGCTTCAGCCAGCGATCGAACCAGCGCAGCTGCAGCCGGGTGAGGTCTTCCTTGAGGTCCAGAAACAGGCCGTTGGCGCGGAAGCCGAAGTCCACCTCACCCACCACGTTGTGGAACATGGCGTGCGCCCAGGGCCCGATGATGAGCCGGCTTTCGCGCCGCGCGACTTCGCTGCCCGCGTGTTCGCGCATGGATTTGAAATGTTCCAGATCGCCCGCCAGCAGCAGGTCGTGCCAGCCGGCAATCGACAGGCTGGGGACTTTAACCTCAGCGTGACGGCCCGCCACCAGCAGGCTGCGGGTCCAGTCGTCTGGCTCGGCGTGGCGCATCATTTCGTAAAAGAACGGCACGAAGCGCTCGTCGTCCGGACGGGTCGGCGCAAAGCGTTCCAGCGGCAGCTGGCGGAGCACCTGCTCGAAATCGTCCATGTCGTCGACCAGCTGCTGGAGCAGCGGGAAAAACGCCGCCGGATCCGGGCGCGAGCGGATGAGCGCCGTCGGCCCAATCGCGCGCATGCTCCACATGGCGAGCAGCCCGATATTGAGCGCACCGCCGCGCCAGAAATGATTGCGCCAGAAGTCGCAGGGGGCGGTGGTGGGCGAGATGGCCTTCAGCGCGGCCGGCCCGCCGAGCGCGGCGAGCCACGAGGTGCCGCCCATATAGGAGAGGCCGTAGCAGCCCACCTGCCCGCTGGACCAGTCCTGCGCGGCGGCCCAGTTCACGCTGTCGTGCCCGTCCCGCTGCTCGTCCCGATAAGGAAAAAACACGTCCCCTTCCGAGGCCCAGCGCCCGCGCACGTCCTGAATCACCACCACGAAGCCGGCGGCCGCCGCGCGCACCGGGTCCAGCGTCATGGCGGTGATCGGCCACAGCTCGCGGTTGTAGGGCGTGCGCTGGAGCAGCACCGGGTAGCGCCCGGCGGCCTGCGGCCGGTAGACGTCGGCGCGCAACTGCACGCCGTCGCGCATGGGGACGGGGATGTTTTTTTCGACAATAACGCTCATAGCCGTGATTTCCTTTGCGCCGGGAGGTCGGTGGTCTGATTAGACGGCGACCGGTCGGGCCCGGCGCCGAGCAGCAGTTCCATATCGCGTCGATGCGCCTCGAGCATCGCCAGCCAGTTCTTGAGAAACGCGAGCCCGCTGTGGGTGACGGTGTACATCCGCCGCGCCGGGCCATCGCTGTTGGTGTCCCAGTCCGAGTTCACCAGCCCCAGCCGCTCCATCTGGCGCAGGGTGCGGTAGATCGAGCCCTTGTTGAAATCGCCGTAGCCGGCGTCTTCCAGCCGTTGCACGAGGTCGTAACCATAGGCCGTCCAGCCCTGGAGCAGCGCCAGCAGGTGGGCGGTCAGCATGTCGCCGCTGGGCTTGAAGCTGGGCGGGACGTCGGTCTTCGACATTATCGGGTCCTTCGATCGTGCATTGCAGCAAATTTCGTTGACACCTAGGTGCGCATCGCATATAGATGACATCGCCAGTGTGCAGTGCAACATGCTATGGCACAATCCAATCAAACTGAATCAGGGAGTTTTTCAATGACCACTGCCCAGACCCGCAAGACGGCCAAGGATGCGACCGCCCCGACGGCCGTGATTTCTGATTACCTCGACACCCTCAGCGAGCGCCACGAGAAGTTCGCCGAGACCATGAAGGAAGGCCGCGAACGCGCCCGCCGCATTTCCGAAGAACTGACCGCTGCCATGGTCGCCGGCCAGCGTGATCTGCTGGGCCTAGCTCGCCAGATCGCCGCCAACCCGACCGATGTCGCCGCCAGCAGCAAAGCCGTGATGGACGCCGCTGCCGCCGCGCAGGAACGCTCGCTTGCGCTCGGCAAGCTGGTCTACAGCGAACAGGTCGAGGTGGGCGCAGAGGTCCGCAAGTTCTGGGAAACCACGCTCGCGACCCCGCCCAGCTTCTCGCTGCCCAGCTTCAATCTGCCGAACTTTTCCCTGCCCGGCATGAACAGCTGGTTCGCCAAGGCCTGAGCTGGACTGCGATTGATCGGACCTTGTTGACCGGCGAGCCCGGGAGGAAAGGGGCTCGCAGGTTATTTCGCTGGCAATTGGCGCGGAATTTATGACTTCACGGCAAATTGATGACGACGACGCAGTGCCGCCCGAGGCGGACTACGACAATCCGTTTGCCCACGACCCTTCGGTGGTCCCGACCACCACCCCGCTGTGGCGCGAAATCGGCTGGGGGATGGACTGGATGCGCTTGCGCCTATCCCCGGTCTTCTACGGCGCGGGCCTGCCGCGCGGCCAAAACGAGCCCGTGCTGCTGATCCCGGGTTTCATGGCGGGTGACGCGCTGATGCTGGAACTGCATCGCTGGCTAAAGCGCCTCGGCTATCGCTCGTACTTATCGAACATCACCTGGAACAACGACTGCCCCGATCGCACTGCCCGCAGTCTGGCCCAGCGCGCGCAACGCATCCGGCAGGAAACCGGCATGCCCTTGCGCCTGATTGGCCACAGCCTGGGCGGCATGCTGGCCAAGAGTCTGGTGCAGGACCATCCGGAACTGATCGACCGCATCATCACGCTGGGCTCGCCGTTCCGCTCGATGGTCAAGGCCCACCCGGCGGTGGTCGGTATCTGGGACCAGCTGAAACGCGCACAGGGCGGACTGATTGGCCGCAATCTCCACGCCTCTTGCGGCACGGGCCACTGCCTGTGCGCCTTCGTGCGCAATATGCTCGACCCCAAGCCCCGCACGCAGGTGGCGCAGTTCGCGGTGTATTCGCGTAACGACGGGGTGGCCGAGTGGACGAGTTGCGTTGAGGAAGAGTCGCGCAACAACACCGAAGTGCGTTGCACGCATATCGGCATGGTTTTTCATCCCGAGGTCTACCGGGCGATTGCCCGACGCCTCGCCCAGCCGCTGGCCGGCGCGCGCCAGTCCACAGCCGGAACGCAGGAACGTTCCCCTGGAGCACACACATGAGTGACGACAAAGAACTGAATCCGGTGCGCCTGTGGCGCGAGTGGTTCGTGAAGTCGGAAAAGGCCTGGAGTCAGGCGATGACCGACATGATGGGCGACGAGCGCTTCTCGAAAGGCATGGGCCGCTACATGCAGGAGGCGCTGCATACGCATCGGATGTTCAGCGAATCCATGGCGCAGTATCTGGCCAACCTGAACCTGCCGTCGCGCCAGGACATTCTCGATCTGAGCGACCGCATGGGGCAGGTCGAAGACGCGCTCGCCGCCGTGCAGGTCGAACTGCGCGAACTGCGCACGCGGATTGCGCAAGGCGTCAGCGCCGCACCGGCCAGCAGCGAACGACCCAAGCCCGCCCGTACCAAGCGTCCGCCGGAGATCAGCTGAGATGGCCAGTAGACGCGCGCCGGCGGCGCGACCTCCCGCCGCACCGGAGATTCCGCAAGAGGAAATCGACCGTCAGGTCCAGCGGGCTGTCGAACGCACGCTGGCGCGCAACATCCCCGGCCTGCGGATGCCCGCGCCAGATCTGGATCTGGACGTCGGCCAGACGCCGAAAGAGCTGGTCTACGCGCGCGACACGCTGCGCCTCTACCACTACAAGCCGATGCTGGACGAGATCTACCGCGTACCGCTGCTGGTGATCATGTCGCCCGTCGCGAAGGGCTACATTCTCGACCTCGCGCCCGGCCAAAGTCTGATCGAGTACCTCGTGCTGCAAGGCTACGACGTCTACATGGTCGACTGGATCGCGCCGCGGCGCGAACACGCGGCACTGGGCATTGAAGCCTTCGTCAGCGGCATGATTGACGAAGCAATCGAGCGCGTCGCGGCAGATGCCGGCGAGCGCGAACTGACGCTGGTCGGCTACTGCATGGGCGGCCTGCTGAGCTGTCTGCACGCCGCGCTGAATCCAAACAGCGGGCTCAAGAATCTGGTGTGCTTCACCACGCCCATCAATGCCGACGGCATGACGCTCTACAAGCAGTGGGTGAACTCGCGCGCGTTTGATATTGATCGACTGGTCGAAGAACTGGGCGTCATTCCCGGCGAAATGATCAACGCCTCCATTCAGGCGCTGCGACCGTTCCAGCGCAGCGCCAACCAGCTGCAGTTGCTGAATAACGTCGACAACGATGCCTTTGTGAAAGCAAACCTGCGCTTCGATCGCTGGGCCGCCGATCAGCTGCCCCTGCCGGGCGAACTGATGCGCGAGTTCGTGCGCGAATTCCTGCGTGGAAACAAGCTCATCACCGGCGATTTCCATGTGGGTGACAACGTGGTCGATCTGGGTAAAATCCGGGTGCCCTTCCTGCACGTTGCGGCCGAATATGACCACATCGTGCCGACCGCTGCGTCCCGCGATCTGATTGGTCTCGTCGGCAGCAAGGACAAGCAGGAAATCGTAGTAAAAGGCGGACACGTCAGTCTGGTAGCCGGCGGCAATGCGGTCTATCGGCTGTGGCCGCAACTTGATCGCTGGCTGGCGCCGCGTTCGGTTTAGCGCTCGCGCTCCCGGTGCCCGCCTCTATTTTTTATTTCGACAGTTCCAGGAGATCCCCCCTCATGTCGAACGCCCGCGTCGCCGAGGCATGGAAGCATTACCCCCTGCACACCAAACTGCAGGGCAAACCCTTTACCTTGCGTCCGATGACGCTGGACGACGGCGACGCCTTGCGCGCGTTCGCCATGGAGCTGCCGCCGCACGACCTGCTCTTCATGCGCCGGGACATCACCAAGCCCGAAGGCATTGGGCGCTGGCTCGATGCGGTCCGGCGCGGCGCGATGTACACCGTGTTATGCGAAGACGCCCACGGGATTGCCGGCTATTCGTCGCTCCATCTGACCGAACTCGATTGGTCACAACATGTGGCGGATCTGCGGGTCGCAAGCGCGCACCGCGCGCGAGGGCTGGGACTTGGTCGGCTGCTAACCCGTGAAGCGTTCAACATGGCGCTCGCGCTCGGCATCGAGAAAGTCGAAGCCCGCATGACCACCGACCAACAGGGCGCGCGCGCGCTGTTTCAGGAACTCGGTTTTCAGCCCGAGGCCTTGCTGAAAGACGAAGTGAAAGACCGCGACGGCGAATATCACGACCTGCTTATCATGGCCTGCAATGTGGAGAGCTTTCTCGCCCAGCGCCGCGCCTTCGGCGTTAGCGGCTAATCAGGCTTACGCCCCGCGCCTGCTAAATCTGGCAGGCGCGTTTGATCCAATCGCCCAACGCAGTAGCGGGCATCGCGCCTGACTGACGCGCGATTTCCTGTCCGCCGCGAAACACGATCAGCGTCGGGATACTCCGAATGCCGTAGCGTCCCGCAACGGCTTGGGCCTCGTCGGTGTTGATCTTCGCCAGTCGCACCGCGGGTTCCAGCGCGGCGGCGGTCTGCTCGAAAGCGGGCGCCATCGAGCGGCACGGGCCGCACCAGGGCGCCCAGAAGTCGACCACCAGCGGAATATCGCTATTGCTGACGTGGCGCGCGAAGCGCGCGTCGTCCAGCGCTACCGGATGTCCCGTAAACAGCGCCTCATGGCAGGCCCCGCAGTTGGGGGCCTCGGCCAGTCGCGCGGTAGGCAGGCGGTTGGTCCGGTCGCAGTGTGGGCAGACGATGTGCAGGGTGTCGCTCATGGGGAATCTCTTCAGGGTCTAGTGCAGAGATGGTGGGCGTGCGCGCGCATTTCAAGTCGTGGCCCGCGCGCAGGCAAAAAAAAACGAGATGCCCGGTTAAGGCATCTCGTTGTCAGTCTCACTAGGAGGGTCGTTGTTGTCGTTCTTTAGCCCTGAAACTTCGGCATCACTTCCTTCGCGAACAGACTCATGCTGGCGCGAATGTGGTGAGGCGCGAGACCGGGCAGGGCGGTAGCACACACCATGTGGGTGAGGCGACCGGCCTTGGTGTAGGCGTCGATCATTTCGACGGCGTCCTTCGGCGTGCCGACGATGGCGTCCTCGCCGAAGAAGCTGAAGGCTTGCTTGCTGATCATTTCGTCCACGCTCGGAATGCCCTCACCGGCCTTTTCATCGCCCGGCTGGTCGCCCGCTTCGGCGAACCACTTCGCATACTGCGTGGCCATGAAGTGCAGCGGCTTCGCCGCCAGTTCCCAGGCCTGCTCGCGGCTGGGTGCCACGTACACCGCACGCAGCTGCGCGATGTTGAAGTTGCGCGGGTCACGGCCGAATTTGCGCAGGTTCTCGTCGTAGATCTTGTCCATCGCGCTCGGGCCCACGGCCTGAAAGTGGAAGCCCATGCGCGCGGCGCGCTCAATGGCCTTCGGCGCGATCGCGCCCATCCACATCGGCGGATGCGGACGCTGCAGCGCCGGCGGCACGATCTGGATGTTCTTCAGCTTGGTGAACTTGCCGTCGATCGTGACCGACTCGCCGGACAGCAGGCGCTGCACGATTTCCGCGCTTTCGGTCATGCGTGCGCCGCGAGTGGCAGCGGGAATGCCCTGATCGTCGAATTCAGCCGGACGGTAGCCAAGGCCCACGCCGAGCTCGAACCGACCGTTGGAGATGAGGTCGACTGTGGCGGTGTCTTCGGCCAGACGAACCGGGTTGTGCAGCGGCAGCAGCACGAGGAAGGTGCCGATGCGGATGCGGGTGGTGCGGGCTGCGACGGCGCCGGCGATGGGCAGCAGCGAAGGCGAGTAGCCGTCGTCCACAAAATGGTGTTCGGTCAGCCAGGCGTCGTCGAAGCCCATGGCTTCGGAGTCGGCGATCAGGTCAAGGTGCGTGCGGTAAAGCTGTTCCCAGGGCACGCGGGCAAATTCGGGATTGCGGAACGGCCAGAGGATGCCGAAACGAAGACTCATCTGTATCTCCCTACAGTCGGATTGGGCAATTGGTACGGTTCAGGGGCTTCGGACGTTACACTCGCATCAGAAAGACGGCAAGCAAGCCCGCGCACCAGCGCGCCGCAGCATGACCTGCCGAAGTGGGCCACCATCCCGATGCTCGGCTATCGACATATCTTCCACGCCGGCAATCACGCCGACGTCCTCAAGCATGCGGTGCTCACGCTGTGTCTGCGCGCGCTGCTCCGCAAAGAGAAGCCTTTCGTTTACATCGACACCCATGCCGGGGCGGGTCGCTATGACCTCGCTGACGCACGCGCCGGGCGCACGGGCGAGTTTCTGGGCGGCATTGCGCGCTGGTGGGAGGCGAATCCCGCCGGGCCCGGGCTTGAGCCGTTGCTGGAAATCGTGCGCGCGGAAAACCCCGACGGCGTGCTGCGCCACTATCCGGGTTCGCCGGCCATTGCCCACCGGATGCTGCGACCCGAAGACCGCATGGTGTTGTTTGAACTCCATCCGTCGGACCATCAGGAACTCGCCGGGCGCTTCGGCCACGGGCCTGGCCTGAAGGTCGAGCAGGTCGATGCTTTCGAGCGCCTGAAGGCCTTTGTCCCACCGCAGGAGCGACGGGGACTGGTGCTGATTGACCCGCCCTACGAACTCAAGAGCGATTACGCCAAAGTGGTCGAACTGCTGGTCGATGCGCATCGGCGCTGGGCCACCGGGGTATACCTGCTGTGGTTCCCGGTGCTCTCACGCCTCGCCGCGCAGCGGCTGATCGAGCGGCTGGCAGGCACCGGCATTCCGCGCCAGCTGTGCATCCAGTACTTACCGCATGCCGGAGAGGACGAGAGCAATCTGCTGGGCTCGGGGATGTTGGTCATCAACCCGCCCTTCAAACTCGACGCCGCGCTAGGCGAACTCGCCAGCACGCTGGCCGAGGGGGTTCCCGGGCGTGCCCGGGTGCTGTGGAGCGTGCCAGAATAGGCCGCCACCCCGCGCTAGCGCGCGCACAACGAGAATTCAGATGGACGACTTCTCAGAAAAATCGGCAGAACCCGCGCTCGATGCGGCGGTTTCGCTGGAGCAAATCCGCCATGTCCTGACGACTGGCACCACCGGCGCGGTCGCAGCGGTGATGGGCGCGGCGCTGTATGCGGGCGTGGTGGCGCCTTTCCAACCGGGACTGCTGCTGTGGGGCTGGGTGGGCGTGGCGGCTGCTTTGGGCGCCCTGCGCGTTAGTCTGGCCTTGTGGATGCGCGATCCCGTACGGCGGCCCACCAGCCCGGGCCGCTGGCCGCTGTTCTGTATCCTGCTTGGCGGGCTGTCCGGATCTGTCTGGGGTTTCGCGGCATTCTTCCTGCTGCCCGATGCACCCACCGACGTCATGTTCCTTGTCGCCTGCCTGTTGACCGGCATGCCCACCGGGGCGATGGCCAGTCTGGGCAATTATTTTCCCGGCTATGCGGCGTACATCGTGACGTCGGTGTTGCCGTTTGCGCTCGCCCAGGCGCTGCAGCAGGACCTGCATCCGGTCCTCACGGGCCTCGCCTGCTTCTTCTTTGCCTGCTTTCTGCTCCGCATGAGCTTTATTACCAGTCAAAGCCTGCGCGCGGCGATTGCGGACCGGCTCAAGCTGGAAAAAGTCACTCGCTCCCTGCTGGCGGCCCGCGATTCGGCCGACAGCGCCAACCGCGCCAAGTCCAGTTTTCTGGCCAATATGAGCCACGAAATTCGCACGCCGCTGAACGCAGTGGTTGGCATCAGCGAGCTCATGCAGGACGTGGGCGATAACCCCCGAACCGTGTCCTACGCGGCCACCATCCGCAAATCGGCGCTGTCTTTGCTGGGCATCATCAACGACGTGCTCGACCTCAGCCGCATCGAAGCCGGCGGCATGAGCCTGCGCAAGGAGCGCTGCGAGATCGGCACCCTGGTGCGCGACCTGATGGACATGTTTCAGCCGGTGGCAGAGGGCAAACAGCTCACCCTGCAGCTCGAGCTGGCCGCTGACCTGCCCCCCGCGCTGCGTGCCGACACGGTGCGGGTGCGGCAGATTCTGGTGAACCTGTTGGGCAATGCCGTCAAGTTCACCTCGACCGGCGGGGTGTGGTTGGGGGTCAGCCGCGATCAGGCGCCCGACGGCACGCCGCAACTGGTGCTGCTGGTCAAGGACACCGGCATCGGCATCCGGCGCGATGCCCTGCAGGAGCTCTTCAAGCCCTTCGTGCGGGTCCATGACAGGGACCTGCCAGGCCAGACCGGCACGGGGCTAGGACTGAGCATCACCGCCGAGCTGGTTCGGCTGATGGGCGGCACCATTACCGTTGAAAGCACGCTCGGTCGGGGCTCGAGCTTCGAAGTCAGGCTGCCGCTGGAAGAGGACCTCTCGCCGGCCGTGGCCACCCGGCGTGCGGTGGCGCAGGACAGCGGGCGTGTGCGCGGTCGCCGACGGGTGCTGCTGGTCGAAGACAACCCCGTCAACCAGCTGGTCGCCACAGAATTACTGATCTCGCTGGGCTGCGAGGTGATAACCGCCGATTCAGGCGCCGACGGTCTGCGTGCCATGAACGACGGCAGCTTCGATCTGGTGCTGATGGACTGTCAGATGCCGGTGATGGACGGCTTCGAGGCGACCCGCCGCTGGCGGGCACACGAACAGCAAATGGGCGTGCATCGCCTGCCGGTGGTGGCCCTGACCGCCAACGCCATTACCGGCGACCGCGAACTCTGCATCGCCGCCGGTATGGATGACTACCTCACCAAGCCCGTGTCGCGTGAGCAACTGGAAGACGTGCTGCAGGCTTTTCTGGGCGCGCCCGCCGACGCCGGCGCCTGAGCCCCTTGCGCATGACGCGGCCCCGCCGCGTCATGCCTTGACCGCTTACAGCCCCAGTCGCGGCTTCAGCCAGGCCGCCATGCGCGCCACCGCCAGATCGGCTTGCGGCAGGTTGCCGGCGCAGATCTGGAAGATGTGCTGCATCTCCGGATAAATCTCGAGCTTCACCTCCACCCCGGCGTCCAGCGCCTGATGCGCCAGTCGGATGGAATCGTCCAGCAGGGTTTCCTCATCACCCACCTGAATGTAGAGCGGCGCAATGCCCTGCAGGTCGGCGTGCAGCGGCGAGGCGTAGCCATCGCGCGGCTTACCCCCCAGAAACAGCTGGGCAATTTGTTTCAGGCCGGCTTCGGAGACGCATTTGTCGACCGCCGCGCGGGTTTGCATGCTGGCGCCGCTGCCGTCCATGTCGGTCCAGGGCGAGATGGGCACCGCGCCGGCCGGCTGCGGCAGCCCTTCATCGCGGGCCTTCAACAGGGTCGCAATCACCAGCCCGCCGCCGGCCGAGTCGCCGGACAGCGCGATGTGCTGCGGTTTGATGCCCTGATCCAGCAGCCAGCGGTAGCTCGCCAGCGCGTCGACCACCGGGGCCGGGTGCGGGTGTTCGGGCGCCAGCCGGTAGTCCACAACCAGCGCGCGGCAGCCGATGGCCTTGGCAATGTGGCCCGCCAGCCGGCGATGGCTCTCTGCCGAGCAGAAGACATAACCGCCGCCGTGGGTGTACTGCAGAACGCGATCGATGGCGCAACCGGCGGGCGTCAGCATCAGGCCCGGCACACCGTTGGCGCTCACGGCTTCGCAGGCGACGCCTTCGGGTTCGGTGGTCATCTCGCGGAACCCTTCCGAATCCTTCCGCATGTCGGCCAGCGTCGCGTTGGGGTTGCTCAGGACTTTCTCGTTGAACTGACGGTAGGCGTCGCGCAGGTCCTGCGCGGTACGAATGCTCATGGCTCTCCTCCTCTGCCGGCCTTGCGACCAGTGGTTTTTTTAAGGCGTAACGAACGAAGCGGACGGGATCGACCGGGCGCGTCTGGCCGGATGATATCGGAGGCCTCCGGGGCGATGAAGCGCCGGTTATGATGCGGCAGACCCTGATCCTCGACCCGGTTTGAAAGGAATTTCCCGTCGCCCGTAAAAATGCCCGCGCCGAGCGCCCCGTCTCGCGCGATCTGCGCAAGCTCTCCCTGATCTGGCGCTTCGTACGCCCCTACCGGCAGCGGATATTGGCCGCCGCGGTGGCGCTGGTGGTGGCGGCTGGCAGCGTGCTGGCAATCGGTCAGGGCTTGAAGCTGGTCATCGACCGCGGCATCGCGGCGGGTAATCCCGGCATGTTGAACGAGGCGCTGGTCGGCCTGCTGGCGGTGATTGTGATCATGTCCGGCGCGACCTTCGGCCGGTTTTATCTCGTCACCTGGCTGGGCGAACGGGTGACGGCGGACCTGCGGCGCGCGGTGTTTGAGCACATCCTCAAACTCTCGCCGGCGTTTTTTGAAGTCACCCGCACCGGCGAAGTCATTTCCCGCCTGACCAACGACACCAGCCTGCTGGAGACGGTGGTCGGGTCTTCGGCGTCCTTCGCGCTGCGTAATTTCCTGCTGATGATTGGCGCCTTCGTGCTGCTGGCCCATACCTCGCCGCGCCTGACCGTGCTGGTGCTGATCGGCGTGCCCGTGGTGTTTCTGCCGATCATCATCGCCGGCCGGCGCGTGCGCCGACTCTCGCGCGCCAGCCAGGATCGGCTGGCCGAAGTCGCCGCCTACATCGATGAGACTTTCCACGAAATCCGCACCGTGCAGGCCTATGTGCACGAGCCCGTCGACCGCGCGGGGTTTGGCGAGCGGGTGGAAAGCCAGTTCGATACCGCGCGCCAGCGCATCCTGGTGCGGGCGGTGATGGTCGCCAGCGTGATCTTCCTGGCCTTCGGCGCGATCGGCGTCATCCTGTGGGTGGGCGGTAACGATGTGGTCGCCGGACGCCTGTCGCCCGGCAGCCTGTCGGCCTTCGTGTTCTATGCGGTGCTCGCCGCTGGCGCGGTCGGCGCGATCGCCGAAGTCATGGGCGAGTTGCAGCGCGCCGCCGGTGCGGCCGAGCGTTTGCTGGAACTCCTCGCCACCGAGCCGCAGATCTCCCCGCCGGCCGACCCGCTGCCGCTGGCGCAGCCGGCGCGCGGGGCGGTCAGCTTTGAGCAGGTCGACTTCGCCTACCCGACGCGGCCCGAGACCCTCGCCCTCAAGGGCTTCACGCTCAGCGTACGCCCGGGCGAAAAGCTCGCGCTGGTAGGCCCCTCGGGTGCCGGCAAGACCACCATTTTTCAGCTGCTTTTACGCTATTACGACCCGCAGGCCGGGGAGATCCGGTTCGACGGCGTGCCCACGCGCGCGCTCAATCCGCCCGACCTGCGCGGCGCGATCGCGCTGGTTGCGCAGGACCCTGTGATTTTTGCGACCACGGTGGCGAATAACGTGCGCTACGGTCGACCCGAGGCCAGCGATGCCGAGGTCGAGGCCGCCTGTCGCGCGGCCTACGCCTGGGAGTTCATCGAGCGTTTGCCGCAGGGACTTGCCACCCCGCTGGGGGAGCGCGGCGTGCAACTCTCGGGCGGCCAGCGCCAGCGCCTGTCGATTGCCCGCGCGGTGCTGGCCGACCGCCCGCTGCTGTTGCTGGATGAGGCGACCAGCGCGCTGGATGCGGAATCCGAGCGTCTGGTGCAGCAGGCGCTGAACGACCTCATGGCCCAGCACACCACGCTCATCATCGCCCACCGGCTGGCGACCGTGCAGAACGCCGACCGGATTGCGGTGATGGAGCACGGACAGCTGGTCGAAATCGGTACGCATCAGGAATTGCTGGCGCAGAACGGCCTGTACGCGCGCCTTGCGGCGCTGCAGTTCACGGCCTGAGCGCGGCTGACAAGTCTCGCGCCGGTCTTTTATGCTGGGGCTGCGCTGAGCGCCTCGTGCGCCGCGCTTCCAACAACGACAACACGGGGAGAACACGATGGATTTTGGATTTGTCTTCATGGGGTCCTGTCAGGTCACGCCGCAGGTCAAGCACGCCGAAGACCGTGGCTACTCGCACGGCTGGCTGTACGACTCGCAGATGCTGGGCAGTGAGGTGTATGCCTCGCTTGCGCTGTGCGCCGCCGGCACCAAAAAAATCATCCTCGGGCCGGGCGTGACCAATCCCAAGTCGCGCATTGCGCCGCTGACCGCCTGCGGCATGGCGACCATCAACCAGATCGCCCCGGGCCGCGCGGTGCTGGGCATCGGCACCGGCAACACCACCCGCCGTACGCTTGGCATGCCGGCGGCCAAGCTCGAAGAACTGCGCGAACACATCGAAGTCTGTCAGGGCCTGTTCAAGGACGAGGTGACGGATTATTCGGAAGGCGACCGGCACCGGAAGATCAAATTCCTCAATCCCGACATGGGCTACATCAACCTCAAGGACCAGATCCCGGTCTACATCGCCGCCAGCGGGCCCAAAGTGGCGCAGCTGGCGGGTGAGATCGCCGACGGCGTGATCCTGTTCGGCGCGGTGCATCCGTCGATCGTGAAGTGGATGGTCGACAACGTGAAAATTGGCGCGGCGCGCGCCGGGCGCGATCCGGACAAGATCTACATCCTGTCGATGACGGCCTTCTATCTCACCAAGACCGAGAAGGACATTGAAACCCGCGAAGTGCGCGAAGCGGTGGGTCCGATGGTCGCCTCCAGCAGCAACATCTTTGCGCTGTCCACGCATCACGACCCGAACCTGCTGCCGGCCGACCTGCGCGACGAAATGGTGAACTTCACCAACGTCTACAAGGATCCGGAAGCGCCGGTCGAAACGCGGCACCTGAAGCTCTACAGCGGTTATCTGCAAAAACTGCGGCCGGAGCACGAGGCGCTGATGACCGAGAAAATCATGCGCGCGACGACGCTGGTGGGCACCAAGGATCAGGTCATCGATTCCATCCGTCAGATGCAGGCCGCCGGCGTGCATCAGGTGGCGGTCCAGCCGATCCTCGATACCGACGCCACCATCGACCAGTTCGCCGACGAGATCATGCCGGCGTTCCGTTAGCCGTTATCGCGGCCGGTCGGTACTCCGTGTAGGAGCGGCCGGTCGGCCGCGATAGGGGCCGAGATTTGCGCCGGCGATTATCGCGGCGCACGCGCCGCTCCTACAGGCGAGGCGGTCGGCCGCGATTGGATTTGGTGAATGCGCCGGGGGGTATCGCGGCGCACAGGCGGCCCCGATCGCCCCCGGGCATGAAGCTGGCCGAACGCCTCCTCACGCGCGCGGCGGGTTGTACTCAAACTTCGGCAGCGCCGGATCCAGCGTCAGCCAGGGCTGCGCGGTGGCACACCACAGCTGCACCTGCGGTGCGAGGCCGGACACATCGTCCAGCGTGCCTGCCTTCAGGAAAGCCACGCCGGGCATGGCATCGACCAGCGAATAGAGCGGCGAACCACAGTCGCCGCAGAAGTGTCGCTGCACGCTGCCGCCGCTGATGCCGTGGGTCTCAAACACCTTGGGCGAGCCGGTGACCTGTAGCGCCGGCAAGGCCACGCCCTGAATGATCGAAAACGACGTGCCGGTCTGTTTTTGACAGTCGCGGCAGTGGCACACGCCGGTCATGATCGGTGCGCCCTCGTAGTGGTATTGCACCTTGCCGCACAGGCAGCTGCCGGTGGTTTGAGTCATGGAGATCTCCTTCTCGAAGTGCGTGATGAAAAAGATGCAGCCCGAAGGCTTGGGCTATATTCCCCGACTCGCCCCTTGGAGTCACGGAGGCAGACATGGTCCAGCGGTTTAATCCCGCGGCGCTCACGGTGGGGATCATCGGCGGCTCGATCGTCGGTTGCACGCTTGCCGCGGAGCTGGCGCGGCTCGGCTGCACGGTGCGCCTTTTCGAGCGTTCGGGTGAGGCGCTGAAGGATCGCGGGGCGGGCATCGGCGTGCCGGAATCAGTGATGGCCACGTTCGCCACGCAGGGCCTGATCGACGCCTCGCTGCCGCACTTTCCGGCGCCGGCTTTTCTGCGGATCTGGAAAACCCCGGCGGCGCCGCGCTTTGGCCGGCTGGCCTGGACGCAGCCGGCCAAACTCGCCGCGCTCAACTGGGGCGCCCTGTATCGCAACCTGCGGGCGCGGGTGCCGCCCGGGGTTTATCAGACCCGTCAGCAGGTGGTGGCGCTGACCGAGTCCGTGCCCGGCGAGGTGCTGCTCGATTTCGCCGACGGCCATCAGGAGACCTTTGATCTGGTGATCTGCGCCGACGGTTACGCCTCGCTCGGCCGCCAGACCTTGTTTCCCGAGGTGCAGCTCAACTATGCCGGCTACGTGCTGTGGCGAGGCAGCCTGCCGGAAGCGGCGCTCGATGAATCTCCCCCGCTCGAAGTCGGCATCCGCGCGGTGGGTTACCCGGGCGGCCACGGCATTTTCTACTTCGTGCCCGGCGCGGATGATTCCATCCGTTCCGGCGAGCGGCTGGTGAACTGGGGCGTGTATGTGCAGATCCCGGCCGCGGAACTCCCCGCCTTCATGACCGACCGCGAGGGCCGCCGGCACGAGGCTTCCCTGCCACCCGGCATGATGCCCGACGCTACCGAGCGCGCGCTGAAAGACCGCCTGGCCCAGCACTTTCCCGATTACTACACGCGCATTCTGGCAAGCAGCCAGCAGACCTACGCCTACGCCATTTTTGACTGTCAGGTGCCGGGCTATCGACGCGGACGCATATGTCTCGCCGGCGACGCCGGGGCCTACGCCCGACCGCACACCGGCGCGGGCGCCTTGAAGGGCATCGCCGACGCCGTGGCGCTGGGCAAGGCGCTGACGGCGGCCACCGATCTGGATGAGGCGCTCGGCCAGTGGGACGCCGAGCGCACTGCGGCCAACAACGAACTCGTGCGCTTCGGCAACCAGTTGGGCGCCGCCTTCGTGACGAATATTCCGGACTGGTCAACGATGGATGCCGCCGCGATGGAAGCCTGGTTCAGCGCGGCGGTCACCATTCCCTCCGAGTACCTGCTGGCCCGCGCCTGAAACGCGCTGGCGCGAACCGCCGGCAGCTGGGCTTTCCTCGCCCACCAGCAAGTCTCCCCGGGCTTTTGCGCACCCGGGGACGTGACGTTCAAACCACCTCGAAGCCGGCGTAATCCTGCTGCTTCACCTCGGCGCAGGCCGCCATGTAGGCGGGCAGGCCGCCGATGTAGGACAGCAGCCGGTTCTGCTTGCCCTCGATGTTGCTGCCCGTGTACCAGGATTTGGTTTTGGCGATCAGGGTCTGATTCGCCAACTCGTCGTGATGGGCCAGCCAGCGCTGCTCGGCGTCAGGCGTCGGCTCGATCGTGGTCCGGCCATGGGTATGCAGGTACTCGATGCACTCCGTGATCCATTGCACCTGATGCTGCAGGCAGCTTGGCGCATTGCAAAAGGCCGCGATCGGCGCATAGGGCGCGCTGGTCGTGAACAGATTCGGATAGCCGTGAATCTGCAGCCCCATGGTCGTGCGCACTTCCTTTTTCCATTCCTCGCGCAGCGACACGCCGTTGCGGCCCCGGATATCAATGGCGGTCAAGCCGCCGGTGCCCGCATCGAACCCGGTGGCGAGAATGATCACATCCAGCGCAATCTCGCCGGCGGTGGTGCGGATGCCATTCGGCGTGATGCATTCAATCGGCGTGGCACGCAGGTCGACCAGCTCGACATTGGGCTGGTTAAAAGCATCGAAGTAGCCGTTTTCCAGCGGGACCCGCTTGGTGCCGAACCCGTGGTCCTGCGGAATGAGTTTCTCGGCCAGCGCCGGGTCGTGGATGCGGGCGCGGATTTTCTCGCGCACGAAGGCCGAGACCTCTTCGCTCGCCGCCGGATCGAAAAAGATCTCCATGAAGCCGCTGACCCAGAGTTTGAGCGAGCCGTCCGCCCAGAGCGTTTCCATGATCTCCCGCCGCTCCGCCGGCGGCACGTCGAAGAACGCCCGGGTCTGACCCGGTTGATCAAAGCCGACGAAGTTGGTCCAGATCGCCTCGCGCGTGTGCGGATAGCGGGCGCGCATCGCGGCCCGGTCGGCGTCGTTATAGCGCGGGTTGCCCATGGGCACGGCGTAGTTTGGCGAGCGCTGGAACACCGTCAGCGAGGCCACCTCCGGCGCGATGGTCTGCACCACCTGGATGCCCGTGGCGCCGGTACCGATCACACCCACCCGCTTGCCTTTCAGATCGAGGCCTTCGCGCGGCCACCGTGCGGTATGCACCAGACGCCCCGCAAAGGTCTCGTGTCCCTTGAAAGGCGGCACCAGCGGCGCGCTCAACGGCCCCAGCGCGGTGACGATGAAGCGGCTTTGGAACGTCTCGCCGGTATTGGTGGTCAGCGTCCAGCAGTGCGCCGAATCGTCCCAGGTGGCGCCGTCAACCCGCGTGTTGAAACGGATGTCCTTGCGCAGGTCAAAGCGGTCGGCGACGTAGTTCAGGTAGCGCTCGGTCTCTGCCTGATCCGGATAGCGCTGCTGCCAGTCCCATTCGTCGAGCAGTTCGTCAGAAAACCAGTACTGATAAATGTGCGAAGGCGAATCCGTGCGCGCGCCCGGGTAGCAGTTCCAATACCAGGTGCCCCCGACGTTTGAGGCCGCGTCGACGACCTGCACGCGCAGGCCCAGTTTGCGCAAGGACCAGAGCTGGTAGAGACCGGTGAAGCCGGCACCGATGATGACGGCGTCCAGCGGCTGTGTGTGGGCGGTGAGGTTGTCCAAGGGGAGCTCCAGCGCATTGATTAGGGTGACGCCGAGACTAGCCCCGCGCACCGCCAACGACTTGTCATCATGCGCAAGCCAGATAGCATTACGCGCAACTCTTGCGGTCGCGACTGGAATACCCCATGGCCGGGCCTTTGGTACGAAGTTCAATCCTCACGGGCGCCAGCGAGTTGCTCCGTGCCCACGGCGCGCGCCCCGCCCCGCTGGCAACGCGGGCCGGGCTGCCGGCCGCGGCGCTGCGTGATCCGGACCTGCTGGTGCCTGGTCGCGCCGTGCTGCATTTCTTCGAGGTTGCCGCAGAGGCCTGCCAGCTGCGGACCTGGGGCCTGAGAATGGCCGAAGGCGCGCGCCTCGCCACCATGCTGGGGCCGCTCTGGATCCTGCTGCGGAATGCCCGGACGGTGGGCCAACTGTGTGAGGAGCTGGCGAACAACTTCGACCTGTACACCCACGCGGCGATGGTCAGCGTTGAGCGCGTGACGCCGTGGACGCTGCTGAGCTGGACCAGCACCACCGCCCAGCACGTCAGCGAAGTGCAGATGGCCGAATTCGCGCTCAGCGTGATCGCCGGTGAACTGCGCAGCCACCTGCATCGGCACTGGATGCCAACGGCGGTCCTGTTCCGCCATGCGAAGCCCAAGGGTTCGCTGGCCCTGTACCGGGCCGCCTTTGGCGATGATCTGCGCTTCAATCAGGACCGGAACGCGCTGCTGCTGGACGCCGCCACGCTGGAGACCCCGATCCAGTCCCGCAGCGCCGCCGCGCGGGCCCTGGCCAGTCGCCTGATCCTGCTGGAGTCCGGGCGCCGCAAACGGCAGGTTGCGCGCGATGTGGAAGCCGTCGTGCGTTCGCTGATTCCCTATGCGCCCTGCACCGTCAGCGAGGTGAGTCGCGCGCTCAACTTGGCGCCCCGCACCTTGCAGCTGAGGCTCGCGGAAGAACGCACCAGCTTCACGCAGATCCACGATGCCGTGCGCGCCGATCTGGCCGTCAAATATCTCCGGCATTCGGCGCTCAGCGCGGCGCAGATTTCCGAAATTCTGGGCTACGCCACCCCAACCTCATTCAGCCGCTCGTTCCGTCGCTGGCACGGGCAGAGCCTGCGCCAGCAGCGCGGCCGCACGCCTGATCCATAACGGTCGGGTGGCGCACGGCCGACGGCGCTCGCGAACGCGGCTTAGGCCTTCTGACCCTGCGCAGCGTAGTCGTCGAACTGCTGGCGCAGCAGTTTCTTGTCGAATTTGCCGACGCCGGTCTTGGGCAGGGCTTCAATGAAAATGAAGTCGTCCGGCAACCACCATTTGGCAATACCGTGTTCGGTCAGATGCTGGCGCAGCGCGGCGTCGTCCGGGCGCGGCGCAGTCGCATCGGCGACCAGAAATGCCACCGGTCGTTCGATCCATTTGTCGTGCGGCTTGCCGACCACGGTCGCTTCGCGCACGCCGGCATGCGCCATCAGCGCGTTTTCCAGATCGACCGATGAAATCCATTCGCCGCCCGACTTGATGAGATCTTTCGCGCGGTCGACCAGTTTCATCACGCCGTCGTCGTTCACGCTCGCGATATCGCCGGACAGCCACCAGCCCTCAACGAAGCTCTCCTTGCTGCGGGGTTCGTTGATGTAGGTGGTCGCAATCCACGGGCCGCGCACGCGCACTTCGCCAATGGCGCGGTCGTCCCAGGGGATCTGCTCGCCGTCGTCATTCAGCACACGCAACTCAACGCCCGGCACCGGGATGCCCTGACGCACGCGAATCGCAATTTCATCGTCCAGCCCCAGCGCGGTCTGGTCGCGCTTGATGCAGACGGCGGTCGCAATTGGCGCGCACTCGGTAGAGCCCCAGGCGGTGTAGACGGGCACGCCGTGCTTGCCCTGAAAAAATTGCATCACCGACGCCGGCGTCGCCGAGCCGCCCAGCATCAGCGCGCGCAGGCTGCGGATGTTGTAAGGCTTGCTGGCCAGCTGATTCATCATATCGATGCCCACCGTTACCGCGCCGAAGGTGAAGGTAACCTGCTGCTCGTCGATCAGTTTCAGCAGGTCCTCGGCGTGCGGGCGCTGGCCGGGAAACACGAACTTCGAGCCCATCCACACGCCGGCAAACGGCACGCCCCAGGAGTTCACATGGAACATCGGCGCGATCGGCATCAGGGTGTCTTTTTCCGACACCGCCATGGTGTCGGCGTTGCAGATGACCTGCGAGTGCAGATACAGCCCGCGGTGCGTATAGGCGACGCCTTTGGGGTTGCCCGTCGTGGCGGACGTGAAGCAGATCGAGGCCGGCGCGTGTTCGTCGACTTCCGGATACTGATAGGCCGGGTCGCCGGCCGCGATCAGTTCTTCATAGGTGTAGAGCGGGCTGAGCGTGGTGTTGGCCGGCCGCTCCGCGCTCATCACCACATAGGCGCGTACATGCTTCAGCAACGGCGCGACGGATTCCATCTGACCGAGCAGGTCGGGCGAGAAGAACACCGCCACGTCTTCGGCGTGGTTCATCGTGTAGGCCAGATGTTCATCCGACAGCCGCAGGTTGGCGGTGTGCAGCACGCGGCCGCTGCAGGGTACGGCGAAATACATTTCGAGATGGCGATGCGTGTTCCAGGACAGCGTCGCGACTTTTTCACCGGCCTTGATGCCCAGTTGGTCGAAGGCGCTGGCCATCCGCCGCACGCGCTCGCAGTACTCGCGATAGGTGTAGCGGAACAGCGAGCCGTCGTCTTCGCGGGAGACAAGTTCGTTGCGCGGGAAATAGCGCTCGGGGCGTTCGATCAGGCGCTTCAGGTTGAGCTGGAAATCAGACACGGGCGTTCCTCTGAGGTCAGGGCAAGTGTTCAGCCGGCGAAAACCGGCAAGTGCGTAAAGCCGCGGAAGCGCGCGCGCTGCGCACGGCTGGGTTCGCCGGCGAGTGCCAGCTTGGGAAAACGACGGAACAGACCGGCAATGGCGGTGCGCGCTTCCAGCCGCGCCACGTGCAGTCCGGCGCAGGTGTGAATGCCGCCGCCAAACGCGAGCTGCGGGTTAGGGTGGCGGTCAAGCGTGAGCGTATCGGGCTGCGCAAACACCGCCGGATCGCGGTTGGCCGCGCCGATGCACAGCGTCAGCGTGCTGCCGGCCGGGATCTCCACCCCATTGAGCGTGACGGCTGCGAGACTCAGCCGGTTGCCGAGTTGCACCGGCGCGTCGTAGCGCAGGAATTCCTCAATCGCGCTGTCCATCAAGTCGGGTGAGGCCAGCAGCGATTCGCGCGCGCCGGGCGTGGTCAGCAGCGCATGCACGGCATTGCCAATGAGATTGGTGGTCGTCTCGTGGCCGGCGTTCAGCAGGAAAATGCACTGGTGGTAGAGCTGATGCTCGGACAGGCTCTCGCCGTTGCTTTCCCACTGGATGAGCCGGCTCAGCACATCATCCCGGTCGGCAGAGGGCTGTGCGCGACGGGCGGCGATGAGCCCGCGCAGGTAGTCCACGAATTCGGTTACCGCGCGGTTGCCCTCGGCCTTGCCGGCCTCGGTCACCCCAAACTCCAGCGCGCCCAGAATCGCCGCCGACCAGCCGCGCAGCGGACCGCGCTCGGCGTGCGGCACGCGCAGCAGATTGCCAATGACTTCCACCGGAATCACCGACGCGAAGTCGTCCACCAGATCGAAGGCGCCGCTGGCCGGCAGGGCGTCCAGCAGCCGTTCGACCAGCGCATCCAGCGCCGGCGCCATGGCGGTTACGGCGCGCGGCGACAGCGCATCACCCACCGCCTTGCGCACCCAGGTGTGCAGCGGCGGGTCGTTGAAGACGAGGCTCGTGGTGTGGTGCTCAAACAGCGGGCTGTCGCCGAACATCGGCCGAAACTGCTGCTGTTTGTCGGAGCTGAAGCTGCGCGGGTCGCGGTATACCCGGTCCAGATCGGCATGGCGCGTGAGGAAGAAGCTGCCGTCGGGGCAGCGCAGTACCGGCGCCACCCGGCGCAGCGCGTGGTAGGTCGGATACGGGTCGTCATAAAACGACGCCGGCAGCTGCCGGGGGTCAAAGCGCTCGACGAGGGCGTGGTCGCTGGAGCTCATGGCCAAATCTGCGGACGGGCGGGTGGAGCGGCCGACTATACCCAATGCCGCTTTGCCGTGTCTGCCGCCGCGGGTCCGGCGCCGGCTTGATCTGTCGCAACGCGGCCGCGTCGCGCCGGCCGCAGGCTGCACCTACCGGCTTTCATCACAGGGATCCCCATGCCACGCACGTTCATTCTTATCGCCCACCGCAGCGGCGCGCGCTTGTTCAAACAGGACCACGTGCACGCGCCGCTGGTGCTGCACACGCAGTTCGAATACCCCGAAGGCCGGCTGCGCGAGGGCGACATCAACGCCGACCGGCCGGGCCGCGTCCACGACCGGATGGGCAATCAGCGCCACGGCGTGGCGCGCGAGGAGTCCGCGGTCGAGCACCTGACCGCCGGGTTTGTTCGCGATCTGGCCGGCTATCTGCGCAGCGCCAGATTGGCCAAAGACTTTGACCACCTGGTGCTGGTGGCCGGGCCGAAGCTGCTGGGGCGGCTGCGCGAGGCACTGGATCCGGACACCCTGGCGCTGGTCACCGCCAGCCTGCACAAAGACCTGCAGGATGTGCCCGAACGCGAACTGCCCGCACATCTGGCCGAGGCTGTCGCCTTCGCCTGAGCCCTGTCGCGGGCCGGTGCCCGTTACACTGCCGCCTCAGATAACGGAGGGCGGTGGCATGCTGGGGCGGCTAAGCGACTTATTGCGGGGCGAGGCGGCGGGCGGGATTGTGCTGGGACTGGCGGCGCTGGCCGCCCTGATCGTCAGCAATTCGCCGCTGGCCGGGGCTTACGAGGCCTTCGTTAATCTGCCGGGCGAAATTCGCATCGGCGCCGACTGGCTGGTGCTGTCGAAGCCGCTGGTGGTGTGGGTCAACGAACTCTGGATGGCCCAGTTCTTTTTTCTGGTCGGGCTGGAAATCAAGGCGGAAGTGCTGGAAGGGCAACTGGCCTCGGTGCGTCAGGCGCTGGTGCCGGCCGGTGCCGCGCTGGGTGGCATGCTGATCCCGGCGCTCATTTACATCCTGATCAATCTGGGCAATCCGCCGGCCCTGCACGGCTGGGCCATTCCCACCGCCACCGACATCGCCTTCTCGCTGGGCGTGCTGCAACTCATGGGCACGCGCGTGCCCTTGTCCCTGAAAGTGTTTTTGACGGCGGTGGCGGTGATCGACGACGTGGGCGCAATCGTCGTCATTGCCGTGTTCTACGGCCATCAGCTGTCCCCGATCATGCTGTGGGCGGCGGCGCTGGGCATCGCGGTGCTGGCGAGCATCAACCGGCTCGGCGTGGTGAAGGTGCTGCCCTACGCGCTGGTCGGGGCGGTGGTGTGGCTGTTCATGCTGAAGTCTGGCATTCACGCCACGCTGGCCGGGGTGGTGGCGGCGCTCGCCGTGCCCATGCGTCGGCCAGACGGCAGCTCGCCGGTGCACGAGGCCGAGCATCTGCTGAAACCCTGGGTCACTTTTCTCATCCTGCCCGGTTTCGCCTTTGTAAACGCCGGCGTATCGCTGGCCGGGGTCGGTGTCTCAACGCTGTTTGGCAGCGTGCCGCTGGGCATTGTGCTGGGGCTGGTGGTGGGCAAGACGGTGGGCGTGTTCGGCGGTGCCCAGCTGGTGATGCGCCTGACCGGCGCCAGCCTGCCGGCCGGCAGTTCGCGTGCGCAGTTTCTGGCAGTCTGCGTGCTGTGTGGCATTGGCTTCACGATGAGCCTTTTCATCGGCAGCCTGGCCTTCGAGACGCTGGATCCCGACTACCACCGCCAACTGCGAATCGGGGTGCTGCTGGGCTCGCTGCTGTCGGCCACGCTCGGCGTGTACCTCATGCTGCGCGCTGCGCGTCAGCCCTGATCGCGCGCCACCGGCGCCGGGCCTTGGGCCCGCCGCCGGTGCGCTGGACCGGTCGCGCCAAGGCTACGCTTAAGACCGCTTGCCCCGCTGGCTGAACTGGCGCCGCGCAAAGCCGAGCAAGCCCAGACCCAGCAGCCCCAGGGTGCCCGGTTCCGGAATCGGCTCGACGTCGCGACGCAGCGCCACGTTAGCCAGCAGGTAGGCGTGGTTGTGCTCGTTCTCGGCGGTCCAGAAGGAGGTGAAGGGGTCGCTGCCGGACGGATCCAGCGAGAAGCCGGTGACGTTCACGGTGTAGATGTCGCTGCCCACCACAAAGTCGTCCGAAGTCGACAGCCAGTTCGCGGTCACGCGGTCGGCGCAGCCGTTCACATTCACGCCCACGCCCACCGTACCGCCGTCGGCGCATGGGATGTCCGCATTGCCGGTCTCCCAATGGTCGAAGCCATAGTCGAACATCCGGCTGCCCATCGGGCTGCCGTTCACGGCGATGTCGGCGGACAGTCGCAGCTTGATGCCGGTAATGCTGGTGCCCGAGGAAATCGGGAAATTGAGGTGCGTGAACTCGCCAATCTGCTGCACGGGCGACGGCGAGGGCGGCACGTTGAAGTTAATCGGCTGGGACGCGATCGTGAAGTCGTAGCCGCTTTGCGCGGCGCCCACACCCCAGCGCGCCGAGGCGGTGACGGCCGATGGATTGTTGAGATAGCTGACGTTGGCGGCCGGGTTGCCGTCGTACCACTCGGCGGTGATGTTGGACAGCGAAATGACGTTGGCTGAGGCGCTGGCCGAAAGGGCGCTGGCCAAGACGGTGGCGAGCAGCGAAACCTGATGCGTATTCATGCGAGACCTTCCTTGCAATCGTTGACGGGATGAGCGCTGCCGTCGGCGGGACTCGCCGCGCAGCGCTCAAGACTTCATTGCAGAAAGCAGGCCAGCGGCATAAAGCGCCTTTTTACAGCGAGCTTTTCACAGGTGGCGGCGCGGCGCTGTAAAGACCCGCCGCATCCGCCTGATCGGCGTCAAGCGCAGCCGTCCAGATTTTTTACAGGCTCGGGTGCGGGCTTTGCGTCAGCAGTTCTCGATAGGCCTTGGGCGAGGTGCCAAAGCGCGCGCTGAAACGTCGGCTGAAATGCGAGACATCCTGAAAGCCCCACAGGAACGCGATTTCGGTGACCGAGCGCCGCGCGCAGGCCGGGTCGCCCAGCATCTGCCGACAGCCTTCCAGCCGATGTTCGATAATCGATTGCCGCACGCTTTTGCCAAAGCGCCGCGCCACCGCAAACAGGTAGCTGCTCGAAATGCCCATGCGCGCGGCGACCAGCGCCGGCGTTAACTGCGGGTTGTGCGCTTCTTCGTGGATGATGTCCTGCAGGCGCTGATAGAGCGAGGCGAACTGCTTGTCTTCGCCCAGCGTGCGGTCGTCGCGCACAAAGACGCTCGCGATCAAGCTGCTGAGCATGCCGGGCAGCACCCGCGCTTCGTTCACATCCAGCCCGCCGCCTTCGCGCCAGCCGGATTTCATCAAATCGCGCAGCATCGCGCCGGCGCCGTGGGTGGCAGGTCGCGGGCTGGTCAGCACCTTGGGCAGATCGGGCACGCGGGCCTGCAAAAACTCGGTGGGCAGGATGAACGACAGGATCTCCAGCGAGCCCTGCTGGGACGCCTCCAGCGGCCGGCCAACGTCCATCAGCACCAGCGACTGCGGTCCACACAGCGCGTGCCGGCCGTCCTGTTCAAACTCGAAAGTGCCGCGCTCGACGAACGTCAGCAGCACCCGGCGTTCGGACGGATGTTCCGCCGCGCGTTCGACGCGGGCGCGAATCTCGCCGTTCGCCACGATATGCGACATGCCGAGCATGCCGCAGCGCTGGCCGCTGACCGCCCACTCGTAGTCGGCGCCGGGCTCTTCCGGCGCCAGCACCATCGGCGCATAGGCCTGCTTGATCGCGGTTTCATAGCCGCGCAGGCCGTGGCTGAGTGGGGCGCCCGGCGGGGACGGGCTGAGACGCTGGGGCGAGTTCATACCGTGCGGGTGTGTCCTTGGCCTGTCGGTCAGTGTTGCGTGCGTTGCAGCATCTGCGCGGTTACGCGCGACGCCGAAGCGGAGTGTAGCCACAGACAAGTCCGGGATGTATCCGCAGTCACGCCCGCAGCGGCGAAAGGGCGTAGCTTCCGGGGCACAAACGCACAACACGCCGGCCTCGACCGGCCGAGGGGAGAGTAGCAATGTCCGAAGCAGCAGCATTTGATCTGGTCATACGCGGCGGCCGCGTGGTGGACGGCACCGGCATGCCGTCGTTTATTGGTGACGTCGCCGTGCGCGACGGCAAGGTGGTAGAAACCGGCAGCGTGCGCGGCAAGGGCCGCGAGGAAATCGACGCCACCGGCCTCATCGTCGCGCCCGGCGTGGTCGACGTGCATACCCATTACGACGCCCAGCTGAACTGGGACCCCTACGCCTCGCAGTCCTGCTGGCACGGCGTGACCAGCGTGGTGGTCAGCCTCTGCGGCTTCGGCTTTGCCCCCTGCAAGCCCTCCGATCGGGAACGCGCCATGACCCGCATGACCCGGGTGGAAGCCATCCCGCACGAGTCGATGAAGCAGGGCATGCGCTGGGACTGGGTCAGCCAGCGCGACTATTTTGATTCGCTGGAGCGCCACGGGCTGGGCGTGAACGTCGCCGGCTATATCCCGCACTCCGCGCTCCGCGCCTGGGTGCTGGGCGAAGAAGACTCCAAGCGCGCCGAACTCACACCCGCCGAGATGGAAGAAATGAAGCAGCTGATGCGTGACGGCTACCGCGCCGGCGCACTCGGCCTGTCCACCGACCACAACCTCATCGACCGCGACCACGACGGCAGCCTGCTGCCGAGCGCGGTGGCGAAAGAAGAAGAACTGCTGGGGCTGCTCGGGGTGGCGCGGGAGTTCAATGTCGGCTCCTGCGAAGTCACGCCCTACAACCTGCACCTCGGCGAAGAAGAACTGGCGCTGCTCGAGCGCTACTATCAGGCCAGCGGCCGCCCGGTCATCCACAGCATCATCATTCACTCCAACCACATCCCGGATAAATGGCGGAACTCGCTGGACCTGATTGAAGACTCGAACCGCCGCGGCAACCGCATTCTGGGGCTGGCCGCCGTGCATCGCATCGGCTCGCTGTTCAACCTGCTCGAGTACAACCTGTTCGACGACATGCCGGCGTGGAACGCGGCGCTTGCCTGTCCCGTGCCGCAACGCCTGATAAACCTCAAAGACCCGGCGGTGCGCGCCAAACTGCAGCACGACGTGGACCATCATCTGGTGCGTGTGTGGTCCGGCCGCTGGGATCGCATGAAGGTGTATGAAACGAAGCAGCCGCAGTACGCCGGTCGCTATATCACCGAGATCGCGCAGGCCGAAGGCAAGACCCCGCTCGAAGCCTTCTGCGACGTGGCGGTGGGCGAAGGCCTCGAAACGCTGTTCTACATCGAAGACCAGTTGGGCGATGACGACCACGCCAACGCCGAAATCATGAAGAACCCCTACGTCATCCCCGGCGCGTCCGACGGCGGTGCACACGGCCAGTTCCTGTCGATGGGCAAGTACGCCACCGTGGTGCTGTCGAAGATGGTCCGCGACGACAAGGTCATTTCGCTGGAAGAAGCGCACTTCCGGCTGTCCAAGCAGTCGGCGCTGGGCATTGGTCTGGAGCACCTCGGCACGCTGGAACGCGGCATGCCGGCAGACATCATGATCTACGACCAGGCGAAGCTGAAGGTGACCCCGGACCGCCCGTTCTTCGACCCCATCATCGGCGGCGGCAAGCGGCTGATCGAGAAGTCCGAAGGCTATCGCTACATGATCGTCAACGGCGTGGTGACCTTCGTCGACGGTGAATGCACCGGCAAGCTGCCGGGCCGCGTGCTGCGCACCGCCGCCTACGACCCGAATGCCAAGACGCTGGGAGCAAACTAAGCATGAGCACCGAACCCACCACGTCCGGCTGCCCCATGAAGGGCATTGCCGACTACAGCCTGCTCGACGCCAACACGCTGGCCGCGCCGTGGGATTTCTACGCGATGCTGCACGCCGACCAGCCGGTGTATCAGATGCCGGAGACCGGCATTTATGTGATCACCAAGTACGACGACATCGTGAAGGTGATGCGCGACCCGACGACGTTCTCTAACGTCATCCTCGCCATGGAAGCCCTGCAGGGCGACAACGGCCGGCGCTATCAGGACATGCTGCGCGAGAAGGGCTGGGCCCACGTGCACGTGCTCCATCGCACCGACCCGCCGACGCACGCCCAGCACCGCAAGCTGGTCGACCGCGTGTTCACCGCGCAGCGGGTGAAGGCGCTGGTGCCGCAGGTGGACGCGCTGGCGCAGTCGCTGATCGACCAGTTTGCCGACAAGGGCGAGTGCGATTTGATTCGCGATTTCGCGCTGCCGCTGCCGGGCATGATTCTGGGCGAACAGCTGGGCCTCGACCGCAACGAGTTCGCGCGGTTTCAGTCCTGGGCGCTCGCGATGCTCGCCACCAGCAACGAAATCATGAGCGAAGAACGGCTGCGCGAAGTGGCCGATATCGAGCTTGACGCCCAGCACTACCTGGCGAAGATTTTCGAAGCGCGGAAGAAAGAGCCGACGGGCGATCTGATTTCCGATTTGGTCCACGCCGCGCGTGAAGGCGAAGAGCCGTTCACCATGCACGAGCTACAGAACCTGCTGAACCAGCTCATCACGGGCGGCTATGAGACCACCACCAGCGCCATCACCCACGGCCTGTGGCTGTTGATGCAGAACCCCGAGCAGTACCAGAAGCTGCGCGCCAATCCGGCCTTGTTGAAGCGCTTTGTGGAAGAGGTGCTGCGCATCGAAAGCCCGGTGCAGGGAATCATGCGCACGGTGGTGAAAGACACCGAGCTGAGCGGCACGCCGCTGCCGGCGGGGTCCACGCTGATTCTGCGCTTCGGCGCGGCCAATCAGGATCCGGACAAGTTTCCCTGCCCGCGCAACTTCGATATCGAGCGCTCCAACGCGGGCTCGCATCTGGCCTTCGGCGGCGGCATTCACGCCTGCCTGGGCCAGCAGCTGGCGCGGCAGGAAATCTTCTCCGGTATTCAGGCGTTGCTGGAGCGACTCGAAAACTTCGAGCTGACCCGGGCTCTGCCGGAACCGGCCTATGTCTACAGCCTGAACTTCCGGCCGCTGAAGGAGTTTCCGATCCGCTTCACCAAGCGCGTCTGAGACCGCCCGGCCTGCGTCAGGGACGACGCAGGCGCCGCAGGTAACGCCGAACTTACAGTTCGGTGTCGCTCACCCCGTCCAGATTGCGGTCAAGCCCGATGCGTCGCCCGGCGCCTGGCGGCACACAGGTAAACGTCAGCGCATTGCCGGCACGTCCGGCCGCGTCGAGCAGCTCGGCGAGGCTGAGTTCGGTGGCCGCCGGATTCGCGCGGGTAAACGTGCCGGCCCGATTCAGCAGGCTGCTGAAGCGCGCGCCGTCGATAACCCCGGCCGCCACCAGTTCGCATTCCGCGCGCGGTGCGGTGACCAGCGCACGGGTGCGGAGCAGCGCCAGTCGCTCCCCCACCGCCGCGCTACCCACGTTGTTCGCGTTGACCGTGATCTGCTGCCCCGTAATGGGCGCCAGATCGCTGGGGAAGGCCAGCACGAAGCGGGCGACGTTGGTGCGCGTCGCCGCGTTGGGGAAGTTGAACACCGACAGATGCAGGAAGGTGTCGATGGTGTCTTTCGAGCCATCGTGCAAATAACCAAAGCCGCGAATCTGCGCGCCGCGCGCGGCGCCGCCATCCGCCGCGTTGCCGGTGCTGCCGAACATGCCGACCTTTTGATAGGCGTTGCGCAGCTGCGGGATCTTGAAGTCCTCCGCGATGTCCGGCCCTTCGATGCTCATGGTGCCGTTGGTGCCAAAGCGGCCGGCCGCTTCATTCAGCACGTGGCAGCCGTTGCATTTGGCGATGTTGTCCGAGACCGGGCCGAAGTAGAACGCGCGCCCGGCCTGCTCGGCGGTGCTCAGGCTGTTGTCGAGGCGGCGGTGCGGATTGGGCGGGTAGCTCAGCGTCAGCGCGAAGTTGGTAAAGGCCGCCATCTGCGCGCTGGACAGCCGCGCCGAGCGGCCCAGCAGGCCGGTGAAGGCGACGTTGAAATCCTGAAAGGCCTGCTGCTCCAGCGTCTCGCCGGCAGCGGCGCTGGCCCCCGTCCGGTCGCCGCGCCAATGCATGGGACCGTTGCCCTTCATACCGCGAAAACTCTGGGTGGTCATCGGGCCTTTCATGGGATGGAAGCGCGGCTTCTTCAGCGCAGCGGGCACCGCCGCGTTGTAGCGATTGGGATTTTTGACCTGCCGCTCGTCCGGGTTGCCCAAATCCCAGGCGAGCTGATCAAGGTCGCCGAAGACATGGCAGCCGGCGCAGGACGAGTCGCCCCGGCTGGACGTCAGGCGGGCGTCGTACAGGAAAGGCCGGCCGTTACGGACCACCGCCGGCTCGGGATTGAACATCGTGAGGTGTGCCGATTCGCTGTGGCTGTTGAGGTCGATGACCGACAGACCGTTATCGAAACGCGTCAGCACGTACAGCCGGTTGCGCGGCTCGTCCAGCGCGAGGCCCGCCGGGCCACCGGCGCTGAGCGGGATCTGGCGCGCGGCGTTGGGCGTGAAGCTATTCGCCTGCAGCTCGGCCGGCGTGAACCAGCCCACCCGCTGCGAGCCGAACGCCGCCACATACACCCGCGAGCCGTCGCTGCGAAAGGCCAGATCCAGCGGCGTGGCGAGGCTGCGCGCGCGCTCGCTGGCGGTGCCGAGCGCAGCGTCGTAGCTCGTGATGTGCTTGTTGAGATGACGCGGCAGTACCGCGCCGCTCGGGGTAATGACGGTAATCCGCGACTCCACAAAATGGCCGCGCAGGGTAGTCGAGCGTTTGCCCGCGCCTTCGAAGCGCACGTGGTTGCGCGCCTCGGTGTTGGTCACGTACAGCGCGCCGGAGGCCGGGTTGACCGCCATGTTGAACAGCGTCGTGCCCACGCCGCTGTAACTGCGCTTGAGGGCGGGCATGCTGGCGGCAGCATCGATCGCGAAGACGTCGTAATCCGGCAGGCTGAAGCGCACGCGCGAATCCCACCGGCGCGGTGCCGTGCCGGTGTCGGGGTCGCCGTTGTCCACCCAGTGGCCGTTGACGTAGCGCACGATGAGCCCGGTCGACGGCTGCGCATTGCCTACCGCATCCGCTTGCGGACCGGGCTTTTTGAGGCCACCGCGTTGCACGTCGGCATCCAGCGTGGTGGTGCGGTTGCCGGAATTGAACACGCCGGCATAGACCGTGCGGCCATCCACCGACACCGCCAGCGGGCGCGGCGTGTCACCAAAGAGATGCAGCACCGTCAGTGGTTCGCTGCTCAGCGAATCGCCAGGGGCGTTCGCATCGAACACCCACACATCGCAGCGCGGTGTGCCGGCAACCAGCGAGTTGGCGGCGAAGGGCACGTTCTGGCCCCGCCGCGCCGCCGTGATGAAAGCCCGGTCGCGCCCAACGCCGGCAAACACGATGTCGCGCGGCTCGTCACCCACTAGCAGGGTGTGCGCGACCCGCGGCGGTGAGGCGGCCAGATCAACCACGCTGACCGAATCGCTGAGGTGATTGACCACCCACACTTCATCGTTGCTGCGCGCGGCGACCGCCACCGGCTCAAGCCCGACGGGCACGGTGGTGACCAGCGTCGGCGCGAGGGTGGTGAGGTCGTAGACATAGAGCCGGTTTTCGGGCGTGTTGGTCACAAAAAGGCGCGAGCCGTCCGGTGAAACCGCCAACGGTCGCACCGGGCCGGATTCAAAGTTGCGAAACTCACCGGCGGCCGGCAACGCGGCCGGCGTCGCCGTGGCCGCCGTCACCCACGCAAGGAGCGTCGCGGCAGCAGCGATCTGCCAGCGGCGGCGGGTCGATTCAAATCCGATGCGGCCCATGGCAAAACTCCTGTCGGCGGTAGGCACTTTGGTCTGCGAATAAACGACCGCGCATCGCGGCTAGCGCTCGGCGGCCAGCAGCACGCCGGCTTCCCGGAGTCGCGCGATCCGCGCTTGGTCATAGCCCAGCACGCCGGCCAGCACGGCCGCATTGTGTTGCCCCAGCGTTGGCGCCACCAGATCCAGCCGCTCCGGCTGCGCCGGAAAGCGGAAGGGCGTGCCAGGAATCGACAGCGGGCCGAGGATGGGGTCTTCGATGTGTTTCACCATCTCGCGCGCGGCGAAGTAGGGATGGTCCAGCGCGTCGATCGGGTTGAGCACCGGCGCCGCCGGTACCCGGTAACTTTCCAGATGCGCGAGCACGGCGTCGTTGTCGGCAAAGCCGCCCAGCCAGTCTTCGATAATGGCGATCAGCGCGGCCTGATTGCGCGCCCGCTCGGTGGCCTCGGCGAACCGCGGGTCGTGTTCCAGCGCCGGCTGCCCCAGCGCCGCGCAGACGTTTTTCCACTGCGGATGCAGCGCCAGAATCACCAGATAGCCCGTGGGACCCTTGAACACCCCGAAGGGGCACACCCAGGCGTGATGGCTGCCCATGCGGGTGGAGGTAAACGTGCCCTTGCTCAGTGTGTTGGCCTGCAGCGCGATGTCCTGCATGTGGAACATGCTGTCGACCATGGCCACATCCAGCCACTGGCCTTCGCCGGTCTGCGCGCGGTGAAAGAGCGCATAGCCGAGCGCGGCAAACCCGTGCACCCCGCTGCCGATGTCGCCCAGCGCAAAGCCGATCGGCATCGGCGGGCCGTCAGGATTGCCGGTCATATGCATCAGCCCCGCAAAGGCCTGCGCGGCCCAGTCGTAGCCGGTCTTGTGCGATAGCGGACTGTCGCGACCGTAGGCCGACAGCGAGACCATGATCAAATCGGGCTTGATGGCTTTCAGATCCGCATAGCCCAGCCCGCGTTTCTCCAGCACGCCCGGGCCGAAGTTCTCCACCACGACATCGACCTTGCTGACCAGTTCGCGGAGGATTTGCAGCGCCTCGGGCTGCTGTAAATCCAGACACAGGCTTTGCTTGCCCCGGTTCTGCTGCACGAAGTAGCCGCTGCGGCCGCGGTCGGCCATCGGCAGGCCGCGCGACGGGTCGCCGCCCGGGCCAATTTCAATCTTGATGATTTCGGCGCCCATTTCGGCCATCAGCCGCGTGATGGTGGGGCCTGCGAGGTACTGGCTGAAATCGAGTACCCGGATGTTCTTCAGCATCAACATGCGGCGCGCTCCCCGTGTGCTGGACACGGGCGTGCGTGTCCGTTTTTTTATTTGGTGCGCACCCCGGCCGCATTCGGCTCGAATGGCGACAGGCGCACCGTCTTTTATTAATGTATCGAGCGGCATCAGGCGCCGGCCCGATGTCCGGATTGAATCTAGCGCGAAGCCTCCCCTGGAGACCACTCCCCATGCCGCATCTGCTGACCGAACAACGCGATGGCATTGCCATCGTCACCCTCAACCGGCCCGAGAAACGCAACGCGCTCTCGCCCGAAATGGTGGTGCGGCTGGCTGACTTCTGGCGCGAAGTCGCGAGCGACGACAGCGTGCGCGTGGTGGTGGTGACCGGTGCCGGCACGCAGGCGTTTTCCGCCGGGGGCGATCTGGGCACGCTCATCCCGCTGATGATGCGGGCCAAAGAGCCGGAGGGCGAATGGGAAACGCGTTTCGCCGCCGACCGCAAACAGCTGCACGCTGCCATCCTGCGCAACAGCAGCTTCTACAAGCCGGTGATCGCGGCTATCAACGGCCCCGCGCTGGCTGGCGGCGCGGAGTTTGTGCTGGCCACCGATCTGCGCGTGATGTCGAGTGAGGCGACTCTTGCTGTGACCGAAGTTCGCCGCGGCCTCATCGCGAGCGGCGGCTCGCTGGTGCGCATGGCGCGGCAGGTGTCGTGGGCCAATGCGATGGAAATCATGCTGCTGGCCGAGCCGATCGGCGCCGAGCGCGCGCTGGCGATGGGATTGGTCAATCGCGTGGTGCCGCCCGAGGAAGTGCTGCCAACCGCGCTCGATCTGGCGCGACGCATGTGCCTCGGCGCGCCGGTGGCGCTCGAAAAAACCAAGGAGGCGATGGTCTGCTCCAGCGGCCTGTCGCTTGATGACGCTTTCGCGGTGGAAACCCGCTGCACCAAGGAGAACGCAATGATGGACGACGCTCGCGAAGGCCCGCGCGCCTTCATGGAAAAGCGCCCGCCGGTGTTTCGTGGACGGGCGCCGCGATGAGCCTGCTCAAAGGCGTACGCGTGGTGGAAATGGGCCTGTGGGTCGCGGGCCCGGCCTCGGCCGGCATCCTCGCCGACTGGGGGGCGGAAGTGGTGAAGCTCGAAATGCCGTCGGGCGATCCGATGCGGCGCCTTTACGGCGCGGTGTATGGCCTCGACGAAGACCGCTGCCCGCCGTTCGAGCTCTACAACCGCGGCAAGCGCAGCGTCGCGGTCGATGTGAACCAGCCCGAGGGGCTGGCCTTGATCAAACAGCTGATCGCCACTGCCGATGTGTTCGTGACCAATATGCGGCCGAAGTTTCTCGAGCGGGTGGGGCTCGATTACGCCACGCTCAGCGTCGCGCAGCCCGGCCTCGTCTATGCAAGCCTTACCGCCTACGGCCTTACCGGACCGGACTGCGACGCGCCGGGCTACGACATGGCGGCCTATTCCGGCCGCAGCGGCATTGCCGAGCGCGCGACCCCGCCGGGCGCTGAGCCGCCGGTGCTGCCGGGTGGTCTGGGCGACAACGTCTCCGCCATCACCATGGTGGCCGGCATCATGGGCGCGCTGTTTCATCGCGAGCGCACCGGCGAAGGCCAGCTGGTGTCGACCTCGCTGCTCCGTGCGGGCATCTACAGCATCGGGATGGATGTGGCGACGCGCATTGGCTTCGGGCGCGGCTCGGCGCCGCAGTCCCGGCAACGCCCGCAGAACCCGCTGATGAACTCCTACCGCGCCGGCGACGGCAGCTGGTTCTGGCTGGTGGGTGCGGAATCGCAGCGACATTGGCCGGGCATCGCGGCCGCGCTCGGTTGCACCGAACTCGTCGAGGATCCGCGCTTCAACTCGCCGCGCGAGCGGCGGCGTCATGCAGAAGTGATGGTCACGATCCTGCAGGACCTGATCGCCAAACGGAGCCGCGGCGAGTGGGCCGGGATATTCCGCGAACACGACGTGTGGTGGGCGCCGATCAACTCCATCGACGACATCATGACCGACCCGCAGGTGGTGGCGAGCGGCGCCTATGTGACGGTGCCCGGCCGGCCGCCGAGCGAACTCGTCAACGGCTTTAACGCGGTGGCGACGCCGATCGATTTCAGCCGCACGCAGGTCGGGCCGGTGGGCCCGCCGCCGGCGATCGGCGCGGACGCCGACGGGCTGCTGGGTGCGCTCGGAATCAATGCCGCAGAACGCGCGCGGCTGCGCGAGCGCGGCGTGCTGGCGGCGGCGCCGGAGGTGCCGTGAGTCTCGCTCCTAACACGCCCGTTCTGATTGGCGCCGGGGTCAGCACCCAACGTTGCGACGATCCCGAGCAGGCGCTGGACGCGCTGGATCTGATGATCGCCGCGACCGAGGCGGCGGCGCGCGATGCCGCGGCACCCGCGGCGCTGGCCAGTCTGGGCTACATCGCCGTGCCGCAGGGTCGCTGGTCCTATGCGAATCCGGCCGGCGCCATTGCCCGCCACGTGGGCGCGCCGGCCGCGCTCACCGTGCTGGCCAGCGTGGGCGTGTTGCAGCAGTCCTTGATCGCAGACGCCTGTGCGCGCATCGCGCGGGGCGAGGTCGCGAGCGCGCTGGTGGTGGGCGCGGATGCGGGCTATCGCATCCTGCGCGGCCAGATTCTGGGCAAGTCGTTGCCCCGTCGCACGCAGGACGACCTGCCGCAGATCCACCTGCAACCCAAGGAAGATCTGTTTCATCCGGCAGAAACCCGCGCCGGTTTCGAGATGCCGGTCGGGTTGTACGCGCTGATGGAATGCGCGCACCGGGCCGAACAGGGCTGGTCGGTGGCCGCGCATCGCGAGCGGCTGGCGCAACGTTACGCCGCCTTCAGCGAGATCGCGGCGGCCAACCCACACGCCTGGTCGCGGCAGCCGCAGACGGCGGATTTTATTCGCGAAGACTCCCCGCGCAATCCCATGCAGGCCTTTCCATACACGCGGCTGCACTGTTCCACCTGGAATGTGGATCAGGGCTCGGCGCTGCTGTTTACCTCGGTCGCGCAGGCCGAGGCGCTGGGCGTGCCGCGCGAGCGCTGGATTTTTCCGCTGGCCAGCACGGAGTCGAATCACATGGTGCCGGTCTCCGCGCGGCGTGATCTGGCCGCGTGTCCGGGCGCCGCGATCGCGGGGCAGGCCGCGTTGGCGGCCGCCGGCCTCAGCATCAACGACCTTGATTTGCTCGAGCTCTACAGCTGTTTTCCCATTGCGGTGGAAACCTATGCCCGGGCCCTGGGCATTACCGACGAGCGCCCGCTGACCATCACCGGCGGCATGTCTTTCGCCGGCGGCCCCTTCAACAACTACGTGCTGCACGCCACCTGCCGTGCGGCCGAGCTGCTGCGTGCGCGCGGTGGCGGAAGCGCTCTGGTTTCCAGCGTGTCCGGGATGCTGACCAAGCAGGCCTTCGGTCTCTACGCGACGCAGCCCGGCCCGCAGGGCTTTGTGCATCAGGACGTCTCGGCAGCGGTGGCGGCGGCGACCGCAACCGTGCCAGTGCTGGAGGATTACAGCGGCCCGGCACAGGTCGCCGCGTATACCGTGCTGTTTGCTCGCGGGCAGGCGCCGCGTGCGGTGGCGCTGGTGGACACGCCGGCAGGCGCGCGTGCCCTCATCGGCAGCAATAGCGCTGCACTCATACAGGCGCTACAGCAGGAGGAGTTCGTGGGACGCCGCATCGAGGTGCGCGACCACGAATGGCGGTGGGCCGAGGCCTGAGCGGCTTGCCCTCAAAAGCTGCACTGCAAAAAAATTTATCGTTGTGAAAATTTTGTCCGCGTGGAAAACTCGGCCGCATGTCGACGCTCCCCGAAACCCTGCGCGAAGCCAATATGCAAAAGCGGCGCACCCGTGTGCTCGCGGCCGCGCATCAGTTGCTCGCCCAGCAGGGTTTTGAAGGCCTCAACCTGCGCGATGTGGCGCATCTCGCGGGCGTCACGGTGCCTACGATCTACAACCTGATCGGCAACAAGGAACGCCTACTCATCACGCTCATCTCGGGCGTTCTGCACGAAATCGAATCTCGCGTGCACACCGTGGGCGACCGCACGCCGCTGGCCCTGGCCGCGGCCGTAGTGACGGAATCGACGGGGCTCTTTGCTGAAGATGAGGCGTACTACCGTTCGGCCTTTCTGGCGGTCGAGGCGCTGGATCAGACCGATGCCCCTCATCCGGAGGCGGCCCGCATCTACGCCTGGGCCGAGCGCCTCGTCACCGAAGGGATTGAGGCCTGTCGCAGCGCCGGGCTGCTTTGCGGGCGGATTCCAGCGAGCGCGATGGGCGAGCTGATCATGCGCAGTTATCGCATCAGCTGTCGGGCATGGGCGCTCCGCCATCTCAGCATCGATGCCTTTCGCCGCACGGCCTTGTCCGACCTTTACGTCACGCTGGCGGCCGACGCGGTGGAGACCTTCCATCGCCGGCTGATGCAAACGTTTGCCGAACTTGCGACCGAGGAGGTCGCACGACCAACCAACAAAAAGACGATAAAAACTAACCGGGGAGATAAGCAATGAAGCAGTCCATGCAGGTCGAGGTCATCAAGGAACTGATCCATCAGATGGATACGAAGACGACCTGCGACGCCGGCAGGATCGTGATCAATCCTGCAAATGTGTACACCGACGCGGCGCTGGCCGAGCGCGAGTGGAAAGCATTCTTTGAGCAGCATCCGCAGGTCATTGGCCTGTCGCCCGAGCTGCCGCGCGCCGGCAGCTATTTCACCAACAGCGATCTCGGCATGCCGATCCTTGCCACCCGCGACAAGGACGGCAAGTTTCACGCCTTCATCAACGCCTGCCGCCACCGCGGCGCGCAGCTGACCGACGAACCGCGGGGCGAGAAGAACCGCTTCATCTGCCCCTTCCACTCCTGGACCTATAGCGCCGACGGTCGCCTGATGGGCATTCGTCAGAGCGAAATGTTTGGCGAAGTCGACAAGGCCTGCCACAACCTGATTGAACTGCCGTCGCAGGAAAAATACGGCTTTCTGGTGGTGCATCCGCAGCTCGACGGCGTGATTGATATCGATGCCCTGCTGGGCGCCGAACTGGCGGCGGAATTCGACTCCTGGCAATTCGACCAGTGCGAGTTTCTGGGGGAGTCCACCATCGACAAGGCGCTTAACTGGAAGCTCGCCAACGACACCTTCGGCGAGAACTATCATTTCTCCAGCCTGCACAAGGACACGCTGATAAACCTCGCGCACAGCGACTATGCCAGCTATCGCGAATACGGCCGCAACCATCGCATCTGCACCGCCAGCCGCTTCCTCGACACCATGCGTCATCAGCCGGAGTCGGAGTGGAATTTCTCGTTCGCCTCGATCGCCGCCTATTACATTTTCCCGAACATCCAGCTGGTGTTCGTGGGCGGCATGGTGATCATGGTGCGCATCTATCCTGACCGTCACGACGTTGCGCATTCCATCAGCCGCGTGTCGCATTTCGGCATGCCGCACGTGAAGGCTGCGTTAAGCAGCGACGCGCCGGCGACCACCCTCAAAGCCGAGAATGTCTACTCCGCGGATCCCACCGCGCGGATGGAGTTTGACGTCACCGCCGCGATCGAGCTGCTCGTCAGCACGGTGGAGCACGAAGACTACGCGGCGGCGGTGAAAACCCAGATCGCGGCGTCCAGCGGCAGGCTCGCGCACTTTCTGTTTGGCCGTAATGAGCCCGCGCTACATCACTTCCACAACAACTATCGTGCCGCGCTGGGCGACGCGCCGCTGGAAGAATATCGCGCGGCCTGATGATCGAGACCGCCCCGCACCCCCGCAATGAGCGCGCGGTGCGGGTGCGACCAGCGCAGGGCGCCTGTTTCAGCTGCCGGTAAACACCGGCTCGCGTCGTTCGGCGGTCGCCTTGATGCCTTCGGCCCAGTCGGAGGTGGTGCGCAGCCAGTTCTGCTCCACCAGTTCATGGTCGGTCTGGCGCGCGATGCGGTCGGCGAGACCCACCCGCAGCGTGGCGCGGGTCGACATCACGGCCAGCGGTGCGCAGCCGGCAATCTCGGCCGCCAGCGCCTGCGCGGTGGCGCGCAGTTCGGCCTGCGGCACGCAGAAATCAGCCAGCCCCCAGGCCGCAGCCTGCTCGCCGTCGATGCGCCGACTGGAGAGACAGAGCAGCGCAGCGCGCTGCTCGCCGATCAGCCGCGGCAGGGTCAGCGTCAGGCCGAAGCCGGGATGAAACCCGAGCTTGGTGAAGTTGGCGCTGAAACGGCCTTCCGGGCAGGTCACGCGGAAGTCGGCCGACACCGCCAGTCCCAGCCCCCCACCAATGGCCGCGCCCTGCACGGCGGCGACCACCGGCTTGGTGCAGCGGAAGATGCGCACCGCCTCGCGATATAGCGCGTTCGACAGCGCGCCCTGCGAGCTGTCTTTCGCATTGCCGGCATCGCTGGCGCCAAAGTTGGCGCCGGCGCAGAAGTTCTTGCCTTCGGCACAGAGCAGGATTGCGCGGCACGCTGGCGTGCGGTCCAGCGCTTCGTAGGTGTCGGCGATCTGACGGATGAGGTCCAGGTCGAAAAAGTTATGCGGCGGCCGGCGGATCTCGACGGTGGCCACGTGGTTTTCAAGCGTAATACCAAGGTCGGCCTGGGCGGGAATGCTCATGGTGGGTTTCCTTCTGACGGCTTAGTTAAAGGTCAGCACGGTGCGGGTGACTTCGCCCGCCTCGATGGCGCGGAAGGCGTCGTTGACCTGATCGAGCGGCACGGTGCGGGTGACCATGCCGTCCAGATCCAGCCGCCCCTGACGGTAGAGTTCAAGATAATGCGGCGCGTCCACGGTGAAGCGATTGGAGCCCATCATGCAGCCGATGATCCGCTTCTCCTGAAAGAAGTGCCCGGGGTTGATCGACACCGTTTGCCCCATCGCAATCGCGCCCACCAGCACCGCCGTGCCGCGCGGCGCCAGGCAGTAGAACGCCTGCTCCAGCAGTTTCGGCACGCCCACCGCCTCGAACGCGTAGTCGGCGCCGCCGCGAGTCATTTTTTTGATCGCCTTCACCACGTCGGTCTGGTCGGGATTGATGACGTCGGTGGCGCCAAACTTCAGCGCGCTTTCAAGTTTTCGCGGGTTGAGATCGATGGCGATGATCTGTCGCGCGCCGGCAATCCGCGCGCCCTGAATGACCGAAATCCCGACGCCGCCGGCGCCGAAGACCGCCACCGTGGAACCCGGCGCGACCTGCGCGGTGTTGAGCGCCGCGCCGACGCCCGTGGTCACCGCACAGCCGACCAGCGCGGCGCGGTCGAGCGGGATGGACGGGTCAATTTTCACCACCGCGCGGAAGTGCAGCAGCATGGCTTCGGCGAAGCCGCCAAGGTCTACATACGGATGGATCAGTTCGTTACCGTTGCTCATGCGGGGCGCGTCGTCCGCACCGCGGCGGCAGGCGCCGCGGTCCGTACACAGGTGCGGCCAGCCGCGCACGCACTGCGGGCAGGCGCCGCAAAAGAGCGAGGTGCAGGCAATGACGTGGTCGCCCACCGCCACATTGCGTACCCGCTCGCCCACCGCCAGCACGATGCCCGCCGGTTCGTGACCCAGCACGGTCGGCAGGGGCGTCGCGATGTTACCCTGCATGGTGTGCAAATCGCTGTGGCAGACGCCGCAGGCCACCGTTTTGACCAGCACTTCTTCCGGGCCCGGGGCGGCCAGATCAACGTCTTCGATGCTGAGGGGCTGGTTGGTCGCGCGCATGACGGCGGCTTTGATTTGCATGGGGGCTCCTTGGAAAGTGTGCTAGTGGCGCGCGCCGCAATGGGCGTCGGTGACAAGGGTCGTCGCCTCTGGCGAGGCCGATGCGCGAAGACAAGGTTCACGGGCCGGCCGGGCGCCGTCAAGCCACAGCGTCCGGCAGTGGGCAGGCTCCGGGCTTAGGGCACTTGTCCCTGTCCGCCCAGGTATTTATCGGTGTTCCAGTTACCGCCGGTGCCAAACAAGGGCACGCTGGTGATATTGCCGATGTAGGCGCCTTTCATCATCACGTACACCTTGTAGCTGTAGGTGATGGGATTGGGGCCGGTGGTCGTCGCGGTCGCGGTGACGGTGTGCGCGTGGTAGTGATAGCCGATGCTGTCGTGGTTATGGCCGCCAAAACTGTCCAGCGAGCCGTAGCCCTTCATGGCCGTGTCCTGCGCGCGATAAACCCCGAACAGCGCTACCCCGTCGTAGCCGAAGCCGATCAGTGGCGGATGGTTCTTGCCGACGTAGTCCGCATCGCCATACAGCGCGACGCCCGGGCCGCGTTGCCCCTGATAGCCGTCGGCATGGCAGTGTGGCCCGCCGCCGCCCTGCCCGACGTGGCAGCCATCGGCCGTCAACTCGCCCTGTGATTGCGAAAATACCAGCGTGTTGTTGTAGGCCGGAAACATCACCGCGCCGTTGATCATCAGCCCGTTGTCGGCCTTGCTGGCGTAGTTGTAGACGTCCTTGGTCTGGGTGGTGGTGACATCGCCCCACAAGGTGCCAACGCTCTGGCTGTCCATCACGCTGGCATTGTCGGTCACGGCGCTGACCGTGCCGTAGTTTTTCATGGGAATGCGGGTGATGCGCTGTTCCCGGTTGGTGTAGCGGGTGACTTTTGAATTGGGATAGCTGCCGCCGGTGCCGTCGCCCGGCGGGCGCGGCACATCCCTTAGCCCGTGCGGCGTGGCCGGGTTGGCGTAGCTCACCACAATCATGAACGGATGATAGGTGCCACCATCGTCCTGTTCGTTGGTGAAATAGACGTAAGGCACCAGATTCTGACCGGGCGTGCCGTCTGAAATGGCATCGCTGCCAAGGGTGGTCTGGAGCGCGGCGTCGCGGAATGCGATGTACACCGACGGGTCGTAGCGCAGCGTGCCGCTGGCGCCCTCGACCGCTTGTTTGATGAGGGTGAGTTTGGCATCGGCCGCCGTCTTGGTCGTGGGGCTGCTGCCGGCCACCGAGGCCTGTGGTCGATAGGTGGCGCTCAGGTTCTGATAGACCGTCCCGCCGGGGCCTTCGACGGTGGTGTTTTCCAGCTTGGAAATAAAGCCCGCGGCGCCGTTGGTGACATAGGGCGTGCTGGTCGGGTTCATGGCCGTCGGAATCGAATAATCCAGCGGCGAATCGTAGAAATAGAAGCTGGTCGCTGACGCCGACGCGGCTACCAGCGTGTACACCCCGCCGGTGAGATTCACGTAGTAGTTGGCCGCGCCGAAGCTGGTGTCGCGGGTGTAGGTGGCGGTGTAGGTCTTGTTGTTGCCACTGGTCACGCTGGCCAGGCTGTAGGTATAGCGCTCGCGGGCCTGCAGTTTTTTCGTGGTGTTGTCGTAACTGAAGGTCACATACCCGTAGGTCGTCGACGCCTTGTCAAAGTTGTTGCGGAATTTCAGCTTGTAGCCGTCGGTCGAGTCGGCATCCAGCGAGTTGTTGGGATGCAGATGCGAGTCAAAGCGGTAGTAGGTCGCAGTGCCGCTAGCCGCCGGCACGCCCACCGCCTGAATCAGCTTCGAGACATAGGTCTCTAGGTGGCCGCCGTGCCGATGGTCCCGGACTGCACCGCATAGCCCGTCGTCGCGTTGTAGTCCGACACACTCGACCCGATACCGAGATACACCGCCGTGGTGCTGGCGGTCGACTGGTTGGACAGCAGATAGCGGCCGAGCGAGGTCAGCGTCGCCGCCGAACTCAAGCTGCAGGGGGCGTACGGCGTGCTCAGGACGCTCGACCATTGCGCCGGCGTGGTGTAGGCCACCGGGCTGCTCGCGACTGCGGTCGGCATGGCGGTGGCGGTGCACGACGCGGCGCTGCTGAGCGCGGCGCTGCTGTTGGTTTTCACGCTGCAGGCGTAGCTGGTGCCATTGGTCAGCCCCTTGACCGTGACCGCCGTGGCCGTCGCCTCGGTGCCGGTGGTGGTGATGGGCGTGCTGCTCCCGTTCGCCAGGCAACTGCCGGTGTAGTTCGCCACCGACACCCCGCTCGGTTGCGTGCTGGCAGCCGAAAAATTGACGGTGACCTGGGCATCGCCGGGGGCGACGCTGCGCAAGGTCGGCGCGTTGGGGGCGGAGGGGGAAGCCGGCGTGACGCTCACCGTGCCAGAGG